>Ga0233429_1001596_pt1 | contig 26236 bp, 28 predicted proteins | sample SI_118_April2016_3_FD_179879 | JGI IMG/M metagenome (GOLD analysis project Ga0233429, IMG submission 179879) | Seawater microbial communities from Saanich Inlet, British Columbia, Canada - SI_118_April2016_135_MG | ecosystem: Environmental > Aquatic > Marine > Inlet | place: Canada: British...
TCTGTAGCAAGGGTATTAATTCTTTTTTAGAATAACCCTTTCTTATATTAACACCCAACTTTGCCTCTATTAACGCTTTATTGAATGAACCGAAAATATTTGCGAATGTCTCTGCTGTTGCACAAACACCTTTTTTACTTGCTTTATCTACTTCTCTAGTCATCGGCACCCTTCTTAACTCTTTAGCCAGATCTTGCAATTGTTGCATCAACACCTCTTTCGTATATCCTCCACGGATTTTTGCTATGACACTTAATACATCACGAGCCACACTGGTAAATCTAATACTACCAACATCGATATTAACAGGTCCTTTTAGACTTCCTTTCTTCTCTACATCTTTAACATTTTTCCTAACCTTGTTCCAAAATCCGTCGAGCATTTCTATACGCTCGCAATTTACAACAAAATCAAGTACGTGCACACATTCTTTACCATCAACCTTCCTCAAACCTCTTCCCAATTGCTGAAAAAAGATAGTCGGAGAAGCTGTTGAACGAAGAAAAATAACCACGTTTGTTTCTGGTACATCAACTCCTTCGTTGAACTTATCAACAGTGAGGATTGTATTTGCTGTACCATTACGAAACGCCTTTAATCTGAGGTCTTGCTCTCTCGATGACATCTTACTGTGAATCGGCAAACTATTTGGTAAATACTTACTCAAGTGCTCACAATAGTAAACCGATGGACAAAAGATTATTGTACGAGCGTTTGATATATGCGACATTTTTCTTTTGATAATGTCTGCAATCTCTTTATCCCTTTTCTTTACAAAGATCCTTTTGTTCAATGCCTTAATACTTAACTTACCAACTGGCGTCTTTAAGAAATCAAGATTCTGTAACTCATCTGTTACTACTTGATAATTTACTTTCGCCAACAACCCTTTTGCAAGAGCTGTTTCTATAGGGAAAGAGAAAATCTCTTTTCCGTATATTTCCCTGATGTCTTCAAGGTCAGTTCTATCTGGTGTTGCTGTCATTGCAAGAGTAAACTTCGGCAAGAAGTATTCTAAGGTTGGCAAATAAGTCTCTGCATGTGAATGATGACTCTCGTCTACAATCACTAAAGAAAATTCTTTCTGCTTAAAGCCATTCCTACTTTCTCTCATTGTTTGAAATGAGGAAAATAAAAATGTAACACGATGAGCTGTTTTCTCTTGACCGTGGAAGAAGCCATAACTTGATGCTCCTCCTATGATAGACCGAAATGTTACTTCTGCCTGCTCAAGGATGTAGTTTTGGTCACAAAGATACAAAACTCTACCACCATGTCTTTTTAGCCATTCTTTTGCATAAAATGCAGACAGTACAGTCTTACCTAGACCACTTGCCATAATCACAAGCGCTCTTTTTTCTATCTGAATTTTTGTAACCAACGCCTTCTTCTCTGCTTTTCTTATCTCTCTTAATGCATCTTCTTGATGATTCCTCTTTTTAAACTTAGCCATTTCTGACTCCTTTCTTTTGAGTTTAGATTTGTTTGGTATTTATATTTAATTTTTAAAGGTCTTATAATTTCTTAAATAGAATACCTTATATTATTAAATTTGTCAAGGGTTTAAGTCTGAATGGCTCAAGTCGTTGAGCCGTTTGAGGTATGTGAAATATATTAGATATTTTCTATTATCTTCCTATGCTTTTTAGCTTCAGCCCAACTAGTTTTTAGAAATTCTTCAAATGGCTCACCATTTTTTAAGTGTTTTTTATATAGGTCTTCGAAATGTTTGATCATTGTTTTTTTGCCGATTTTTACCTTTTGAAATACAGAATAATGCCAATGTTTATATTTTAATATTTTCTGGATATCTTTATTGTGATTTAGAATGATAGGGGCTAATAACTCACTTAATCTCCAAATCAAATGCGGATTTTCTAATTCTTTTCTTTTTGTTTTAGGAAAAACCTCCATCCACTTTTTAAAATATAGGAAGTGTACTATTTCATGCATTGCTATCGGTATCATAAAATCAGGATTCTTAGAACTTACATTAAAACTCCAACTATCTAAAAATCTGGGGAATATTGGAACTATAGAAACATACGCCGTAATGATTTTTCTATCTGCTGGATAATCAGTTTCAAAATGTTCAGATAAAGTCTTAAGATATTCATCGTTTATCTTATCCCACTGTATTTGATATTCTTTAACTAATTTTTCTAATTTCTTTTTATTCTTTTTAATAAAGTTACTAGAGTATTTGTGTACGTATTTATAATAATCGTCGGATTTTTTATCTTTTAGTATTTTCCCAAGTTCTGGATGGTTTTTATAAACCGTTCTACTCTTATCCCATCCAGTCTTTCTTAGTTTACAAAAAGACGTCATTATTTCCGCCTCTCTTTTTATTGTCGGTAATTTAAATTTTACTTTTGGTAGTTTTGACATATTTATGAAATTTAATTTATTCTTTTTAACACTTCATCTAAAATCTTAGGTTGGTATTTTTGTATATCTGGTAATATTTTATCTTTTCCGTATTTCTTTATTAATTTTAGGGCAGATTCAACAGTTTCTTTGTCAATATTTGGAAAGAATTTTAATCTATCTTCATAATATATAATATTTACCTTTCCCTCATCATTTAGTTTTTTAAAGTACTCTTCTAAGTCATCAATTTTTATTTCTTTTATTACAGGGACTGTTTCTTTTGAGACAAATTCAATATTATGTAATTCATTATCTTGAGAGAATAATCTTTTGTCTACTACATATATAGATCCTTTTACACCTGCATAATTCTTCTTTAAAACACCTTCTATTTTCTCACAATAATAGGGGATACCTTCTTCACCTTTCCCCCAGTTTGCAATAAGTGAACCACCAGGCCTGTTAATAAAAATAAGAGCAAGAGCTTGACTTGATGTTGCATATACATATTTTTTTATATGACCTGCTTCAAACGGACTTAATTCTGTTAAGTTTTGCTGTTTTGCTCCATGATAAAGATAGCTAATTTTTTCATTTTTCATAATTTAAGTATATCAAAACACTCATTTTAAGCCATTTTGAATACCTCAACGCGTTGAGCCGTTCGTTTGTGTATTTATTTATCATTAAAATAAAATATTACTTAATTTTTTATTTACTCACATACAGCATAAGTTGAGACGACAAAAGGGTGGTGTCATCCACATCTCTTCTTTTGTCTCTATGTTTTGGAAAAGTTTCCCATGTCATAAACAAACCTGATTCAATAGATCCACACATTTGAACAATACGGGCATCGTTACTTGATGTAGTCGTTTGCTTATAAACGTCAGAAAGTGCTCCGTTTTCTTTTATAGAGAGATCTTCATTTAAAACCCAAACTCCTTCTCCATATTCCTTGTGTTTCCAGTGCTGGAATAACTCACCATCTACACACGTAACAGGAAACACTTCTATTTCTAAACCAATCGCGCCACGACCACGGAAATCCCATCGATATGACCAGTCGGACGTCTGATACACTTTCCATTTTTTATTCTCAAATCGAGCATTATATAATTGAGTGTTTCCGTTTTTATCAAAATGATGATACGAAACAATTTGACGACCACTGCAGTCAAAACCAACCTTAACGCTACCGTTCAGTAGACCGCTCTCTGTTGAGACCGATTCAATTACATCTCCTTCTCCATTTTTAATTGGTAAATCAACCACATTTCCTGAGGCGGTGTACCAAGATACGAAATCTTTTGTCTTAATATAACTAGGTGTATGATTGGTTTCGCAAGCTGGATCTTCACGCCACACCCATACTAAATGAAAAAAGTCATTTTCTCCTATAAAAAATTCACTTGGATATGCGTTTCTCTCCGATTCGCCATCAAATAAAGGCTTGCTTGTGACACGACTCCAAGAAACATGGTCAACATCGTACATATTAATGAATGTATCTCCTCGTCCACTTCCGCCACTTCTGTAACGAAAAAATAATTTACTATCGTTATTAAAAAATACAGGGTAGGTACAAAAGTCTTCATTATCACCGATCATCGTGTGTAAAGCTTTAAAGCCCTGTACTGACAAAGGTTTTTCGCTTTTATAATAAACAAGTGTACTGCCGTGCATATTCGCACTAACGTGTAGAAAACCTGCAGAGTCAATACCTAATGAAACTCCATTATGACTATCCCAACCTAATATCTCTGGCAACGTATGTTTTTGAATTTTGCCTGTTACAGTATTGTAGTCTGCTACGATAAGTTCACGATTTGTATTGTAATAAGAAAGAAATATATGATCTCCTTTTTGTAAGCAGGCAAAATGAACAGGATGACCAGCCCACACATTGTCAATGTTTATTTTTGTATATTCAGTAATGTCTTTATTTTTCATATATATAAAGTATAACAAAAACAACAAAGGGCGAACAAATTTTACCTTTTGTTGTAAAATCTATTCGCCCTTACTCCTTTCTTAATGATTATGTACACAATATTGGTCCACCCACGTTTCTCCAAGGTGTGTACGGTCAACTCCAAGCGGAGAAAGCTTTTGAGCTTTCCATCCTGCATGGACTTTGCGCCAATGTCCGGGGACCCAATGATGGATTGGTCCAGTATTGGGTTTGTTTTTTGAAGTAACTTTATTAGTAGCTTCAATCCCAATCAAGACATGTTTGGCAAGTCCAAGCCATGTTTCCAAAAGAATACGTCGGTATTCTTTTATGGGAAGAACACCTATACCTCCTAGGTCTCCTTTGGTGCTTGGTGTGACCCTTCTTGAATTCCCGGAGTCTTTAAGGATAAAAAGAAACGTATGCTCATTAACATATATTATCTCTTTAAACCTACTACCACCATTTAGGCGGATTCTGGTAGACGGTGCCGGGTAGCGTAGTAGATCTTTGTGCCAAGACTTCTTGTCTTTGCACAATTTAATCACTTGCCATAAAGGTAGGCGATTAATCTGCTTTTCCGTCCACGCCGTCCATGTGTCCGTGTTCAGCCCGTCCTTTAGGGCTTTTAAACTTGCGTGCCAGCCATTGTTTGCAATTAACATTACCGCCTCCTTTTAAAAAGTTAAAAGAAATATCTATTTAATTTAAAGAACTATGTTGCCGTAATAGTAGCATATAAAGTATGCTTTGTCAAGCATGCTTTATGGAACTCTTAACAATAGGGAACTTTCCCTTTCAGAAAATTGAAGTGTTTCAAATCTCTGAAAGAGAGGCCACATTGAGAGCTGGTTTAAATTAAACTAACCCTCTTTCCGTGACCTTATCACGTAGCGGATCTGCCTCCGTGACTCCAGTGTGGATTTTTATTTAATGTCGGAATCTCCCTGGATACAAACCGACAACCAATACTTATTGCTTTTACGCGGATGGATTTTACCGTAACCTTCTCATATGTCCTATTAGAGAAAGGAGTTTACCGTGCTTTAACAGGACTGCACCGGTCGCCCAGTGGCTGTGCCAAGACTTACCTGAAGAAATCGTATAAATCTATCAGTAGCCTCATCACATGCTTTGCATATCTTATAGCAAGACGAATCGGTTTTAATGATTCGCTTCGCACCAGATTTGCCGCACATATCACACTGAGAGCGTTGGTCGCTACCCTTTGTTAACATAATTATCACCCCCTTGTCTTTAAAAGATAGAATTATAAATCTATATTTAATTGGATTTTTTCACTCCAAAAACCCCATTTTCCTTCTCTTTGCTTCCATGTCGAAGCGTAAACTTCCGTATAAATCATAATCTTCTTATGATTTTTCTCAACAATCTTTACATTCTCCTCGGTAATTTTTATAGGATATCTGTAGAATTTTGAGTTAGGGTGCTCAATACTGGTTGGATAAGATTTGCTTTCGCAAATACCTTTTCCTTTTACTAACACCCAAATCTTATATTGATCATCAATGGCATCGTAAGGTCTATCGGCATGTCCATATATCCTAAAGATAATATTTTCATTATCGAGTTTAGAAACGCCCTGACAATACCAACTATCAGTAAGTTTTTCGCTGACGTAGTCTTTAAAAGCTTTTTCATCATCCACAACCTTGTTTAGAAGGTGGACTCTTGTCTTAGTAGATTCGTAATCTTTTACATTAAATACTTCGAGTGTTTCTTTTTCACCATTTTCAATCTGGTAAATTTTGACGTTTTGTTCACCCGTCATAATGCCAAAAACCAACCTATCTTTTGTTTCTTCTAAGATAGCAGGATTTCTGAAAGAAAGATCCCAGTTATCTATCTCATGGTTATGCGCGCCTCTGTACTGGATCATTCCAGTTGAGAAAACTTCTCTCCATTCTTCACCTTCTTTGCAAAAGATAATCAAATTATTGGAATATGCAATACCAGCTCCTGTATTTGTGTCACTGTGTTGCTTAATCTCAACTTTAAAAAGAGCACTTTCGACAATCTTTTCTTTTTCTCCTAAGTCAAGATATTTCTGACAAAGTTCTGGTGTTTCCTGTACAAACTCATCAGTAAGTAATTCTTTTACGCCTTTAAGATTAAGATCTATGTTTCTCATAATAATTCTCCTTTTGAAAAAAGTTAAAAGAAATGATAATTTATGTTTATTTTAAAGAACTTATCTGTTTCATCCTTTCGGAATCATCAGGCAGGACATACATCCCACTACAGAAAGGTTTTTTAAGAGACCTTAAACTCTTATGTTAAAAGCCGAAGCTTTTAATTTACGCGGCAGGTTGAGCTTGTGAGGAAGCTCTTGTACTTACGCAGATCTGCTTCCACGCACCTATTATCGAGTTATAGGATTAGCCAGGGCACAATTGTATGTTAAGTATTAACCCATGTTTGGGTTCTATGCTTTAAACAAATAATTGGCTGGCTTTATTTTGCTGTTTTCGTGGCCACGAAAACACTCGACACGCTTCTTTTCACCATTACTTATTATCAGTACTAATAATTAACAATGGCGGAGGATACGAAGATCCCCCAATCACCCGTCCGTTTATTATCTAGAGATAACAGATAGATAAGCAGCGCTTTCCTCACAAAGCGACTTTTGTCTTAATTTAAAGAACATCGGGAACTTTCCCTTTCAGAAACTTGAAATTATTCAAATCTCTGAAAGAGAGGCCACATTGAGAGCTGGTTTAATTTAAACTAACCCTCTTTCCGTGACCTTATCACGTAGCGGATCTGCCTCCGTGACTCCAGTGTGGATTTTTATTTAATGTCGGTATCTCCCTGGATACAAACCGACAACCAATACTTATTGCTTTTACGCGAACGGATTTTGTCGCAACCTTCTCATATGTCCTATTAGAGAAAGGAGTTTACCGTGCATTTCAGGACAGCACCGGTCGCCCAGTGGCTGTGTCAAGACCCGCTTTACTGAACTTTTCAGCCCAGAATCGCTTTGCTTGCCACTCCAGTCGGAGCTCTTTAGAAGGATAAACCTTCACAGAACTTCCCTTCGGAGCAGACTTAGCAAGAGTCTTTCCACAATGCTTGTGCACCACTTGGCGAGATGAACCATCGTTGATGATCCACTTCGCGCCAGGTTTGTGGCACAAAACACACTGAGAGCGTTGGTCGCTACCCTTTGTTAACATAATTATCACCCCCTTTCAGATTAAAAAAGATAGAATTATTTTACAAACTGTGACAGATACTCGGCAACTTCTTTATAGGGCTTTAGTGGCACAGCTCCAGCCTTACAAAATTCATACCCGGAAATAAATTTCTCCGCTACTTCCTTGTTAGAAAAACTCTCCCCGTCTTTGTAATAGTTTGGATATTTACCAATAGATACCGAGTCGCATAACAAAACGATATTATTAATTCGATTATCCCTTTTTTCTATTACAAAATAACCATCTTTTTCGTCAATTTTTGCTGTGAGTCCCATACTTACTTCCAAATTTGATTTGGCGTCATATAAAGACGAATTATCCTTATAATTTGTAATATGGTGTTCAAAATTTGACATCAGTGCAAGCCCTGATGGTGTATAAAACGTGTTATATGACACTCTCGACTTAAACTGTTCCGTTAGGTATGGATATTCTAGTAACCTATGCATAAGATTTTTAAAGAAATAAAGCCCATCTTTTGCTGAAGGTTCATCTCCATTTTCTTTTGGAAGTTCCAAGTCTACTAATTGAATATCGAAATCCGTTTTATGTATTGCCTTCTTGCCGTCGCGTATGTTTTCTGCAACCGTAAGATTGTAACCAGACAATTGCTCTTTAGCCCAATTAATCTGAACCTGACTATCTTCGACTACTAAAACCTTTATATCTTTTGCATTTTGCATTTTAATTCTCCTTTCAAGAGAAGGGTGTAAAAGAAATGATAATTTTTATTTAATTTAAAGAACATTCTGTTTCATCCTTTCGGAATCGTCAGTTGAGATATACATCTCAATACAGAAAGGTTTTTTAAGAGACCTTAAACTCTTATGTCAAAAGCCGAAGCTTTTAATTTACGCGGGCAGATGACATGTACTGTCTTTAAGCACTCTGCCAGCACTTCGCTGTTTTTCAATCTTGTATAAAACAAGATTGCGGAAAGATCTCCGGAAGATCTTATAACAGCGAACCATTTAACGTTTTCTACCTTCTTTCACTAAGATAGACATCCGTCCGTACTGGTGGGGAGTGCTATGTACGATTAATACACAGCAAAACGTTATTTTTTAAAAAACAATCGGGAATATTCCCTTTCAGAAGTTTGAAGTTATTCAAATCTCTGAAAGAGAGGTCACTGTGAGAGCTGATTAAAATAATTAACTCTCCTCCGGTGACCTGTCACCATTTGCCGTTACGGTCTCGCCCTTGTATTACTACAAGGATCCCCGCTCACGCAACAACATACTGTTGTAACGCTGTTTAATATCCGCAGTACAGCTCTGCGGGGTAGTTACCAATTCCAGATCATTGGCCTGGAAATCGGCACTTACCACAAGCCGTACCGCCTGTGTACTGACCAGCGCATGTTCCGCAAGGTTTGTAAGACCTTTTGGAGCAATTTGCTAGTCGGCACTGACGACACTGCTTGCCTCCTTGGCAATTAGCCATATTATCACCTCCTTTCAAGAGATAAGGTTAAAGTTTTATGGGGTTCAAACGCCCCTATATTGACCGCGAAATTATTAAAAATGTCTGCATCGCGGTCAATATAGGGGAAATAACCCCTACAATTCAATATTCATATATAAACACCATATTTTAAGCAACTTTCTTCTCTGAGGATTTAGGTCTGTGACCTTATTATGTTTCATATTGTCCTCGGAAGGGTGTTGCTCGTATGTGACGTTTATATTTTTGTTATCAATCTGTTAGCCAGTATACACACATCGTATTTTTTGTCAAGCACCTTTGACACTTTCTTTCCTCTAATACAAAAAAACAGCTATAAATAGCCATATTTAATAAGTCATATTTCACTTAACATTCTTGACAGAGTAATTTTGTTATGTAAAAGTTACAAACTTTTGTTAACACCCCTTGACAAAACTTCTACAATTTGCTATACTCTGTTCAGAACTGAAGTTGGGGTTCTTTACAGTAAAATTTAACGAAAGGGAGGGTATTATGAGGAATTTCATAGTCGTTGCGGTTTTTGTAGCTATTTTGACTTTAGCTTTCGAAACTACTGGTTATTCTGAGAAATCAGAAGAAGTAGTAGGGAAGACTGCTGAAGGGATTTCTTTTGAAGAGCTTAAAGCTCAAGATGAAAAGTTGTTTGCCAATATTAGTGATGGTTTTACTAATATTGAAGAGGCGGTCAAAATCATCGATGAGTGTATTGAGTTCTCTGAGGAAGTTACAAAGATGCAAAATGCGGAGATTGAAAAGATGCTTCGTGAGATGGAAGAAGGAAGGGAAGAATACGAAAAAGTAATTGAAAAGTATTTTTCTTCTTCTGATTCTAGCTAACCCTCCTTTCTATTTGTTTCGTTATTTTTTAATTTTTAACGACAGAAAGGAGGTATGCGATGGGATTAGAATGACTGTTTAAATATAGTTGAACATTACCTGGAGTTATATAGCGATTACGATTAAGGAATAAATTTTATATTTTATAAATTATTTTATAATCGTAAAAAAGGAAAGAGGTGCTTAGAATTTTTAAGCACCTCTTATTTTTTGTATTCTTCTGCTCCAGTCCATGCGAGATTAAAAATTAACCTAAATGTATTTGCTATTTCTTTGTTTTCTATAATTACTCCTATTAACTTACCTTTAAAAGACACTATACCTATTTTATTGTCGTAAATAACAAAAGAAGAACTAAGTGGAAATTTGTCTTTTGGAATAAATCTTTTTGTAGTTAAGTCCGTACTGATTTTAGATATTTCCTTTGCAGAATATAATAGTTTTATTTTAATTTTGCTCCCAACCCTTTTTTTAATTGCTTGTTTTCTTTCTTCTTCTGTAAAAACGCTTTTTTCTTCATCTAAAGCAAAAATACCCAACACCTCTTTGTTTTTTGCTTTGAAATAATCTTCTCTTACAGATATTAACCCCTCTTTTCCTTCAAAATATCTTACTTTTGGTTTTTCTTCTGCAATATCAAAAAGTGTTTCAAGTTCGGGCAGGAGTTTTTTAAACTCCTGCTCTTTTTTCTTTATATCTTCCTCTTGTTCTTGAAGAAGTCGCATAAGCTGTTTAGGATCCTCTACTTGGTAGAGGGTTTTCTTACCTTTTTCAACTGAGCTCATAAGGCCTTTACTCATAAGCTTTTCTATAACTGCGTAAGTATTAGCGCGCTTTACTTCGGCTCTTTTTGCTATTTCTTGCACAGTATCAGAGCCAAGCTCGAGTGATGCCATATATACAGAAGCCTCTTTATCCGAAAGTCCTAAATGTTGAAGTTGATTTATCATATTTTTATTATATCAAGTTTTTATAACTATTTTTTCATTAAATCATCTAAACTAACGTCTAATGCTTTGGCGATTTTTTGAACAGTATCAATGGTCGGGCTTTGTATTCCACCTGATTCAATTTTAATAATAGTGGCGTGCGATATATCAGCCAATCTAGAAAGGCGGTCTTGCGACAGTCCTTTTGCTTTTCGGAGTTTCCTTATGTTTTTTGCTACTGTTGGTATTGTTTTTGACATTGTAGTATGATAATATATATACTATGATATAGATAGCATCTTATCGCTTAGAAACTATCTATATGATTATAAGATACAGGATTTTTATCGTTTAGTAAATAGGACGAGTAAAATTTGAAGGCCTCAAGTCGTTGAGCCGTTGCCGAAAAATCGCCAAAAGGTCTTGAGAAATACATCATTCTCTCTATGTTCAAAGAACATTACAGAAAGAATAATATATTTATCTCAAGTCTCTCTAGAATAAGCAAAACAGAAATTTTCTTTTCAAATTTACTTTTAAAAATTGGGGGCAGAAAAAACGAAAAGAACGGTGAAGAAAAATTTTCTGTTTTGGCGACGGCGGAGCGAAGTGGAGGCGTTGGGGCGATAACATTACCACGGACTCGGGGCGTAGGAGAGAGGTTAGAGATATCACGCGCGTGGCGCGTGCGTTAATCGGTCTTTTCCTCGAAATAGGTTCGAGCAAAGTCTATTAAAAGAGCACCAAAATTAACTTCGTCCAAATCGTGGAAATTTTTCGCTAAAGCGTTTGGCAAAAACGGATGGGAAAACGGCGATTTGGTAGCGTAAGCAAAGGATAATTCAGACGGCGGGCACGCGCCGAAGTGGGCGTTTTGTCAGTTTCATATCTAAAAACTATATATGAGTATCAAACCAAAATATTTTCTTTATGCTCGCAAGAGTACGGAGGATGATAATAAGCAGATTATGAGTATTGAAGCGCAGTTATTTGAATTGCGTGAGTTTGCTCGCAAAGAAAATCTTGAAATTCTTGAGGAATTTCAAGAGTCAAAAAGCGCAAAGACACCCGGTCGCTTAGTGTTTGGAGAAATGATGGCGAAAGTTGAGGAGATGGGTAATGTTGGTATTTTAGCGTGGCATCCAGACCGCCTCGCGCGTAATTCAGTTGACGGAGGGAGAATAATCTATGCAGTGGATCAGAGAAACGTTGTGTCTTTACGCTTTCCGACATTTTGGTTTGAACCGACACCGCAGGGGTTGTTTATGTTGCAAGTGGCGTTTGGTCAATCAAAGTATTATTCGGATAATCTCGTTCAGAATATAAAGCGGGGGATGCGCCAAAAAGTTCGTCGGGGTGAGTGGCTTGGCTTTGCTCCTCCAGGGTATGTTAATAATCCGCGTACTAGGAATATCGAACCTCATCCAACTCATTCGCGTATTATCAAGCGCGCTTTTGAGGAATATGCAAAAGGCAAGCACACACTTATTTCCTTGGCGAACTTTTTGGCGGAACATGGCATGAGCACAAGAGAGAACACGCCACTTGCCAAATGTTCCATCAAAATCATACTAACAAACAAGGCGTATTTAGGGTTTGTAAAATATCATGGAGAATTATTTGAAGGAACATTTGCGCCAATTATTACCCCGAAATTATTTGAAGCCGTACAGAAAGTCCTCGCAACAAGAGGAAGACCGCGTAAATCTAAGGTGGGGCATAATTTTCCTTTCGTTGGACTTTTTTGTTGCGGAGAGTGTGGGAGTATGATTACTGCTCAATGGGCAACTAATCGCTTTGGTACAAAATATAGATATTATCGTTGTACAAAAAAGAAAGGGAAGTGTTCCCAAGGATATTTACGTGAGGATAGACTTGTCGCTCAAATACAGGAACGGCTTCAAAAAATTTCTCTTTGCGATGAGAGTATTGATAAGATGCTCAAGCAAGTTGATAAATGGGAAAAAGAAAACAATCTCTCATCGCAAACTTGCGTTCAAAATCTTGCTGATAAAATCAAAGTGAGTGAAGATCGCTTAGAAAAGTTAGTCAGTTCATATTTAGATGGTGATATACCGAAAGAGATTTATATACAAAAGAAAGAGGGGAATATGCGCTCCACACTCGCTTTGAAACAGAAACAGAAAGATTTGGAACGCAAGGGTAACAATTGGGTCGAACCCCTGCGGAATTGGATTTTAGATATGAAACTAGCCAATTTTTTATCCTCATCCACAGATTTTCATGAAATCAGCTCCTTCGTCAAAAAAGTTGGAACGAACCCTCGAGTTCGTGACAAATCCGCCCACTTCGGCGCGTGCCCGCCGTCTGAATTATCCTTTGCTTACGCTACCAAATCGCCGTTTTCCCATCCGTTTTTGCCAAACGCTTTAGCGAAAAATTTCCACGATTTGGACGAAGTTAATTTTGGTGCTCTCAGTAAGAATCGAACTTACATTACCGGTTCCGCAAACCAGCGTTCTATCCATTAAACTATGAGAGCATGGACAGATTTTAAGATAACACTAAAAGCCGAAAAATTCCACAATTTTTTGGGCAAGAGACTCAGTGTCTTCTTCTTCTTCAAGATAATCAAGAATATAATCACGAATATCATCAGGAGAAATATTTTCTATAGGGATTACTATATGAGGAGCTAAAAGCTTTTTTGATTTTACTAGAAGTTTTGGTTGCTCATGCTCGTTTTCGTCTGCTACCCAGAAAGATTCAAGAGATGAATATGGACGAAGCGTATTGTCTATTGTTATGCCGCGTGAAGTTATTTTAAACCGCACTTGCGCAGGAGGTTTTGAGGCATTTATCCCTACTGTGAATGCTCCTATTAAAATAACTATCGCAAATAATACATTACTAAAGATGATAGAGGTCGCAGCCGCCGCTATTGCGATAATACCTAATGCCCAAAACCAGTCAGAGCTTTTGTGGATATGCTCGTGTTCAAGGGCTGTCCATTCTAGTTGTGTTTGCTGCATGTTAGGTGGGTTCTTTAGGGGGTTATTGTGTTTCCACATCCTTGTGAGAAGTTTGGAATAGAGTCTGTCTCAAGGCAAAATGAAATTATGAAAGTATTACCACTTGAATCTGATATATATGTGTAAGGATTTGTTGGGTGTGTTGGGTCTGTTGGTACTTCACTTATTACGTCGTCACCTTCAAGCGCTGTTGAAACAACGTCGCTACCGGTAATTGTTACAAGGGTTGTTGCTATTGGGAATTTGTCGTTATTGTCTGCGTAAAGCACTAAAGCTTTACTTATCTCACGTACATCAGACATTCTTTTTGCGTCGCGTGATTTTTCTTTTACTCCACCTATTAATGCTATTGTGGCTGTAAAGAGCATTGCGATTATTGCTAAAGAAACAAGAAGTTCCATAATTGTAAAACCTTTTTTATTTAAATTTTTCATTATATATATTTTATCACGGTGTATCTCAAACACAACTTCATTTGGTGGGATTGTCGTCCAAATGGTATAAATATGAGATATGAATAAACAAAAAGATACATTATTTCTAATTTTATTACGTTAAAAAAGATAATATATACATATGAAAAAAATAAATCTAATTTTCCTTATAATAATCATCGCTGTAGTAGGCTATCTAAGTTATTTTGGTTATAACACTGTCGTAAAAAGTAGGCCTGATATTAAGATTGATGTAGTGAGTGTGGATTCTGGTTGGGATGTTGATATAAAAGTTGAGAATTTTGTAGTTGGTAAGCAGGATGGTCATGTGCATTTATATATAGACGACAACTTGGTAAGTTTGGTGTATGAGCAAACTTACCATATAGATCCATTGCCGAAAGGGGAACATGCTATACGCACCGCTCTCTTCACACCTATGCACAAAGAAATAAAAGTTCTTGGAGAAGCTGTGTCAGATTCTGTTACGATCGTGTCTGACGAGGATGGTATCATGCCACCAACTTTAAAGATGGATATGACTATTAGTGCGGGAGGTGATATGAAAAACATGGAAGGTGGTTATGGTAAAGGAGAAGAGTCTAGTGAGGAGTTTGTATATGACCCAAAAAGTGAGGTTTACACTAGTCGTAAGTGGAATACTCGGGACATTATGATTGTGGTGGAAAAAAAGCTTGGTGGTATAGCTTTAGTTGATGGAAGTAAGAATGAAACAGTTGCAAGGATAAAAGGTATTGGTAAACAACCACACACTATTGTTTTCTCTCCAGATGCCAAGTACGGTTATCTTATTTCAAGAGATGGTTGGCTTAGTAAGATTAATTTGAATAAAGCCGAGGTTTCAAAATCTGTAAAAGTTGGCATAAGCTCAAGAGGTACAGCTATGACTGAGAGCGGAAAGTTTATAGCAATTGGTAATTATGACCCGAATACATTAGTAATCCTTGATGCTAAAACTCTTGAAGTTGTAAAAGAAATACCTCTAATGGATACACGTGTTAAAGATGGAGTTATATCTAGAGCGGGAGCGTTACTCGATTTTGGCGAGATGATAGCCGTTGCGCTAAAGGATATTAATAGTGTTTGGGTTGTTGATACTTCTCTAAAGGGAATGCCGGTTACTAATTATTTTTGGGATGTTGGCGACGAGGGAGGTATAATGCATGACGGTTACGCGACTCCTGACGGGCGTCACCTTGTATTTTCTATTGAACAGTCAAATGTTGTGTGGATATTAGATGCACTTGAAATGAAAGAAATAGGAGAGATAAAGACTGGTGTAAAGCCTCATACTGGCCCAGGCGCTACATGGAAGAACCTCACATTCATACCTGCTATTGAGGAGGGTAAGACTACTGTTATAAATACCGATACATGGAAACTTGTTGATTATATTGAGACTGATCAACCAAGTCAGTTTCCACGTTCGTATACAAGAGATGAAGGCTATCCTTACGTATGGTTAGATAGTTGGGACGTCGGCAAGAGTGATGAGCTTTACATAATAGACGCGCGTGATTTGTCGATTGTAAAAACTATTGTACCAATTGAAGGCAGTATGGTAATACACCCTGAATTTACATATGACGGAAAATATGTGTATGTCTCAATGATGCAAAAAGATATGGTTTACATATATGATGCAAATACTTTTGAATTTGTAGATAAATTAGAAATGACAAACCCGACAGGCATTTTTAATGTAGGGTTAAGGGTAAGTGAGGCTGGGTTGTAGTTTCTTAATTTAACAAGAGGCTTTGAATGGTTATGAAAAAAATAAAAATACTTCCAATTGTACCGTTTATATTAATTGTTATATTTGGCGGATTACTCACGTACTTTTCTTTTAATGAATCGCTTAAAAGAATAAGAGCTGTAACTGTAGACGATATATCACGCAGTCCTGACGATTTACCCGCTCAAATTAATAGAGATTATTCAAGACGTGTATCTGTTGATCTTGAAGCTGTGTCTGTTGTAGCGGAATTTGATGATGGCAAGACTTATGAATATTGGACTTTCAACAAGCAGGTTCCAGGGCCGCTTATACGTGTAAGGGAGGGGGATACAGTGAATATAACGCTTACTCATTTACGTAAAGCGTATGAAGAGCAGAAAACAATAAATTCACATAGTCATAGTCCTAGTGATATTGAGCGCATTCGTTCAATAAAACTTGAAGACCGTGAAGAGTCAGATCGTTTTGAGTATTCGTTTGGTTTTGAAGGTGTGGAACTGATGAAGGTAGGACTTGGAGAGACGAAATCGTTTGAACTTAAGACAACAAAACCTGGTCTTTATATCTATAACAGCGGTGGCGCTAATGCGCCAACTCATATTGCAAGAGGAATGTATGGGATGATTCTTGTCGAGCCAAGAGATGGCCTTCCTAAGGTTGATAGAGAGTATTATGTAATGGAGGGTGAGATTTATACAAATAAAGATTCTGGAGACAGTGGATTTCATAAATTAGATGAAGAAGAGCTTTTAGCGAAAAATCCTGATTACAACGTATTTAATGGAAGTGTAAACGCATTTAGAGAAGAGAATGCTTTGACTACTGATGTAGGGGAAACAGTGAGAATATTTTTTGGTAATAGTGGGCAAAATATTTCAAGCTTCCACATGATTGGTGGTATAGACCTACATTCCACACTTGTTCCAGCTGGAGGGACGGCCATAATTGAGACTGTGTCACAATAGGATAACTTTGTTGCTCGTACTAACGAGAGTGTGAGATAATCTAAGTTATATTACGGTCGACAGTAATAATTATTTAAATTAAAAATTATATTATGAATGGAATTTCAAAATTAAAATCAATCGTACTTGCTATCATAGTAATCGACTTGATTTTAGTATTCCCAGTGATGCTTTCTTATGAAAAAGTAGGTGCTTTTTTTAAGGTAAGTTCAAACGGTATACCAGAGGTATTCGTAACTCTTTTGGTAGAAATTATTCTTCTTACACTAACTGCTCTGGTGGCATATATGGTTGCACGAATATTTAGAGGTACGGCATTTGCTTCTGCTTTTTACTTCATAGCATGGGGTGTATTACTTTATGGTATTGGAGACTCACACATCCTGATTTGGATGTATACAGGAGTAGAGTCGTTCCCAGCGTTTCTAGGACCTGCAGGCTCATCAATTGCTCATGCGTTAGGTGTAGGACTAGGATTTATATTGGTAATCTTGGGTCTATATAAACTTGCAAAAGCTCGTAATAAAATAGGAGGCGGATCAATGTAATCCACTTTTAATTTTGTACTGTTAAACAAAACACACAACATATGTTGTGTGTTTTGTTTAACAGAGTCCGTTTTTGTGTTAGATTTAATATAAGAATTTATGAAGACTGTTAAAGATAATATTTATTTAATTATAGCTGGAGTTTTTGCATTTATAACTATAAACACAGCTTTGTTTTATGCGTACCCTGGTAAGTTTACAGCTATTGCGTATGTAACGATTCTGATTATCCCTCTTTTTGTTGCACTAGTCTTGGTGTTTACTAGATTTTCATTTTTGTTTACTTCTAGGATCTCTGAGCAAGAAGACGAGAAGAAGTTATTGCGCGAGCGTCAAAAAGAAATAGTGGAAAACATGGTAGAGGGGCTTGTTGTGCACAATAAGTCAGGGAAAATTCTTTCAGTTAATAGTATTGCAGAAAAGTTTTTAGGAATTCCTGCTTCTGAGATTTTATATAAAACCAATCTAGAATTAAGCAAAAAGTCACTTCTACTTGATGCATTGTTTAAGAAGTTTGAGTCAGGCTCTGAAAAGGAATATTCGTATAAAGACAAATACGGTAGGGATTATGTGTTTAAAATAATAAGTGTAGAGCTTAGTAAGAAAAGAGGTGAAATACTTAAAATAATCAGAGATATTTCTAGAGAGAAACATTTAAATAAAATGAAATCAGAGTATTTGACTGTTATGTCTCATAAATTCTTAACACCACTTAATGGTATAAAGTGGACGGCGCCGAGTATTTTAGATAAAGACGTGGACAGTGCAGACAAAGAAAGGTTTGTAAAAAATATTATAGAAAGTACGGACGAGCTAATAGAACTAACGTCTCTTTTGCTTAGAGTTACAGAGATGGAAGAGGGTAATTTTGGGTATAAATTAGGACCTGTTGATATTCGTGTAATTATAGAAAATTCGATTAAAGACAGAAAGGAAGATATTGATGAAAGAAAAATATTAATGGTATTTAATAAGTCAGATATTCCTATCCCTTCTGTTACAGCAGATAAAGACAGAGTAAAGGTTGTAGTAGATAATTTTATAGATAATGCAATAAAGTATTCTTCAGAGGAAGGAGGGGTAGAGATTTCGTTAGAAGATGATGGTAAAAATATTAGATTTAGTATTAAAGATGATGGTATTGGTATATCAAAAAAAGCGCAACCAGATATATTCTCAAAGTTTATTAGAGACGACAGAGCTATAGCAATGCATACAGAGGGTTCTGGGCTAGGGCTCTTTATAGCGAAAAATATAATAGAAGAGCTTGGTGGAAAAATAGGTTTTGTAAGTACCGAAGGTGAGGGTTCAACATTTTTCTTTACACTCCCTAAAGAAAACAAGAAGCACAATATAAAATAAAAAATCACCCCGTCTCAAATGAGACGGGGTGATTTTTAAACTATTTGTTTTCAGATAGAAAAGTTTTTACTTTCTGTACTATATCTTTGGGAATACTTTGTGCTTTTATTATATAATCTTTTGCACCAAGTGCTGTTGCTTTGTCTATGCTCTCTTGGTCAAACAGGTTTGATAAGACGATTACAGGGGTAGGGTTGTTCTCTTCTTTTAGTTTTGTCAGAACTTCAAGCCCATGCATTTTAGGTAGGACAAGGTCTAATAAGATAAGGTCAAATTTTCCACCCCCTATCTTCTCAAGGCCATCTTCTCCGTTAACGGCGATTTCAATATCAAGACCTTCTTTTATGCTTGTTTTGGCAAGCATCTCAAGAAGAAAGTTGTCATCTTCTATTATAAGTATTTTAGGCATGATTATATTGTAATTTATTTTTGTATGGGTGGCAATGTGAGGATAAGTATTTGAATAAATATTATATAAATAGTATCATCAAAGCTTGTTTATGGTAAGAATTTAGCTTAATATAAGGAACATAGTTAAATATTGGAGAGGTGGCTCGAGTGGTTGAAGGCGGCTGTCTTGAAAACAGCTAAGGGGGAAACTCCTTCGAGGGTTCGAATCCCTCCCTCTCCGCCAATTTGTAGTATAATTATATTATGGGTGAAACTACAAAAATCGTAATAATGGTACTTTTTGCACTACTGCTGGCATTTATACTTTTCGCATTACTTCTATAAAATGAAACCACAAAGGATTTTAGGTGTTGATTTCGGCACTAAAAAAGTAGGTATTGCCGTTTCAGATGAAAACGGCAACTTTGCATTGCCTAAAGTTGTTCTACAAAATGATAAGGACTTGATAGGTAGTTTCCAAACGATTCTCAAAGAAGAAAATATTGGCGAGATAGTAATAGGTGAGTCTATAAATTATAAAGGTGAAGAAAACCTTGTTATGAAAGACGTTAAGAGATTCATAGAAAAGATAAAAGAATTTTCTGACGCATTAATCACACTTGAACCTGAGTTCTTAACATCATCACAGGTAAGAAATACTCAAGGAGATGGTAAGATGATAGATGCATCAGCAGCAGCTCTAATACTACAAAGCTCTTTGGATAAAAGAAATAATAAATGAAAAACTATTTAAAAAAAATAAAAATAAGTATACGCGATTGGATGCTTAAACATGCAGGGAGTAAGCATGCTAAAGGATGGCTCTCTTTCTTTTCATTTGCAGAAGCTTCGTTCTTCCCTATACCTCCTGATTTTATTCTTATTGCAATACTCGGCTCAAAACAACAGAAAAACTGGTTTTACTACTCTGCTTTAACCGCAGGTTGGTCAGTGCTCGGCGGAGTATTTGGGTACGGTATAGGGTTTTTACTTTTTGATAGTGTAGGACAGTGGCTTATTGTCACGTACAATCTTGGCGACCATATGATAGCTGTAAAAGAGCTTTTTGATCAAAACGCGTTTTGGGCAATATTTATATCTGGTTTTACTCCTATTCCTTATAAGATATTTACAATCTCAGCGGGGTTCTTTAGTATTAATTTCATTACATTTATAATAGCTTCAGCTATATCTCGTTTCCTGCGATTCTTTATTGTTGGGTACATTATGAAAATGTTTGGAGAAGAAATGAGTGAGTTTGCTTTTAAGTACTTTAATATTCTCACATTCATTTTTGCAGTAGGAGTTATTGTATTTATTACTGCTATTAAGATTTTTTAATACAAAATTTCACTTCCAATAGACATAAGAGCGCGATATAATATATTTAATGCAATCTACGAAAGATAAAAGTTTATTTGCGAAGTTTTTTCCAACTCCGAAGTTTTTGACGATACCTGCCGTCGGTATTGATATTTCAGATAACTCTATACATCTTATAGAGTTTGCAGACAAACATGGTCGCAAAACTCTTAAAAAGTTTGGTAAGTATCCCATACCAGACGGAGTAATAATAAAAGGTGAAATAAAAAAAATAAAAGAATTAACAGATATCTTAAAAAAAATTAAGAAGGATAATAATATAAATTTTGTGCGAGCATCATTGCCAGAAGAGAAGGCGTATCTGTTCCAGACACAGATCCCAGGCGACGTGACAGACGAGAACATAAGAAGTATTTTAGAGTTTAAGCTTGAGGAGTATGTACCGCTTTCTCCTTCGTCAGCGATTTTTGATTATAATATATTGCCAAACCAGAAAGACTCAGACCTCTTAAATGTCGTCGTAGCTGTATACCCTAAAAATACTATAGAGAAATACACTGTTGTATTTGAAGACGCAGGAATGACGCTACTTTCTCTTGAAATAGAAGCCCAAGCAATCAAGCGCACTGTTGTAAAGGAAGGTGACACTGGCACATACATGATTGTTGATTTTGGAAAAACTAAAACAGGGCTCTCTATTGTAAGCAATAATGTATTGAGTTTTACGTCAACATTAGAGGTTGAAGAAGAGAGATTAACTAATACTATAGTAAAGCATCTGAAAGTCTCTGAAGCTGAAGCCGACCGTGTTAAAAACGAAGAAGGTCTTATAAAAACTAGAAATAATAAAGAATTATTTAGGGAGCTTATGAATACGGCTGAGTCTTTTAAAGACGATATAAATAAGCATTATAGGTATTGGCAGACACGTGTGGATGAAAAGGGTAATCGTGTGGATGCGATTGAGAAAATCATAATCTGTGGTGGTAATTCAAATCTAGCGGGCTTGCCTGAGTTTCTTTCAAGTAGTTTGAAAGTGAAGGTTGAACGGGCAAATGTTTGGGCAAATGTATTTTTGTTTAATGACTTTGTGCCAGAGATAGATAGCTTTAATTCACTTTCATATGCGACGGCAATAGGTCTTGCTTTGCGTAATATAACTTAATAATAAAAAATGCGTAATCTTTTGTCACAACAAGATAAGAAAAAAGTAAGTAGGGAATATAAATTCCGTATCATTACAGTGTCTTTGTTGTTTACATTTTTTGCTATGCTGATAGCGTCAGCCCTTCTCATACCTTCTTATATCATTTCTGATTACAGAGAAGGTATTACACGTGTACAGTCTGACATAATACAAAAATCTATTGAAGTTAGAGAGAAAAATGTCTCAAACGTAATACTTAATGACGTAAAGACAAAATTAAGACTGCTTGAAGTAAAAGAAGGGGGTACATTTTTAGCGGATGTCTTTGAAGAGATTATAGGTCAAAAGACCGATGGTGTAAGTATAGGAAAGTTTTTTTATAGACAAACGACAGATGGCAATGACGAAATACTTGTAACAGGTATAGCGGTCTCAAGAGAGTCTCTTTTGCAATTTAGAAGAAATCTGGAGAATAGAAATATATTTACAAGTGTGATACTGCCTGTCTCAAACCTTGCTTCTGATACGGATATAGAGTTTTCAATAAATATAATAGGAAAGTTTTAAAATTATAATTATATGAAGCAATTTAAAACAACAAAACAAGTTCTTACATTTACAGCGATTTTAGCAATTGTGTCTGTTACGTTTTACGTATTGTTTTTCAATAATATAAAAGAAAAAAACAATACAATATCAGCTATTGTGAACGATGTTGATATTGCGGTCCAAAAAGAAACAAAACTTAAATCTGTAAAAAATATAATAAAAGATACAGCAGATGGTCGCGAAAAAATAGATACGTATTTTATTAAAGATGATGAGATAATAAACTTTATTGGAGAAGTTGAGAAAATAGGAAGAGATATAGGTGTAGAGGTTGAGATTATTTCTGTAAGCATTGGTGATAGTAAGTTACAGCAAGATAATGTAAGTGAGTTATTGAACCTTGATCTGGAAGCAGAAGGGTCGTGGAGTAGGGTCTTTCGTTTCTTAACGCTTGTTGAGAAGATGCCGTTTAAGGTAAATATTTCAACCATAAACCTTGAGGCTATATACGAAGGTGAAAGCAAGAAATATAGCTCTGGAATATGGAAAGGGTTTTTCAGTATAAATGCGATTAAATTAAGATAAATATGGGAAATAACAAAAAGATAAAAAGTTTTTTTAGTAAGGGTTCAAAGAAAAAACGTATAAATGAAATACGTAATGGATTTAATATGTCTAAAATATGGAACATAATGCTAGCTTCTTTTGCGTTTGCTGTTGTGATTATCGTCGTGGTGAATATGTACCTATTTTTTCAGATAAGTAGTGGAGAGATTTTCCTTGTGGAGCAAGATGCCTCTGTCTCTGTAAAAACTATTAATAGAACGCTTATGCAAGAAACCATAGATTCGTTTGATGAAAAAGCGAGAGATTTTGAAAGTCTGAAATCTACCAGCATATCAAGGGTTATTGACCCATCGCTTTAATTTTTGTGCCCCTGCCAGGAATCGAACCTAGAGCCACTCCTTAGAAGGGAGTTGTTTTATCCGTTAAACTACAAGGGCGTATAATCACCAGTGTAAAGGCAAATGCGTAAAGTGTAAAGGCTGCGAGGGATTTGTCCTGACGGTCACTAAGATTAGGCGATGAGGGATTTGGTCACGAATCACTAAGTATTTTATTTCATACCTCACAAAATACTAAGTGTTCTCGACCCCGCCTCACAAACGTGCTACCAGCACGTTTCTTCCGGCTTTCAAATCCCGCTCTAATCTTCCACAAGCAAAAGAAAAAACTCCCAAATAGGGAGCCTTTTCTTTTGCGGTGGGCGATGAGGGATTTGAACCCCCGACCTTTTCAGTGTAAATGAACTGCTCTACCAACTGAGCTAATCGCCCTCTATTTGTATATAGAGATTACCTTATTATTCACTTTTTTTCAACTTAATGTACAATGCAACTATGCAGAAAGAAATAAATATCATATTTGAAAACGACGAAGTATTAGCGGTTGATAAGCCAGCTGGTCTTGTGGTGCATAGTGACGGGAAGACTAAAGAGCCAAACTTGACTGATTGGGTAGTTGAGAATTATCCGGAGATGGAGAGTATAGGGGAGAAAGCAGTATACGACGGTAAAGAGATAGCACGCCCAGGGATAGTGCATAGGTTAGACAGAGAGACATCAGGTGTGATAGTGCTTGCGAAGACGCAGGAGTCATTTGAGAATTTGAAAAAGCAATTTCAAGAAAGAGAAACTAAAAAGATTTATAATGCATTTGTTTATGGTCCTATGAAAGAAGAGGAAGCCACAATAGATAGACCAATAGGCAAGAGTAAAAGTGATTTCAGAAAATGGTCAGCGCAACGAGGGGCAAGAGGTGAACTACGTGAAGCTGTAACTGATTACAAGGTCTTAGAAAAAAGCAAAGAATTCTCGTATCTGGAAGTGTCCCCTAAAACTGGACGAACTCACCAAATACGTGTGCACTTAAAGGCTATAAACTACCCAGTGGTATGCGATAAGCTTTATGCTCCAAAGCGTGAGTGTGCGCTTGGTTTTGACAGGCTAGCGCTCCACGCAAGATCTATCACATTTGCTCTGTTAAATGGCGAAAATGTGACAGTAGAAGCTGATTTGCCAGAAGACTTTGAAAAGGCGGTAAAAACGCTTTAAAAACGGCTAATTATTGCTAATTTGAGTTCATTGTGTTAAAGTGTCTATCATTATGGCTACAACAGAAGCAACATCTGGAATTACGGTTTCTCCAGTAAATATGGAGAGCAGACAAAAACTCGGCATAAGAGCCGGGGATACTGTGCGTGTGTGGCAGAAGATCCAAGAAAAGGGTAAGACAAGGCTACAGGCTTTTGAGGGGCTTGTGCTAGCACATAAACACGGCAATGAAGCAGGGGCGACTTTCACAGTGAGAAAGGTTGCAAGTGGTGTGGGTGTTGAGAAGATTTTCCCATTATACTCTCCAATTATTGATAAAATTGAAATTGTTAAAAGATCAAAAGTACGAAGAGCAAAACTTTACCACATACGCGATAAAGCAGCGAAAGAAATCAAGCGACAAATGCGTCATGCTACGATAGTAGATATGCAGAGTGTGAGTGACACAGAAGAGGCTAATAAAAAAGTAGCAGATGAAGAAGCAGCTAAGAAATCTGCAGAGGAAGCAGAAGCTAAAGCAAAAGACTTGTCCGCCGAAGCTTCAGCGAAGGAGGAAGAAGAGAATAAAGTAGAAGAAGTTGTAGAAGAAAAAGCTGAAGCTCCAGCAGAAGAAAGTCCTGCAGAACCTGTAGCAGAAGAACCTAAAGAAGAAGAGAAAAAATAATTTACTTAAGCCCAGGTGGCGAAACTGGTAGACGCGCTACCTTGAGGGGGTAGTGGGAGCAATCCCGTGGAAGTTCGACTCTTCTCCTGGGCACATTTATTTCTGATATAATAAATGGATGTTATATACAAAGAAAGGTGACGACGGAACAACTAAAACGTTTGGCTGTGACCAGAGGATTTCTAAAAGCTCTGCTGTAGCAGAGGCACTTGGTGTTATGGACGAAACTAATTCTTATTTAGGACTTTGTAAAGCAAAGTCAAAAGAACAAGGGTTTAATTTTGAAGAAATAATCCACAATATTCAGAAAAACCTTTTTATAATACAAGCAGAACTTGCAGGTGCCACAGGGTCCATTACAGAAGACAAAATAAAAGAAGTCGAAGGTATAGTGGATGATATAGAGAATGAGCTACCAGAGATTAATAGCTTTTTCATCTCTGGTAGTACGGAACTCTCTGCGATGTTTGACTTCGCGCGTACACTTTCAAGGCGTGCAGAGAGGAGGGTCGTCGCAGTGCATAGAGCAGGGGAGGTTGGATTAGGAGGGTTTACGCTTCAATACCTAAACCGTCTTTCAAGTGTTTTGTATGCATTAGCTAGACTTTCTAGTCACTTATCCAATGTGGCGGAAGAATCACCAGATTATAAATAAAATGCAAGTTTTGAAATGTTGTGATAAGGTAGAGGAGTAATATGGTGGTCGTAGCTCAGCTGGTAGAGCCCCGGTTTGTGGAACCGGTTGTCGTGGGTTCGAATCCCATCGATCACCCCAAATGAAGTCTCTGTTTCAAAAATATAAGGAATTTTATAAACGCAATGAGCGGTATGTTACTGGCGGGGCGCTTCTTTTTGGTTTTATTTTAGATAACTTTACGCTTACAAGGATTGATTTAAAGTTTGATAATATTGTACTTTTTACATATTTAGCCATAGCGTTCTTTGCGATTCTCTTTATCAATTTCTACGAAGAGGGGCTGTTGAAGAGTGCGTTCTTTGAAAAAATAAGATTCATCTCACCGCTTGCTATGCAATTTGCATTTGGCGGATTGTTCTCTGGCTTTGTAATCTTTTATACACGAAGTGCCTCTCTTATTACGAGTTGGCCATTTATTTTAATGTTGGTAGTGCTATTGATTGGCAATGAGTTTTTTAAGAAAAAATATGCAAGGTTTACGTTTAGGATGAGTATTTTTTTCAC
>Ga0233429_1001597_pt1 | contig 26224 bp, 22 predicted proteins | sample SI_118_April2016_3_FD_179879 | JGI IMG/M metagenome (GOLD analysis project Ga0233429, IMG submission 179879) | Seawater microbial communities from Saanich Inlet, British Columbia, Canada - SI_118_April2016_135_MG | ecosystem: Environmental > Aquatic > Marine > Inlet | place: Canada: British...
ACAAAGATTGAACTATTGGCTACTTCACCATGTATGGGAGTAGAATGTAAATATAAAAAAGTATATCAAGATTGTAGAGTTTATATTATTGATTCATATTTGGTATTTTATTCAGTAAAAGAAGATCATATAATCATTAGAAGAGTTTTAAATAGTGCAATAGATTATAAAAGGAAGAAGATTTGAAGATACTTGTAACAGGAACAGCAGGATTTATAGGCTTTCATTTAGCTAAAAAACTTTTAGACCAGGGTCATATTGTAATAGGACTAGATAATATCAATGACTACTATGATGTAAATCTAAAGTATGGAAGATTAAATGAATTAGGGATTGATAAATCTAATTTAGAAGATAATAAATCTCTTCAATCATCTACATATCCAAATCATAAATTTATAAAAGCAAATCTAGAAGATGCTGAAACTTTAAATAAATTATTTGAAACTGAAAAATTTGATGCAGTATGTAATCTAGCAGCTCAAGCAGGGGTACGATACTCTATAGAAAATCCTCATGCTTATATTAGCTCAAATATAGTAGGCTTTATGAATATACTTGAAGCATGTAGAAACTATAATGTAAAAAATTTATCTTATGCATCTAGTTCATCTGTATATGGATTAAATAAAGAACAGCCATTTAAAACTACGGATATGACAGATACTCCTATATCTCTTTATGCAGCGACTAAAAAATCAAATGAACTGATGGCTCATACATATAGTCATCTTTATCATATCCAAACTACAGGACTAAGATTTTTCACTGTTTATGGACCATGGGGACGACCAGATATGGCACCTATGCTTTTTGCAGATGCTATCTCAAATGATAGACCTATAAAAGTATTTAATAATGGTGATATGAGTAGAGACTTTACTTATATAGATGATATAGTAGATGGTATAGTTAGTGTTGTTGATAAACAACTCGATAATTCAAAATTTCTGGAACTAAATTCCGATACCCCTGTTGTTAAAACAAAAGAGGGGTGCAACATTCAAAATTTAAAATTAGCCAATGTTTACAACATTGGTAACAATTCCCCAGTTAGTTTAATGGAATTTATAGAAACTATAGAAAATAGTATAGGTAAAAAAGCAGAGAAGAACTTCTTGCCGATGCAAGATGGTGATGTCGTTTCTACTTATGCAGATGTTAGTAGGCTAATAAATGATTTTGGTTATAAACCTGATACAAAATTAGCTAATGGAATTGGTGAATTTGTAAAGTGGTATAAAAAGTTTTATGGAGAAAATTAAGATGAAAAAAGTACTGTTAGTATTTGGGACAAGACCAGAAGCTATAAAAATGGCACCTGTAGTAAAAGAATTTCAAAAAAATACTATTGATTTTGAAACAAAAGTATGTGTAACTGCTCAACATAGAGAGATGCTTGATCAAGTTCTTGATTTGTTTGAAATAGTTCCTGATTATGATTTAAACCTTATGAAGCCTGGACAAGATTTATATGATATTACTTCCAATGTGCTTTTAGGGATGAAAGATGTATTGAGTGATTTTAAACCCGATATTGTTTTAGTTCATGGTGATACTACGACTACCTCGGCTACTTCATTGTCTGCATTTTATCAACAAATAAAAATAGGTCATGTAGAAGCTGGTCTTCGTACTGGTGATTTATTAAGTCCTTGGCCAGAAGAAGCAAATCGACAAATCACAGGAGTATTGGCAAACTATCATTTTGCTCCCACAACTACTTCAAGAGATAATCTTTTAAAAGAAAATAAAGATAAAAATAGTGTTGTAGTAACTGGAAATACTGTAATAGATGCATTGTTTTTAGCTATTGATAAGATAAAAAATAATAAAAATTTAGAAAATCAAATTAAAAACCAAATATTAAATCTAAACTATCAAATTACAGATGGTAAAAAAATCATATTAGTTACAGGTCATAGAAGAGAAAATCATGGGCAAGGTTTCATAAATATTTGTGAAGCTTTAAAAATTATAGCTCTTAACAATCCTGATATAGATATAGTATATCCAGTACATTTAAATCCAAATGTTCAAAAGCCAGTAAAAGAGATACTTTCAGATATAACAAACATATATCTAATAGAACCTTTACAATATGAACAGTTTATTTATATGATGGATAAATCATATTTTATCATCACTGATTCAGGTGGTGTTCAAGAAGAAGCACCAAGTCTAGGTAAACCAGTGCTTGTCATGAGAGATACTACTGAAAGACCAGAAGCACTTGAAGCTGGTACTGTAAAGCTTGTAGGAACAGATACAAAACTTATCATAAAAGAAGCTCAAAAGTTATTAGACGATAAAAAAGAATATGAGAAGATGGGCAAAGCACATAATCCTTATGGAAATGGAAATGCTTGTGATAAAATAGTGAAATTTATAAAGGAAATAAACTAATATGAAGAAAATATGTGTAATAGGGTTAGGATATATAGGTTTACCTACTGCTGCTTTGTTGGCAAATAGAGGTTATGATGTACATGGAGTAGATGTAGTTCAAAGTACTGTTGATATTATTAATCGTGGTGAGATACATATAGTAGAACCTGAGCTTGATACTTTTGTAAAAGCAGCAGTAAATAGTGGTAAATTAAAAGCTGATTTGAAACCTTGCGAAGCAGATGTGTTTATACTAGCTGTTCCTACACCTTTTCATGAAGGATTTGTGCCAAATATTGATTATATAGTAAGTGCCACAAAAGCTATATCGTCTTATGTAAAAGAAAATGATATAATTATTTTAGAATCTACTTCACCAGTAGGTACTACAGATAAGGTTGAAGAAGTTTTAAAAGCGCAAGATGTTGATACATCTAAACTTTTCATCGCTCACTGTCCTGAGAGAGTGTTACCTGGACAAATTATGAGAGAGTTGGTAGAAAATGACCGTATAGTAGGTGGAACAACACCAGAAGCAACTACTAAAACAGTAGAATTTTACAAAACATTTGTAAGTGGAGAAGTGCTAAGCACAGATGCTAGAACAGCAGAGATGGCCAAACTTACTGAAAACTCTTTTAGAGATACAAATATTGCATTTGCAAATGAACTTAGTATTTTGTGTGATAAGTTTGGTATAGATGTATGGGAATTAATAAAGCTTACAAATAGACATCCAAGAGTAAATGTACTTCAACCTGGAGCTGGAGTAGGTGGACATTGTATAGCTGTTGACCCTTGGTTTATCGTTTATGCAGGTGGAGATGATGCTAAGATTATACGAACGGCAAGAGAAGTAAATATATATAAAACAGAATGGTCAATAGAAAAGATTAAAAATGAAGCTTTAATTTTTGAAAAAGAAAATGGAAGAAAAGCTAAAATTGCTTGTATGGGATTGGCTTTTAAACCAAATATTGATGACCTAAGAGAATCACCTGCTTTATATATAACTAAAAGACTTATTTCTGATGGTTTAGATATTTTAGCTGCTGAGCCAAATATAGATGCTTTTAAAGATTTTGAAATAGTTGATTATAAAAAAGCTTTAGAAGATGCGGATATAGTTACTTTTCTTGTAGGACATGATGAGTTTAAGGAAATAGATATAAAAACAAAATTAGATTTTTGTGGGGTACTTAATTAATGACAAATATAATTCTATGTGGAGGATCAGGTACAAGATTATGGCCAATAAGTCGTACTCTTATGCCTAAGCAATTTGTTAAGTTATTTAATGATAAATCCTTATTTCAATTAACAATTGAAAGAAATAGTAAAGTATGTGATGCTCAATATATAGTATCAAATACAGAACAATACTTTTTGGCATTAGATCAGTTGGAAGAGATGTCAAATGAAGATACTAAGGTATCTTTTGACTCATCGAATTTAGATAAGAAAAATAATAAATATCTATTAGAACCAATAGGAAGAAATACAGCCCCTGCTATTGCATTAGCATGTATGGCTTTAGATAAGGAAGAAATTGTTTTAGTTACTCCTAGTGATCATCTTATAAAAGATGAAATAGAATATAAAAAAGTTTTAATTCAAGCTAAAGAGTTAGCAGAAGAAGATAATCTTGTGACATTTGGTATTACACCTACTTTTGCAGAAACTGGATTTGGTTATATAGAAGCCTCCGGTTTATTAGTAAAAGCTTTCCATGAAAAACCTGATATTCAAACAGCACAAAACTATCTAGATGCTGGGAATTATTATTGGAATTCTGGAATGTTTTGTTTTAAAGCAGGTATATTTTTAGATGAACTTAAAAAATATTCACCATTAGTTTATGAAACATCAGTAAAAGCATTAAAAAATACTACTAAAGATAAGAGTATGACTAGAATTAAACATGATGATATGATAGCTATTCCTGAAGATAGTATAGATTATGCTGTTATGGAAAAGTCGCAAAAAGTAAAAGTTGTACCATCAGATATACAGTGGTCAGATGTAGGTAGTTTTGATGCTTTATTTGAAGAGCTTCCAAAAGATGAAAATAATAATACTATAAATAAAAACCTTATAAGCATAGATAGTAAAAATAATTTAGTTTATGGTGATGAAAGAAAAATAGCTACAGTTGATATAGAGGATTTAATAATAGTAGATAGTGGAGATGCACTTTTGATATCTAAAAAAGGAAGTTCACAAAAAGTAAAACAAATAGTAGCACAAGTTAGAAAAGATACACAACTACACAATATTCATCTTACAGGACATAGACCATGGGGGACATACACAATTCTTGAAGATAGTGATGGATATAAGATAAAAAGAATAGAAGTTAAACCAAACAAAAGATTATCGTTACAATCGCATAAACATAGAAATGAACATTGGATAGTAGTTTCAGGGACTGCTACAGTAACTATAAATGATAAAACTTTTATATTAAATCAAAATGAATCTACATATATAAAAGCAGGTGATAAACATAGACTTTTAAATGATACAAAGGAAGCTCTTGTTATTATTGAAGCACAAGTTGGAAGTTACACTGGTGAAGATGATATAGAAAGATATGCTGATGATTTTAGTAGAAATTAGATAAAATAATACATAATAAGGAAATATAAAATGGCAGTAAAAAAAGTAGCATTAATTACAGGAATAACAGGACAAGATGGTTCGTACTTGACAGAATTTTTACTTAAAAAAGGTTATGAAGTACATGGAATAAAGAGAAGAAGTTCATTATTTAATACAGATAGAATAGATCATTTATATCATGATCCACATATTGAAGGAGCTGATTTAACTCTCCATTATGGGGACATGACTGATAGTATGAATCTTACTCGAATTATACAAGAAACACAGCCAGATGAGATATACAATCTTGCAGCCATGAGTCATGTGCATGTTTCTTTTCATACTCCAGAATATGTAGCAAATGCAGATGGAACAGGAACACTTAGAATCTTAGAAGCAGTAAAGCTTTTGGGATTAACAGAAAAAACTAAAATATATCAAGCTAGTACATCTGAATTATATGGAAAAGTGCAAGAAATACCACAAAGTGAGACTACACCATTTTATCCTAGAAGTCCTTATGCAGTAGCTAAGATGTACGCATATTGGATAACAGTAAATTATAGAGAAGCTTATGGTATGTTCGCTTGTAATGGAATACTATTTAACCATGAATCACCCGTAAGAGGTGAAACATTTGTAACAAGAAAGATTACAAGAGCAGCTTCTAAAATAGCATTAGGATTACAAGATAAATTATATTTAGGTAATCTTGATGCAAAAAGAGATTGGGGACATGCAAAAGATTATATAAAGATGATGTGGCTTATTCTTCAAGCAGATGAACCAGAAGATTGGGTAATAGCAACTGGAGTAACTACAACAGTAAGAGACTTTGTTAAAATGTCATTTAAATATGCTGGTATAGAACTAGAATTTAAAGGTACTGGAGTGGACGAAAAAGCTTATGTTATATCTTGTAATAATTCTAAATATAAGATAGAGATAGGAAAAGAAGTAGTAAGTGTTGATCCAATGTATTTTAGACCTACTGAGGTAGATTTACTTATTGGAGACCCATCAAAAGCAGAAAAGAAACTGGGATGGAAGAGAGAGTATCAATTAAAAGATTTAGTTAACGATATGATGGAATCTGATCTTAAACTTGTAGAGAAAGATGTATATTTGCAAGAAGGTGGATATAAAACTATGAGTTATTTTGAATAAAGTATTAATATTTGGTACAGGATTTATAGCTACAAACCTTATTAAATATTTTAGAAAAAAAGATATAGAATGTATAGTTTTATATAACAAGCATAAAATATTAAATTATCCTGATACGAAGCAATATCGAATGAGTATTGATATTAAAAAATTATTCGAGATGGAAAAACCAGATAATATAATTTTATTGCATGGTAATTCATCTGTTTCAGAAAATATAAGTGTTAGTACATCAGTTAATGATAATATGCTTAAAATAGCTTCATTTTTGGAAAAGTTATATAGTATAAAACTTTATAAACATATAAAAAAAATAATTGTAGTTGGTTCAGCTAGTGAATATGGTAAGTTTTATAATAAACCAATAAAAGAAGACTTTACCTTGCATCCTACTTCTTTGTATGGATTAAGTAAAATTTGTTTATATAAATCTTTTACATATTTTATAGAAAAAGGTTTACCTATAATCTATATAAGACAGTTTAATACAATAGGAATGGGACAAAGAGATGACTTTGTATTGGCTTCTTTTGCTAAAAATATAAATTTAATAGAAAAAAAACTTATTGATCCTATTTTAAATGTCGGGGACCTTTCTCAAGAAAGAGATTTTATTGATATTAGAGATACTTGTCGTGCTTATCATCTGTTATTTAAAAATGGTATTATTGGTGAAATATATAATATTGCATCAGGTGAATATATAACAATTAAATCACTTTTAACTGAAGTCATAAAGCAATCTAGTTTAACAGATGAAAATATTGAAATTAATGAAAATATATCTTTATTTTCCAAAGAAGAAAGTTTAAGCAAACGACTTCATGCAGATATTACAAAATTAAAAGAATTAGGTTTTAAAAGAAAATATAGTTTAAAAGATACAGTTAAAGACACATTAAAATATTGGGAGAAAGAATGTTTGATAGCGGAAAAATAAAAAAGATATTTAATCAAGAAGATATTGATTTTACATATATTGTTGCAGAAATAGGTATAAATCACAATGGTTCTTTAAAAATTGCAATTGAACTACTTGAAGCAGCAAAAGATGCTGGTGTTGATGCTGTTAAATTCCAAAAAAGAGATTTAGAAAGTATCTATTCTAAAAAAGTTTTAGAAGATGCAAATAGTTCAGAATGGAGTTTTGAATATTTAATCCCATTATTAAAAGAAGTAGAACTATCAGAAGAAGACTATAGAATTATTAGAAATAGATGTGATGAACTAGAGCTTGATCTAATAGTTACTCCGTTTGATGAAGTGTCTGCAAAGTTCATAGCTGAATTGGGAGTAAGTGCTTATAAAATTGCTTCAGCTGATATGACAAATATACCTTTATTAAAGAAGTGTAATGAATATGGCTTACCACTACTAATTTCAACTGGTATGTGGACAGATGAAGATATTGTTAAATGTTCTGAAATTTATAAAATAGATAAATTAAAATATGCTTTTTTATTGGCTCAGTCAACATATCCAGCTTCTTATGAAACTTTAAATTTGAAATATTTAGAAAAACTCAAAGAAGTAACTCCTATAGTAGGATATTCAGGACATGAAAGAGGTACATTTATACCTGTTGCAGCAGTTGCAATGGGTTGTAAAATCATAGAAAAACATATTACTTTTGATGTTAACCAAAAAGGACCCGATCATAAGGCTTCAATGCTCCCTGATGAATGGAAAGAGATGGTATATCAAATTCGTATGTTAGAAAAAGCTATGGGTAGTTCAAAAGATATAAATCAAGCAGAAATCCAAAATAAAGAAGCTTTTGCAAAATCTGCAGTGCCAATTAGAGATTTGCCTATTGGACATGTATTGATAAAAGCTGATTTAGTTTATAAATCACCAGGAAAAGGTATTTTCCCTCATGAAATCCATAATTTCATAGGTAAGGTACTAAAAAAACCAATTAAACAAGATCATTATATTAACAAAACTGACTTTGAAGATACAATATCTATCGCTGATTGGGAAGAGTTCTCCTTTAGTAAAAAATGGGGTGCAAAATGTCGTTTTCATGATTATGATGATTATAAAGTACTAAATAGTCCTTCTATTGAGTTTCATTGTTCTCAAACAGACTTAGATATTGATTTTAAACCTGAAATATCAGATTCAGAATTAATTATTCATGCACCAGAAATATTTGATAGACAGCTTGTAGATATTTGTTCTGAGGATGAATATATTGTTAAAGAGTCATTAAATATTCTGCAAAGAAGCATTGATAAGACATTAGAAATCTCTAAATATTTTCCCAAAGCTAAGCCAAAGTTAGTAATGCACCTAGGTGGAATGTATTTAAATAAAAGAGAACTAAGTGATACCTCTATTTTAACAAAAAGAGCAATTCAAAATTTTAAAAAGTTAAACTATGATTCTAATTTAATAGATATATTACCTGAAAATCTACCTCCTCGTCCTTGGTATCTTGGTGGAGAATGGTTTCAGCATGGTTTTATGCTAACAAAAGATATGATTGAATTTTGTAACTATTTTGATTTAGGTATTACATATGATATATGTCACGCTAGTTTGTATTGTAATGAGTTTGGGATAGATTTAGCAGATTATACAAGAGAAATTATGCCATTAGTTAAGCATATTCATATTTCTGATGCCTATGGAAACAATGGAGAGGGTGTACAAATTGGGGAAGGAAGTATTGATTTTGATAAGGTTCTTAAAGAGGTAGAACCTTATGAGTTTACATGGATGCCTGAAATCTGGAGTGGTCATTTACATCAAGGTTCTGGAACTTATAAATGTATGCAAATACTAAATAAAAAATATTCAAAAGAGTTATAATGACTATTGCTTTTATCCCTGCTAGATGTGGTAGTAAATCAATCTCTTTTAAAAATATAAAAGAATTTTGTGGTAAGCCACTGATTTATTGGTCTTTGCTAGAATTAGAAAAATCTGAACGAATAGATAAAGTTTTTGTAGCAACAGATTGCGAACAGATTAAAGATGTTGTAGTTAGTTTTAATTTTTCCAAAGTTGAAGTGTATGATAGAGAAATTAAAAATGCTAATGATACATCAAGTACAGAATCTGTAATGTTAGAATTTATACAGAAAAGTGATTTTAATAATGATGACTTATTTTGTTTAGTGCAGGCAACTTCACCATTGACACAATCTTCTGATTTCACCAAGGCATTTATGAAATTTGATAAAGATAAAACAGATAGTTTATTAACTTGTACTAGAGTAAAAAGTTTTTTTTGGACAGAAGATGGAATACCAATAAACTATGATTATAAAAAGCGTCCTCGAAGACAAGATTTTGATGGTGTATTAGTTGAAAATGGTGCTTTTTATATTAGCTACGTAAAAAATATAAAAAAATATAAAAATAGATTAAGTGAAAGAATATCTATATATGAAATGGATGAATTTAAATATATAGATATTGATGAAGAGGAAGATTGGGAAATGGCAGAAAGAATTATGAAAAAAAATATTTTAAAGAGAGGGAAATAGATGAATAATATAATCTTAATATTTATTGATCAAAAAAAGCGTGATACATTTGGTATGATGATGATTTATAACTATTTAAAAAAAAGAGGTCTTAATGTAGTATTATCCTCAGATATTGATTTCTTTGTAAAGTATTTATATTATAGACCTAAGGTTGTTCTTCAAGGTAATCCTGATGTTCGACATGGATATTATAGTCGTTTCATATCTAATCATTCTATTTTATATGCTTTGCCAACTGAACAAACTATTACTGACTTAGATTTTGCAGTAACACGAATAACTAAAGGGCATAGTCCTACTTCCAAATTATTACCACCTTATATTGAAGGTGTATATAAATTTTTTATTTGGGGTAAAAAAGTAACTGAACGATTAAAAAGTGAACAAGAATTTGATAATAAAATTGTATATACGGGTTGTATTAAAAATTATAATCTAGATAAGTCTTATACTAATAAAACGAAAGTTATTGGGATAGCGTTAGAGGATGAATTTAATTATAAAAATATTTCACAAAGATTGTTTGTGAATAGAGAGAATGATTATACTTTTTATTGTAAAAAGATTAAAAACTTCTATACTTTTGGGATACATGTTGCTGATAAAATAAATGAAGTTATTTCTAAATTGAATGAAAAGGATTATAAAATTATTGTAAGACCTAGGCTTTCAACTGCTGATTCTGACTTTAGTTATTTAACGAATAATTTTCCAAATATTGAAATTGACTATAGTGAATCAACATATGATTTTTTTAATAAAATAGACACTTTAATTCTTGCACAATCGTCTATTGGTACAGAAGCTCAAATTGAAGGTATTCCTGTTATCTCAATCAATGGGCTTTTATCAGATGTCATAAAATTCTGTGAAATTGACACTAGTAATGAAAAGATAGAACATTATTGGCAAGTTTCTAATTTTAATAATTTATTTACATTTTTAGATGATAACACTTTAGAAGTTTCTCCAAAAATGGAATCATTACAAAAGTATGTTGATGACTTTTTTGCTAATTCTGATAGTATTAAACATCCTTCTGAAATTATTGCTATTGAATTAGAGCATAGTCTTAATAATTTTGAAAATATTAAAAAAGAATTAAAACCATCTTATCCAATAAGCTCTGAATTTATAAAAAATCTTTTAAGTACAAGATTTCGATTTCCAATAATATATAATACTATTTATAAAGGATTTGAAAAAAATACATTTTTAAATAAATTTGTGGTGTTAGTAATTTTTCTTTTAGTTAAGATAAAAAATAATATAAAGTTTATTTTTGATAAAAGTAGTAAAGATTCAAGTTTCTTTTTTGATATAGATAAAGAACTTTTTAGAAAAAATTATAAAATATTTCAAGACATAGATAATAGAATATCTGAGTCAGCTTCAAAAAATAAATAAGGTTAATAATGATATATAAAAATAGTTATAGTAAAGTTGTTGCATTATGAAAGAAACAATTGTAATAACTGGTGGATTAGGACTACTTGGTAGTAAACTTGTAGAATATTTGATGAATATGGAATACCATATTATAGTTATTGATATTTTAGATAAATCAAAAGTTAAATTAGAGTGTGATTATATACAGTTTAACTTAATGGATATAAGTAATTATCATATTTTGAAAAAACAAATTCAAGAAAAAACTAAGAATTTAAAAATACTTATTAATAATGCAGCATTTAATCCTCAAGTTGAGGGTGAAGGAGATTCTTTTGGCAAATTTGAGAATCAAAAAGTTGATGATCTTGAAAAAGAAATTAAATTAAATTTAGAAGCACCCATTTTTTTAACTCAAGTATTATTAGATGTATTTAATACAGATAGTGATGAAAATTGCAAAATAATAAATGTAGTTTCTACATATGGATTAGTGCCTCCAAATCAAGATTTATATAAACCTTTATCTAAAATAGAAGGTAAAGAAATTGTTAAGCCTATAGGATATTCTGTAACTAAAGCAGGTCTGGTGATGGCAACTAAATATTTAGCTGTGTATCTTGGCGATAAAGGTTTTAATGTTAATGGTGTTGCTCCTGGTGGCATAGAAAATGGTCAAAATCAAGTTTTTATTGATGAATATTCAAAAATGACACCGATGCGTAGAATGGGTAAAGTTGATGAGATGATGGGTACTTTCGAGCTTTTATGTAGTGCAAAATCAGACTATATTAATGGTCAGATTATTGCAGTTGATGGAGGATGGACAGTATGGTAATAGATTGTATTATACCTGCGAGAGGTGGAAGTAAAGGTGTTCCTAAAAAGAATATTAAAATGCTTGGAGATTATCCTTTGATTGCTTATTCAATTGTTGCTGCAAATCTATCAAAAAACATAAGAAAAACTATTGTTACTACTGATAGTCAAGAAATCGCTGATATAGCTCTTAAATATGGTGCAGAAGTACCATATTTAAGACCAAGTATATTGGCAGAAGATAATTCTACAGATTTAGAGTTTTTTCATTTTCATATGAAATATTTAGAACAAAACAATCTAATTACACCTGATTTGTTAGTACACCTTAGACCAACTACACCTTTAAGATCTGTAAAAGTCATAGATAGTGCTATTGATAAAATGAAAAAGGATAAGGAAGCGACTGCTCTAAGATCAGCACATTTAACACATTTAACTCCTTATAAAATGTTTAAAAAGAATCATAACTATATGAGGCCATTTTTAAAGTCAGATTTAGCAGAAGAGTTTTATAATCTTCCTCGTCAAGCTTTTGAAGATGCTTATATCCCCAATGGATATGTTGATATTGTAAAAACAAGTATTTTTAAGAATACTGATATATTACATGGGGAAAATATTTTTCTATATGAAACTGAGAATACTGCAGATATAGATATAATAGAAGATTTTCATTTTGCTGAACAAATTTTAAATGAGGAAAGATTTGAAGAGATTTTAATTAATCTAAAAAGATTTAAGGAAAGTAGTTTATGAATATTTTAATAGTTGGATTTGGTTCAATAGGGCAAAGACATTTGCAAAATCTATTAGATAATTATCCAAACAACAAATATTATGTTTTAAAAAAACCTCATTATAATAATGTCATTAAAGATTGTCAAGTAGTTTCAAATGATTTGGCAGATTATTATAAGGATGTTGCATTTATTGATAGTATTGATGATATTGACTATATGGATACTGCATTTATTTGTAATAATACTTCTGATCATCTAGCTACTGCTTTAAAGCTATCAAAACAAAACATAAATTTATTCATAGAAAAACCGTTATCGCATAATTCTAAAGATTTAGATTCTTTAAAAAAAAATTTAGAACAAAATAAATCTATTATGATGATTGGATTTCAAACAAAATTTAACCCAATTTATTTAAAATTACAAAAATTAATAGAAAATGAAAAAATTACTTTTGTAAATTCTAAATGGCTTACTTATTTGCCAAATTGGCATAAGTATGAAGATTACAAAAAAAGCTATACTGCTAATGAATCTTTAGGTGGCGGTGTAGCATTAACATTAGTGCATGAGTTAGATATGCTTAATTCATTATTTGGTAGCTTAGAGTTGATAAATAGTATAAGTGGAAATTTCTCAAATTTAGATATTAAAGCAGATGACTACTTAATGGCAAATTTTAAATCACAAAATAGAGCTATAAATCTACATTTGAGTTTTGCACAAGTTAAAGAAGAAAGAACTATAACAATAAATTCATCTGATAAAACAATAGTTGGTGATTTTGTTAATAATACAATTGAAATATATTACAAAGATGAAGTTAAATTAATCAACTTTGAACTTGAAAGAAATAAATTATTTAAAGATGAAGTTGAATACTTCTTTAAATCAATTAGTAATAAAGGTAATTGTATTAATACAATAGATGAAAGTATAGAGTTACAATTATTAATTGATAAGATGAAGGAAAATATTTAATGAAAAATAAAATAGCAGTTTTAACACAACATCATGATAAAAGAGCTGATATCAATAGTTTATTAATAAGTTTAGGTTCTACTTATGAGATAACCTTGTTTAGTGATATAAAAAGAGAAGATGAACACTTTAAAACGAAAACAATAATAAATAATAAGAGAAGTATTTTAGATAAATTATATCTACTATTATTTATGATATTTGGTAATTTACCTTATTCAAAAAATACATATTTGATTATGGAAAAAGTTAAATTAAATAGAGTACAAGGTTTTAAAAAAATTATTCGATTAATTATGCTCTATATTAGAGTTTTTACTCCAAATTTTATATCTTCAAATTTTCTTGCTAAAAAAATATCACATATAAATCAAAATGATCTAAGTGAATTTAAACACATAATATGTATATCTGATATTTCAGATAAGTTTTTTGCTTCAAATGCAATAAAAAATCATAATAGTGTTTTTTGTTATGTTTACAGCTGGGATCATCCTTGTAAATGTGATTTTTTGCCATCTAAAAATATAAAATATTTTGTTTGGAATGAAAGTGTTAAATCTGACCTAATTAGTTTACAAGGAGTAAGTGAGGAGAATATATATAAAGTGGGGTCTACTCAGTTATGTAATCTTAAAAAATATGTTGATAGTAGTGCAGACAATACTAATTCATATGATTTTGATTATATATATTTTACTTGTTCCGTTGGAGAAGCTGTTTTAGCTTTAAGTGAAATTGAACTACTTATGTTATTGTCTAATAAACTATTGAAATATAATAAAAATGCCAAGTTAGTTATTCGAATATATCCATTTGTTGAAAATTTAGATATTTATAATAACTTACGAAAGCAAGATAATGTAATAATAGATGATGATTATATAGTAAATAATTATGATGAATATACTAATGCAAATGATAGATATAATAAAGTAAAAAGTTCATTAGCTGTAATGCATTTAGGTACTACACTTGGACTTGAAGCAACATATTTAAATACACCTGTTATTTTTATAACACTAAAAAATTATCAGGGTTTAGATGCAAATACACAACAAATAATTGAAAAACTAGAACTATTTACAAATCAATATCAATTGGTACAATATATGGAAAGTCAATCTGAAAATGTAATTTTTAATTATAATGATATTGATTCAGTATTTAAAAAGATATATAATAAAGAACTTGATAATAGCTACAATGCTAGCATCTCAGAACTTACAGTGTTAAAAGATACAAATACTATCGCATCTAATATTATCAAGGCTTTATCTTCTTATGATTAAATCAATAAAGCAATTGTATAAGTATAATTTTATTACATCTATACTAGGTATTATTAATCTTTTTATACTCTTAAAATATATTGGTATATCAGATAGAACAGATATGTTTTTTGGAGCATATATAATAGTTACAAGTTTTTCAAAAGTTTTGATGACAGGCTTTTTTAATGAAATTATAGTACCTATCTATACTAAATTATATAGTACAAATAGAAAATACTCTTTTTATGTTATATCGACATTTTTAACTACATTTATTTCATTTACTACATTTCTTATAGTTTTGTTATATCTATTATCAGATGGAGTATTAAATTTAATATATGGAACTATGAGTATAGAAAATTTAAAGGAACTAAAGTTTATTTTTATTTTATTGCTCCCACAAATGGTATTTTTAGTATTTAATGAGATGATATCATCAATTCTAAATGCTATTGAAGTATATGGTAAACAAGAAAAAGCCAAAATTTATAGTAGTTTAATGTATATGCTAATTTTGTTATCTTTATATCCTTCTTTTGACATATATGCACTAGTTATTGCAACTTGGAGTAGTTTTATAATACAATTTATATTTTTATATAAAGCATTAAAACAAACAGATATAAAAATATTCTTTCTCTTTAGAAAAAAGATTATAGGAAAATTTAATATATATTCAAAGATTAATATATCATTTTTTTATGTAATAGTTACTCAAATTTTTACATTATATATGCGTTCATATTTAGTTATGTTTGGAGAAGGCTTTCTTACTGTTGTTCACTATATCGGAAATATAATTATTAAGTTAAGAACATTAATAATGAAACCAATATTAACAATACTTTTAACAGAATTTTCTAAGCAAGAAAAAACAAAACAATATAAAGATGACATGGGAAAGATTGTAAAATATATTATACTCTTTATCGGATTCTTACTTATAGCAAGTTTACTAATTAAGAATTACGGTATATATTTATTTGTATATATTATTAAATTTACAGAATATAAACAGATATTAGATTTTAGTAATCTTATTTGGTTTTATGTGGCAATGTTTAGTTTAGATATTGTATATGGACTAATAAGAAAAAAAATAGTTGCTCATAATCATTTTAATATTTTTTATAAAGGGATGATCGCCTCACAGTTTTTTAATATAGCTTTAGTTTATATTGGAGTTAGTAATAATATAGTAGATATAAAATACTTATTTTTAATAGTATTTTTAGATGTTTTTATAAAACTTTTATATAGTCTTTATTTATATAGGAGAAAACTTGTTTAAACATATAGTAAAAACATTTTTGTATTATATATTTAATATATTTATTATGAATATACCTTTTCATTTTATAAGAGACTTTTTCATTAAAATAATACTTTGTAAATACGGAAAAGGTTCTACATTATTAATGAATGTAGAGATTAGAAAAGGTCAAAATATTTCTATTGGAGTTAATAGTATTGTTAATGCTCGAGTTTTATTAGATGGAAGAGGTGGAAAACTTATTATTGGGAATAATGTAGATATTGCACAAGACACTACTATATGGACATTATCTCATGATCCACATTCTGATATGCATCAAGATATTGGAAAAGATGTAATAATAGAAAATTATGTGTGGATTGGGGCAAATGTTACTATACTTCCTGGTATTACTATTAAAAAAGGTGCAGTAGTAGGTACAGGAAGTATAGTGACAAAAGATGTATTAGAAAATGAAATAGTAGCGGGTAATCCTGCTAAAAAAATCGGTATGAGAAAAAGTAAATTAAAATATACTTTAAATTATAAACCATGGTTTAGGTAAATAAAAAGATGAATTATACAATAGCAATATTTCCTTATGGAAATGATCAGAATCCTTATCAATTTTTAACGAAAACAATGTTTGAACAAGAAAATAAGACTTTATTAATAAAAAATAATTCTTTATTTCCTTTATTAAAAAATTTAAAATTTGATTATTTATATTTGGATTGGTTATCTCCATATTGCATTAGTTCAAATATATTTAAAACATTTATAAAAACTAATTTATTTTTACTTCAAATATTAATATTAAAAATTTTAAATAAAAAAATAATTTGGAATGTTCATAACTTGTATGACCATGAAAAAAGATCACATTATATAGATAAACAACTACATAAAATTATGTTTTTTTTATCTACAAAAATTAGATTTTTTTCTAAAAGTGCTAAAGAAAGTTTTTTAAATTATTATAATTTAAATGATAATAATAAGATAGTGTCTATTTCTCATCCAAGATATAATGATTTTTATAATGATTTTATTTTTAAAAATGATGATTTATTTAAAGATATAAAAAGTGGTAATGCAAATGTATTATTTTTTGGAAATATTAGAGAGTATAAGGGAATCAATAGTTTACTTAATAGTATAGATTTTAATAAATTAAATGTAAATATAAAATTTATCATTGCTGGGAAAAAACAAGATAATTTTGATTTAATTAAAAAAAATAATATAACTTATTTTATACAATATATAAAAGATGAAAATTTAAAAGAATTATTTGATAAATCTACAGTAGTAATACTTCCATATGAGCAAATAATGACATCTGGTATGCTGTATCTATGTATGTATTTTAAAAAGCCTGTGCTTTGTCCTCCTTTACCATTTTTTGTAGAAGTACTAGGGGAAGATTATCCATACTATTATAATGATACAGAAGAATTATATAAAATACTAAACGAACTTGATAAAAATATTTGCCTTGATACTGGTAAGGAATTATATATAAAAAGTGAACTATTAGATTATGAATATATGGTAAATAATTTCAAAAATAAGGTATTTTCATGAAAAAGAATGTAGTTTATTTATTATCTCATATGTATAATAATGTTAGTGGCGGTGCTGGTACTTACGCACATTATCTTTATAATACTTTTAAAAATAATGAAGAATTTGATTTTGTATTAGTTACTCATGATGTTGATAAAAGTACAAATTATATCTTAAAAACAAAGAATTATAATAACTTCTATAAAAATATTGAAGAATATTACAAAGCTGTAGAGATTCACTCTAAAGAATATACAAATATTATAGTACATGCTAATACTGCGATTGAGCTATATTATTTTAAAAATACAAATTTTAAACTTATCGCAAATGTAAATGATTATGAGGTTGTAGATATATATAAATTTATACCAAAATTTATATCTTGGTATAAATTATCATCAATCAAAAAAATATTAGGTAAAATTAAAGCTAGATATTATGAAAAAAATGTGTTAAATAATGTGGATTTAATCATGACAAATTCAAATTATACAAAAAGTAGAATAATAAAAGGCTATGGTTTTGACGAAGACAAAGTAGCTGTAATCCATAAAGCTGTTGATGTAAGTTTATTTAATAAAAATCACAATAGCTTAAATACAAGAAAATATAAGAATAAATTAAAGACTATTTTATTTGTTGGTACAGATTGGCAAAGAAAAGGGTTAGTGGAATTATTAGCAGCTGTTAAATTATTAAAAGATAAAGATTATTATGTAAATTTAACTATTCTTGGAATTAAAAATAAAGGTGAAATAAAAAAGATAAAAAAGATAGTTGAGAAACTTAATTTAAATAATATAGATATTCATGGACTAGTAACTAGAGATGATATTGCTGATTATTATATTAATTCTGATATATTTGTATTACCAACTAAATTAGAAGCTTTTGGTGTTTCTTATATAGAAGCGATGTCCTCTAAATTATTTACAATAGGAAGCAACTTGGGTGGTGTACCAGAAATCATCAAGGATAGTACAAATGGTTTATTATTAGATCATATTAATAAAGATGAAATTAGTACAAAAATAAAGATATTTTTAGATGAAGAAATTGATATAGAAAAAATAATAGTAGATGCTAAAAAAACTGCAGATAGCTTTAAAACAGAAGTTATGCTAGAAAAAATTCATAAAGAATATATAGGTTTATTGATAAATGAGAATTAATTCAATCTTATATTTTAAATTATTAGTGTTTTTTTTTACTCTGCCATTTTTAGGTCCAATAGTTGGACTTGGTTTATTAAAGATTGCATTAGTAAGTAAATACATAATTTCAATATTAATTCTTTTTTTCGGAAAGAAAATAGTTATTTATTCTTTAGAAAAATGGTATATTTACCTGTTTATTTTAGTGTTAGGCCTACTTGTTTACAATTATTCATTTAAGGTTGATGATATTAAATCATTTGCATATTTTTTTTTAATATGTTTAGAATTTTATATTATTTTTAAATTATCATCATTTTTTGATAATAATTTTAATGATAATATATATAATATTAGTAAATTTATAGTACTTTTTATAACATTTTTAAATATTATTGGTATTTTTTTAATAATTATTGGTTATTCAGGTTCAATGGATATAAGGCACAATCCGTTTGGGCCAACTACGATGGAGTATTCAGGTGTCTTCCTTACTACAAACTACGCAACACTCTTTTCTGCGATTGGTATTTTATTTTCATTTTATATATTAACAGTTTTTAAAAAAAACAATGTATTCTATTTTGCATTTTTGTTTAATTTTACTTCCTTATTACTTTATCATTCGAGAACACAAACATTGTTTGTTGTAGGTATTTTATTATTATATATGATGTTAAAAAATAAAAAGTATTTTATTTATTTACTTGTTCTTATCTTACTTTTTATTACAGTGAATTATGAAAGCGTCCTTGAAATATTAGATAAATTTTTAAGAATACAAAATTTAATAGAAAGAGGTATTCTTGGAAATAGAGGTGTTCTTATGGGGTATGTACTTGATAATATTCAAATGGTTGGTTTTTCTGGCTTAGGTCTTGGTAATGCACGATATATATGGACTATTGATGGAGTAACAACTTCAAATTTATCTACCATAGATATTGGAAATATGACAGGTTTAAATATGCATAGTGCAATTTTTAATTACTTAGTTGAGTTAAGTATATTAGGTGTTTTCATTTTTTATTTTATATCTATTTATATATATATTCAATCATCTAAGATAAAAACAGATTCAGTATTTATCTTAAGATTGCTTTTACTATTTTTTATGATAGATAGTTTAGTTAATGATGACATTACAACTCTTGGTTCACCAGGTGTGATTTTTTATATTTTAATATTATCTATTTTATATGGAAAAATAAAATACTCCAAAAGGAAAATAAAACATGAATCTTATAATTGATGTACAAATGATAGATGTAAACAGTGGAGGAGCATTAACATATATAAAAAACATGTTATTTCATATATTCAAAAACAAAGAAAATAATATTACTATTTATTTAATAGCAAATAAGAAGAATATTGATGCATTAGATATAAGAACTCAAAATATATTTAAAATAATTAAACCAAAAATTAATACAAGTTCAGCTTTAAATAGATTTATTTATAGTTATTTTTTAATTAAATTTATTGATATTACATTTAATAAAGATGATATATTATGGATGCCATTTAATACAGGTTTAAACTTAAGAACTAAAAAAGTAAAAAGTATTTTAACGGTGCATGATTTTTTAGTCTTTGATTATCCGAACTGTGTACCACTATTCAATCGTATATTTAGAAAATTTAGTTTAACCAAATCTATTAAAAATGCAAATATAATTATAACTGTTTCTAATTATACTAAACAACAATTATATGTACATTGCAATCACCTAATAAACAATAAAACTGTAAAAGTCATATATGAAAGTGCAGATACTAATGTTTGGAATTTAGATAAAAAAATAAATAATCAGAATAAAGAAAAATTTATATTATTTGTTGGTGTAGGTCGAAAAAATAAAAATTTAGAATTTTTGTTAGAAAGTTTTAAAATTTTGATAATAAAATATAATTATTCTGGATTTTTATATATTGCAGGTGGTGTAAATGCAAAATATAAAAAACAATTAATAGAATTAAGTATTAATCTATCTATAGAAAAAAAAGTTAAATTTCTTGGTTTTATAGCAGATGATGATTTGAAAAAATTCTATCAATCAACTGATACTTTTGTTTTTCCAAGTTATTATGAAGGTTTTGGATTACCAATACTCGAAGCAAATGCCTGCGGTGCAAAAGTTTGTTGTTCTGATGCAACTTCTTTAGAAGAAGTGGGGGATAACTTTACAAATTATTTTAATCCATTTAATCAAGAAGAATGTGCAAATGTAATTAATTTTACATTAAAGGATAAATATATTTCACATAATAAAGAAATTTTTAGTTGGGAAAAGTCAGCTTTAGAGTTTTTAAATTTAATAAATGATGGGAGAAATTAAACAATGAAACAACTAATACAAAGTTTTAAAACAGGAGAACTAGGACTATTTGAAGTACCGGCTCCAATATGTTGTGAAAATGGTGCTTTAGTGCAAACAACAGTGTCTTTAGTATCAGCAGGTACAGAAAAAATGCTAGTAGATTTTGCAAAAAAATCTATGCTAGCTAAAGCAAAAGATAGACCGGATCTAGTAAAACAAGTTATTGGTAAAATGAAAAAAGAGGGTGTTAAAAATACTCTTGAAAAAGTATTTACTAAGCTTGATAGTCCAATCCCTTTAGGCTATAGTAGTGCTGGTCGTGTTATAGAACTAGGTGCAAACATGAGTGGACTCAATATCGGCGATAGAGTAGCTTGTGGTGGTGCGGGGTATGCTAACCATAGTGAGATAAACTATGTACCTAAAAATCTTATGGTTAAGATTCCTGATGGTGTTGATGATATAGATGCTTCATTTGTAACTGTAGGTGCTATTGCACTTCAAGGTGTACGACAAACTGAACCAAAACTTGGAGAGAGAGTAGCGGTAATGGGACTTGGTCTTTTAGGTCAGCTTACAGTTCAGCTACTAAAAGCAAATGGTTGTAAAGTTATAGGTAGTGATGTAGACCCAGATAAGATAGCACTTGCTAAAAAACTAGGTGCGGATGAAGCGTGTCATGCTAGTGAGCTTATCTCTAAAGCCAATGAGTTCAGTAATGGCTATGGCGTAGATGCTGTAATCATAGCAGCTTCTACTATGTCAAATCAACCAGTAATAGATGCTGCAGAAATATCTCGTATGAGAGGTCGTGTAGTATTTCTAGGAATGGTTGGTATGGATATACCTAGAAATGATTACTATAAAAAAGAGATAGATTTAAGACTCTCTATGGCTTATGGTCCAGGAAGATATGACACTGAGTATGAAGAGAAAGGAAATGATTATCCTTTTGATCTTGTTCGATGGACAGAACAGAGAAATTTTGAAGCATTTTTGGGGCTTATAGATGAGGGTAAAATCACACCAAAAGAGATACTTACTCATGAGTTTGATTTTGATGATGCTATGGATGCTTATGATTTACTTGAGGGTAAAGTAAAAGAAAAATATCTAGGTATCGTACTTAAATATAATAGAGATATAAATCTTGAAGATGAAAAGATAGTAAAAAGAACTACAAAACTAGTAAGCAGTGACAAAGTAAATGTAGGACTCATAGGTGCAGGAAACTTCACAAAGTCTGTGATACTTCCAAACATGCAAAAAGTAGGTGGATATGATCTAGTAGGAGTTTGTACAGCAACTGGTGTAAGTGCACAAGGTACTGGTAAAAAATATGATTTTAAATATATCACTACGAATAGTGATGAGATATATAAAAACAGTGAGATAAATAGTGTGTTTGTAACTACACAGCACGATAAACATGCTGACGCTGTTATAAAATCTATAAGCTCAGGAAAGCACTGTTTTGTAGAAAAACCACTTTGTATCTATGAAGAGGAACTTGAAGCTATAAAAGAGGCTTACACTGGAGATACTATAGTGCAAGTTGGATTTAACAGAAGATTTTCACCAATGGTAGAAAATATGAAAAATAGTGTAAATGGACAAATATCTGTAAACTATAGAGTAAATGCAGGGATAATACCAAAAGATGTATGGATACAAGATAGAACTATCGGTGGTGGTAGAATCATAGGTGAAGTGTGTCACTTTATAGATACATGTAGCTACATCATCGGCAGTGATGTTGTAAGTGTATTTGCTAGTACTGTTACTAAAGAAGATAAATCAATCCCAGATGAAGACAATGTAAATATTGTTTTAAACTACAAAAATGGAAGTACGGCTACAATCGCTTACTATGCTTATGGAGATACTACTATGCCAAAAGAGTATATAGAAGTGTTCGGAAATGGTGTGAGTATGTCTATGACTGATTTTAGAGAGCTTGTAGTTTTTAAAGGTGGGAAATCTACTAAAGAAAAAAGTTCAAATCAAGACAAAGGATTTGTGGGTGAGTTTAAAGCTTTTAAAGAGGCTGTAAAAAGTGGGAAAGAGGCTATAAGTTTTGATAGTATCTGTATTACTACTAAAACTACATTTAAGATTTTAGAGTCTATACGAACAAAGAGTTTAGTAGAAATATAATGAATAAATTTATCCTACTTTTTAATACTATTAAATACTTAAAAAGTAAACAAATATTTTTTAGACTTTTTTATTTTGTTAGAGCTAGGTTTAGAAAAATCAGTGGATATAAATATCAGTTTACGCAGGAGTCACAAAAAGTGACACCTTTAAAACTAATAGATTCTTGTGAATACTATAGTACTTATAAATATGGTGAATTTTGTATGTTAAATTTATCAAAAAGATTTGAAAATAAAATAGAATGGAACTATAATGAGTATGGTAAACTATGGACTTACAATCTTACATATTTTGAGTACTTAAAAGAAAAAGAAGATGTGGCTTTGATATATGATTTTATCGAAAATATTTCTAGTGTAAAAGATGGACTTGAGCCTTTTCCACTAAGTCTACGAGGTATTTGTTGGGTGAAATTTTTGAACAGATATGAGATAAAAGATAAAAAGATAGATGATATCTTGTATTCTCAGTATTATATACTACTGGATAATTTAGAGTATCATCTTCTTGGAAACCATTTACTTGAAAATGGATTTAGCCTACTTTTTGGTGCGTATTATTTTGAAGATGAAATTTTGTATGATAAAGCTAGTGAAATATTAAAAAAAGAGCTAGATGAACAGATATTAAAAGATGGTGTTCATTTTGAACTATCTTCTATGTATCATCAGCTTATGCTTTTTAGAGTACTTGATTGTATTAATCTTATTAAGAATAATGACTGGAAGCATCAAGAACTATTAGTATTCTTAGAGCAAAAAGTCTCACTAATGCTAGGATGGTTAAAAACAATCACTTATAAAAATGGAGATATTCCACTTTTAAATGATAGTGCAAATAAAATAGCACCAACTTCAAGTGAACTTTTTGATTATGCAAAAAGACTATCTATAAACTATCACCCATCACACATGAATCAATCAGGTTATAGAAAAATAGAAAAAACACACTATGAGTGTGTGGTAGATATTGGTGAAGTTGGGGCTTCTTATATACCTGGTCATGCTCATGCTGATACATTTAATTTTGAACTTAGAATAGATACAAAACCTTTTATAGTTGATAGCGGATTAAGTACTTATGAAACCAATAACTCAAGATTTTATGAACGCAGTACAAAAGCTCATAATACAGTTGAAGTTTTAGATAAAGATAGTAGTGAGGTTTGGGGTGGATTTAGAGTTGCAAATCGTGCAAATATCATAGAGCTGGTGGAAAATTTCCACTACTTAAAAGCTACACATGATGGGTATAAAAAACAAGGTGTTTTACATACAAGAGAGTGGAAGTTTGAAGAGAATAGAATAGTTATACAAGATAGCTTAAACAGTGATGTTAATGCTATATCAAGACTACATTTTCATCCTGATGTGACAGAAGATGAGATAAAAGAAAAAATAGTTTTTAGTTCTAAATTTGAAATATCAAATTATAACTATGCCAAAGAGTTTAATAAAACAGAAAAAGCGTTAGTTTTAGAGATAGAATTTTCAAAAGAATTAGAAGTAGAGATATTGATTTAATGGAGAATAATAAATTGAAAATTTTATTTATAACAGATAATTTTACACCAGAAGTAAATGCACCAGCAACAAGAACTTACGAGCACTGTAAAGAGTGGATAAAAGATGATGAGATAGAAGTGACTATCATCACATGTACACCAAATTTTCCACATGGTAAAGTGTATGATGGGTATAAAAACAAACTATATCAAATTGAATATATAGATGGTATAAAAGTTATAAGAGTGTGGAGCTATATCACTTCAAACAGTGGATTTGTCAAAAGAGTTCTTGATTATATTAGTTTTGGTGTGATGGCTTTTTTTGTTGGATTATTTCAAAAGCATGATGTGGTGATAGCTACATCTCCACAGTTTTTCACTACTTGGGCGGCATGGGCTATAAATAAGATCAAAAGAAAACCTTGGATATTTGAGCTTCGTGATTTATGGCCTGAATCTATCAAAACAGTAGGAGCTATGAAACAAGGTAAAATCATAGATACTTTAGAAAAAATTGAATTAGGACTATATAAAAGTTGTGATAAGGTTGTAGCTGTTACAGATGCATTCAAAACAAATCTTATCAGTCGTGGAATAGAAGCGGATAGAATAGAAGTGGTGACAAATGGCTCAAACATAGAGCTATTTCAAACTAGAGAAAAAGATGAATATCTACTTACTAAATTGGATTTAGTAGATAAATTTGTTGTGGGGTATATAGGCACTCATGGTATGGCTCATAGTTTGGATTTTGTTATCAATTCTATTTCTAAGGTTAATGATAGTTCGATACATTTTTTATTTATTGGCGATGGTGCTATGAAAAAAACAATTGTAGAGATAGCCAAAACTTTAAAACTCAAAAATGTAACTTTTTTGGATCCTATAACAAAAGAAGATGTACCTAAATATTTATCTGTTTGTGATGTGTCATTGGCGCCACTAAAAAAAGAAGACAATTTCAAATCAGTAATACCATCTAAGATATTTGAAGCTTCTGCTATGCAAAAACCAACACTTTTGGGTGTAGAAGGACAAGCTAAAGAAATCATAGAAAAATATAATGCAGGGATTTGTTTTGAACCTGAAAATGAAATAGATTTTATAAATAAATTAATGATACTAAAAAATGATACTAAAAAATATAATGAGATGCAAAATGGCTGTAAAAATTTGGCTATAAAATTTGATAGAAAATTATTAAGTTATAAAATGCTTAAAATTATAAAAATATTAACAATTAATACGAGGAATATAAATAATGTATAAAAGTAGGCTTAATGAAAGATTTGGGTGCATAATTTAACTATTTTTTACCCAATTTTATTAAATAAAAATCTACAAAACTTAACTTTTTTCCTTTAGGTATTCCTCGATGTAAACT
>Ga0233429_1001599_pt1 | contig 26200 bp, 27 predicted proteins | sample SI_118_April2016_3_FD_179879 | JGI IMG/M metagenome (GOLD analysis project Ga0233429, IMG submission 179879) | Seawater microbial communities from Saanich Inlet, British Columbia, Canada - SI_118_April2016_135_MG | ecosystem: Environmental > Aquatic > Marine > Inlet | place: Canada: British...
CGTTGATTGACTGTACTGCGAAAGCAAACTTGCCCTCTATGTCCCCCCTGTAGTATCTACCCATTTTATAATTGGTTAAGATTTATAAATTTTTAAATAGTGTCGGTTCAAAATACAGATCCCTTTCAATGTGTAATCCAAGCTTTCCTGTTGCCTGTTCAAGTTCTTTTAAAGAGAAATACCCCCACTCTTTCTCAAACCCATCAACAAGACCGAAAAACATTTCTTCTTCTGGATCAAACTCTGTTGGGTACCATTCCCAACTAGAATCAGGTGTAAAGAACTTGCACATTAGAACCTTGTCCCCAAGTTCAACTTCCTCTGTCTCATACAGCTTTGGAAGTTTTTCCTTTAATGCTTTGGTAAGTAGTTTCATTTTGGTTGTGATTAAGATTAACTTGTCTCTATTATATCAAACTTTACTAAACATTACAACCCTTTTTTAAAGTTTTTTTAATTATTGTTTATCACTGGCAGTAGATTCGAGTCCTCGCCTTACTCCCCTCCACACTTGACTGCATGGAAAAGAGTAAATCAAGTTTATCACTGTATAGTGAGTTCTCATCCTACCAAACACTTGATCCCCTGGAAGCCCTACTTCCCATCACATACTAGCTCCGTAATTCAAGCAACGAACTAGACCTTTCGGCTGTGACTGCCACCTGTTAATTCAGGTTTCTTTTTTTGAAATTATGTCATTTTCTACACTTTTACGCTCCACCCTTTGGCGGCTTATAAAGCTGATAGCGGTAGTTTCCTAGTCGTATCATTTAGGGTCAGAAAAAGCCCTATGTAGTAGGTGAGGGTGCAAAGTACGCAGGGATTTCTCTCCCTACCATTCACCCACTACATAAGGCTCTAGGTCTTGTACTTTGCAAACCCATTATACATCACCTTTTAAAAAAATCAAACATAAAAACAAAGAGCGACCCTAGAGCCGCCCTTTGCAATCTTAACCATCAACCCATAACGGGGAGAGGTCGACCATATTTTAAAACAAATCACTTAATTTATCAATCACAACCATCGCCCTATAGGCTGGCATCTTGTCCACACTCCCTATAATCTTTAAGTTTTTAAGTATCTTTTGAAACTCCAACATGTCTATTTCAGCATTCGGATCTTTAGGTGCAAGCCCTAACTTCATTGCCTTCTCCCAAGAATCCCTAGCCCATTCGGGTATTATTTCTTGTTTACTCAACCATACCCAAGGATCTAAATAATAACTCTGAACATATTGCTTTGACTTCCCAGATGGGTAATAACACCACTTACGCCAATGTTTAGCCTGTTTTATAGCCATGTCACGATTAAATACCTCAAAGTGCAAATGAGGACTGTTAGTGCCACTGTTTCCTAAATACCCAATCAATTCTCCTTCTTTTACATACTTTGCAACCTTTATCCCATCAGCAGGTTCTTTCAAGTGTGCATATCGTGTATAATTGCCGTCTGCGTGGATTATAATCACAAACCACCCTAGACCTCCATTATTGTTATTCTTCCACGTAGGAGCGGGTGAAACATACTCTATATGCCCTGCTCGTGCCGACACTACATCTTGTCCATAATCTTTCCATCCATACGACCAATTGAAGTCTATTCCAGGATGGTAGACTTTGTGTTTGCCATAATACTCCAGCCAATCAAGACCAGTTAACGGCATTGAATACTTTGTTGGATACATATAAATTGGTTAAATTTAATCTGTGACCTCTAGCAGCCCATGCCATTGTTCGCTTCCAGCATAGGTTGAGAAATTAAGATCAACATACATGCTTGTAACATCAACAATTGTCCCAGAACAACCACCCGCAGCCCCAGCGGTGGAAAGAAAATCAAGAGAAGTTGAGAAACCAGATACTTCAGAGTTGTCAGCCCCAGCCCTATTAGCATCGCTTGAGTACCAATATGTGCAATAGCTAATACTCCCAACCTTTTTACCTACCGACCATCCAGTATATCCAGACCCATATCTTTGAGCATTAAGGGTGACAGTTTTTGGCAAGACTCCAAGATTATGATAAATTCTTTGATACCCTGTTCCTATCGCCCCATTTCTCTCTGTTGTCCCTAGTGCAGCAGCCGTTTCTAAATCAAGATTTATATCAAGTTCATCCGTATCAGTAGCAATCCCAAAACATTTGCCCGAAACTGTATCTGTTAAATCATAAGTATGATTCTCCATATATTGTCGATCACCAACGGTAAACCCAGCAAATCCAGTTAACTTTCCCCGACTTCTGGCAGCAACATCTTCTGTTGCAGATGCAGAATTTAAAGCAAACCCCACACAATAGCCAGTATTGTCATATTCTTGATGCATCCATCCAGTAGCACTTGCGCCATAGTGGACAACAAACAGGGTTCTGTCGTAGTCAACACTTGAAACAGCCATGTCAGGAGTAGCTCCTGCATAATAAGAACCATCTGCTGCCACACAATATATAGCAGTCCCAACTACACTAATCTCCATCCATTGAACATAGCCAGTTCCCGAAGATCTTGCTAGTATAACCGCTCTGTGAAGGCCTACTACATCCATGACAATATCCGTGGAGAGTGTTCCTATACTAGCATCTGGCTCTGTATCTGTTATATTTTTAGTGGTTCCCGTTGATGCCCCCGCAGTTGTTAACAGCTCTGCCATAATATCATTCCCATCCCCTCTAAAAACGACTAAATAATAATTCCCCTCCCAGCTTATATTTACATAGTTTGCAATCATCCCTCCAAGAGTAGCAGTTGCCCCACTCGAAGGAGTATTCCCCGAAAACGAAACCTTCCAAGTCCTTAATATCGCACCCGAATCATAAACGATCTGCACCTCATCATCTGTATAAGAGGCTATGTCAACTTTCCTGTCTCCATAATTTGCATCAGTGCGAGTTATAACATTCGCAAAGTAAGAAGTGATTGTTGTTCCCGACACCGTTACATTGAATATGTGAACGTAATCATTTGCACCCCCAGAATCTTCAAGGAATGTAACAGCGATTTTGTCAGTACCTATCATGCACATCGCACAACCCCTAGAACTACCCCCTGGAGTGTCTAAAACAACCTCTGTCCCCAAAGTGACAACTGTTCCGCTCACAGTTCCAATCCTCATTCGTATATCCGTTGCATTGATAAAATACAAAAATGCAATCTTGTCATCTTCCATGTAAAGAACCTGCGTTAAATATCCAGTACCAACAGAAGCCCCACTCACAAGATAACTTGTCCCATAAGTATCGTCCAAAGTTTCTGGATCTACTGTTGCAATTTTTACCCGTGCATATCCTCCAACACTATCTCTGTAAAATAAAGCAAACTTCAAGTCCGTAACCTTTGAACCTGAATAATCCGAAGATGACGCCGCATTCCCCAAAGATACAGGATCATCCATGCTGTGCTTTCTAGTTAACTCAACACTATCCGCAGTCCCTTCTATCATCGAAACAGCCTCATTAGCCGCAATCGTTTCAGAAGCGGTCCAAGACCTATCAATTACCTCTGCTCTTTTCCCAGTAGTAAGGATTTGGAAGTTCGTACCATCATATCCAAGTTCTATAATTGCTCCAGCAAGTATGTCTCCAAAAATAGGATCAGTACCATCAGTTGATTTAATATTTACAGCCCCAATAGCATTCACATTTATAGTGCAAGCACCTGTATTAGTAAAACCTGCTTTAAATTTAATCACATCTCCAGCCACATAAGCTACATATTGAGCATCTATTGACAGAGTTTGAACATCGGCAGCACCTCCAGAAGTTGCATAAAATCCGCTATTACTCAAAGTGTCTAATCTCAAAGCATTTCTTTCGGCAGCAGTTATGATTTGATTAGCCGCTACGGTTGATGAATTCATTGCCATATTTTATAAAGTTAATTTCTACGCATCATTCAGAGTTATTATGCTCTGGACATTTAAAGTTTCTACATTCGATTTAGTTATCGACTGTGTAAACCTATTAAATAACTGACCAGTATCAGCACCAGCACCTCCATCTATAAACATCCCATATTCTTCATAAGTTCCAGTTGTTTCGGTAGCAGTAAAGAAAGTTTCAACATAAGCAATATTGCTTGCATCCGTTCCACTACTCAAAGCCTTTCGATATACTTCTGTCCCTAAAGTCGCATCAGCAACAGTAGGTGCAGCATTACTAGACCCCAACGCTGTATAATTGACATTCCCTGTGTATGTATTATCACCACCTAACCTTTGAGCTAAAACACTCCTTCCGACTGTAGTGGTTATGTTATTCACTACAAACTCCTGTGTCTTAAATTTATGTAAACGATCAATATGGAATCTATATTCATCCCACAACTGTTTTAACAGTCCTCTGGTGGCTTCACCCGTTTTAATCAACAACTGTCGTGCTAGGTGGCATTCCTCGAGCCTACGCTCACATTCTTGGGCCTTCTCATTGCGAACATCACATAAGGTAATTATATGAGTTCCTTTCGTCTTTAAAGTTTCATTGGTTTCCATAATAGTTTGTTACATTATATATTTTAGCACTTTTAACCGAAATCGGCTAGATCGAATCTGGTTGTCAATGGTTGTCCCACCGAGGTTTCAAACTTCCAAGTTCCTGCTGGGTAATCAACTGCGGTATTGACATCAGCACTTTCAACGGTTTCACCAATAGTTGCCCTTTCATCCCCACCTTCAATAGTTGCAGTGCTTACATCATCACAATCAACATCTTCATCGGTACTTACATAAGTTTCGACTATATCATCAATATTTAATTCAATCTTGTCTTGAGTAGCCAAAAGCTTCTGCATAAATTCTATCCATCCAAACAGCGTTGTTCCAAACGTAATATTATAAGTGAGGTAATCGGAAAACTCACCACCAGCCTCTTTTATAGAGATCTTTTGCACGACATAAGTTTCATCAATCCCCCTGTTAGAATCTGTTATAGTTAAAAGTTGTCCAGCACTTATTCCATGTTGATCAGTCGTTGCACTCCCCAAGATAGTCGCATTAGAAAATTCACTCACCCTTGCCTGTGCTATCGCCAAAGCAGTCCCAACATCTTCAATATTCCTGTCCGTTATCGGATCAAGGTCAAAAACTCCATCCCCTAAACCGAGAGCTTTCAATGCGTTCACGCTTCCGTTGTCCTGATATTGTAATTGAATAGGCACTCTTTCATAGTACTGTAAAAGAATCCCATCCCCGGCGTTAAGAGTTGTCTCGCTTTCAGTTGCACGAATAGACTTTTCATTTGAATTATAGACGTAATCGACAGTTGTTTCGTCAACCAGCCCCTCGACCCCCCCGGTCTTCGCAACAGTAAAGAAGGTTATAGTATCTGTATTCGTCTGCCCCGCTATCGCTTCAACGGTAAAATTATCAGGATCAACGTAAGTAATTTCTCTCACCTCCGCAGCTCTAGTTTGATTTGTAATATAATCACCAGTCACTAAAGTATGTCCTGTGACTTTTATATTCGTCGTATTAGTCCCCGCCTCGGCGGCATGAGTGTCCGACTGATCGTCAATAGTTATTATCAGTCCGGAGAATTTACTCTTTAAAAGCCAATCCCTTAAAACCCCATCACCAGGAAACGCTTGTGAGTAAATATTGTCCGAGATCTTCTCGCCACCTCTTACAATAACTCTATTTCCTATTTGGCTCGCATCCACCCCGACCTTTAGTTTTGTAAAATTGTCAGAAGTATCAGTGAACGCAATCGGCGAAGGGTCCGCCTCTTTGTCCTTAAAATGGATTAGTCTTAAGTAATCGATCCACCACACATATTCCCACGTTTTAGCCAAACTCTGCATAAAGCCAGTAGGTTTTAATTGCGGACTTCTAATATCGTCAAATTCAGGAGTTTCTTCTACGCTCGGATAGTGGTTGAAAAATTTGTTATCCATAAACCGAAACCCATCAAACAGGACCCCAGAGTCAGCAGTTTCCACAATATAGATCTCTATAAAATCCATCGCAGTCCAATCGGGAGTTCCTGTAACTCCAGTATTGTCGGCAAGCCTCGCCGTTACGTAAACCCATTCGTTGTCAGTAGGCACGATTTGATAGTTGGTAAAATGAGCAGCAGCACTTCCGATCCGAACATCAAAGCTAGTCACTTTTGTATAGTCGGTGCATTTATACCAGAACCCCAGGATTCCTTGAGTGGGTAGCCCAGAAGCAGTTCCTGTGTAGTCGGAAACATCCATGCTTGAAGGTGAAGCTGTAAAGGTCGCATTACCGCCGACAAACGTCCAGTTAAAATCTCCACAAGTATCACCTTCCCTATAATTAGTTGCCTCTAAATCTGGGTTATCACCATCTCCAGCTTCTATCCATTCAGCCCTCAAAGCAGTCACATTCTCGTACTCCATCGAATCTATTACCCTGTTCCGGTTTATAGTCGTATTGCAAAAATCATTTATAATATACCTCGAATCCCGGTCTTCCCAAGAGTCCGATATTAACTTTTTGTCGAATATTTTTGAGTAGTCAACCCCGGTCACATCGTATTCAATTTGATCCAAAGAGTACACATTCCGATCCTTCACCCTACCAACCACGCCCCCGAATATAATCTCGCCAATCTTGTCTCCTTGCACAACCGACCCGCTAGGTGCAGCCTCTAAAACTATCTGCAAGGTTGCCTCATCGTAACTCTGCACAATAACAGTTTCTTCATCAGCATCTCCAACCCGGATCCTTAACTCTTGCCCGGCCCGAAACATCCCGACATCTGTTTGAAAATCACCGTCAAGAGTAACAGTCGCACCGCCAAAACTCGCTATAGTATCTCCTTTATAAATCCTCAAATCCGTATTCTCGATAGGCTGTGTCGCCCCATTGACTAGTTTAAAATTACACGAATCTGCTCTTTGTTGGATCTCGTTATTGATCCGGAGAGAGCCTGATTGGTAATCCGTAGTGTTGTCAACATCGTCAATGTAAAGGTATAGCATTTAGACAACTTTAGTCGATAATTGTAATTTTTGAGTTATAATATCAGCATATTCCTCGGCGACTTCGGCACTAGAGATTATGCTATTGTAAAGGTTCACCACAACACCGCCAAGTGCGTGGTTAGGTATAATCTTTCCGCTATTACTAGGAACAAAAACCTCGGGACCTTTTTCTCCAACAATTGAAGGCATACCACCAAACACAGGTCCGCCAGCCGCATTTCGAGGCATCGAAAACTCCATCGGTATGTCTTTTAATTGTCGAGGAGCAGGATTAAAAGTTTCAGTTTCCGCCATCCCTAAAGTTGCAAGTTCAGCGATAGCATCTCTTGTCCATTTTAACAGCGATTTTATACTCTCAATTATTCCGTCAATTATAGTCCCAAGAGTTGAAGCAATTCCTTCCCAAATACTTATCAGGATAGTTTTAAACCCCTCCCACACCATGTCCCAGTCGCCCCTCAATAACCCCATCGCAACTTCAATTATTCCCCTCAAGATTCCAAGAGCCATCGTTACAACGCCCTTTATTAGTTCCCACGCAGTTGTTAGTGCAGTTCTAATAGCAAGCCAATCCCCTTCCCACGCCTTTTTTATTAGGACCATTATTTCAGCAAATAACGCAACCAGAGCCATTATTGTCGGAAAAACATTTTCCTGGATCCACGCCCACGCCGTTTCTATAGTCGTCCTTATCCCATACCAATCTTCTTCCCACATCTCTTTTATCAACCCCATCTGCCATTGTAATTCTTGAGCAACGCCAGAGATCCAGCCGGCAATACTCGCCAGCATAGGTGCCAGGAGTTGTCCGACAGTTTCCTTAAAATCGCCCCAATCGTTAGCCGCAGCAGTCAAAGCCCCGGCGGTTGTGTTCCGCAATTCCTCGGCAGCACCCCCAAAGTTATCTGTCAAAATTTTAACCAATAACTCTGTTTTCTCAACCCCGGTCGCTAGATTGAACTGTTCTTTCTGAACATCTGTTAAGGTTATTCCGTAACGCCCCAAAGCTCCAGCCCCGGTGGTCATAGCTTTACCCATAGCAATTGCAAGGTCATTCAAGTCCGCCACTTGCCCGCTAGTCTTTTCCGTACTCGCCGCCATGTCTAACAAGGCAGGAGTTAAGTTCATTATCTCGTTTCCTGTTAATTGAAAAGTTCCGAGCATAGCCTGTGCAGAAATGATCTGCTCATCCCCAAAGGTTGTTGTTTTTTGTAAAGCCTTCGCATACTCCTTCAAATCCCAGATCAAAAACTCGGCACTTTGTTCCGCCCCTTGAAACGTCTTTCCCAAAACTTTCAGATTGTTTATAGAAGCTGTCAGTCTCGCCTCGGCTTTTTCCTGTACTCCATAAAGTCTTATTGATTCAGTAATAAATTGTTTAATCTTCACAACCCCAAAGGCAGCTCCAAAAGCAGCTCCCAACTTGAGAGCGGAACTCTTTAAACTCCCGGTGGTTTTCTTAACCTTATTGATCTTACCAGAAGCCGTGTCTTTGGCCTTGATATTGATTGTTAAGTTACTTGTTGCCATGCTTTTTTGATTGTTTTATAGTTCGCTGATTCTCACAGCTTATAATTTCCATCAGGTAGGTCATTCTTTTAGCATCGTACTTTTCCCACTCAAGCCCGAATCTCTTTGACATCTCGTAATCTGCGAATTGCTGCTCCGCCCCTTTCCGGGTCTTTTCGTAAACAACATTAGCCTTTATGACTTCGAGCTTTTTTTTTCTGGCACATAGATTGGCAAGACAGGTGTGGCAATTTCCACGATAGACGACATTGACAGCCTTTCGATATTTTCAGGAGTACATTCGATCTTTTCCCCATCCTGTTCAAAACTCCAAGCCGTCAGCACGATCTTTAAAAGAGGTAAAGCGAGTCCGATATTACTCATAGCATCATTGGCATCGGCTTTCCCAAAGATCTCCTTGAACTGTTCAAAACTCATTTGCTCTTTCACCTCCACCCAATCCCCATCGGATAAATCGATTCTTATAACTTTGTCAGATATAAATCTGTTCTTCATAATACTGTTTGGTTAAGATATTTTTTAATAAGTAGCCACGTCATTCACGAGCAATAGCAAGTGGGAAATCCCGAGAGATGCGTTGTAGAAAGAAGTAAAAGGAATCTCCTCACCAACAATGTCGTCCTGTGCTAGTGATAGTTGGTAAGAGTCAAACTGCACTTCCGGATATAAGCTCCTTAATTGGAAGTACATCCCGGACGTAGAAATCTGGTTCCCGGTAGTTGTCACCTCAACAGATTGTGCGGTATTTACCCTCAAGTGTCTATAATAATTTTCGTCCTCGTTGTGCAAAGTCAAAGTTCCTCCTCCAGTAAACCCTTTCTGTAATAGGTCCGATGGAAATAAATCCTGGAAGTCCGAACCGGTCGCAGCATGTCGAGCCTCGAATTCGTTATTTACAACCATTGTGAAGTCCTGGCAGTCAAACGCCGCCATATTGTCAACGTCATCCCCAATGTTCGCATCAGCACCACCGATCCAGCAGAATTCTTCGTCTAAAGTGTAGGAAGGTGTTTGAGGTGCAAGCACTATCAGATCCCCGACAGCAGTTGAAGTCTCAAGAGCAGTCACAACGAATTGAGTTGAGTTAGTTACAGAATCTATAGCATGTTCATAAACCGCAGCCGAAGGGAAAGCCAAGAAGCCTGTCCCAGGTCTATAAAGTTTAATTGCGTCAGCAGCAACCAACCCAAGTGTTTGGTCCACAGTAATTGTTTGTGCGCCTCCAGCAGCAACAGTGACCGCAGTTACTCTTGCGTGTCGGAATTCACTTTGAGCCATCATGTTAATGTCCGCAGTAATAATATTGTCAGCCTGTCCGATCGCATCGATACTATGAAACTGAACGCCCATATATCTTACGGCCCGATCAGTATAATTCTTTTGAAGTGTGTAAGTTTGGTCAAGAGTAGTAGGTGCAGATCCAACGTGTCCGTATACCGAATTGTTTGAAGCAACCACAACCGCAGTTTTGTTTCCAACCACCGTTTCAGTAATCGTTTCCCCATCCGTAAATTCACCAGAAGGTGAAGTGATTAAGATAAATTCTTGGTTGAAGTGATACGCAACTGTCGCAGTTTTAGCCGATACTGATCCTGTTATAGTAGATCCAACAGAAAAGTCACCACTAAAAGTATTCGCAGTCATGTAATTCCCGGAAGTAATTCCGCCATACAGCCCGTTGACAATGTGTCCAAATGTTTTAGGCTCTACGTTGACGGTGATAGCTCCGGCGGGTGCAGGGACCTTGTTCTTAATAGCCCGCAAATTCATCGCCCTATTCCCCGACACAGGTGTCGATGGACTATTGGGATATTCAGAAGTGATACTTTCACTCTGAAATGGAATAAAAGTAGTAGGCGTTAAGGCTACGTTCGCAGTCGCTTCCTTTATTAGCGACATCGATCCAACCCTTGAGTATGTTTCTGACATGATAGTTTATGTTATAAATTATTTTTTAAGTTTATCCTTTTCCTCTTTCTCATGCTCCTTTTTCAGTTCTTTAGTCTCTTTTCTAGCATTTTCCTTCTTTACAAGCTTTGCATGCCCCCGGCTAATAAGCAGGTCGGCGAGCGTGTCATTGATACGAACCTCTTGCCCCTTTTTAAAAGATGGACTGTTGGGGATCATTACATTCTCTTTTAGCAATACAAGTTTCATATTGTTTTGGGTTAGTTTTTACGAGTATATAATAGCACAATACTGTGCAATAATTAAGACCTGTTCGTCAATTGCGTCACCATACTAAAGTTCAAAGTCCCTTTCATGTAAAGAGTATCATTCACAATATTATCAAAATCATAATCTATTGAGATGTCATTGTTGAACAAATAATTAGTACCCTGAATATTTCTCCTCAAAGTCCCCAGTATAGTCGCAGCTTTTGGAGTCCCATTAGCATCCCTTTCTTCCATAAGGTCTATTAGAGCCTTTTGAGCATCCAAAATAGAGTCAGCCTCAACTCCGGTGGTAGAAACCTTCTCAAACCCACTCATTATCAGATCTATACCTATTGTGTATCTATACTTGTCTCTCGCTGTCCCTAGCTGGTCACTCACAAGCTCCGTTGCTTCCGCATACACGCAAACAACAGGTAAGTATGCCAAAGGAGGTGTTTTAACCTTCCCAACATAGTATTTTTTTACAGCAGTCGCACTCATTGCAGTCGCTATAATTCCTTTAATTTCTGCTAGTGCTAGTTGCATATTATTTTATTAGTTTTTTAATATATTTTTCAAACCCTTCCATCACTATATTGATCACCTCTTTGTTTATCCCGAGCATCGGCCTTTTCTTCTGGTTGTATTTAAAGTATTTAACATTATTCTTTATCGTAAGTTTGAACTTCGAGACAGTTTTTCTGAATCCTTTTTTTAGTGTCCCGGTCCAAATCAAGATCTTGTTAGTAATAATCGGCGATTTAGAGTAATGTCCCCGGCGATCCAGCCTCGCCTCTATAGTGGAAGCACTTAAACCTCTCCAAGGAGATCCGATAGCACGACCTTGAGTGTCAAAAACCTTCTTGCCATAGAACTCTATCAGGTCATTTCCGACATTAGTTAGTGGTACTTTGAAGCTTTTAACACCTTTAGCCATTGTGTTAAATTTTTTAACCACCTTTTTGTCGTCCACAGTCATGCTGATTTCCATTAGAATTGTTTGTTCATTGTAAATTTTGGAGCGGTGCTGTTAGTTGCGGTAGCAGCAGAACTCGCATCGGTAGGGTAAAACGCCGGCAGCAAAACATCACTAATAGCCAGTTCGTCCCCATTGCTATCGTATAGCTTGATTTTTCTAGTCCGGATCTGTTCGAGTAGTTCTAGTTGTCGGTTGAATTCGTCCACCACATCGACCCCCGGCATAACTTCAATGTTCGTGTTTTGATCCATAAAAATCAAATAACACGCAATCTTGATACTCGCCATCCGAATCAAAGGCGGAGTTTCAGATAAAGGCAAAGAATAAGCATCCCCGATCTTTCCATCAATAATTCCATCAGCTTCCTCAATACGATCATCCATGTAAGAGCCAGGAATCAATGTGTCATTTTTGAACGGACTAGCCGCTCTCACTTCTGCTTCTAAAGAATAAGCCATTATTATTTTAAGGTTATAGGTTCTACAGTTTTAAATCTGTTATAAACATCCCAGCATCCTTTTAAGAAAGCACCAACACTCATCAACATCATTTCGGTATTGATCTCCCCAAGAAGAAGTTGAGCGATAGCGGTAAACAATCCTGCCAAGGCAAGAAAGAATCCACCCCACACTGTCTTGGACTTGAACATTTGTTTTGCTGTTTTTTTAGCCATTGTTTTATTGGTTATTTAATTAATATAGCTTCTATCCTATACGCAATCGCTGTAACCTCATCCAACTTCGCCTGTAAATGTGGCAAGTGATTATCCATTATCTTCTCAATCGCTACTTGGTTGGCTTCAATAGCCACTTGGTTGAGAGCGATATTCTTATCCACTGTGGCAAGGAATATGCAGAACATAATCACCAACGGGATTAGCCTGACCGTTTCATGCCATAGATTTATTTTTGGCGTTTCCATATTTATTGATTATTGGATTATTGGTGAAAATTTAAAGTTACGATACTTGCCTCCTACTGCTGTTGACCAAGCAAATGCAACATTAGAAGATGTGTGTGGTGCAGCATCAGCTACGGAATATCCTAGTGGAGTAGCAGTATATGTCTGTCCATTATCTGTTGAGTGATACATTGTCCAAGTTGTTCCATCACGAGTTAATCTAATTCTATACCAAGTGTTCAAAGAGAATGTTCCACTAGATTGTTGTAATAATGTTGCCCCAGACGTATCTCTGTAAAGCTCGAATTTCTCTGTACTAGCAAAGTTGAAATAATACGAATTAGTATTAGTCCCCAGAGTGCCAACAATATCTGACATCAGGACGAAGACACTAGAACCTGCATCTGCTGTCTTGTAAATATCAAACTCCCAAGCCCCATAGGCTTGCTTTGAATCCCTGAATACCTTGCCTGTCGCTATACAATCTATGTGCTTCTTGCCATCACTGCCTCCATTATTGACAACCTTCCATGTCCCTGAATCAATCTCCCAATCCGCATTACTTAAAAACCCTGTAGTTTCATTCGCTACACTTTCGTTCCACCCTTTACCATCAGCTATGTAAACTGGGTCGGAATTAGGTATTTCTTGTACAGTTATGTCATCCCAAGCCGTATATCCTGATGTTTGTCCAGAATGATATAATAAAAAATCTTTAGCAGAATTATCCCAAGTCTTAACAAAATCAAAATACTGCCAGTCAGTCGATAATGTTCCAGTCCACAAAGTTGTTGTGAAGTCATTTATCTGTGGTGTCCAAGTGCCATCACTTTTCGCCCAACCTGTTATTCTATAGGTTTTACCAACTTCTACTGTATTATTCACTCTAGCTCCTGGACCAGGAGAACCGTTATAAGCCACCTTCAAATACTGACTACCTGAATGTGGAGTATCTGTTTCCTTTGTCAATGTAGCACTCTGCCACGCTACATAGTCTGTTGTCCCTACTGCTTCCATATCACCATCTGGCATTAGGTTTCTTTCTGGGTTACTCAATCGCTGTATGTCTACTCTGTCGTAATGTCCTTCTTGTAACCCTTCTTCGTATAATTGAGAGGCTTCTGCACCTGTAAGTTCTACACCTTTCCAGATAATAGCGTCTTGTACGTAACCATCAATCCATTGTGCACCTCCATTGTTTTCTGTTCCTAACCCCACTAAATCTGAAGCATCTTCAACATAAGCCTTTGAACCAGTAGCTGCAAATACACCGTCTATGTAAAAATTCATCGCCCCTGTTGATTCATTGTGAGTACCAACAAGATGAACCCATCTATTATAAGCGATTGCACCAGTTATACTTGTTGAAGTACCATTACCAATAGTGAATCCAAAACTGCCACCGTTAGAACAATAAAATCTCCAACCATTGTTGGTGCTATGCCTTGCAAATATACAATCAAATGCTGACGCACTTCTCAAATAAACCCAACAACTCAAACTAAAATCTACTCCAGTGACATTATAAGCTGTATTAGCTGGGTCGACTAGAATTTCAGTCGCAGCTCCGTCCATATTAGGCACTCTACCTCGTTCGGTATTCACCCAATAAGTTGAACCAGAAGACAATGTAGCAGGATTTCCTTTACCAGAAAGGTCAGCAAGTGACCCGTCTCCCAGCCAGTTACCAACTATCTTTTCTAGGTATTTGTCCTTAATTTTTGTCATATTTTATAAGTTAATTTGTCTGAACATGTAATCGTGCAACCATTTAGCTTGCGTTTCAGTTACCTCGTAAGGAAATACAATCGGGAATTTTAATCCTCCATCAAAATTCAAACCTCCATAAGAAGCTTCTCCTATCCACATATCTGCTGTGTTCACTATGCTTCCAGTAAATCCAGAAAGCCCATCGTTTGTTTGTGCTTGTTTCCCTCCATCCACATAGAAACCAATTCCTGCTTCTGTCTCGCTTCCATCATAAGTAATAGTAGCACTATGCCACTGTCCGTCATTCCAAACAGTGTCAGTATGCGCTCTAATTCCTGTCAATGTTCCATTCTCATAAGCCCTATACTCAATCAAACCACTAGCACTAAAATTAACGGCCACACCTTTGTAGGTAGCTGCTGGGTCAGATTTACTAAACATAACCGAAACAGCCGTATTGGTTGTTCTGAATAAGAAAGAAAAACTATGAGCATGGTCTTTCTCGAAAACTGCGTTAAATTCTGTGCTCTGTCCTATTTCCAAATGGTCATCTGTACCATCTAACTCTATTCCATTATTCTCTAATAAGGTAGGTTCTTCGGCTCCTGCACCTGTACCCCAATAACATTGGTCACTCCTTACATGCCCCAAATTTGATGTAATCTCATTAGAACCATCGTTATAGTGTGTTCTTAAAGGCAACCATATCTCTGAATTTTTAGGCGTAGGTTCTTTGAAAGTATCTCCAGTAAATTTATCTAAAGCTTCTGCTCCCGTTAAAACTCTGTCGTACATCTCGACAAATCGCACAACCCCATCGCCTGACGCTGTACCTGACGCTGTACCACCTATAAAAAGCCCTGCTGAATCTCCGACCATCCCAGATAAGTCTTGTATCCCAGTACCAGTCCAAGTAGTCAAAACTCCATCTAAATAGGCTGCCCAAGTTGTTCCATCACAAGTGATAACTAGTTCATGGTAGCCGTTAGACAATGCGGTCCCGCTAGCGACTAAAGCTCCACCGCCATTTACATTGGCAATTGTTCTCCATGCTGAATTCCCAGCCCTGGGAAAATCCAAGTACCACCTGTTGTTGGCATCAGCGTACCATCCAATCATCGCTCCCCCGTCAGTTCCTACATTGCTCATAATACTCCCAATCCTGAAACTAAAGACTCCTGTCTTGAAAACTTGGTTAAGTCTTGTGTCGCTATAATCAACAACCAAGTTGTTGGCGAAAGTTAGACCTTTGTCAGCGGTGGAAAAATCCCCCACACTAGGCACACCTCCGTTATCAGTGACATACTGTGGATTCGTGAAGTTTTCTCGAAAAACGAGTCCTTCTGCATTTATTTTTGGGTATTGTAGTCCCATACTATTTTAAGGTTAATTTCTATTCAGGTATCGCAACCGTGCCGTCCTCTTTCAATCCCCAAGTCGCTACAGCTTCAGAGTAAATTGTTTTTACCTGTGCTGTTGTGCATCCTGTTTCTCTCGCCAATTTTCCAAAAGAATGACCGAGCTTAATCCCATCAAGGGCAGCTTCAGCTTTCGCTTTTGTAAGCACTGGAGACGGAGTAGGTTCAGGACCTGGCTCTGGTTTGTCTTTATCAACAAACGCTTCTGTAACACCCAAGTCATACAACACTGGTGCCACATCTTTGTACTTCTTTTCTGGTTTCACTTCTTTTATTTTCGCCATGTTAATTATTGGTTATAAAATTATTAAGCTACTACTAATGTCGCTCCTGGTGCTACTGGTCTCCAAACAATTGCCCATTGGATTTGTCCAGTAGAACTCGCTACGCAGCTCATGTCAATAGTCCCCCCTGAAACTAGGAAGGAGGTTCCACCTTCCCATGCTGCACCTGTAGTCTCCTGCAAAGCATCTGTGAACGTACCTGTCACAGAATACTGTGTTCCTGGCCCATCGTTATCAATATCAAGAGTCGCACATAGGTCTATGTCTGCCCCACCCGTAGGATTCGCTACTAGCTTTGTGGCATTCGGCTGGTTCTGAATCGCATCTGTTACGAATCCGTAAATGTGTAATACCTCTACAACTCCCGTCACTGTAAACAAAGGTAGCAATCCTCCTTGAGCAATATTTCCTGGAGCTCTACCTGTGGCTATAGTAAAAGAGTTGGTCAACAGTGACTGCATAATCCCATACAAAGAATCACCAGCCTCTGTGTCCGTCTTGTTCCCGATGACATCACTCATCACCACATTGTCAGCACTATCTGCTGAAGGTACATCGTGAAAACCGTCTATTGTGTCGATTTTAGGCTCGACTGTGCCTTTTAGATATGCGTCATAACTATTATTTGACATATTATTTTTTGGTTAAAAATTAAGCGTAGAATCCATTGAAGTAAATATCCCAAGCACCATCTGTTCCTCCACCATCATTTGCTCGGACCACTACAACCTTTAAGTATTTATACCCCTTCCCATTAGACTCATTTATCATCGCATCAAGGTTTGCGTCTGCTGTACTCCACTGCCCTGCTGCATCGTAATCTGCTGCAATGTCGATGTAATCACAGGAAGCTGCTGCTGTGCCGTCATCCTGTGCTGTTGCAAAAAGAGTGTAAGTATTGTCTCCAGCTCCACCGTCAGTATTCATAATCTGCAAACTCCATTTAGGATAAGTACCTGCACTTATGTAATAAGTTGTTGTGCCATTGCCTTGAGTGGTAGCACTTATTGTTTGAGGCAAAACATGTTGGAAGGTCGGACTTACCTCATAAACTTTCTGTGAATCTGTACCTGAATCGTAACCTTTAGTTTGTACCATCATATGCCTATCAATCGTCATCCCCAAAACCCCAGTTTCTCCATCGGCTACATTATCTCCTGCTGCTGTATATTGACCGAATATTGGTTGTCCAGAACTTGTCCCTAGAGTAAATGCAGACTCATCTACAAACACCGAAGGTTCTAGCCCATCTACTGCTTCTCCTATATATCTCAATTGTCCATGTATATCACCATCAACATCTGCTGCTGCTCCTACTGCTCCAAATTGAGTATCATCAGTAGCGAGAGTGAAAGGTGAAGATGCTGCCATTGCTGCTGTTCCTAAAGCTGGCATTTTTGCATCCATCGAAGTTGTGTCCCCGGCTATTGTTGTTGTGTCTCCAAATATCGAAACCTGTGTTGCTTCTGTTAAAACATCACCTGCTGCATCTATATTTTGAACTATCAAAACATTGTCAGTAGCATTTCTCGCAACATTAGCAGCTCCGATCAAACATCTAGTGTCTGTAGCAGCGTCTTTCAACTCAACCGCTCCGATCTCAATGTCCGCTTCACTTAATTCAACATTTATAAGATTTGCTGGATTAAACATATCCGACTCTGACACTTCTAAAGAAGCAAGATCTAAATTATCAGCATCCCCATTCACAACATACAAATTCATTGGGAATATAGGTCTATTATCAGCCTTTTCGTGAGTCGCCACAATAGTGCCAGCTACTAAAAACTGCACATAATCTTCTCTCCAAACGATCTCATACAAGATGTCATTTGTATGCCATCCAGCCAACCAAGTGATCGGGGTGGTTGTTGAATTTCCATCCTTATCCACAGTTACTGCCTTGAAAACATCTTCCGCTATTTCAAATCTAGCAGCCTCTCCTAAAGCAGCATTTTCTATACCCCACTCTTTCGCTTGTCCTGCTACTGGTGCAACAGGTACGTTAATAGTCATTCTGTAACCTCCATATCTGAAAGTTCTGTAAGTCTTTAATGCTGCACTTGTTAATCTAATCTTATCGCTCGCAACAGCAGGTGTTCCAGTAATGACTTTCCAGAAACTATCATCAATCCCATATAAAGCAGGATCGTATGAAAGACTATTTAATAATTGATTTCTAGCCATGGTTTACTTTGTTATATGATAAATTTTTTATCTTTAAATAATTTCGCTATATTCGGAGCAACTTTGTAAGTCTCCCCTTTAAGATAGTTTTTTCCACATTTTACATTTCGTGCCATCGTGATTTCAATCTTTTTCACTGCTTTCCTTACAGGATCTTTTCCTTCAACTTTTGTTTTTTTAGCCTTTGCTGGCTCTTTTGTCTTTTCCATAGTTGTAATGGTTAGTAGTTTTAATCTCTCGGAGGAAGGCTCGAAAGCCCTCCATCCCAAAGATCATTTCTTTGACTTCTTTGGATCGCTCGAATCCTTCCCTTTTTTCGGCTTCATAATCTTCTGTTGTTCTCCCAAAGGATCAATCCCCAAGGTTTCACAGATAGACTCGAAACTTCCATTGAGCTGATGTCGCCTAATTGAAATCTCATTAAGCCGTTGTTGCATAAGTTTGCTTCGATCTATCAAGGCTTTTTCTTCCTCAAACAAGATTTTAGCTTCCTTTTCAATTGCGACTTTTTGACCTTCCAATTTTGCTTTTAGATCAGTCATGTCTTATAGGTTAAGAAATAAATATCTTTATACTCTCACGCACATTACATAAAGTTCAATATCGAGTGTTCCACCTCCATCACCAACAGCAACAAGCGAACCGCTACCAGCGATTTCGTGTTCTGCATTATCAACAGAAGTAGCTCTATCTAAATCATTATCACTAGCTGCAACTGTTACAGTATTAGTGATTGCATTTCCTAATGCTCCGACTTTACCTTTGTTTAGTGACCAAGATCCACCATTAGCAGATGTAGCCACACTCCAAACATCCAATACTCTAAACCCAAACGGTGCATTGTCTGTATAGATGTCAACACCAGTCGCATCAAGGTTAGTAAACGCTTTTCTAATTACAAAAGGTATTCCATGTCCACCATCGGCAGCAGCTTTAACTTCCGCACCATCAAGATTGCTAATTACGTTTCCTGTTCCATCAGCATCAAGAGTCTTATTAGTAAGAGCATCTGTTGTAGCTTTACCAACAAGAGTATCTGTAGCATCTGGGAAGGTTACGTTTCTATTATCTGTATGAGCCGAAGTCATAGTGAGCTTCTTATCAGCAGTCGCACCACTTAAATCAAATCCAGCAGTCTTTGTTAACGCTCCAGTTGAGCCAATAATACAAGTGTCATCAGTAAGTGTTTTGTTTGTAAGAGTGTCAGTAGTAGCCAAACAAACGAATGTATCAGTTGCATTTGGAATTGTGAGTGTTTGAGCTGTTCCAGCCGCAGCAGATAAAGTAATCTTGTTTGCAGCGGTAAGAGCAGACAAATCAAATCCTAGAGTTTTGGTCAACGCTCCTGTCGCTCCAAAGACACAAGTATCATCGGTAAGAGTCTTGTTGAGTAGTGTGCTTGCAAGCGTATTAAATGTATAAACATCATCTACATTTGCAAAATCTGGGATTGTAAGTTCTGGTGATCCAACCGTTTGAGTTGTTACCGCATGAACTACGTCATTCGTTCCAGCTTCAATTTGATAAGTTTGTGTAAGCTTTGAGGCAATTCCAGTAGGTAGAGTTGTTGGATCAGCCCAGACAGGATCTGCCGCAGCTCCTTGAGCTTGCAATACATATCCACTTGTTCCAGGTGCCAATACAACCCAGTTAGTCCCATCAAAATAAAGGACATTCCCTTGAGCTTCTCCAGTCATTGTAAGATCTGTTACTGTGAACGCTCCTAGAGCATCCATAGCAGCATCCCCGCTCGGAGTTACTAATTCAATAGCAGTTCCCCCTGTGTTCACTTTACAGATCTTGTCTCCTTGTCCAACTAGAGTTGCAGCAGTATCAGTTAGTTGGATCCAGGCTGTTGCCCCTCCTCCTGATCCAATAGCATCGAAATCAGCAGCCGTAATTGTTCCCACATTTTCATAGATACCTGTTGAACCTGCTCCAACATCAGTATCAATAAAGAAACAACCTTTTGCAAATCCAGCTTCTCCGTCCCCTGGTACAGTCAGTCCAGTACATTTCAAGACCATTCCGCTTCTGTCTTTTTCTAATACTGTAACTGCTGTTGTATCCGGAGTCTCCAGATTTCCCAAAGGCTGAAAGCTAGTCGCAATGACTTTTGTTCTAAATCTTTTAGCCATGTTAATAAGTTTTTAAAATATAATGTTTGGGGCGTTAGTTTCTGGGCAACACCCCGGGAATCCCTATATTTGAGGTTCAAACATTAAGCAATTGCGTTCTCGATCAAGTAGGCCAGATTTACATCCATTAAATTCTGATCGTAACTAGAACGAACACGTACAACATCAGAAACATGAGATTCTTCTCTGTAAGTTTCTACTTTTCTTGGAGTATCTGTGAATGTATATCCGAAAGCAGATCCCATTAGAGATGGTCGTGTTGCTTGGTGCATTAGCCAGAAGTCTTTAGTCCAGATTGAAGCAAGACTCGCAGCCTGTCCTTCGTCAGCCTTATCGTAAACAGCAGTTCCAACAAAAACCTTTTCAAGATTGAAAAACTCTTTAAGGAAAGATCCGAGGTCAGCATCGCTCAATTTAGCGTTTCCTGTATATCGGACTTGTTCACGAATCTCTGGGTGGTATTTCAATTTCATCATTACATCCAACCCCATTGTCGCTGTGTTCGGTCTTTTACCTGTCAAAGCCTGGATCGCAGTGATACCAGTTTCGATGTCAGAAAGCGGACTTGAGTTGTCGTAATCACTCCATTGACTAATACCAGCAAGAGTTGTGTTGTTAGTCAAGATAGCATTGTCAGCCATTACAGTCTGCAACGCTTTTTCTTGGTTGATCCATAGGTTGTCCATAAGAGTTGCAACCGCATCTCTTTTAGGATCGTAAGGATCGTCTGTGTTGTTTATATACTCATCAGGAACCCTCTTTTCGAGCGATCTTTCCTGGCAAACATACGAACCTTGCGAAACGCTGTAGTCAACGCTGTTCGCACGAGTTCCGGGTGCCCTAACAATTTGATCAGAGTAAACCCTTAAATTTTCTGTTCCATATTTCGCAAACTTTCCTGTCTTTTCTTTTACCTTCATTGCGGGCAGGATAAGCTCTGAAATGTAGGAATCATTTGTATACTTCTGTGAAAACTGCGATAACAGCTTGTCCACTTTAGCATCTCCTATATTCGGTAGCATATTAGTTAGTTGTTATAAAATAAAAATTATTATGCATCAGTAGCTTCCACTTCACCACGCATAATTGTAACCGCAGCCAAATCTCCTGAATTAGCAGCAGTAAGTGCAACAGCACCATATTCTTCACCAGCAGCATCACAAATCTCCGCTGCCCCAGCGGCAGTTGAAGTAAGGAAGTTTCCTTGAGCGATTGTTTCTGTCTGGATAAGTTTCGAGTTTCCGAAAGTTCTAACGATTGCAGCAGCACGTGCGGTTGATCCGTCAGGTGCGTTTTGCAGAATCCCGAGCATTTTTTCATTAGCACCACAAGCAACAACCAATCCACTTGAAAGCTTTACATAGTAATACTGCTTTCCAGACAGGTCTGATTCAGTTGGGAAACTTAAGTCTCCTTCTGAATTCTCTGGTACTAAAGTTCTATCAGCGATAGCCATAGTAGTTCGTTGTTATATAATAAAGAGTGTTACTTTCCGAGCAATTCAGCAATAGCCATCTTTTGAGCAGCTTCGATGTCTTTAGCCTTACCTTCTTCAAGAAGTTTTTCAGCTAATGCAACAACGCTATCTGCATCAAATCCAGCTTTAGAGCTTTTAATTGATCCGATTGTTGACAGGTCTACTGTTCGGACTTTCCCAATCAGCCCCTTGAAGGCTTCTCTTTGTTCCTCTGATAAACCAATCATAAAATTAACGACATCCTCAATGTTGTCATCGAGAAAGCCAACCGTATTTCCTTGTGATAGTACAAGACTATCCTCAACATCTTCTGTCAAATCCTTAACCTCAAGTTTTCCTTGTAGATCATTTAATTTTTCCTCAAGCTTTTGATATTCAGTCAATGTTACTGTTTCAATCTTTTCTTCCAGTTCTTCCTTTACTTCCTCTTTTGGTTCTTCTTCAACCTCTTTTTCTTCTTCCTCTTTTTCTTCTTCTTTCACTTCTTCTTCAAGGTCTTCCTTTTCTTCTTCTGTTTCTTCAACCTTATCTTCTTCCTCAACTACTTCTTCTTCCTCAACTTTTTCTTCCACTTCTTCCACCTTTTCTTCTTCTACTGCTTCCACTTCTTTTTCTTCTACTTCCTCAACAACTTCTTCTTTTACTTCTTCTTCAAGAAGTTCTTTTTTCTTTGTCATACTGTCTTGGTTAGTTAAATAAGTAAGCACCTGTTCGCTTAATTGAACAGGAGCAAGCCCTTTTACTGCTGGTATATTGGTAAGAGCAATCCCAATCAGCACATTTTTGATCTTCTCACCAGTTGAATAGTGAGGATAGCTAATAGCAAGCTCCGAACTTATAAAACGAAACTGCTTGCTTTTGATCTTCTCAATCCCTATTGGAGTCCATTCAACCTCTGCCAAAAGAACATCGCCCTCTACAAAGACATCTTTAATCCATCCTGCGGCTTCTCCATCACGGTCATGGCTAAAGTTCACTTGAACATCAGTCCCATAAACTCCTTCATTAAAATTACTAACGAAATCTTCCATCATCTTTTTAGTAATCTTTAATCCTCTATCGTGAATGGTTCCGACTTTTAATATCTCAATAGTAGAAAGCCTTTCTTCTTTCAAAAGCTTTATGTCTACCATGCTAACATAATCGAGAATGTTTGAGTTTTGCACCTCTGGGGTATCTTGTTTTTTCATATCAGGCTCATGTTAAATTATATGAGCCTCGGGGACTTCTAAAAGCATTATAGGTTATTCACACTCTTATTGCAAATCAAATTGCTCATAGCTCCACACCTCTTACATTTAATCACAACAACCCCTTTGCCAATCTCATACATAAAAAGCAATTTTTTACACTTATTGCACCGAAACTCATTGGTTTTTGAGTCTTCTTTTGATTTCTTCTTGGACTGCTTCATTTGATCTGTTAATTGGTTTTTTAAGTTGAGTAAAGCTATTTATCGCTGGGACCCCACCAACAGTTTCAAGCCTATCGGTTATAGTCTTTGGCAATCCAAAACTCCCTTTAAAACTTTCATCACCCATTATCGGCACCCATATACCCCTACAGTGAGTATGTACCAGATCCATCTTCGCCATCGGATCATCAGCTCTTACAACTCTTTGATCCAAACTCATACACATAGCACAAGTACGGTCATCTAATATCTCGCTTCTCTGGTATGCTTTTATGTTAAAAGAATTTTTATTAAAAACAGCCCTTCTTCCTTTATTAACATATTCACCAACAGCAGACCCACCTATGTTGGTTATCATTTTACTCGCTTGATTCTTCGCAATCTCATTTACTGCTATTGCTATCGCTGGTATTGCTACCTCTTTTGAATAACCTTCTTTGGCAACAGTCTTTGCAGCTACATTTAATTCATTTACAAACCCACCGGCTATCTGTCCTGCCTCAAAATCTAACGATTGACTATCTATTGCAGGAGTAGGCGGTTTCCCAACATCCATTTCTGTACTAGCAGTTGTCTTTCCTGTTTCATAAGACTTCTTCATAGACTCTTTGACTATCTGCTTAATAGAATTTTTATTAGCAAAATCAATATCAGCAACTCCTTTAAGATCACCAGCTTTCAATTTCCCAGTCATTCTATTGATAGCCTTTTGCAATTTCTCCGATACAGCCAAAACCAACGCAGCTTTCAAAGCATCTTCTTCGGTATTAAACTCATCATTCAAAAATCGAAAGTCGACCCGTTTCTCTTGCAAGGTCAAGTCCCGAAATAATTTTAGGCTTTTTTTTTGAGCCAAATGTTCATGCATTTCTTCTTTAGGCCCCTCCATTTCTTTCGGTTCTTCAATCTCTGGCTTTTCAGGGGACTCATCTACTTCATCAAGTTCATCATCAGTAAGCTCTGGTAGTTTAAATGTATCATGCACAAATTTAGTCATCTTTCCACTATTCTTTATCAACCCAGATGTTTTAAGAGTATTCAACACTTCACTCATTTCTTTAAAGTCTACATCTCCCAAAGAAACGAATCTTAATTGTGGCATAACCTCCCTTGGTCCAAAGTTGATTTCAACCAATTCTGTTATAACCTGCTTTGTGAATTGTTCTGCTAAATAAGCAGCCTTATCTTCAACATGCTTTAAAAAGAAACTTGATTGATCTTTCGACAATGCAAAGCTTCCAGTCGAGTCAGTCCCCAACCCCAAAAACCCTGCAAGTACATTCATCAGGATCATCTTGTTATGATGTTGGATCTGTTGCTCTATTGCTTGACCTTGTGGATTTCCACTAGGAGTTACAATATCAACAGTCCAATTCTGGTTCGGTACTATTATACGAGCCTGTTCATGGCTACGGATATTTTTAGCCATTTCCTCTGCTTCTGCTTTTTCATCATCACCTGCACCATCTGGCATTACTATCTTCGGCACTCCCACTCCATATCTTTCAGCACTAATACTAGCAACCTTATAAAGAACATCTTTAATATAATAATGTTTCCAGGCTGGTCTTAATACACTCTGTCCTGTTAAGTCATCTCCTTCTTTATCATTAGTCAAAACCAATAACTTATTAGCGGGTATCTGGGCTTCCATTATATCCGTTTCATCACTATCAATTCTTTGCACAATCCCTCTGCGACCATCATCTAATTGCCAATTCTGAATTGACGCTGGAATCCTCGGCTCAAGATCTCGTAAATAAATCTTTCCATCTCTTTTTTCATAAACCTTTTCAAAACAGTAATGTCCAAAATCTAAATAAGCCAAAGCCTCACGCAAAAAATCCTTCCATGTCCTCTGCATAGTATCAATATTCTCCTGCACAAAATCCTTAACCTCTTGATCCTTCGCATCATCACTTGCAATCTCTATATACCATTGAGTTGATAACATAGGTGCTTTAATTGCATTAAGCACTCCTTTCACAGCACCATCACTTCTTCGCATTTCTTCAACTAGAGTGATTCTTGTTTCATCACGCCATTGAGCATTGGGTTCATCCTGAAAATAACCTCCATATCTTTCTGATCCAGAATCTCCAAGAGTCTTAATCAGATCCGAGATAGATAAAGGTTTTTGGTCTTTTAAAATTGCCATATTTAAAGTTTAATATTAAAACTTCTTATTTCTGATGTTCCCAACAATCGTTCTGGGTGTATTATAGCCTATTTGACTGTTACTTGTAAAACTTGTTTTGTCTAAATACTCAAGGCTATACATCATCGAATCAATGTCGTCATCATGATCAACCTCTGGGAAACAAACTAAACTTTCAGTAAATCCCCTCAATCCTTCATGGAATAATATGTTTCCATTCTCGAAATCTGGCTCATGCATTTGCATTCTGGCAATCTTGTCTTTCCCTTTAGGCTCTATCGCTATAAGTGGCATTGTCCTATCATCATTGTTGACATTCGGTAAATCTATCCTTCCAGCCTTCCAGTCTAATAGTAATTGATACACAGCAACTTGAGCCATCACTTTCTCCACCCCAACTGTTCTTATATTATCATGCTGTTGATACACCCTAGCAACTAAAGCTGCTTGATTTATTTGTGTGTCTCTACCACTCATTATTTCCAAAACGTACTTCTTGTTTTCATTTCTAAATTTACCAGCAACACAAAGCCCATAGTAATCTGCACTCTTTGACGCCCCTGCTTGTGGATCAAACATTAGAACCTTACTAAAAAACTCCCCCTCATCCACATTAGAAAAGAACTTGATCCACTCTTTCTTGATCCTTGCTGTTTCTTCGTTGATAGGATTATTTAAGATCTCTTGCGAAAATATCCTGGTCCCCAATTGCTTTTTCATTTCCATCAGCTTGTCCATTGTAAAAACCTCTTTCCAAATCGACTCCCCATCTTCTATTCCTTTTCTAAATATCCCTCCATGCTGTTTGTAAAACTTAAGTATCTGGCAATTAGGCGATATAATAGTACCAACCATTTTAATATAACCCTTTTCAGGATCTTTCGATGGAAAAATTACACTATACAAC
>Ga0233429_1001602_pt1 | contig 26183 bp, 26 predicted proteins | sample SI_118_April2016_3_FD_179879 | JGI IMG/M metagenome (GOLD analysis project Ga0233429, IMG submission 179879) | Seawater microbial communities from Saanich Inlet, British Columbia, Canada - SI_118_April2016_135_MG | ecosystem: Environmental > Aquatic > Marine > Inlet | place: Canada: British...
CCAGAACCTTTCTTCTTGCGAATCTGACTTATTGTTTGACCTTCATCAGCAAATGATCGACCGTCATATACTCTGAGAGTTAATCCAAATTCTTTAAGAAACCTTTGCTTTAAAGTTGCAACCTTGATCTGTCCAGTTATTGAAAATGCCATAATCAAATCTCCTTAAAGTTGCTGATCAAAATATTCTTCTCACTCTAATAAAAAAAAGGGGCAACCAAATAAGTTGTCCCAAACCCCTAATATTCTGTAAAACGAAATAAGGTATCTCGTTTAATTCTTCTGCCTAACTGTTCACAAACTATCAAAGCACTTAACCTCATTCATAGTTGTTAATAACAAAGGTATAAGTAGTCCTACATTTATGGATAGGCCGATTATATCAGAGTAATATTGTATGATAGTTTTTTCTTTAATAATTGAACTTAGTAATCACTCTACTCGTCATCTTCTAATTCTTTAGCTTTTTGGTCTAACAATTCAGCCCATTTTTTATCTCCTAGATTTTCGCGAACACTTTCAGCAAGATTTTCAAATTCACCATAATAATCAGCACTTTCTTCTGCTTTTTTGTAGACCTTTACAGCCCATTCTTTATCACCTAATTTGTTGTAAATACAGTCGGCCAGACACCAGAATTCTCCTGAATATTCACCCTTGTCTTCAGCCAACTTATAAACTTTCTTTGTCCATTCTTTATCACCTAAACTGTCAAAAATGCTGTCTCCAAGTTCATTAAGGTCAGTCATTAAATTATCATACTCTTCACTATCCGCAGCCTTGCTTTCCGCTTTTATGTAAAGCTTCTTTGTCCATTCTTTATCTTCTAAATTTTCATGAATGCTATTTGCAAGACCCGTGAAGTCACTGCAATCTCCAGCTTGGCTTTCCGCCTTCATGTAAAGCTTCTTTGCCCATTCTTGATCATCTAAAATCTCATAAATATTGTTAGCAACGCTCAATAAGTCATTACAATAATTAGTTTTTTCTTCCCCCAAAAAAACTTGTTCTTCCGCCTTAATGTAAAGTTTCTTGGCCCATTCATTATCTTCTAATTTTTGATAAATACTTGCAGCAATTTCACAGAAATGATTACTTCTATCGGCCTCATCTTCTGCTTTCTTGTAAGAATTTTTAGCCCATTCTTTATCTTCTAAATTTTCATAAATACCGTCAGCGAGACTTGCAAAGTCCATGCTATCTTCAGCCTTGCTTTCCGCCTTCATGTAAACCTTCTTTGCCCAATTCTTATCTCCAGTTTCAGCTATATCGTCGGCAAGATAACGAAAATCACAAGAATCTTCAGCTTCTTCTTCAAGATCTTTGAATTCTTTAATTTGAGCTCCAGTAAGAGTGTTTTCTGATGTTTGATCAACAATATTCTCATTTTCTTCATCAGTTTTTGGAGAATCTGACTTTACGGCTTTTGATTTTTTATCTTTCTTGTTTATTCTTTTCTGATCGTTCTCATGGGCTGATGCCAGTGTTAACTCGTTTTTACATAAATAGCTATCGTCAGAACCTGCAATTTGAACTTTAATACCAAACTCACTTTCAATCTTTTCTTCTAGTGTTCCAACCTTCATGCTCTTTCTTACACTAAGATCGCCAGAACCTTTCTTCTTGCGAATCTGACTTATTGTTTGACCTTCATCAGCAAATGATCGACCGTCATATACTCTGAGAGTTAATCCAAATTCATTAAGGAATCTTTTCTTTAAAGTCGCAACCTTGATCTGTCCAGTTATTGAAAATGTCATAATTAATTCCCCTTTTTTGTATAATTTATCTTTAAATATTAGATTGCTTAACTCTGTATTTATTCGCTAATGTTTATGTCTCCACCTGTGTGACTCCGGGTTCCTCTTTATCTCTTTTCGGTTCACACCTAGACTTCATGGAAACAGCAAGACCTGGAATCGGTAATTTAAAATTTAATGACTTTGCACTCTGTAAACACTCTTCTTTTGTTTTCTGAGGTATCTTCAACTCAATCGTTTTTGGATCTTTTTCCCCCGAACTCATAGTTAGAATTATTATCAATATGAATTCCATTTAAGTATTTTTGTTACAGATTATTAATCATAAATAACTTAGTAACTGGTAATGACATATTCGGATGAGCTAAATAGAAAACCAATTTATATTGAGTTATTACTTGTTTTGATTTTAAGTTTTACCGACTAAGACCACCTAGTTAGATTTCATGTTTAGTTCTGTATAAGTTAATTGCATATTTAGCTCTAAAGGTTAAAACAATTAAAACTATACCTACAATATAACTACTCTTTTGGTTAGGTTTTATAGCACATAATTTGGTATTGTGCTGTAAGGGTTGATTTGATTACCTCGTTATAGCTGCAATAAAAACGAAATAATATTTATATCCAAATTAGTTTTCACTTAAATCGGTTTAAATACTCATGTTAAAAACAAAACTAGTGATTGCCATATCTTCCAGAGCGTTATTCGACCTATCTGAAAGTCATGGTGTATTTGAAGAAAAAGGCCTGGAAGAATATAGAAAATATCAGGTTGAAAACGAAAATAATCCTCTCAAACCTGGTCCGGCCTTTAACCTAATACAAAAACTCATCTCTCTTAATAAAAATAATCAGGAAGCTCCAATTGTCGAATTAGTACTTCTTTCTAGGAACAGTGCTGACACAGGACTACGAATATTCAACTCAATCAAAACCCATAATTTAGGGTTAGTGAGAGCTGTATTTACCAGCGGTCAATCTCCGTATAAATATATTTCTCCTCTTGAAGCCGACCTATTTCTTTCTACAGACTCAGAAGATGTGCAAAAAGCTCTTAACTCTGGATTTGCGGCTGCCACTCTTTTACCATCCAAACTTTCTAAGGAATCAAGTGACCAATTAAAAATTGCTTTTGATGGAGATGCTGTAATTTTCTCCGATGAGGCAGAGAAAGTATTTCAGAATAATGGTTTAAAGGCATTTGAAGAAAATGAAATGGGTTCAGCAGACAAGCCATTGCCGGGAGGGCCATTTGCACGATTTCTTCAAATTTTGCATGAAATCCAAAAAGCATATCCCGAAGGAGAAAGCCCCATACAAACTGCCTTAGTAACAGCCCGTGGCGCCCCAGCCCACGAAAGAGTTATTAAGACCTTGAGGGCATGGGATATTAGAATTGATGAGGCATTATTCCTCGGAGGCAAGGAGAAGGGGCCATTCCTTGAAGCTTTTGGAGCCGATATATTTTTTGATGATCAAAAGAAGCATTGTGACTCAGCTAGAAATCATGTTGCAACAGGTCATGTACCATATGGCATAAAGAATAAATAATCAGTAAGAGTTGCACTCCCCCTAACTCAAGAAATTATCACTTAGTGTTCTTTGGTTTTTCATGTTCTATAAAGTGAAAATTATTTTTACAGGAAACAAATAACATGCAACTCAAAGACGGAAAATATTTCTTCTCACCATCTGACCTCACCTGTTTTATGGATAGTCCATTCGCCTCCTGGATGGATCGTTGTGCTATGGAATCCCCCTCGATAGCGCCTAAGAAAGATCCCGAAGATGCATTAAAGAGTGTCCTACAGGCAAAAGGTTTTACCCATGAAGATGAACAAGAATCAAACTTTCGAGATCAAGAACTATCTGTATTTAGAGTTGAGAGCACAAATAGTAAGGAACAAGTAGAACTAACATTATCTGCCATGAAAAATGGCGTAGATGTTATTGCACAAGCCCGACTAGAAAATAACCAGTTTTTGGGGTTTGCTGACTTCCTGATTAAAGTAGCTGGATCAAGTAAATTAGGTGATTACCACTATGAGGTTTGGGACACTAAGCTGGCAAGTAAAGTAAAGCCAACCTTTGCAATACAGTTGTGTTGTTATTCTGAAATGTTAGAGGCGATCCAAGGAGTATTTCCCCAAAATATAACGGTCTTACTTGGCACTAATGAAAAAGTATCTCTGCGAACTAGCGATTATTTTCATTACTATCTTGAATTAAAGAAGTCTTTCCTGTCCACACACATACAATTTAACTCTAACAATATGCCTGACCCTGCTGAATCAAAAAGCTGGGGGAATTGGTCCGCGTTTGCCAAGCAGTTGCTCATAGAAAAAGATCATTTATTGCAGGTCGCGAATATTTTGCGCGGTCAGATAAAGAAACTGAATCAGGCTGATATTCGAACTATGAAACAACTTGCGGATACCAACATGGAAAACATTAAAGGAATAAATCCTCTAGTTTTCCAGAGACTTAAAGCGCAAGCCAGCATTCAAATAGCAAGTGCAGGTAAAAGCACCCCAAAATTCAAAATAATTAAGCCCGATGATGGAGAGCGGTCTGGATTAGCGTTACTTCCTCCGCAGTCTCATTTGGACGTTTTCTTTGATATTGAAGGTGATCCTTTCGATGAGGGAGGACTAGAGTATTTATGGGGAAATACTTATTTAAATGATCAGGGTGAACGTAGTTTTAAAGATTTTTGGGCTCACAACAGAGATCAAGAAAAAAAAGCATTTGAGCAGTTCATTCACTGGGTATATGAACGTTGGCAACGTGACCCCTCCATGCATATATATCATTATGCTAATTATGAAATTACTGCTTGCCGTAAGTTAATGGGTCGTTACGGTGTATGTGAATTCGAGGTTGACCAACTTCTTCGTAATGAAGTTTTTGTTGATCTTTATAAGTTGGTTAAAGGTTGCTTGATTTTAGGTGAACCAAAATATTCTATCAAGAATGTAGAGCACCTATACCGAGGAAAACGAGAAACAGCAGTGGCTGGTGGTGATGCCTCTATCGCTGTTTACGAAAATTGGCGAGAATTGAATGCGATCGGAGAGCAAGGCGATACATGGCAGACCTCAAATATTCTTAAAGATATTCGCGATTATAATATCGATGATTGTGATTCAACTCTGGAGTTGGCTGACTGGCTTAGGCATCAACAGAAAAAATACGACATTAGTTACTTGGGGAAAACCGAAGTAGTTGAGCCAGAGGTTAAAGAAGAAGCCACGGAACTTACACAATTGCGCGACCGTTTACTTGAGAAGGCTTTAGAATATTCTACGAGCGACCCAAAAAAAGAAGCGCTATTTTCAAATCTAGCTTGGATACTTGAATTTCACAGACGTGAAGCCAAACCTGTGTTCTGGCGTTTGTTTGAACGGTTAGGTCTTAGCCATGTAGAATTATTGGATGACCTGAACTGCCTTGCTTGTTGTGAACGTACTAGACGGGACGCATTTAAACCTACCCCAAGATCCCGCAATCTGGCATATGAATTTCAGTTTGACCCTGCACAAGAATTTAAAGGTGCTAGTAATTCATTTTATTTATTAGGGCTAGAAGATGAGAATGGCAAGTATTTAAAAGCTAATTATTTAGAGGAGTTTAGTGATCTTCCAAATGGGCTGATAGTTTTACAAATGAAGCAAGAGTCTTCTGATCTAATTACTATAGTTTCAGATGAACATGTCAATGCTAACCCTATACCACACTCCATTTATCAAGTTGTTGAAGGCTATGAATCAGGACAACTAGAGCGTTGTGCGATCATTGACTTTCTTAACCGCTCAAAGCCTGTCATTAAAAATTATAAAGACGACCCTATAGCATCGAGTAATGATCCCAATCAGAGGTTGCAGCAGGTTATAAATTCTGTGAAAAACTTAGATAATAGTTACCTCACTATTCAAGGCCCTCCGGGATCAGGCAAGTCTCATACTGGTAAGCATATAATCGCTGAGCTTGTTAAAACAGGTGCCAAGATAGGTGTCTCCAGCAATAGTCATAAAGCAATTAATAATTTACTTTTGAGTACCGCAAAGTTCTGCCGTGAAGAAGGGATCAATGCTACCTTCGCTTGCACTAAGGAAACTGAACCCGAGTTAATCGATGCAGGAGTTAGTATTCTTAATAATAATAACCTGGCTAATCATGTGGAGCCAGGTTGTGTTCTTGGAACAACCGCTTGGGGATTTTCAAGAGATGACATGTCTGAACAATTGGACTACCTGTTTGTTGATGAAGCGGGTCAGGTTTCGATAGCCAACTTGGTTGCAATGAGTCGTTCATCGAAGAATCTTGTTCTGATGGGTGATCAGATGCAATTAGGACAACCGTCTCAAGGTACACACCCTGCTGAAAGCGGTCTGTCCATTCTCGACTACCTGCTCCACGATACGCCCACTATTTCTAATGATATGGGTGTGTTCCTTGGTACAACTTATCGTATGCACTCAGCAGTCAATCAATTTATTAGTACCCATATTTATGATGGGAAATTAGAGTCGCACCCAGACAATGACAAGCGAACTATTAAAGTTCCTAACGACTACAAAGGTATACTCAATAAAGAAGCTGGAATAATCTTTTCTGCTGTTTGTCACGAAGGAAATACACAAGCTTCAGACGAAGAGGTTGCTGAAATAGAGACCATGGTAAATCAGTTGCTCGGAAGAACATTTACAGAATTATCTGATAAAAGTCGCCCGGTCACTTTAGACGATATGCTATTTGTTGCTCCATACAATCATCAGGTAAGTAAGCTAAAACAAGTATTTGGGAGCCAAGCCAAGGTTGGAAGTGTGGATAAATTTCAGGGTCAAGAGGCACCCATTGTTTTTCTCAGTATGTGCGCCAGTGATGCGAGCGAATCACCAAGAGGTCTGGATTTCTTGTTCGACAAGCACCGGATTAATGTTGCGATATCTAGAGCTCAAAGTCTCGCTATAATTGTGGGTAACCCTAGGATGGTATCCACTCCTGTCAATCGAGTCGACCAATTAAAAACAATTAATTTATTTAATGCGCTTTGTATGGAGTAAAGTTGAATTTCTGATTTTCATCCAGTATCAGAACCTGTGGGCCCTGTGAAAAAAGGTTTTTATTTTTCACAAGTCCATAGGCTTTGTAGTCAGTGCCATGCTGTTGTGTGAGCTATGTATTTAGAAAAAGAATCCTTATTAGTTGGTAAGGGGGGGTAGTACCTTGATCTAAATGAAGTCAAGTAATCTATTACCGCTTTACCTATTTGATAAATTTTCTTACGGGCTAATAAATAAAATATTCAATATATAACCTACAAATTCCAACATTAAAGAATGATATTAAACTAAGTATGGCTAAGTTTAAATAGCACCATAAAGATCAGTTTCGGTATTTAAGCTGGATAACTAGTGTAGAAAAATGTTTATAAATGTAATCCTATAAGGAAGAGCTAAAACTTAAGTCCTGTAAAGTGATTGATATAGCTTAAACAGCAGATAAGTAGAAGAGTTACCAAATAGCTTGTTTTACTTAGCTAAGAATTAAGAGATTAAGGAATTAACTAGGTACTCCTTCCTTTAGTATTTCTAGACTGTTTAATATCTTAGATCCCTATTAGCTTATTATTTTATTTAGCTAAAATTACTAATTAGTAGATTAAGTAATTAGCATGTACTGCACTTGAACTTGTACTTGTACTTGTGCTGCATGTTTAACGTCAGCCCAAAGTGGACCAAAAGAGTTAAAAAGCTAAGAGGTACTTTCTGCTAAACTTTTCCTTATTAAGGAGGTTGTAATGAGCAAGAAAGTATCGAGTGAGAAAATGATTAAGGACATCCGCCGTAGAACCCGCACAAAGTATTCATCCGAAGAAAAGATTCGCATTGTATTAGATGGTATTCGAGCCGAAATAAGCCCGGCTGAACTCTGTCGTCGTGAAAGTATTTCATCCAACCTTTATTACCGTTGGAGTAAAGACTTTCTTGAGGCTGGAAAGAAACGGCTTCAGGGAGACACTATCCGTGAAGCCAGTACTCAGGAAGTATCCGAGCTCAAAAAAGAAAATGAGCAGTTGAAACAGTTGGTAGCTGAAATTGCTTTGAAGAACCGTGTGCTCAAAAAAAGTCTGAATGGCACGGATTCCAATGGAGCCGATATATGAGGATTAGTGCTTCGGAGAAACTGGAGATCATTCGGATCGTTGAGGAGTCAGAGTTGTCAGCACGTCAAACCTTGATTGAACTGGGCGTTCCTCGTAGCACTTTTTACAAGTGGTACAGTCAGTATCTTGAGGTTGGAGCAGAAGGTTTGCTTGTTAAGAAGCCTCAATCCAGACGATTCTGGAATAAAATCCCAGATGAAGTGAAGGACGTCGTGGTTGAGAAAGCAAAGTTAGAAACGGAGCTATCTCCACGAGAGCTTGCTTTCAATATCATAGATACTGAAGGGTATTTTATATCAGAGTCCAGTGTATATCGGATTCTGAAGTCCTACGATCTGATTACCAGCCCTGCGTATATCCTGATGTCTGCGGGTAACGCATTCACCAATCCAACGAAACAAGTTAACGAGATGTGGCAGACGGATTTCACCTACTTTAAAGTGGTTGGTTGGGGTTGGTATTACCTGTCTTCCATATTAGATGATTTCTCTCGTTTCATCATTGCATGGGAGCTCTGCACAACCATGGCGGCAGGAGATGTTCAAAGCACTCTAAATAAGGCAATTACTTTCACAGGAGTAGACCGGGTGAAAGTGAAACACAGACCTCGACTGCTCAGTGATAACGGCCCATGCTACGTGTCCAGTCAATTGGCAGAATACATGAAAAGTCGTGAGATGAAACATGTTCGAGGAGCTCCGTACCATCCAATGACACAGGGAAAGATCGAACGCTATCACCGGACGATGAAGAATATAGTTAAACTTCAACATTATTATTTTCCATGGGAGTTAGAACAGGAACTATCAAAGTTTGTAGAACATTATAATCACCACCGGTATCACGAATCATTAAAGAACGTGACTCCGGCAGATGTGTTCTATGGGCGGCAGAGAAAAATCTTGTCAGCACGAGATAGGATCAAACGTAAAACGATGGAAGAAAGGAGGAGATTGAATCTAAGGAACCCACTCATATCAAAAGTAGATACGATAGTTCAAATTTAAAAAGATGCTGTTGTAGAACCTGTGGAGCCTGTGTAAAAATGAGAATCATTTTTCACAACTCCATAGGTTAAAGAAAGACCCCTTCAGGCAGATAGGTATCTCTTAGAAATTTGCAACTTTGGTCCACATTCATTTGACGACATACACCTTAAGGTCGGATCGCCCAATGCTAAGTCAGGTGGCGGATATTGTCAAATTGGATGGATTGGGATTTGTAAGGAACAAAAAATACCAGAGTGCGTGCATGGTTCCTCAACATCGAAGGAGGAGACGCGAAATTCAACCATTTTCGCAACACACTCTGGCCTGATTGGGAGGCTGCCCTCCCTACGCTTCCTACACTATAAATCTGGTGCCTGTTTCGCTACTTGTCAAGTCAGGCAGAAGGTTATTTCGTTCGTTTGCTAAATTTCCTGACGTAATAGGTGGAAAAATCCCGGATTGAAAGCATACCGATAATTTTGTTATTTTCGCTGACGGCAATATGCCGTATCCCGTGTTCTTCCATAATCAAAAATGTCGCGGCCATTAACTCGTTCGATTCTACGCAAATAATGGGTTGAGACATGACAGCTTCGACTCGAACTTCAATGGGTTTTTTGATTTGAGCAATGACTCTTTGCGATATATCACCTTCGGTCACGATCCCTATATATTTCTCACCTTTTTCAATTAACACGGATCCCTGCCGGGTATCGAACATCGTTTGCGCGGCTTCTGTGGCAGTGGCCTTATTGCTGACGCTGGTTACATCTTTCGTCATGTAAAACCTGACTTCATCATGCGCAGTAGTTCGCCTGTCTTTCAACTCCTCTGGCATAGCTACCCTTTCTATCTCTCCAACCCCAGTTAATAGTTATCCCCGGTATAAATCCAGCTTCTTTTTAAGTCCGCGCACAACCGGAAAAATCAGGAGTGCAAGGATGGCAACCGGAAACCTGTACTTGTTAAAAAATCCCTCCTCGACACGCACACCAACTAACGAATAAATCGCACCCGGCAAATCTTCAGCCGTTAGGTGGATGATGGCATACGCCAAAGCCAACGATATAATTATGACAATATTTTGATTAATAAATTTCATTCTGAAGAACGGCTCGAATACGGGGTCAATGACTGCCCGGAAAAACAGATCTGTGAGTGCATTAAAGCAAGTAGCCACCCAAATATCGTACCGCCAAAATTAGCCATCATATCCGTTGCCGATGAGCTCCTATGGGGTATCACGCCTTGTAGCAGTTCCAGCCCGGCACCCATTAGTAAAAACAATACAGCCACCCGGAGGTATTGCTTACGATGCCTGAGTTGGGCAAACCACCACATCAATAAAGCATAAGCACTGATATGCCCCAGGGAAGTTGCTCTAACCCAGGGTCTTTCCACCCTAACCTCCTCTTCCGAATAAAAGTCAATTTTGCCCGCCTCATTGATAATTATAACGGTCGTTGGTAAACGGGGCCCCACCGTAAAGGAAACAACCAGGCCTACCCAAATCCACCCTGCCAACTTCCAGAATCTAACAAACAAACTTTGTTCCGGTTTTTGGTTCTCACCCGCCACTCACACCCTCCACAGTTTTTCTTTCCGTCATCATACCGGATGGTCCCTGTTCAAAATCATATTTGCGCCGGAAACTAGCGGGGAAACTGCCGGATGTAAGACACAGTCTGCCATATCTGGTTATCTGTAAGGATTTTAAATCCCATCATTCCGGTTCCTTTTGATCCATTCTTGATCACCCAAAACAGTTGACCATCCGGAATATTTTTCATCATGGCCTGACATGAAAAGTCCCTTGGTTTTGGGGTCATACCTCTTGCCATCTTCCCTTTCCCACTACCAAGGATACCGTGACACTGAACACAGGCCAAGGGTTTTGCTCCCTTTGTGTAAAGTTCTTTACCTGCCAAAATATTCTCCGGCGTGGCTTCAAGGGGATTGCTTTGTTTATAAATTTTGCTGGGAGCTTGAGGAGTTTTTCTTTTTTGCACGCAATCGCTTGCCAGGACCAAGGCCGGATAAGCAGCTAAGACTAAAAAAGAAATCATGCCAACCAAATAAATACGTCTGTCAAATAAACCCATATGAACACCTCCATGATAAGTATTCCAAATATAATTTTATTTACTTTTGAGCTTAACCGCGACTGCAAATTCGGCTTTAGCTTGATCCTCCAATCCTAGTTCTAAATAAACCTCACCAAGATGTTTGTGCGGTGCCGCCCAGTGAGCATTGAAGCGAATCGCCAACCGGTACGCCATAACCGCTTCATTCAGCCGCCCCATGGCACGGTAAAGATTGCCCAGGTTGAAATGAAGGCCAAAATATTCAAAATTCTTAGACAGACCCGAAAGGTATTGAGCCTCCGCTTCCTGCATCCGCCCCTGGCGGTAATAAAGCAGGCCCAGGTTGTTGTGCACTTCGATACTATCCGGCTCCTGTGCCAAAGCCCACAAATATTGAGTCTCTGCCTGAGACCATCGCCCCAGATCAAATAAAACCAAGCCGAGATTAAGATGGGATTCGGCAAATTCAGAATTTAGTGCCAGAGCCTTTCTAAATTTTTCCTCGGCGGGTTGCAATCGTCCACGTTTGTATTCTACCAAACCCAATCCATTATAAGCTTCGGCATAAATGGAGTTCACTCTGAGGGCTGTTTGGAATTCTCTTTCAGCATCCGCCAATTTGTTACGGTTCAAATAGTCCGTTCCCAGAAAAAGTCTTGCTCTTGGCAAACGCTCAGGAAAAACCTGCACAGCATGCCGCCAAAGGGTTTCGGTGTTTTTCCAGACTTTGACCTGCTTTTGAGTCAGCCCCATCAAGCCTGCTACCAGGACCACACCGCATGCCCCAATCAAAAATCGGGGAACCGTCGAGTGCCCCAAAGCCCGGACCAACCGAAACAAGCCGAGTCCTGCCAAAACAAAAAAACTGATCGTCGGCAGATAAGTATATCTATCAGCGGCGGCCTGCCCGCCCACCTGAACAATACCCAGAACCGGGACAAGGGAAATCAGATAATATAGCCAGGCTATCAGCCAGAACCATTGTCTTTTTTTGGCCTGCCAGATACAAAATACGGTGACTCCCACAATCAACAACAGAGAGCCGACAAACCACAGGCTCATCGGGGTGAGTTGACTCGGGAAGGGATACAGCGCGGAGAGGTTCATCGGCCACAGGACTTTCAGCGGATAAAAAACAATACTCCTCACTGCATTCAGTCCCCGGTCGGCAAGATCCAGTTGTGCCACGGAAACCATAGCCCCAGCCTGCCGTTGAGCCATCAGGGTCATCAGAGATAGCCCCAGACTCAATAGGAAAAGAGGAATTTTTTCAAGTATGGCCTCGCGGCCAAAACGGCGCAGTGGGTAGATGTCCAACAGCAAAAGAATAACTGGCACGGTTACCGCCATCGGCTTGGATGCCAGGGCACAAAAAAACAAAAGCAACACGCCACCGTAACGGTAGCGCGAAGACCTGGAATCAGGAGCATTGACGTAGGACAGGTAGGCCAGATAACCGGTCAGAACAAAAAATGTGCAGAGCAAATCTTTGCGCTGCGAGACCCACACCACTGACTCCACCCTGAGAGGGTGAAGGCCAAATAAAATCGCCGCCGCCAACCCTGCCCAAAAAATATCAGAGGAAGAGTAATTGGTTTTGGCCAGGGACAACAGACGCTGAAAAAGAACAAACAGCAAAAAAACATTTACACCGTGCCACAAAATACTTGTCAGGTGATGCCCGACCGGATCGGAGCCGAACAGCCTATAATCTAAAGCGTGCGAAAACCAGGTGATCGGATACCAGTTGCCAGTACGAAAACTGGTTGCCATTTGAAACAGTCGCTCACTGTCGAAGGACTGGATCATCCGGTTCTCATACACGAAGCTATCGTCATCCCAACTTAAAAATTCGTTGTTTAACGCGCCACCAAAAGCGATGAACACAAACAAAAGCAAAAGGAAGAAAACTGCCAGGGAAGAAAACGAAGATTGAAATGAAGAAACTCGTTTCATTTGAAGTAGAAATTTAGTGGGCGCACACTGAAAGGACTATGGTTCATACTCTAACCCTTTTTTCCTACCTTGTGTTAGGATTGACGCTCCTAACTACTGTAGTTTCAAAATAGAGCACGCCAGGAGAAATCATGAAAGTAAAAGAACTGATGTCCACAAAATTAATTACCGTCAGCCCTGAGGACAAGCTGGACAGGGTATTCTTTTTATATAATTTCGAGAATATCCGGCACCTGCCGGTGGTGGAAAAGAACAAGCTGGTTGGTATTCTATCAGATCGGGATCTGAAAAAAATTCTAGGCCCAAAAAAAAGCATTATTGAGAAGCCGGATGGCACAACCGTCCAGCTTTCAACCCGCAAGGTTAAAAACATCATGCGGCGGGGGGTCCTAACCATTGAGCCGGAACAACGGGCCGCCGATGCGGCGGCAATTATGGCTAAAAGAAAAATTGGTGCCTTGCCTGTGGTCCACAAAGAAAAACTGGTCGGCATCATCACCGCTACCGATATCCTCAAAGCCTTCGTAAAACTACGAAACGACCTGGACAAATTCGGAAAATAACCGCAATAAAAAACCCGGCTCGCTCATGCGAACCGGGTTTAAAATTTCTATCGCAGTCAGAAAATAGCGTTAAGAAGCACCACCATTTAACTCTATGCCCATTTTCTTATAATCATCTTTGCTCAATCCTTTGGAACTTCCTGAATTGCCGCCACTCGTCTGAACTCCGGCACAACCGGTAACTGCAAACATCAACAACACAGCACACAAAAACATTTTCACTTTCATTTTCTCCTCCAAGTCTCGAAAAAACTGTTATTACTTCTTAATAAACACACCCTAAACAAAACCAGAAGCCGGGCCAGCAATCACTTTTGTAATTTTGCACCCCTTATGTCAATCCTCTAGCCCTAACTATATATTTTTCAGCAATTATGCTACTCTTATAGCACATTATTATAACAGAACAACAGATAATTTCAATCCGTCTTTTGCCGTGAAAGTGGACTTAAACTCATGAAAAACTGGTTCATGCTGTCTCTAATAGGACTCGATCAACCCAATATTGTCGCTCGCCTGGGTGCGGGACTTTGTAAAAATGGTTGCAACCTGGGCGACTCGTCCATGGTCCGACTGGGAAATTATTTCACCATTATGTTGATGATCGAGCATGAGGGCGGCAAGGGTTCACTGGAAACTGTCATCACTTCCATCTGCGAACCCCTCAAACTCAATACCCATTTAGTGGAATTAGAGGATGGAACCCAGCACCATTGCGAGCCGGATGTCAGAATCAGCCTGTTCGCTGATGACCGTATGGGAATTGTGGAAGACGCCACCACCCCACTGGCCCAGGCCGGATTAAATATTCTACATCTCGAATCCAATATTGGGGAAGCTGGCGAATCGCCGGGAACCTACTACATCCATCTCGAAGGCACCGTCTCGAATGGACTGGACACCCTCTATGAAATTCTGGAAAAGCTGGAAAAGGAAAAGGGCATCAAATCCCACTTGATCCCCATCAACGCCCAGATTACCTGACTCTCTAAACGGTAGAGAAAAGTTAAACCAGTTGATCGGCACCACCACCGATAACAAGTTTGCCATCTTCTTCAAGTTTTTTACAAACCGCAATAACCTTCTGCTGGGCTGTTTCAACCTCACTGATTTTTGTCGGCCCGAGGGATTCAAGATCTTCCTTCAGCATCAATGCGGCGCGTTCCGACATATTGGTGAACAGTTTCTCTTTCAGTTCATCGGTCGCTGTTTTCAAACCAATCAAAAGGTCTTCCTGATTGATCTCTTTCATGATCATCTGGATACCGTTGTCATCAATTTTAAGAATATCTTCAAACGTAAAGCGCAGGTTACGAATTTCATTAGCCAAGTCAGGATCGACCTCATCCATGGCGGTCAAGATAGATGTCTCTGTTGTCCGATCAAGCGAACCCATCACCTCTGCCGCGATTTCAACACCACCGAGCTTGTTACCCGAAACCGCACCAGAAGTCCTGAACTCGGACTGCAAAGCTTCATCAAGCTCGCGGATCACGCTGGGCGCAACACGTTCCAGCGTTGCCAAACGATGAACAATTTCCATCCGGTTTTCTTCCGGCAATTCCCGAACCGTCAAACTAGCTACCGGTGGGTCCAGATGCGCTAAAATAATCGCCGCAGTTTGAGGATGTTCGTTAACAATGAACGAAGCAATGATTTTGGGGTCCAGCAACCGAACGGTTTCCAGTCCACCACCCATTTCCTCACCAGGCGTAGTGATATTATTTAAAATTTCTGTTGCCTTGGCGGGGTCCAAAGCCTGCATGAGAGCGGTTTTTAGAAAGTCCATGCCAGCAACACCCAAACCACCTGTTCCCGACTCCACCATGTTATAGAACTCTTTGTTGATAGAATCCATGGTGCCCATGTCTACATCCCCAAGGGCAGACATATAGTTACCAATATTCTGAATTTCCCGGTCATCCAGGTTAGCCAGCACCTTGGCGGCAACTTCTTCTCCCAAATTCACCAACAACACTGCGGCTCTTTCCGGACCTGATAGTTTTCTTGCCATAACCTATTGATTTTTAAAGAGATTATTAATATATACCTGTTTACAATATGATCCTGTCGTGGCGGCTTGTCAACCCCCAAATGCCAATAAAATGACGGGATATCCCGTTCCTCCCTATGATTGCAATTTGTGGACCATAACGATTATCCGTATAATTCCGGCGGACCGCCAGCAACACTTTATCTGGCAAACAAGGGTGCTCAAAGTGAACTTGAAAATCGCAGATTTTTTTATCGGCACCTGTTCCGGCGGACTGGTGGCTCTGGCTGTGTACCAGCTACTCTCCGGCTCGTCAAATATGTTCCTTGCCATGCTTCTCGGCGGATTGATCGGCATGGTGCTGGTCCTGCCACTTAAATTTCTGCTCATGCCTTTTTTCGGCGCGTTTGAAGTAGTAATCCCCTTGGGAATCATCGGAATGGGAGTAGGCATGACAGCAGGAATGCTCTCCGCAATTCCCAACATCTCCGGCTACACCGTGATCGCCTGGGGCGATCTGGCAGGACTCATGGTTGCTCTCATCATTTATTTTTCTAACCAACGCCTTACAAACGAATGAGCAGTCAAAAGAAATCCTACGACGGCGTTGCCAGGTTCTTCGACTGTTTTCGCGCTGGAGATATGCGCCGATGGGGTCCCGATCAACGCGCCCTGTTCAAAAACCTGAAAGGCAGAGTTCTATATATAGGAATAGGAACCGGTCAGGAAATCGTTAATTTCCCAGCCGGACTCAACATCACCGCTGTGGATATGAGTTATGAAATGCTCACCCGGGCCCGGCCCCGTGTGCAAAACTATCGTGGCAACATCCATCTTCATCAAATGGATGCCCAGTCCACGGCGTTTCGGGATAACACCTTCGATACCATATTGACGGTTTGTGTGCTATGTAGCGTACAGCAACCTGTGGTCTGCCTGGAAGAACTGAAACGAGTGCTGAAACCCGATGGCGAACTGGTCATGTTTGAACATGTGCTGAGCAAGAACCCGGTCTATGCCCTCATCCTGAAACTCATGTCGAACATTACCGAATATCTGGAAGGAACCTATCTCGATAGAGACACCGTTGGCAATACCGAGCGGGCCGGATTCAAAATTCGCTCGCATAAAAACGTTTATCTCGATATCGTTAAGGCCTTAATAGCCCGCCACTAGGCGTGGGGCCAGTGTTGTCATGCAGAGCCTATGAGATAGTCCCTTCTCCCCTGGAGGGAGAAGGTTAGGATGAGGGGGATTTGATAACACCCTCCAAATTTGTCCACAACTTTTGAAGTAATTTGAAAAACTATGGTACTCGGACTCGAAGACATACCCGGAGGCACTCCCCTCTTCTCGTTTTTTATCTGGCTGGCTTTATCCGGATTGTTTTATCTGGTCTGCTTTCTGGCAGTGCTCAATGTTCTGGATGACGTCACCCGCAACAGCCTGCTGAAAATTCCCGCAATGCTCGGCGCCGCCATCCCTTCCGCCGGACTGATGGCTATGTTCCAATACAAACCTTTCATGCTGGGAATACTGATTCTGGTGGCGAACTTCTACCGTGCGCGCGACAAAATACAAAACACTCCGGAAAAATGGGGCGATATAAAACTAAATCCCGCCCTCTTCTACTGCGCCAGCTACGCCTATATTTTTCTGCTCGTGGCACTAGCCCTCTACTTCCCTACATTAAACTTCAGCGAATAAAACACACCCACGTGTAACCACAGATGGGCACAGATGAACAGGGATGAAACGGGTTAAGAATCCCTCTCCCCCGGAGGGAGAGGCTAGGTGAGGGGGAGTATATCGTCACCCTGAGGCCCTGGAAGGGCATTAGCCGCATAACTCATTGATTTTCAAATAGTTATTGACAATTTTACGGGTCAGGATTATATTAGCCCCAGTCGAACTAATATAACTATTTGATTTATCAAGGATTATAGATGAGGCTCCACATATTTGAATGCTCCGAATGTCAGTATCAACAGAAGCATGTCACCTCCACCCCCTCGCCGTTAGGGCTTTCCTATATGTCCGACTGCATTCCTTGCAAAAAAATCCAGACCTTCAGTTTTGTCCGTGTTGGCAATAGAAAAGAGGACTGGTATACAAATACCCTGATTCAAATTGAGAGAAAAAGACGCACAACCCCTGCCTATAAACCTAAAAGGAAAGACGATCAGATCGCCAGCGTGACGCTGGACTCAGATGAAACCCAACCTACCAGGCGCCGCTCGGCGTAGAGCCAGATTATAAAATCCCCCTCTTTCTTAAAGAGGGCTGGGGTGATTTACATTCCGGGGTTTGGTTTTGATTAGCTGTCGAGCCCATTATGCCGAGACAAAATTATGCTGACTAGAAAAAAGCCATTGCTCACTGGCCGCCGGGCCTACCCGGCTCAATTCAAATTGCCGCGACAGCGGGCGATATAGGTACGATTGATTGCGGCGTGAGGTTGAATTTCGAGGGCTTTTTGAAAAGTTTGGATAGCTTCTTCGTACCGTCGCAGATCAAACAGGCATAACCCCATCCCGTTCAAGGCACCAAAGTGGTGCGGGATTCTTCGTAACACTTCTTCACATTCTTTGATGGATTCTTCGAACCTCCCCATCATGAAAAGAAGGGTAGCGAGTTTGTTATGTGCTTCGGCGAACTCGGGACATTTCTCGACCAGGGACCGGAACATTTCAAGAGCCTGATCGTGTTGCTGACTATCCATCAACTGAGTGGCATCGTTGAGTTCCCGCTCCATTTCGATACCCTCTTGCGCGTGCCAGAGAATCCATAATCCCCTCGTTGCGCTCTCGCGAACGGCAGGGTCTTCACTCTTCAGGCCTTCTAAATATTGTCCGGTTTTGTCCATAAGGTTCAATTTACTTAGCCAACAAATCAGTTATTTCAATAGTGTCATAAAGTACCTTGAAGTGCACTATTTTGATCTTGAAATTTCAATTCAAGTTCTTCCAGCTCATAGAACTCTGGGTCCAATGCCAATTCCCATGCATCGAAATAAGCATCTATGGTTTCTTTTTTGCTTAAATTTTCGATAGCACCATATTGTTCGGTTAGGCCATCATCCCAGTATTCTATAACGTAGTCGTACAACTTTTCCTGAGCTCGTTCAAGGGTTACATGGGCAGAATAGCTGTTCTCGTATTTAGTAGAAATATTTAAAATCCAGTTTTTTATATTCTTCCTCGCCCCCATATGTGACTTATTGTCGGTAGACGGTCAGTCTACAATATTGGCATGAAAAAGAGCAAACCAAAGATTTTGACTGGCCTAGGAGCCACCATAAAAAAGCACCGCTTGAAACTTGGCCTATCTCAAGAAAAACTGGCAGAAATTTGCGAACTTGACAGAACATACATAAGTCTAGTTGAGCGAGGTAATCGCAATCTTTCTTTCATAAGTTTATCTAAACTAGCAATAGGTCTAAAAACAACCATCTCTTTATTGACTAAGGGTTTATAAGGCAAAACACATTTACCTTGAAGCCTCATCCGATGCATTCAAAAACTCTTAAAAATGAGGAAGCGAATACGGTAGCCCCACGTAATAATTTCCATGAAGCGTTCATACATAGACCTAGACATTAAGTCATTTCTTGCGCTCAATGATGTAGAAATCATGGGCAGATTAAGCGAGGCTCACTGCTTTGACCTTGAAATGAACCAAAAGCAAGCCTGGAAATTTCAAATTAAGCACCTTAAGCAAGAATTAATAAGATTTAAAGAAGGGAAAATATTCTTTGAATTTTCTATTCCAAGAATGGGGAAACGCGCAGACGTTATAATATTAATTCAAAATATTGTCTTTATTTTAGAATACAAAGTTGGAGCAAACCAAAGTGACAAGTCTGGATTAGATCAAGTACATGATTATGCGCTTGATTTGAAAAATTTTCATCTTGGCAGTCATCAAACTCATATTGTACCCATCTTGATTCCCACGGAAACCCTCCTGCTATATCAATCTTGCAAGTTTGCTACAGATAAAGTCGCTTATCCGTTCACAGTTTCTCCAGAAAAATTAGCCACAGTAATTTCGGAGACAATAAGTAGCTATGGAAATGATGAAGGCACTTCTGAAAATTGGGCATCCAGTGGCTACAAACCGACCCCCACCATAGTTGAAGCCGCACGGGCACTATTCAGCGGTCATTCTGTTAGAGAAATCACCAGATCAGAAGCTGGCGCAATGAATTTAAAGGAAACCGCGACTGAAGTAATGACAGCAGTAAAAGAGGCGAAAAGGAGTAAAAAAAAATCATTAATTTTTATCACAGGTGTTCCAGGTTCAGGAAAAACATTGGCTGGCTTAGAAATTGCCACTTCCTCTAGACGGGAAAATCATTCTGACAATGAAGGTGTATTTCTAACTGGCAATGGTCCTCTTGCTGATGTTCTCAGAGAGGCCCTTTCAAGAGACGAGGTTGAAAGAAAGAATATATCGAAAAAAGATGCCATGCGAAAAGCGAAAACATTTATCCAAAACATTCATCATTTTAGAGATGAATATTTAGAAAATAAAGTACCTCCCCACGAGAAGGTTGTTGTTTATGACGAAGCTCAAAGGGCTTGGGATCAGAAGGCAGCTAGTAGATTCATGATTCAAAAGCGCGGCATTACTGATTTTAATCAATCAGAGCCAGAGTTTCTTCTATCGGTAATGGCTCGTCATGTTGACTGGTGCGTAATTATATGTCTAATTGGAAATGGCCAAGAAATTAATTCAGGAGAGGCTGGTGTTACTGAGTGGGTTAAGGCTGCAGAAAGTTCAAACGAAAACTGGACTATTTACTTTTCAGGTCAACTTTATGAGTATGAGCAAGGCGGCACATCCAGTTTATTTCAAAATATGGAACCCTCCTTTATTAACGAATGTTCTGCATTCCACCTTGCGACGTCAATACGGTCTTTTCGTTCTGAACGTCTTTCGGAATATATTAGCAACATATTGGAAGGGGATGTGCAGCAAGCAAAAATAATTAGCGGTGAACTGGGAAACTATCCTCTACACATTTCAAGAAATCTTTCCCTAGTAAAAGACTGGTTAAAAAATATTTCAAGAGGCTCTGAAAGATATGGATTAGTTTCTTCATCCAATGCTCACCGCTTAAAACCTTACGGTCTAAATATGAAATCAAAAGCGGACCCGGTCCATTGGTTTCTTGCAAATAAAGAGGATATTAGATCAAGTTATTTTTTAGAGGATGCAGCATCAGAATTTGAAATTCAAGGGCTTGAACTTGATTGGGTTGGGCTGTGTTGGGATGCTAATTTACGATGGAACGGTCATAGTTGGGATCTTTATTTGTTTAAGGGTACTAAATGGCAGAAGGTTACTCAGCCTGAAAGGAAATTATTTTTAAAAAATTCATACCGAGTATTAATGACACGAGCTCGTCAGGGCATGGTGATATTTGTTCCCGAGGGAGATAAAGAAGACAAAACAAGGAATCCGGAATTTTACGACCCTATATATAAATACCTTTTATCCTGCGGATTTAAAGAATTAAGCTAGGTATGTTTTATAGAAACTAACAAATAAATGAAGGTGAACAGAAGGGAGACGGTTTAATTATACCTTTCATCTGTGTCTATCTGTGTTCATCGGTGGTTAAAATTTGAATGGCAGCCACATGAGAGTATCGGAACGGTAGTTCTCGTACGCCTCGCCGAACTGCTCTTTCAAAGCCTGTTCCTCAAAATAAATCCGAAACTGGAAACCAAACAGTGCTGAAAATGTGCCCAGCGTTCCCGCTATCCACGAATGGGTCGTTACCGCATAGGCCAGAATCACCAGCATCATTGCTGTGTAGGTCGGGTGCCGCATGAGGCCATGAAGGCCATCGGTTTTCAGGGTCTGGTTCTCCCGAAATGCGATATTGAACTTGAACCGCAACACCCCCAACTGGACCACGGACCAGACACGCAGTATGGACCCGGCAATAAAAAGCGTCGCGATCAGACTGATTTCCCAAACGGTGACCGGCGCTCCGGTCGCGCGGGAGACAAACGACATGCCCACCAAAGCGATGACGATGGGTAACACATGCCCAAAGAGTTGTTGCAGATAGGGTTTGTCGAACGTGATGTCTTCAGGCCGTTCGGTGAGAACGAAAAAGACCATCTCGATGATGCCGAAAATCAGGTTGCTGTAAGAGACGATCAGGAACCGTTCCATATTACTGTCGCTCATCCCGAACGGTATGAGGGGAAGCAGGTAGGTGAGCCCGACCAGGGCAATATTGAAATTGCGGTTCCTTATTAAACAGGCGGCAAAAACCACGCAATAAATGGCAAAATTTATCTTTAACAGGATAATAGTGTTCACCTCGACAACTCCCCTTGCAATATGGCCCGGCCAAGGAAAACCAAATCCCCCCGACCCCCTTCGTAGAAGGGGGGGGCTTAAATGGACCCCTCTTTCTCAAAGAGGGGCTGGGGTGATTTAGAAACTCTCATGCAATATACGGCCTGGGACATCATTGCCGCATAATCAATTAGAATCTGGTATAGTACTGTTTTTCAGGGTAGTTTTATTATAAAATACTATAATATTGGATTCGTACACCCAATTTGCGACCAATTTGGTCAAATCCCGCAAATTGGGAATATAATCAACTTTTTTGGGCGGCGGAGTACCCCCCTGCTAATAAGCTCGCTGGGTCCAGCGTCACGCTGGCGCAAGTGGGTAGAAACTGAGGAAATTAATGGATACAAAAGCACTGAATATTCCGGACGAGGTCCGGGAAGAAATTGAGGCCTTCGCCGCAGAGGTAGAACGTCTCAACCGGGGCGAAGTCGGCGACGACGACTTCAAACGGTTTCGTCTGCAACAGGGAATTTATGGTCAGCGTCAGGACGGCGAGCAAATGGTGCGAACCAAGTTGCCTGCAGGAAGAATGACCAGCGACCAATTGCAAAGCATAGCGGATTTTTCCGAAAAATATTCGCACGGAATCCTGCACATCACCACACGTCAGGACATCCAACTGCATTATGTAAAAATCGATGATGTTCCGCAGGGTCTTGAAGACCTTGCGCAAGCGGGAGTCACCACCCGTGAAGCCTGTGGCAACACAGTGCGTAACGTAACGGCTTGTCCGAAGGCTGGCACTTGTGCCAACGAGGTGTTTGATGTCGCTCCTTATGCTCTGGCGGTTTCCCAATATCTTTTACGAAAAGATTTAACCCAGAACCTGCCGCGAAAGTTCAAGGTCACTTTCGGCGGTTGTAACGGATGCGGACTGGCCCCCATCAACGATATCGGACTCAAGGCAGTGATCCAGAATGAAGTGCGCGGGTTCCGCGTTCTGATCGGCGGTGGACTGGGTTCGTTCCCTCATGCCGCAAAACATTTGCTGGATTTCATTCCTGCCGACAATATGTTGCAGATGTGCGAAGCGATTGTCACCATCTTCGACAAGTACGGGGACAAAAGAAACCGCAATAAAGCCCGGCTGAAGTTTGTTGTCGATAAACTGGGCCTGGACAAAATCAAAGAACTCTATGAAGAAGAATATGCGGCGCTGGGTACAAAGACCTACCCTGCTATTGAACTGTTTGCAGAAGGCAACCCGGAAGTTGGCGGGTATCAGCCCAACAACCAGCATGACTCGGACCCGGAGTTTACACTTTGGAAGAACCGCAATATTGAAGCACAGAAACAAGAGGGGTTCAACAACGTCCAGATCAAATTGAATCTGGGCGATTTCACCGTCCCGCAGGCCAAAGCACTGGCAGACATTGCCGCAAAATATGCCGGCAAGGTGCTCCTCTGCACGGTCAACCAGAACTTGATGATTCCCTGGGTGAAAGAAGATGCCTTTGGCGCGGTCTTTGGCGAACTCAAAAATATCGGCTTGCATAAAGCCGGGACGGAAGAGATCCGCGACATCACCTGTTGCCCCGGTTCAGAAACCTGCAACCTCGGCATCACGGCTTCCCGTGGATTGGTACAGGAACTGAACACGGAAATGGAAAGCGGATTTGAGGCCTCCAAGGATTTCGATCACGTTTCCATCAAGGCCAGCGGTTGCCCAAATTCCTGCGGACAGCATCATGTTGCCTCTATCGGTTTTCATGGCGGAGCCAAAAAACTGAACGGAGTTCTCACCCCGCATTACGAAGTTTTGCTCGGTGGAAGAATTTCCGAAGATGAAGCAGTGTTTGGCACATCGGTTATTAAAATCCCTGCCAAAAATGCTCCGGCGGCGATGAAACTTTCTCTCGAAGACTATAAGGCCGGAAAACAAGACGGCGAAACGTTTGGCGAATATTTTGACCGCCAGGGTAAAGCGCATTTCCGCGATTTGCTGAGTCCGTTGAAAGACCTGCCGGATATTGAGCAGTCCCCGCAGTCCTATATCGATTACGGCTCGACGGAAAAGTTCAGTCTCGAAGACCGGGGTCAGGGCGAGTGCGCCGGTGCTGTCACCGACATGATCACCGACCGCATCAGCGAAGCCGAGCGCGCTCACTTCCAGGGCAAGCTCAGTCTGGAAAAAGACGCATTCAAGGAGACCGGTGACTACGCCAAGCGTTCTGTCATTGCTTCTGCCAGAGCCCTACTGGTTACAGAGGGCATGGACTTCAATGACGATTGGGAGTGCCTGAAAAAATTTCAGTCGCTGGTTATCGATATGGAAATTGTATCGGCAAAGTTTGCCAAACTCATCGACAGTTTTGAAGCAACTCCGGAAGCCACAGACGCTAAAACCGCCAAGTGGTGGCAGGACGAAGCCGGCCAACTGTTAGAGGAATGCAAAAATGTACAAAACAAAATGCAAGAGGACAAATCTTTAAGGATGCGGGTCGGTGGAGAAGACGCTAAACCTGCAAATGGAAATAGCAAACAAAGCATTGACCTTCTCGGGGTCAAATGCCCGTTCAATTACGTCAAAACAAAAATCAAGCTGGAGACCATGGCCTCGGGAAGCATACTGGAAGTATTACTGGATGCAGGCGAGCCATCTGAGAATGTCCCTCGAAGTATTAAGAACGATGGACACAAAGTCGTTTCCCTGACGGAAGAAAACGGCCATTATAAATTGACCGTGGAAAAGGCTTAGGAATTAATGCTGATCAGCATGACCGGGTTTGGCCGGGCAGAATGCCAGAATGGTGACTACTCCTACAAGGCGGAAATCCGTTCGGTCAATAACCGCTTTATAGAAATCAACACCCGCCTGCCTAAGGCCTATGTGGACCTGGAACAACCTCTGAAAAAACTGGTCAAGTCCCATTGCGCAAGGGGCTCCATCAGCATCACCATCACTCTGGCCAGTTCCAATGAGGGTCCGGGAGAATGGGAAGTCAAACCCAACCTTCCCCTTGCCTCTCAATATGTGGAAGCACTTGAAAAAATTCAAACTTCGTTGGGGCTTGAGGGTAAGCTGAATATTGATTCTGTCGTCGGTCTTCGGGACATCATAAAAATGGAGCCCGTGACCATCGACCCGGCGAAAGAAGGTCTGCTCTTAAACATAGCTGAATCTGCCCTCACCGCCCTCAGGAAAATGCGGGAAGAGGAAGGAGAGCATCTACAAACGGACCTTGCAGAACGCATTGACCTGATCGAGAAACATGCGGAGCAAATAAAAAAACGCCAGCCGGAAATCATTCAGGAATACAAGGCGCGTCTTGAGGAAAAAGTCAAACTACTCAATGACGGAGTTGAGGTTGACGCAAGTCGTCTGGCACAGGAAACGGCTATCCTGGCAGACCGGTGCGATATTACCGAAGAGATCACGCGGTTAAACAGTCACCTCAAGCAATTCAGGAAGTTGTTTGAATCGACCGAGCCTGTGGGGCGAAAACTGGAGTTCATCACTCAGGAGATCAACCGGGAAGTCAACACAATGGGTTCAAAGTCCAGCGATATCGAAGCGACCAGTCTGGTTATAGAGATGAAAAGCACACTTGAAAAGATACGGGAACAGTTGGCAAATATTGAGTGATTGGTTTTTTGCGTTTTCCATATTTTACAAATTGTTGGAGTCTCCACCATGGGTGAAGGACTTGCCATAATACTTTCCGCCCCTTCCGGGACAGGGAAAACCACCATCTGCAAAGTTTTGCGCAAAAAATTGCCCGATTTAAAATTTGCAGTTTCCCACACCACGCGGCCAATCCGGAAAGGGGAAAAAGATGGTGTCGACTACACCTTCATCTCCAACGAAGAATTCGAAGATAAAATCAAAAGCAATGATTTCCTCGAATGGGCCAAGGTCCACAATTGTTATTATGGCACCTCCCTTCAGTCCGCCGAGACCCCGCTGAAAAAAGGATACGACACTCTTTTGGAGCTGGACATTCAAGGTGTCAAAACTTTACGCGACATGAAGTATCAGGGAGTTTATATTCTCATCTTCCCGCCATCGGTCAAAGAGTTGGAGGCCCGACTTAAAAAAAGAGGGACAGATTCCAAAGAGAATATCCACCGGCGCATTGAAACCGGGAAAAAGGAAATCAAAAAATATAAAATGTACGATTATGTCATCACCAACAATGAGGTCGAAGACACGGTGACGACTTTCCTCTCTATCCTGCAGGCGGAAAAATCCCGAGTTTCTCTCTACAAGCCTACCTCGCCTGATATCGAAGAATTATTAAAAGATGGAGTTGATTGAGCATGTCCCACATTGATCTTATGGC
>Ga0233429_1001612_pt1 | contig 26108 bp, 19 predicted proteins | sample SI_118_April2016_3_FD_179879 | JGI IMG/M metagenome (GOLD analysis project Ga0233429, IMG submission 179879) | Seawater microbial communities from Saanich Inlet, British Columbia, Canada - SI_118_April2016_135_MG | ecosystem: Environmental > Aquatic > Marine > Inlet | place: Canada: British...
CCGGAAAATAGGTGCGGAAAAGTTCCTGTACGACAAACGTTGTGTAGGCTCCCAGCATCACCAACTCGCCATGCGCCATGTTGATGACGCCCATCACGCCAAAGGTAATAGCAAGACCAACAGCAGCCAGCAGCAAGACCGAGCCGAGACTGATCCCTTGGAAAATGTTACCGATACCGTTCCAAAAAGCGAGGCTGGCCTCAATATCGCTGAGGGACTTTGCTGCTGCCGCTTTCACTTGTTCATCTTTTTCGATAGCAATGACACTACCGAGCAAAGCGCGCACTTCTGGAACTGAATATTCGGTAAGTATTTCAATCGCCGACAGGCGGACAGCTTGTTCTTTAGAAGTCTTGAGCTCTGTTGCCGCCAAGGCCATTTGCATTTTGGCTTTAACCTTTTGATCAGTTTCCCGCTCCAGCGCTTTTTTGAGCGTTGGAACGGAACTGGCTGCGGCCGATTTAAATACCGCTTCGGCCGCTTTTAATCGTTGCGCCGGATTTTTGCTGAGCAATGTCAAACTGCCTAGAACGCCGCGGATCACACGGCGAATGCGGTTATTGACTCGAATTTTTTTAAGTTTCGATTTAGGTAACTGGCCGAGCTCTTTAGCTGTCAGCGGATCAAACAGGATGTAGGTTGAACCAGCTTTTTTGATGATGACGACTTTTTTGCCCGCTTTTTTGTAATAAAGTTTGCTGCCGACAAAGGCGGTTAAAACATCTGCTGCTCTCTTATGACCGGAGGCGCTGATCACTGTTACCGCTTGAATTTTTTGTTTGGTATTTGCTTTTACGAGGGAAGCGATTGTGTCTTCAAGTGAAGCCGCTGAAGCAGAAATGCTGCCGAGGGCGAAAATGAAACTACATAACGCTAGAATATATTTGAAGGTTGCCACGCCTAATTCTTTCTTGATGGATGTTTAGATGAGAAAGGAGGAGGCAGCCGATTAGCAACTGCCTCCCAAGTATTCTTTAGTTCAAGTGCTTAGGTTTTTCGCAGTTACCGCAAACCCAAGGATAGGTCCAATCTGCTGTTAGCTTGGCACTTTCTGGAATGAAGTCACTCCATGCATCACCTTTAACAACACCTTCGGTTCTCCAAACGGTTTCCATTTGGCCATCTTCTTGAATTTCGCCAATTACGACTGGCTTAGAGAGATGGTGATTGGTGTTCATCACCGCTACGCCGCCGGTCAGGTTTTTAAACTTCTGGCCGTACATCGCTTGGCGAACAGCGTCGACACTTGTTGTGCCAGCTTGTTTAACTGCCTGCGCCCACATGTTGAAGCCAATGTAGTGTGCTTCCATTGGATCGTTGGTAACGCGCTTCTTGTCTTTGATGAAAGCGTGCCATTTTTTGATGAAGGCACTATTTTCAGGCGTCTCAATGCTCATGAAATAGTTCCAAGCAGTCAAATGACCAACCAAAGGTTTAGTGTCCAGACCGGCAAGTTCTTCTTCACCGACAGAGAAAGCCACGACAGGGATATCTTCAGCTTTAATGCCTTGGTTGCCGAGTTCTTTGTAGAAAGGAACGTTGGCGTCACCGTTAATGGTCGAAACAACAGCTGTTTTCTTGCCAGCAGAAGCGAATTTTTTAACTTGTGAAACAATTGTCTGCCAATCGGAATGACCGAAAGGTGTATAGTTTTCCATAATGTCAGATTCTTTAACGCCTTTGGCTTTCAAGAATGCACGTAGAATTTTGTTTGTTGTCCGTGGATAGACATAGTCAGTACCAAGCAAAACCCAACGCTTTGCCGCGCCGCCGTCTTCGCTCATAAGATACTCAACAGCTGGAATAGCCTGTTGGTTTGGCGCCGCACCTGTATAGAACACGTTTCGTGAGCTTTCTTCGCCTTCGTATTGAACAGGGTAGAACAGCATGCCATTCAATTCTTCGAAAACCGGTAGAACAGATTTACGGGAAACAGAGGTCCAGTTACCGAAAACAACATCTACTTTATGTTTTTGTAGAAGCTCTTTAGCTTTCTCTGCAAAGAGTGGCCAGTTGGAAGCTGGATCGACGACAACGGCTTCGAGTTTTTTGCCCAAAAGACCGCCTTTTTTATTTTGCTCCTCAACGAGCATGAGCATGGTGTCTTTCAGTGTCGTCTCACTGATTGCCATCGTGCCGGAAAGGGAATGCAGCACACCGACCTTAATTGTGTCGGCCGCCTGAACTGCACCGGCAAACATAGTTGAAAGCGCGATAACACTAGCACTTGCTAATGTACGTAATTTGTTAGTCATATTATTCTCCACTACAAGGTTGTTGTTGTACTCGACCCTACATTGCACGGGCCATGCCAGTTTTGTGGAGATATCCTAATTATGTAATTATTTCTTTTTTTTCAATAAGTTAAATATTTTCAAAAATAATTAAGATCAATTTTCAGGCAAATTTTTCATACTTTATAGATTAATTTTTAGGCAATATTATATAATGCCTATTTTTTATACAATTTTAATTTTTTGAACTTGGCGATGATCCAACGCATGTTTAAAGCGGGAGCACTTCGGTGCCTCCACTACGGGGTTGTTGTTGCACCACAACCCAATCTCGGGACCCTCTGAAGCTTTCAAGCTTCAGAGGGTTTTAAAATTAGATGTCCGCTATTGGCTATAAGCGGACTCTTTGACCCCCTGAATTAAATGTCCGCTTTCGGGGGCAAAGCGGACACTAAATTGATGCCGCGTGATGTCCGCTATTAGCCAATAGCGGACATCTTTTTAGATGGATCACGAACCTATCAAACCTCCAATATCCTTTAATAGGGCGACTATTAGTATTAAGCTTTTTCTTAACAGGAGCTGTCAGGTGTTCTAGTGTCTGCTTTCGGGTGCAGAAACACCTGGATTCAGCGTCACAAAGGCATCTGCAATCATTAAAAATGCGACAAACCTACTTAAGAGTTCGACCACGGCAAAAACCTCCTCTAGTAAAGCAGGTTCAGGTACTAAGACATCCCCTAATTCTCCGGTAAAGACAGGGGTAGCCAAGAAACCAGCTGCCGAAAAAGCAAAGGAAAATAAGAAAGCCCCCTCAAAAAAGAAGAAGGGAAAAAAGAAACAGAAAAAGAAGATAAGAAATATAAGGAAGATTATAAAGAAAGCAAAAAAGACTATTAAAAAAGCAAAAAAAGCGATCAAAAAAGCCAGAAAATCTTAGCTTTTATTTTCTATTCATTCGACAGACGCGAAGCGAGGACCCCTTATTCCGTCTAACCCTCAATGTCCGCTTTGGATCAGAAGCGGACTCTATTGCGGTATGTCGATAATGTCCGCTTTCGGAGGTGAAGCGGACATGAAAGCCATACCGAATCCACTGGTTCTCTGCACCCGCATGAATTTAGTACCAACGCCGCGTAATAAATCGCAGGATACTAGCGAAAATTAATTTCCAAAAAGCTGACAAGTGCATTGGCTCAATTTATATTGGAAAAGCGCTAACGAAAAAGGGCGGCCTTTGCGGGCCGCCCTTTTTTTGTCATTTATCTGAAAGGTATTACTCAGCGGCAGCCTTACCTTGGCGTTCCTCGATCGTCGCCATAATAGCGTTGACGATGCCGGCGTAGCCCGTGCACCGGCAGAGGTGACCGCTCAACATATCGCGGACTTCTTCCTCTGTTGGATTCGGGTTTCTATCGAGGAATTCGCTAGTCGACATGAGAATGCCCGGCGTGCAATAGCCGCATTGTAAGCCGTGATGCGTTTTAAATGCTTGTTGGAGATCGGTCAGCGGGTTTTCCCGGCCCGCCAGGCTTTCAACAGTGTCCACTTTGCGTCCGGCAACTTGCACGGCCAATGTCAAACAGGAACGTTGGGCTTTGCCATCAATCTGCACTGTGCAAGCACCGCAGACGCCGTGCTCACACCCAACATGGCATCCGGTGACACCCATCACGTTACGGAGAAAATCTGACAGCAGCATTCTTGGTTCTGCGGTTCCGGTTTCTGCGACGCCGTTTAGAGTGAAGTCGATTTTTTGCAGGGAATCTTGATTTAGCTTCGGCATGCTTTTGCCTCCTCTATGACGCGGCGACCTAATCTTCGTACCAGCTCTCGCCGGTACTTTGCCGTTGCGTGAATGTCATCACTTCCCCCTAATTCCCAGGCGAAAGCATTGAGCTCTTCATCCAGATTATCATCAGAAAGGTTAGTCCAGTTTTTTGCCGTCGGTTTGTCAGCGACGCCGCCGACACCTAACCGGGTTACGTCGCCGCTGGCAACGGCTGCCACAGCGGTAATCGCAAAATCGCCGCGGCGTTGGGCCACTTCGGTGAAGGCAAAACCTTCGCCGGGCTTTTTAAATGGATAGCGGGCGGCAACGATTAATTCATCGTCCTCTCTCGCTGTTGTCATCATGCCGAGTTGAAAATCCGCGGCTGACAGAACCCGCTCGCCTCGGACGGAGCGCAACACAACTTCTCCTTCGAGCGTCGCCAAACACAGCGGCAACTCTGATGACGGATCCGAATGCGCGAGAGAACCACAGATGGTGCCTCGGTTGCGGGTTTGAAAATGCCCGAGATGGGGGATCGCCTGGTGGAGCAAAGGCAGCTTTTCAGCCAGCCCCGGCCAGGACAGAAGTTCCACCTGAGTTGCCGCTGCGCCAATTTCCAACTTATCACCGACTTCTTTAAGGTAGGATAGCTCGGTCACTTGCGATATATCGACCATTACATCAGGGTCAGCCAAACGCAAATTCATCATTGCCATGAGTGATTGTCCGCCCGCGAAAATCTTTGCATTTCCACCGGATTCACTTAAAGCAGCCAGAGCTTCTGCGGTCGATTCTGCTCGCACGAGATCAAATTTTCTTGGTTTCATCTAATTAATCCCCAGCCATTGTAGGATGCGTTGGAAAAGTGAAGGCGTTCCTGCTTCCCCGGCTGTAACCGATCCAGGCGTTTCAATCTGCTTGATAAGCCGGCTAAAGAACTGATTTACGACAACGCGGGCGCCGCCTTCAATCAACCGGCTGCCAACCGCTGCGACTTTACCCGAAATCTCTACGGAATATTCGTAGCTCACTTGGGTGCCGCCTTCGACAGCTTCCAACCGTACCCGGCCTTCACCTTGGGAGGACCCGAGCGGACCATCGAGACCACCAGCAAGGGTGACCGATTTGGGTTCATTGAGATCAGAAAGCTTTACATGGGCCAGGAACTTGCCGCGTACTGGACCTGCTCCCAATGTGATCTCGGCGCGGTAATCATTTTCAGCAACTTCGTCGAGGCCATGACACCCCGGAATAACAACCGCGAGTTTTATCGGATCAAGCAAAGTATCCCAGACGGTTTGCGGATCAGCTGGGACCATCGATTGCCCGGTTCCGGTGATCGCGCTGCTTTTGCCCGATGACGTTTTGGCAGGCGTTTCTTCTGCTGCTTGGCTCAGGCGTTCAGGCGGTGGTGGCTCATCACCGTGGATCAGCTCACTCACCCGAGATGGGAAGAGCGGGAGCTGGATATCTTTTATATTATCAAGCGCATCGCTAACCGCGTTGGCGATACAAACCGGCGTCGACATGCAATTGCCGTCGGCCAAACCTTTGGCACCTAAGGGTGTCAGCGGGGAGGGCGTTTCGACGTGCAAGACCATCGGTTCCGGCACTTCGGTGGCGGAAGGTACGAGATAGTCGGCAAACGTGCCTGATTTAAAACTACCGTCATCGCCATAAACAAATTCCTCATAAAGCGCTTCGCTCACCCCGTGACTATAAGAGCCTAGAATTTGGCCATGTGCGATCAATGGATTAAGGATCGTGCCGGCATCGTGAGCAGTAACGTAATGATCGATTTTAACTTCGCCAGTGTCTCTGTCGATTTCAACGCCACAAAAATCAAAGTTAAAGCCGTAGACCAATGACGTATTGATCCGATCTTGCTCGTCAGGCGCCGTCAATTCGCGCGGCGTCCAAACGGCACTTTCGCTTAAGCCGCCTGCCATGCCATCGGGCAGGCTGGCGGGAGACCAGTGGGCGGTCCCGGCAACGCGGTAGAACTTAAGGAAGTTGTCTGGATTGTCGCGGGCGAAAATCAAGTTATTACCAAACTCAACTTCTTCGACCGGAATATTGAGATTAGGTGCCGCAATTTCAGCCAGTTTCTGACGCATCATTTTAGCCGCCATTTGAACAGCGACGGCAGGGCCGCTGGTAAAACGCGCTGAGTAATTGCCGGCTGCGATTGACCATTTATCTTTTTGGGTGTCGAGCTCCATATTGCAGGAAATTTCGGTTGGTTGCAGGCCGAGTTGTTCGGCGACAATCTGGGCCATGAGCGTGGCATGTCCCTGTCCCATCGGCGGTACTTCGGTGGAGCAACTCACGCCGCCAAAGGGATCAACACTCACCGTTGCATTAGAGTTGGTGCCCATGGTCGGGCTCCGTTTGGCCCGTTCTTCTTTGGTCAAGATTGTCGTGATGTAGCCCATATTTGAATGGGTTGGCTCGGTGACAGCTGTATAGCCAATGCCATAAAGTTTACCTTCGGCCCGCGCCTTGTCGCGCCGCTCCATCAATTCTTTGAGCTTGCCTTCTTTTTTGGCGAGGGCAACGACGGCTTGGTAGTTACCGGAATCGAAAACCCCACCCGCGGCGGCGTGGTATGGAAAGGCGTTGGCCGATATGAGATTTTTCTCAATGACGTCGAGCGGATCCAGGCCAAGTTCAATCGCCACCCGGTGCATAACACGCTCGATGCCAAAATACATCTGCGGACCACCAAAGCCGCGAACCATGCCAGAGGGGCTTTTGTTGGTCATCACCAAACGGTTGCGGACGTAAAGGTTGGGAATTTCATAGGACCCTGTCGTCACGCCATGCATACGATAGAGCGGTCCCGGCATGGGTGCCCGCAAGAACGCGCCGTAATCATCAAGTTGGTCGAGCCGGAAAGCGGTAACCTTACCATCTTTCATGGCTGCGGCTTCAATTTTGACGATCCGGTTCGGCGCAGCTGTCGCTGAGGATAAATGCTCTAGCCGATCTTCGACCCATTTAACCGGCTTGCCAGCGATGCGCGAAGCAATAGCCATCAATACGATATAGGGGAAAATGGCGACTTTGATGCCAAATCCGCCGCCGGTGTTCGCAGGCGTGCGCAACCGCAAGCCAGTGTTTTTCACGCGAAGTGCGCGGCACATCACCGGGTGAACGGTAAACGGTCCTTGGAAGTTGGAAAGCACGTCATAGACATTTTCCGCAGGATGATAGTCAGCCATGACGACGAAGTTTTCCATCGGTGTGATTGAGCTTCTGGGAAAATCAATTTCAATCTCAACCTTTTGATCGCATTCTTCGAACGCTTTGTCGGGATCGCCATAGGTAAATTCGCGGTCAGATAAAACGTTTGAGTCGCATTCGGTATGAATAACCGGCGCCTCTTCACTGGCGGCAAACTCAGGTTTAACGGCAGGTTTTAAGAGCTTGTATTCGACTTGAATGAGATCAACTGCATCCTCGGCGATATATCTGTCCATGGCGACGACCAGAACGACAGCCTCGCCGACATAGCGAACGCGTTCGACGGCGAGCGGCCACAATTTCATCGGCGCTTTGACAATGTTCAAAAACGGATCGACATATTCGAGCAGGTCGTCACCGGTAATAACGCAGACGACACCAGGTTGGGCGAGCGCTTCGCTGACATCAATTGAAACAATTTCGGCATGGGCGTGAGGGGATCGTAAGATTGCGGCATGGCGCGTATCTAAGCGGGCAGGATAGTCATCTGCGTAACGGGCTACCCCTCGAAGTAGGGCTTCATCTTCCACCCGTTCTATTGGTTTCCCAACGAACTTTTCCGGTTTGTAGACTTCGTTCATCAATCCCTCTCTTTAAATACCATTTTCCGCAAATTTGTGCCGATTTTCTACCTCTATGAGTAGCGTCTAACCAAGGGCGGTACCAATAGTGTTTCGGTCAATCAACTATACCTAATTGATATTGGTCACTGGTAACTATTATGGCTTAGCATCCGCTAAATCATATGAATACCGTAATTTTGATCCGAGTTAATAAAGAAGTGGACGATAAGTCGGTGTTGTTTGGTTTTTGGTACCGTTTTCTGTGAGCAGGAATTTAAAAATATTTGATGGGGAGGGAAAAATTTCATGATGGATAATACGGTTACCCTTGATCAATCGGTCAATCCTCCGGCAATTAAAACTTCGCCGGTTTTTAACGTAGCTGTTCCTTTTATTGATCGCCATTTATCCGAAGGGCGTGGTGACAAGGTGGTTTATTACACTGCCGACGGCAACGTTACGTTTGCTGATCTGGCGGAACAGGTAAACCGATCTGGCAATGTTTTTACATCGCTCGGTGCCCAGCCGGGAGACCGCATCCTCATGGTCGTCAAAGATTGCCCTGAGTTTCTCTATCTGTTTTTTGGCGCTATTAAAGCCGGCTATGTTCCGGTGCCGGTCAACACGATGTTCGCCGCCGGCGACTACACTTATCTAATTGAAGATTCCGGCTGTAAAATATTAGTTTACAGTCCTGAATTTGCGGAAGCTGTCGAGGCTGGTTTGGCTGGAGCAAAAACTAAACCTGAAGTTGTCTTGCGGTCTGTTGGTGAGGGATCGGTGGCGGAGTTGACTGCCTCGGCATCGCCCCAACTGGAGCCAGCCAAAGCGGGGCCGGAAGATGATTGTTTTTGGCTCTATTCATCAGGATCAACCGGTCACCCAAAAGGGGTCGTCCATTCTCACAAAGCAATTCTCTATTCCAGCCAGGGCTCCGGCGTCGATTTCATTGGCCTCGAGGAAGATGATATCTGCTTTTCCGCCAGCAAGATGTTTCACTCCTATGGCTTTGGCAATGTTTTGACATTCCCGCTTTATATTGGCTGCTCGGCCGTGCTGACCGACCGCCGCGTGTCACCCGATATGACTTTTGAAATTATAGAACAATTTAAGCCAACGGTATTTTTTGGCGTCCCAACCCTTTATGCCCAACAGCTGGAATATCTGAGTTCCCATCCATCAAATGTATCTTCACTTCGAAGGTGCGTTTCTGCTGGAGAGGCATTGCCGGGTGATGTCTTCAATCGTTGGAAAGATAAAACAGGCACGCTTATTATCGAAGTTTATGGTTCTACCGAGGTTCTCCACGGCGTAATAGCCAATACCCCCGAGGCGCAAAAGGCGGGCTCCTCCGGGAAGGTGGTTAATCGTTACGAAGCGCGCCTCGTGGATGACGACGGCAACCCGGTCGAGCAAGGCGAGCTAGGCACCGTTCACATCAAAGGTGGCTCGATCGCTAAATACTATTGGAACAATCCGGAAAAAACCGCTGCCACTATGTTGCCAGATGGCTGGCTAAGTATGGGCGACAACTCTTACCAAGACGAAGACGGCTGGTTCTTTTTTGGCGGGCGCGGTGATGATATGTTGAAGATCGGCGGTCTTTGGTGTTCGCCCTTTGAGATTGAAGCCCGCTTGATCGAGCACGCCGCCGTGCTTGAGGCAGCCGTGGTAGGGCGCAAGGATGAGAACGATCTCATTAAGCCAGAAGCCTGGATAATTTTAAGTGAAGGCAGCGCAGAAAACCCCGAGCTGCTTGAAGAGTTGAAAGAACACTGTCTGTCAGGGCTCCAACATTACAAATATCCACGCTGGTTTAATTTTGTTGATGATCTGCCAAAAACAGCGACGGGAAAAATCCAGCGTTTTAAGCTGCGTAAATAGAACTAACCAAGGGTAGGTAAAAAAAGCGGCAAATGGTCGATACTAAATGTTGAGGAAACTTGATTTAAGGGAGAATAAATGTGGCCGATCAATTATCGAACAAAGCACCGCTGAGCAATCTCGAAAAATGGTTGGAGATACTTGAGGAGCACGGCGAGCTCAAAAGAATTACCGCCGAGGTCAGCACCAACCTTGAATCATCAACATTGGCTTATTTGAGTGGCAAGGAAATTGGCAGCCCGGCTTTGATGTTTGAAAACCTCACCGGGCATGAAGGCCATCGTGGGCTCTACAACATGTTGGGTAGCAGTCTCAAACGCATTTGCCTGGCGATCCATGAAGAGCCTACCGACGATCATGTTGAAGTGGTGAAAATTCTCAAAGACAAGATGGGCGATAAACTCGGCCCTTCAACCGTGCGCGAAGACGAGGCTGTGGTTAACCAAAACATCGAAAATGGTGATGAGGTGGACATAACTAAATTTCCGGCCCCGCGCATGTGGCCCCTCGATGGCGGCGAATATCTTGGCACTTGCGATGCGGTGATCACCCAAGACCCGGAAAGCGGCCGCATTAATCTCGGCACCTACCGGCAAATGATTAAAGATAAAAACGAAGTCGGCTTTTACGTCTCGCCCGGCAAAGATGCTTTGCTCGACCGGGAAAAATGGTGGGCGATGGGCAAGCCAGCACCGGTCGCCGGTGTGTACGGCATTGACCCGCTTTTATTTATTGTTGCCGCGACCAGTTTCCCTAAAACCCAGTCAGAATATGATTATTACGGCGGCATTTCGGGTCAGCCGATTGAAGTCTTCGAAAGTGATCTTACCGGACTGACATTACCCGCCGGCGCAGAAATTATTGTCGAGGGTTTCTGTTATCCTGACGAAACTTTCGCTGAGGGGCCGTTTGGCGAATTTACCGGCTATTACGGTCGGCCGGAACGCCCAACGCCGTATATCAGGATCGAACGCGTGCGTTATAAAGATAATCCTATCCTCACCAGCGCATTGATGGCCGACTGGCCCTCGAATGAATGCGGCTTGTTCTGGGCGATGACACGGGCATCGAAAATCTGGAATGATTTGGACGGTATGGGTGTGCCTGGCATTAAAGCAGTGTGGTCTCCGCCCGAGGCCGCCGGCTGGGGTATGACTGTGGTTTCCATTAAGCAGATGTATGCCGGTCATGCCGCACAAGTGATGGCGCTGGCTGCCCAATGCATGGGCGGCGCTTATTTCTCCAAATATATCGTGGTTGTTGATGATGATGTTGATGCATCCAATCTGTCTGAGGTGATTTGGGCAATGGTTACCCGATCCCGCCCAAAAGACTCTATCGATATCTTGCGGGAAACCTGGAGCACCTATTTAGATCCGAGCCTAAATCCTCCGGAAGAACGCCCGTGGGGGTCAAAATGTCTCATCAACGCTTGTATGGAATTCAAATATATCGATAGCTTTTCGCCGCGCAGCAAGCTATCCAAAAAAGCCTATGAGAGTGCCGTAGAACGTTGGAACGAGGTAGGTTTTGAAGGCAAAGCACCGAAGATTGATGTCTTTGAAGAAACACCGTTTGACGAATGAGCTTAGGCTAATTTTACGGCAATACTCATGGCCAGTTCGCCATCTGGATTGACTGCCCAGAGTTCGGCGTCCGACTGTGAGTCAGCCATTTTCCCGTGGATGGTAAACGGCGCGTTGTCGAAAAGAGGACCGGTAGCGCGTACGTGAAAGCCCGTTATCTCACGCTCAGGTAATCTGCGTCGACACAAATCCAACAAGATTGTTGCCGTCAATGGGCCATGCACGAGGAGTGCCGGATAGCCTTCCTCATTGATCGTGTAATCACGATCATAGTGAATGCGGTGGCCGATAAATGTCAGCGCTGAATAACGAAACAACAAAACTGTGTCTGGCGTAAAAGTCTCAGACCACAGTGCATTACCGGGGAGCGGCTTTGCCTTGGAATTATTTTGTGAAGGCGCATTGGTTTTTTCAGGATTGTCGCGATAAACGACTGTCTGCAAATCGGTAACAGCGGTTCCATCGTTTCCGGAAACTTGGTGGTTAATGTCGACAAAAACCAACGGCCCGGTCTTACCTTCCTTTATGGTGACATTTTCGATTGTTGAAAGCCGGGTAATTTTACTGCCAACCTCTAAGGGTTTGAGAAGGTCGACTTTACTGCCGGCCCACGTCCGGCGCGGTAGAGGAACCGGCGGCAGGAAGCCACCCCGAGCCGGATGACCATCAATGCCGAGTTGCGAGCGTTTTGCCGCTTTATTAAAAAACAACCAATGCCAACTGGCCGGAATGGCATCGCCAAATACAGGATCGGCGTCATCACGGTCAAGTGTTGCTGACATGCCGGCGATTGTTGTTGGCGAAATAAAATCGTGGATCGTTTCTGTATTGCCGATCCAGTCTTTAAGGGTATTTAAGTTTTCAGACATCGTCATTTTCTCAAATTTGTAAGTACGCCTGACTATGGCAGAAAATCTTCGAGCCGCACATCATTGTAATTTTTAGGATAGGCCGCCATAAATTCATTGCGGTCTGTATCACTCATTTCCACCGGTAGGGTCGCATCGATCATCCATTTTGTACCGATGCGAACGAAGGGCCCCATACCAGGAACGCGATCGGAAATAGTGTCGAGGGCAAAAACGCGTGTTTTGGGAATCATGGTCACATCTTCTGATGCATGAACCCGTGTGGTTATCGCCCAGGAAATTTGGCGTAAATCTTCGGCGTCAATATCTTCATCGACGGCAATTGCTAACTTGGGATGGAGGTAGGGTCCCGATAGTGCCGCCATTAGCGCTGTTTTTGCCTGACCGGGTGCGCGTGGACGTAGCCTAAGCACCAGCATCATATCACCAGCAGCGGTAACGGCGCGTATATCTACCAAATCGATGCCGCCCTCGACATTACTCAAATGCATTTTTGTCGCAACCTCAATGCCAAGGCCCATCGTTGATTGCGCGTCAGTTACGGGGGCACCGCAATGCAGCGCATAAAATATCGGGTCCTTACGGCGGGTAAGAGCTTTAACCTGAAAGACCTCGGCTTCTCCGCCATTGGCATATGTGCCGGTGACTTCGCCGTAAGGGCCTTCAGGCTCGGTTAGTCCGGGCGGCACTTCGCCCTCCAATATCATTTCAGCTTCTGCCGGAACTTCTAAATCATTGGTCTCACAGCCCACCATCCGCACGGCTTCGCCGAGTATTCCACCGGCTAGACTTAATTCATCAACGCCAAACTCGGCGACAAAAGAGGCGGCAAAAAAAATTGCGGGATGACAGCCGAAAGCAATAGACACCGGCATGGCTTCACCGCGGGCGCAATATTTATCATAAATACGCCGCGTATGACGTTGGACCATCACCAAGCCGGTTTTGTTCTTGCCGGTAATTTGTTGGCGATGGATCGATACATTACGCAACCCGGTTTCGGGGTCCCGGACAACCAGGATACCTGATGCCAGATAGCGCCCGCCATCTTGTTCCGATGTCATTAACGAGGGGATGTCATGGATATCGACATCAGATCCGGTTTGAATAAATTCCTTGCAGGGCGCGGATTTGGCGTCGATGGTGGTGGTATCGATTGTCTGTTGCACGCGCGCGCTAATTTCATTCAATAATGCGTTTTCGTCGATGCCAAGACCAATCGCCCATTTGCGGCGATCTGCAATAATTTGGCTACACGCCTTCCAGCCGTCATGCCCGGCTATGTTTGTGAACAGGCTCGCTTTGCCTCTTTCGTTATAGGCGCGATACTGAACGGCAGCCATATTGGTCAACGGGTCAACTTCTTTTTCAAAGCGGATAAGTTCCCCTTGTTGCTCCAAATTGGCAAGCATGGTTCGAAAGGATTGATCGGGCATGGTCGTTCATCTCCGTCGGGTCTTCGTGGCTCTTCACGAACGTAGAGTTTACCTGACCGGCGGAGCGCTCCCAAATAACAAAACGGCATAAGTGATTGATCTATTCGACATTGGACTCTCACCAGCCGAGACTGATATTTTTATGGTCTCTGCAAGTCTGCGGGGAGTATTAAATTCCGTTTATTGGAGACAGAAAGATGGCATTTGAGGCACCGATATCGAGTTGGCAAGAACCCGTACAAGAAGCATGGGTTGATTATAATGGCCATATGAACATCGCCTATCACACGCTCGTATTTTTCAATGCAGTGGACCAATTTTATGAAATGATCGGTCTTGGGAAGCCTTATAAAGAAGCGAACGCGATGACCACTTTCGCGGTCGAAAGCCATATTGTTTATCAGCGCGAGGTAAAACTTGGCGACGAAGTTAAAGTGAATATCCAGTTGCTAGGCTACGACGAAAAGCGACTGCATTATTTTTGCTCGATGGTTCACGCGTCTGAGGAATATCCAATCGCAACCCAGGAGTTCATGGTGCTTCATGTCAATCTGGCCGACAAGAAAGTTACGCCGTTCAAGGAAGGTCCGATGGGAAAAATGGCAGAGCTATTGGCGGCTCACAAGGATCTTGCAATCCCGCCACAGGTCGGCAGCATGAAAATTCCATCACTTAAGAATTAAAAGAACGATTACTAAAGAGTTGCGAAACCGAGATTGGCGCGAAAGCGGGTTGTTATAAACACGCCGTCGCGAGAGGGCAGCACTTTCTCCGGGCTTTCCGCCTTAATTTTAATCTGAGCGAGCCGCACACCGAAATCAGTTGCTTGTGCCCGTTGGCCGAATGGCGCGACGTCGTTTAGATCTCTGATCACTTCGGTATGGCTAAAATTGCACGCTGCAGCAACACCGGCCAGATCAACACCTTGCGCACTATGGGTAAGTTGCATACCCGTCTCACCGTAACGCTCATTATCCAGAACAGCGATGCTGAGATTGCCAGGTTGCTTTGCTCCAGCAGTTGCTAATGCACCTAACCCCATGAGCAATTCGCCATCACCCGTAAGAACCATGACCGGGCGATCGGGTTGGGCCAATGCAAGGCCGAGGCCGATGGTGACCGAGCTGCCCATTGCGCCCCACAAATAAAAATTTGCCGGATTATCTCCTGCCGCCATGGCATCGTAACTGGGCGATCCCAATCCGGTAACCAATAATAGATCACCTCGATCTTTTAAAAGTTCGCTTACGACGGCCCGGCGCTCAAGTTGTGCAGTGGATTTTGAATTCACTTCGCCCATTCCTTTTTTCCGATCATGCGCTGAGAGAGCAGTACTGCTGCGGCTAGATCACCACAGAAAACAGATTCGGCAACGGCCGAGACGACTTCAGCCGCTTCTTCCGATTGCTCGACGCGATATGCTTTAACATCCATAAGTTCGAGAGATTGTCCCGTTACTTTACCCATCGGCGTCTGCCAGCCGTTAAATTCAGCCCATTCGCCGCGCATCGTTACCAAAGTTAAAAATGGAAAGCGGCAGCTTTGAACAAGCGATAAGGTGTTTGTACAATTGCCGGCGCCGGAGGATTGCATCAAAAGAACGCCGCGTTCGCCGCCAAGCCAGGCTCCAAGTAGCACACCGATGCCTTCTTCCTCGGTCGTTAAGACTGTGGCTTTTATAGAAGGTTCTGCGATAGCGCGTTCAATCAGGCGGGCGTGGCCTGAATCAGGGACATAAACAACATGCTTAATATCAGCGGCGAGCAAAACGTCAAAAACTTCGTCGGACCACACATCTAACGGGTCAGGTAATGCGTCTGGCTGTTTGTCATCCAGCATTATAATTTAACTCCCATAGCGCGATCTAGATCCAATATCGGCCCAGCTGTTGAGCCTCTCTCTGCTTTTCAATTAATCTTGCTTTGAGGTATTCTTCAAATATAATTCTTTTAAATGAGTTATGCTAAAACGGTAAAACGCAAAATGGATATGGAGTTAGACGTTTGAATTTTCGCCAACTGCGCACCTTGGTCCATATTGGTGAACTGGGAAGCTTGAGCAAAGCTGCTGATCGGCTGCATGTCGCTCAACCCGCACTAAGCCGACAGATTAGGGCGCTGGAAGACGAAATTGGTACGCCACTTTTCACCCGGCATGGCCGCGGAATGGTGCTCACCCAGACTGGTGAGCTTTTGGTCGAGCGGGCAAATAATATTCTGCGCCAAGTCGAAGAAGCTCGCGCCGACGCCATATCATCGGGAAGTTGGGTGCGAGGTAGCGTCGTAATCGGCATGCCGCCCACCGTGGCTGATATTTTGGCGGGACGCATTGCCAAAGAATTCACCGAACAGCACCCAGACGTCAACTTGCACTTTGTTTCGGCTTTTTCCATGGATCTAATTGATAGGTTGCTGAAAGGCACCATTGATATGGCTATGCTTTATGATCCTAAATCACATGGCAGCCTATATATTGAACCGCTTCTGCAAGAAGATCTTTTTCTCGTTGCACCGGCTGCCGAAAAACTTGATTTAGATAAGCCAATTTCTTTTAAAGACCTCTCGAAGGACACGCTGTTACTTCCAGGCGCGCAACACAGCCTGCGTCAATTAATCGAGACTTGTGCCCGTGACGTAGAATGTAGTTTGGAAGTCACCATGGAGGCAGACTCGCTAAGTCTCCTAAGAAATTTTGTTTCGCATGGATTGGGCCGGACTATTCTACCTCTGCCTTCGGTATATAAGGATATCGAGGCCGGTTTACTGAGTGCTGCGCCAATTTCTGATCCTTCGCCAACACGCAGCATTGTGCTGGCAACCGCAACCGATCGAGCCGTATCAAAAGCGACCCAGCGGGCGATCGAAATGATCAAAAAAGAAGTTGCTGAAATGATGGCAACTAATATCTGGGTCGGTCTCCCCCTCTAATCAACGGTCGATTTGTCTGAATTTTGCGGCTTCTTAAGCGATAACAAAACGGCATAGTTGATAGACATAAACAACATTTGAAGGAATAGCCTGCTGCCCTTATTCATAGGGGGTCGGAAATAGTTCGACACGGTTTTGACTGATCATTTTGTCATAGAAATGGCCATTTTAAAGCGCGGATTGGTCAAATATGTCCGTGCCAAATGCTGAGGAGAAAGCACACGATGTCGGCTAGTCACCCTGGTTCGGAAAAGAAATACAAGATGATTGAAGAGCGCGATGTCATGGTGCCGATGCGCGATGGTGTCAAAATCGCGGTTGATATTTTCCGGCCCGATGACAGTGATAAATTTCCCGCACTTCTCGCTATGTCGCCTTATAGTAAGGGCATCCAGTCTATGCCCCTCGCCATTCAACCTGACCGATCCTCGATCCATCATACGCCGACCGAAGCAGGTAATCCGGTCTACTTTGCAGAACATGGTTACATCCATATCATCGCCGATGTGCGCGGCATGGGGCAATCTGAGGGTGAATATCTTGGCTGGGTGTCGCCGCAAGAAGCTCAAGATGGCTATGACCTCATCGAATGGATTGCCGAGCAACCGTGGTGCGATAGCCAGGTCGGCATGGTCGGAATTTCTTATTTTGGTACGGTTCAGCTTCTGGTCGCGGCGCAACAGCCACCGCATCTCAAAGGCATTATGCCGTGGAACGCACCGGCTGATTTTTATCGTGAATCAACGCATCACGGCGGCATATTACAAAGCTTTTTTTATTACCTCTATGTCCAGCGCATTTGTGCCGATAACAGCACATCCGTGGTGGTAAAAGAAAATTCAAAAGAGGAATTGAAACGCATTGTCGCTGAGCTTAAAGCCGACCCTGAAATTCAGATTAATCCAGAAATATTTACCTATGTCGATAGTCCCGGTAAAGCGCCGAACTATTTCGATATCCTGGCAAATCCACATGATGGGCCGTATTATTGGGAACGCTCACCGCGTACCATGTATGACAAAATCAAAGTCCCAACTTGGGCGCGGTCAGGCTGGTGGGCCTATGCGCATATGCATCTCGTTGGCGCATTTCACAATTACAATGGCATCGATGTGCCAAAGAAACTTGAAATCGATGCACCCATTGTTGAGAAGCGTCCGCTACCTGACGACTATTGTGAGGAAGTGCTGCGTTGGTACGATTACTGGCTCAAAGGCATTGATACCGGCATCATGGATGAGCCACCCATTCGCTTCTTTGTTAATGGCACCGAAGAATGGCGCTATGAAGAAGAATGGCCGCTCGCCCGCACCGAATGGTCCAAACTTTATCTGCGGCGCTGGGAGGAACTTTCCTGGGAACCAGAAGACGTTAATGGCAAACCTGACGCCTTTGTTCAGCAACCGCCTGACGAAGTATTGGACTCCAACGTCCTCAAATATGAAACCGATGTCTTCAAGGAAGATGTGGAGATCACGGGGCCAGCATCGATTACGCTCTATGCCTCAATTGACCAGCCCGACACCCATTGGATTGTCTCATTGCGCGACGTCTATCCGGATGGTAGCCAGCAAGAATTGACTAAGGGTTTCCTCAAAGCTTCACATCGTGCGGTTGATGAAGAGAAATCCAAACCTTACGAGCCATTTCATCCCCATCTTGAAGAAGTGCCGGTTAAACCAAATGAAATTTGTGAATATGCTATTTCGTTGGCGCCGTTATCAAATATTTTTCAAGCTGGCCACAAGATTAGGATCGTAATTTCATCGTTAGATCATGCTCGCTCGCGTGACTACGAACTGGCGCCGGAATCGCTCGGTCGTACCCATGCACCATGGCATATTAGCTGCGCTGATACGGTTCTGCATAAGATTTATCATGATGAAGAACACCCCTCTCATCTGCTGTTGCCGATTATCCCGGCCAAACAGAATTAGAATAACAATACCGAAAGGAAAACTGATGACTGTAAAAATAGATTTAAAACTTCAATTGGTCGGAGACGGCGAAATTGATGCATATGTTGATAATATTATCATCGGTGGTCTGACAGGAATTGATGTTGAAGCGATTGAAAAGCATTTGGACGAACTCGCATTAATCGGTGTTACTCGACCCAGCGCCATCCCCCTATTTTTCCGTGCTGCGGCCGATATGGTCAGCACTGCGGATGATGTTCAAGTGATCGGTGAAGATACCAGCGGCGAGGCTGAGTTTGTCTTGCTCGGCACCGATGATGGCATGCTCGTTGGTGTTGGGTCCGATCATACCGACCGAAAAGTCGAAGCCTATTCGATCGCGGTGTCCAAGCAAATGTGTCCCAAAGTAATGGCCCCGGAAGTGTGGCGCTATGACGATGTTAAGGACCACTTTGGCCAATTGATCATACGTTCCTGGACTTATGAAGGCGGCGAAAAAAAGCTTTATCAGGAATGCACGGCCGCTGATTTCTTGGCACCGGATGATGCGCTGCCACAATGCTGCGATGGTGCGACGGCTGTACCCGCTGGCACGCTCTATTATGGCGGCACTGGCGCGGCAATTGGCGGCGTCCGGCCGGGCGACCGCTTTGAATACGAGATTGAAGATCCGGTACTCGGGCGGAAAATTAGCCATGGGTATGACGTCTCACCAATTCCCTTTGTAGTCTAAACATCCGAATAAATCTTTAGGAGATAAAAATGGACAATACCAAAGTACTAGATGAATTTCACGAAGTTGACCTTAGCACTGGTTGGAAAGTGCCTGCTGGCTATCCCGAGGGCATTGAAGAACTCATCCTTTCTGGTGGCTTGAATGAAGAAGCCGGCACCGGCAGCCAAACTCGGTTGCTACGCATCAAAGCTGGCGTTTATACCACAGAACCTTTCGTTCATGATTATTGGGAAGAAGTCTATGTCGTCTCCGGTGATCTCACTATGGGCAGCGATCAAGAAGGAAAAGGCGGCGAAAGTTTCGGGCCAAACTCCTATGCTTGCCGGCCGCCACAAAACCCCCATGGACCGTTCAAAACGGAAGGTGGCTGCATGTTGTATGAAATTCACTATTTCGACGAAGCCAAAGCCTAACCAATGTTTCATTGGAGGGCCTGTCATCCAAATAAATGTACTCCCGCTCTTTCGGTTTTATTTACGGAAGAGCGGAGGGCTTTTTTTGGCTTTCCATTTAGCTTAGCAAAGTGTCTATTTCTTCCCAGTCCAAGAATACGCAAAGTGTTCGGAAAACCGAATGTGGGTTAATATTTTTACAAGGGAATTAATATCGTGAGCAGTCGTACATTTAGAGAATTCGTCGCATTAGCCGAACAGCAAGGGCTTGTTCGCCGCGTAACAAAATCCGTTGATGTCAGTTGGGAGCCCGGCTGTCTGGCAAAGTGGGTTTTCCAAGCATTGCCGGAAAATGATCGCTTTGGCCTTTTGTTCGATAATGTCGAGGGCTCAGACTTATCGCTCTGTACGGGAGCGCTCGGTGCCTCCCGGCAATCGTATGCCCTGGCGTTAGATGTCGAGCCCGAGCAAATCAATGCGCAATGGGAAAATGCACTGGTTAATCAGCTTAAACCGGTGACGGTTGAGAAAGCGCCCTGCCAGGAAGTCGTGCTTCAAGGCGACGATGCTAAGCTCAGCGATCTGCCTATCCCGACCTGGACACCGGGCAAAGATCCTGCCCCTTACATTACCACGACAGTGATGACGAAACTGGTCGATTCCGACAATCAAAACTCTGGCGTGTACCGGACGCTGGTGCGCGATGACCACCATGTTGTCGTCAATATGAACCCGCGGCGCGGTGGCCACGATCAGTGTGAAACTTGGTGGAAACAAGGCAAGGCGGCCCCCGTTGCCTGGGTGATTGGCGCTGACCCAGCCTATCAGTTGGCTTCCTGCGCAACCTTGCCGACCGGCGTACAGGAAATGGAAGTGGCTGGGGGGTTGATGGGTACACCGATTGAACTCGTCAAATGCGTAACTAACGATATTTTGGTCCCGGCCAATGCAGAGATTATTATCGAAGGTGTGATTGAGCCCGGTGAAAGAGATACAGAAGGGCCATTTGGCGAGAACCTTGGCTTTATGTGTGAGGTCAGCCAAAAGCCAGTGGCCCGCATTACCGCCATAACACGCCGCAAGGATGCGATTTATTATGGCATGACCAGCCAGATGCCGCCGAGTGAAAGCACCATGCTACAAAGCAATGCCACTGCAGGAATGATAAATAAACTTCTGCGCCATGATCTTGGAGAAAGAACCATCTGTGATTTTCACATCGACCTTACATTTGGTGGTCAAATGGCACATGGCATTATTGCGATGACACCGCAATATAAAGGCCATGGCATGAAGGTTGGCCGCATGGCGGCTGAGATAAGCGCCCTAAAACGTGTGACCGTGGTCGATGAAGATATCGATATTCGCGATCCGATACATATGGATTGGGTTCTAAACGCCCGCTACAACCCATCTCGCGACACTGTCATTATCGATGACGTCTATATGCGCGCGGCGATGGATCCTTCCGTTGAAATGATTGACGGGGTGAAGATGGGCAGCAAGATCGTTGTTGATGGAACAAAAAGCCTGCCGGAGGATGTATTTTCTCTACCACCCAAGGACACCATGATGAAGGCTTTGGAATCCTGGAAAGAGGCCGGGTTACCTGAATTTGACATTCCTAAACGAGCACAGTTTCGAATTGATAAATCATAAGTTGGCTTAATAAATCAGATTTCGGCGGAGCAAATAGTTACCCCTAAAAAATGGCGGAAGACCAAGAGTATTTTATTAACAAATCACAAATCAATCTAAGGAGAAAACAGGTATGAACTTCACGAAACTACTAACTATTGCCGGTATGGCTGCATTTGCAGCGGGTCCGGTTGTCGCTCAAACTGTCGGCATCGGCACCACCAAAACCGGTGCTACCAGCCAGGTAACTGCGGCGATTGCCAGTATTGCGTCCAAATTTGGCGGCATGCAAATGCGTCCCGCGCCCATGGCAGGCACGCAAAAATATATTCCAGCTGTGAACTCCGGTTCACTGGAATTTGGCGCTGCCAACATCATGCAGACTGCCTGGGCCGTCAAAGGTCAGGTACTCTCGAAAGGCCGCCCAAATCCAAACATTAAAGTTGTCGCTACTTTAATGAAATTTAGGGTGGGTCCGCTGGTGGCCAAGCCATCAAAATTCATGGCCGTCGGTGATCTAAAAGGTGCGCGAGTGCCGTCTGGCTTTAAAGCATCGCCGTTGTTTAATGAAATTATCCAAACAGCGCTGGCCACAGGTTCAATGACTCCCGCCGATACCAAAGCAATACCTATTTCTGCCTTGGTGCCAAGTTGGAAAGCATTAATGGCTGGTAAAATCGATATGGCTATTGGCGCTTATGGCTCTGGATTTATGAAACGAATTGCCCAAAAGACGAGTGGCATTCGGTTTGTTTCTCTGGATAATTCTATGGCGACGCAAAAGATAGTCAGTAAAATGATGCCTGGTGCTGAAGTTAAAACCGTCAAACCCAATCCAAAAATTCCAGGTATTGAAGTGCCAACAAACCTCTTCCACTTCGATTACATTTTGTTTGCTGGTAAGCACGTTTCCAACGATGTTGTATATCGCGTTACCAAGGCAATGTTTGAAAACAAAAAGGCTTTGGTTGCAGCTACGCCGATGTGGCGCAGCTTTACACCTAAAGGAATGTCTAAAGATCAAGGTCTAGATATCCACCCTGGTGCCGTCAAACTCTATAAGGAAAAAGGCACTTGGAAGCGGTAGAAACCACCGCAACCGAGTCTAATGACGCGCCTGCGCCACCGTCACCGGTAGCGCAGGCGTTGACACCTTGGCTTGGTATTGCGCTCGCAGTCATTGGTCTACTGTGGTCTAGCGGCATTGCTGTTGATCTCGGTATTGAAATTATTGCTGAACAGGTGATGTGCGCGGTCCTCGGGCTTGCGTTCACTATTGTTTACCTAAATGTTCCGGCCCATCCTAAATATCAGGGTAAACTGCCTTGGTTTGATGCGCTTGCGGCAGCACTGGGCTTCGTAATTGGCGCCTATCTTATTTATCGCTACCCCGAATTGCTGGAAAATGTTGCCTATATGCCCATCGAGGCTTCCATCGTCGGCTTTATTCTCGTCACGTTGACAACAGAAGCGTTACGTCGCACCGCCGGATGGGGGCTCTGTGTCGTATTATTTGGTTTTTTTGCCTATGCTTTTTTGGGAGATCTAGTCCCAGGTTCACTTAAAGGCCGCGCCATGGCACCGGAAACTTTTTTCTCATTCCTCGGCATCGATACGACGGGATTGTTGGGTATTCCGTTGACCATCATCACAACGGTTGTAATCATATTTATTTTTCTTGGTCAGGTCTTATTGCGGTCAGGTGGCTCTGAATTTTTCACCGATGCTGCGGCGGCAATTATGGGGCGTTCACGTGGTGGCTCAGCCAAGATCGCAGTTGTCGCCTCAGGATTGTTTGGCTCAATCTCTGGGAGTGCTGTTTCAAACGTCGCCTCAACCGGCGTGATTACCATTCCGCTTATGCGGCAAGGCGGCTATACCCGTCCGGTTGCCGCTGCCATCGAAGCAGTCGCCTCAACGGGTGGGCAAATAATGCCACCAATAATGGGCGCCGCCGCCTTCTTGATGGCAGAGCTATTAGAAATCAGATACCAAGAAGTTATTGTTGCAGCGATCTTACCAGCGTTGCTTTATTATATTGCGGTATTTCTCCAAGCCGATTTGGAGGCTGGAAAAACCGGCATCAAGCCTGTTCCTGAAGACCAAATTCCACCCATTTTGCGTGTTCTAAAAGAAGGCTGGTATTTTATTACTCCCTTTGCCGTATTGATCTCAGCCCTTTTCTATTTGAACGCGCCGCCAGAAACTGCGGCCCTTTTTGGTGCAGCGACAATCGTGGTCCTGGGTTTGATATTTTCTTACAAGGGCAAAAAGCTAACTCTATCGATCCTTGTTTTATGTTTACGCCGAACCGGCGAGATGTCTGTCGACATTCTTGTTATCGGTGCCGCTGCCGGCATGATCATCGGCATACTTGATGCAACGGGATTGAGCTTCGGCCTCACATTTTTGCTCGTACAGGTCGGTGAGGGGAGCCTGTTTATTCTGCTAAGTTTAACCGCAGTTATTTGCATCATCCTTGGTATGGGGATGCCAACAACGGCGATCTATTTTCTATTAGCCGTATTGGCAACACCGCCATTGATCGAGCTGGGTGTTGAGCCGATCGCTGCCCATTTGTTTGTCTTGTATTTCGGGCTTATGTCAATGATTACACCGCCGGTTGCACTTGCTGCTTTTACGGCGGCAAAACTCGCGGAAACCAATCCGATGAGAACTGCTGTGGCCGCCTGCCGATTTGGCTGGCCCGCCTTTGTTGTGCCGTTTTTATTCGTCATAGCGCCAAATCTCATCATGATCGGAGAGCCACTTGATATTGCGGTTGTCTTTGTTACTGCAGTTGCCGGAATTTGGTTTGCCTCTGCCGGTATGACAGGTTTTCTCCAGATTTCTTTATCAGTCTTGCAACGAGCGGGTTATATCATCGGCGGGCTTGGCCTTCTTTTACCGTCGCAGTCCTTTGACGGTGCCTATCTGGTTGAGATAGCTGGAGGTGTAATTTGCGGTTTCATCTTCCTCTCGGAACGCGCTCAAAAAAAAGCCGTATTGTCACATTAACTCGATTGTGAAGATTGTGCTCCTGCATCGGTCGGCTATTATACGGTATTTCCGATTGGCGGCTAAGTAACGCAATGCGGTTAAATTATTTATCGAATTATTTTATTAGAAAGAGAACTACGCTTGAACTCAAACACCTTTAACCACGAACAAACTGTGCCGAAACCGGACGAAGTTTTTCCAGTTACATTAAAAGATGGTGCGGTTACTCAAATTCGACGTTATGCCAACCCCGGAAAACCCTGTGTGGCTTTAAGCCATGGCAACGGATTTGCGATCGATGCTTATGCCCCTTTTTGGGAGCCGTTGCGAAAAGATTTCGAGCTATGTGTTTTTGATCAACGTCATCATGGCTGGAACGAACGACCCGTCTCGCAAAAAACCGGATATTACCTTTTTGCTGAAGACATGGAGCAAATTTTCAGGGCTCTCAAAAGCCGTTATCCTGAGGTGCCGATCTACGGGGCTTTTCATTCTGTATCGGCCATTGCGTCATTCCTGCAATCTGCGACACATGAAACATTGATTGAAGCGTTGGTGCTGTTTGATCCGCCGCTTCAACCGCCAAAAGATCACCATCTCTATCAGCAAGCTTATGACTATGAAATGAAACTTTCGGTCTGGTCCAAAACTCGGCAGGAGAAATTTTCTTCGCCCAATGAACTTGCGGAACAATTTAGTAAGTCACGTTCTTTATCGGATTGGGCCGATGGCGCCCATGATTTGATGGCGCATTCCATTCTGCGTGAGAGCGGAGATCATTGGGAAATACGCTGTCTGCCGGCCATTGAATCACAGATTTATATCGATAGTGCTGAGTTGTTAATTTGGGAATTGCTTTCCGCGCCAAAGATGCCGGTAGCGATTGTGTATGGCGATCCTAATCATCCGGCCAAGATGGCACCGGCCTCAGTATGTGAAGATTTTGTCCAGGAATTTGGCATTCCGCATCGCTCGATAAAAGATACCACTCACTTGTTGCAGGTTGAAAAACCAGATGCGTGCCGCGAAGCATTTTATGAACTTTTAAACGAATTGGTTGGCAAATTGTAAATCGATAGCTTTTGCACAATGGTTGGGCATAAAAAGTCGCGATCCATCTAGCGCTTTAGATCAGCATCACCCTTTCATATCGGTATAGCTAGATAATAGACTTGTGCCTTTTAATATAAGGATTGGTTATATCTCAAACAACAATACTCATTGGACTGACGTGCCACGGGCCGCTAGATTTTTAGTCACTTCTAGAAAAATGGCCTGCTGATGAAAAACAACAATAAAACGATTTCTTGGTTCAATCCGGCGCTGAAATCCCTTGCCGAAGGTGATCGTCAACTTTCTGATCCCAGGTTTGGCTTAATCCATAATCTCGGCGGCTATCCACATCAAAATATTTCCAGTGTTTCAATTGTCGGACATTACGGCGAATGATTAATAGCAAATTATTCTAGATATATAGAATAATACGTATTTTATTATGGTGCTGAGGGGGTATTCTCCTAGCATTAGAATAGCGCACTAAATGGCTATCAGGAGGCCGCTAAATATGAGTGAGAAATCAACGCAACAAAAATATCTCGGGCAACCGGTAGAGCGGATTGAGGATGCAACTTTGCTTCGCGGGGCGGCTGCCTTCACCGATGATATCCCGGTTCCGGTCGGAACGTTGCAGGCTGCGATTTTGCGTTCACCGCACGCGCATGCGGATATTGTTTCAATTGATGTTTCGGACGCTGAAAAGCGGCCCGGTGTTCATGCGGTTTTGACCGGTCAGGATATCAAAGACCTTACCGAACCTTTTTTGATTGTTCTCAGGGTGCCGCTCGATCAATGGAGCTTGGCAGTTGATCGGGTGCGTTTTGTCGGCGAATCCGTCGCCGTGGTTA
>Ga0233429_1001619_pt1 | contig 26068 bp, 26 predicted proteins | sample SI_118_April2016_3_FD_179879 | JGI IMG/M metagenome (GOLD analysis project Ga0233429, IMG submission 179879) | Seawater microbial communities from Saanich Inlet, British Columbia, Canada - SI_118_April2016_135_MG | ecosystem: Environmental > Aquatic > Marine > Inlet | place: Canada: British...
GATGGTGCGTATCGTATTGTTGGTAAGATATGGAATGAATATATTGTTAAGACGAATAAAGGTGTTAAGAAAGAAAAATTAAAGCTTCGGAGAATAAGAGGGTTGGATGTCAGATAAGAATTGAAAATTTATAGTTTAAAAACTATAAATAATGGTCGCTGTCCCTATTTTTATTGTATCTCATACATCAATTTTGAAGGTAATGATTTCCACTCAACATCAATAGGCATAAGGTCAAGAGTCGGATGCTTTACTTGTGGTACCTTACAATCATCTTTGTCACGTGATCCAAATGCAAGTCCATCGTCACGAGTTACTTCAATACAACCACCAATAAAACGATCAAATAAACAAACTATGTGTATAGACAGAAATTTTAAGTTTTTATCATGTCGACGATAATCAAACCACAAATCTTTTGCTGTTGTCAATGCAACCCCAACGACAACTCCTATTAAACCAAATATTGCTGATTCCAAAGTTCCTCCATTTCCTTAATGCATAACGACCTGCATCACCAGCGGCCCACCCAAGCTTGCCGCGTCAGCGCCGCCGCGCTTCTTGCCGTCTGGTGAATGCAATGGTTCGACAATAATTTCTTCTAATTTTTGACTTCCATTGGATCAAACAGATTGTGAATAGTTTTAAGGTCATAAATATTGTCATGTTCGGTCAGGTATTTATATAGCTCTGTAGATTCTGCTTTACAGGCTTCTGAGTATTTGTTTGCAGCCGATTCGTTTCCACGGAATGCTTCCATTTTGGCTAATAAATACAAGAGAACGCAGTGGGAACTAGTGGTCATTTGAGGAGCAGGGTCAACAAGTTCCTTAATGGCAGCAATACAATTGTCTTGGTTTTCAGGCTTTTCAATAAATTCTTGAGCGATGTAAAAGCCTGTTTTCCAATAAATCAAGTCCGTTCCATTAGAAAGCATCCTGGCAGTAATGTGATTGAGGCCATTACCATTTAGCGATGAAATTATTTTTAAATTATGTGGAACTCCTTCCGATTTATCAAAATTCTCTTCATCGGTTATTTTCTTCTTATTGTCCAGAAAATACTGAATAAGCACTTTTGATCTAGTTCGTGCTAAACTAGAAGAACTGCTTACTGCAATTTTCTGAAGTATAGGTATTGTAATATCCACTGCTTCAGTCGAATCAATTTCTGATTTGATTGTGCTATAAGCAAATTCGCTGTAAAATCTCTCAGAGCTTTCTAACTGGGAGGCAACAAACTCAACCCCTTGTGCACCACCTGCCTCAATGAAGAAAGAATACCATTTTCCAATAAATGGATTCCCACCCTCTGTTGCTTCTTCAGGATGTGATTCAAGGTATCGCAACAAGGGTTGAAATGAAACAGGGTCCTTCAACATAAATAGGCCATCTATCGCCTTTGCTCGCTCCTCTTTCCCCTTAGATTCAAGCTGAGAAATTAATGTAGATAGTTCACTGCGGGGGTCGAGTGTCAATACTGCTTTTTGTGAAATCTTTTCAATTAGGTCTCGCTTCTCACTTTCAAGATTTTCAAGGCGAATAGTTAGTTCTGAAATTTCTTTATTATTTAAGGAAGATGGGTCTATTTGCCTTGATTGTGTGTTGGTAGGTTTCGCTCCGGAATTTTGTTCTGCAATTGCTATCCGTTGCTCAAGAGCCTTTATAGCTTGTTCGTTTAAATATTTAGTGAGTGCAAAAGTGCCACCCGCGACAGCAATTACAATTGTTATCCCCCAACCTACTAAAGTACTCTGAGCCAGATTTTTCATTTTTTATCCTTTTTTGAAGCTGTCGAACTAGTAATTGATAAGTTTATAGATAACACCACTATTGTAATGATATACAGAAGAATTAAATTACTATATTTTTTATAAGGTCCAATTACAGTTTGAATTATTAAATTAGCATTTAAGCAGATTATTTTATTCATGCTGAGTTGTTTTTTTGGATTTGGTATTAGATGCTCTTTTACTTCGTTCTTCTTTACGTTTTTTTGCATCTTCAACTTTTCAGTTGTCAATCATTTCCTGTAGTTGATAAAGCCTGATTTATGAAAAGTATATCCATCATATGATGGTATATCGTTTTGGTAGGTCGTAAGTTACTAGCGGTATAATACTTTAGTAAATATCAAAAGCAAGGGGAAAAAGGGGTTCACCGCGGAGGCGCAAAGAACGCAAAGTGAAAATAATAGGACACGGATTTATACAGATTAAGGAATTAGGGGATGAAAAAGGATTGTAGTATACAAAAAGAAGTAGTTAAATGGTCGGGGCGACTGGATTCGAACCAGCGACCTCCTGCTCCCAAGGCAGGCACTCTAGCCAAGCTGAGCCACGCCCCGACATTTACTATTGAATAAGAAATTATATATTTCAAAGAATCATAGTCAAGTTGAATCTACATTTCTTTTGCCACGAAGGCGCAAAACCACAAAGGAAAAGTAATAGGACGCGGATTTACACAGATAAAAGCAGATTAAGGGATTCACCGCAGAGACGCTCCCCGGACAGAAAGCGCCGAGGACAAGAAGTGCGCAAAGAAGAACAGAAGGAATAGCCACTAAGGCACAAAGGCACAAAGAAAAAAGTTTTGGTCACAGATTAAAGGATTGAAAAGGCTAACTCACGAAGAATACAAAGGGAAATCCTGGTGTCTTAGTGACTTTGTAGCAATCTTGAAATTACTTTAGTATATCTAATATAACAAGACCCATTATTTTGCCAAAATCCAGCAGCTCTTGAATCGCTATGGACTCATTTGCAACGTGTGCCTGGTCTTCATCGCCGGGACCAAACCCAACTGCCATAATACCTTTTTCTACTAGTTGCTTGCATACTGTTACACCAGAGAATCCAGTAGGTATTGGTTTAGTTCCGAGTATTGATTCAGTATGTTTTGAGATCAAGCTGACCAACGGGTTATCTGCAGGTACCTGAGTAGGGGGCAGATGCGCATCGATAGTAATGTCAAACCTTGCAGTTGGATTGTGCTTTTTTATTGAGGCAATAATTTTATAGATATTGTCTAAGATATCTTTTTCTGTCTCACCGGGTAAATAACGTATATCAAGTTTTGCATCGCATTTGGCAGGTACAATATTATGTACTGTTCCGCCGGAGATAGTGCCCAGGTTCAGGGTTGGAGGTGTAAACAGCTCATGAGTTGTACATTTGCGCTTTAACTCCTTCACTTGATTCAACAACTCAATCATATTCCATACAGCATTAATACCTTTTTCCGGCGTTGAACCGTGGCTCTGCTTACCATATGACGTTATGTTTAAGAACAAGGTTCCTTTTTCCCCAACGTCTATTATTTTCATATTGTTTGCGACATCCGGTATAATTGCAAAATCAGCGGTTATCCCACATTCATCAAGCAGGTATTCCAGACCAAGGCGAGATCCTTTCTCTTCGTCAGCAGCGCCAATTAGCAATAAACTGCCATTAAGAGTTGATTCATTCTCTTTTAGCAGTTTAGCCAGGACCAACATGGGTGCCATTTGCCCTTTATTGTCGTTCGCTCCACGCCCGAAGATTCTGCCGTCTTTTACTACTGACTTAAAAGGGTCTGTGTCCCATCCGTCTCCAGCAGGAACAACATCCAGATGGCAAGCAACAATTAATGTGGGGCTTCCCTTGCCAATATATCCAATTATGTTAGTTCTTCCGGCAACCTTTTCAAAAGTTTCATACCTGATACTATGTGTGCTGAAATATTTTTTAATAATATCTACAGCCAGGTATTCATTGCCGGGTGGATTTACGGTGTTGGCACCAATCAGTTCGGTAGACAGGCGTACAATTTCCTCTTCGTGGTCTTGTATGTAGCTAAGGATATGTTCTTTCACTTCTCTTGTGTGTAGAATTGCGGACTGTCAGAGTTTGTCCGTTATAGTATAAACTGAATGTGTACTGTTTTGGCGCCTATTGTAGTAGTATTTGACTTGTGTGAAGTGGTCATCAAATATTACAAGGCTAAGTGTGAAATACCGCGAAGAATATATTAATTCAGATATGCTATGTCTGTATCTCAGCTTGATCAGGGGTTTTTGTTGAATTGTTGTTTACTTTTTCCTTCATTAATTTTCCTACCTTAAAGACAACAACATTTTTGGCAGGTACGAAGGCTTCCTCTCCTGTACGAGGATTTCTTGCTTTTCTTCCCGCTCTCTGCTTAACCTCAAAGACGCCGAAATCTCTCAATTCTATTCGGTTGCCTTGTGATAACTCATGAACTATCCTATCAAGAAACATTTGAATTGTCTCCTTGACCAATAGTTGTGAGTTGTCAGTCTTTCGTACTATTTTCTCACATAAATCTCTCTTTGTCGTGGTTTGCATCTCTTTTACCCCTTTCTCTTGCAAAAGCCAATTGCAGTTCTCATTGAAAGCTTTTGGGACATGCTATCAAGTCTAAATACTTATGTCAATAGGATTTTATGACTTTTATTGAAGAATGTTTTTTTTAAAAATATCTTTTGTTTGACAAATATTTATCATTCTATAGAATAGTAATCTTATAAATTTACAGGATTTGTACAGAAATTAACTAATTGGTATCTGACCTGCTGAGTCGGATGGCGATATTTCGTATTAAAGATGGAAACCCGCATAGCGGTTGTAGAAAAGCTGTTATACAACAAAGGACAAAATCATGAAAATAAGAATCAGAAAAAGTTCTATTAAGAGAATAAGAATGTGCGGTTTTCGAAAGAGAATGAGTACAAAAGGCGGTAGGGCAATACTTAACAGAAGAAGAGCAAAGGGAAGAAAATTTAATACGTAGAGTACCTATGTAGGTTAATATTCTCACTGTTTTGCCGTTTTTCCTGATAAAGATAGTCTTAACGTATTCAACGCTGCATTTGCTGCACGTTTTTTAATATCCACCCTGGATCCAAAAAAGCGATACTCTTTAAACTCAAAATCATCGTTTATTGCAGTTGCAACATATACCAGTCCCACAGGCTTTCCTTTGTCAGCACCATCTTCAACACCCGAAGGTCCGGCTATTCCGGTAACCGCTAATCCGATATCTGCCTGTATGCGTTCTCTTACACCAGAAGCCATTGCTTTTGCAACCTCTGCGCTTATCACACCAACTTCATTAATAAGCTCTTCTGAGACGTTGAGCAGGTTCTCCTTTATCTTATTACTATAAGAGACTATTCCTCCTAAAAGGAAGGATGAACTGCCTTGAACGTTTGTCAACAAGTCTGATACCAGCCCTCCGGTACAAGACTCAGCAACGGCTAATGTTAAAGAATTCTCTTTAAATATATCAGAGACAGTCTCTTCCAGGGCTTCTTCACGCTTGCTGAAAACAAACTCTCCCAATTCTCTGCAAATTTCTTCTTCAATATTATCAAGTATTGAGTCTGCTTTGATCTTATCCGTATTGGATAATGTAGTGCAAATGGAAACGATGCCGTTGTTAACAAGTGTACTGTAAGATAGAGATTTATCAGGTATGATTATACGTTGGATTTTCTCATCAAGCAAAGATTCAGACATACCAAATGTATTGACTACCCTTGTGTGTCGTCTCTTAGTTTCTTCCGACTCCCTGACGATGTATGGGATTACCCAGTCCTCTAACATCTGTTTCATTTCAGAAGGTACACCAGGCAAGCAGATAATGTTAGTCTGGGAGAAGTTTACAAGAAAGCCTTGAGCTGTTCCTGTCGCATTGTGGATAACAGTACTGCCTTCCGGGATCTCTGTCTGTTTTAGACAATTAACATACTTCTGAACATGAATATTTCCTACTAAGCTTTTAACATGATCTATTGATTTTTTGTCAGATACTAATTTGAGATTACAGAAATCGGCAACAGTTTCCCTTGTGATATCATCCTGAGTCGGCCCCAATCCGCCTGTTATTATAATTAAGTCTGCCCTCTCAGATCCGGCTTTAAGAGAAAATTTCAGATCTTTGGAATCGTCACCTGTAATAGTATGATTTACAACATCAACGCCAAGCTCTGTTAGTTTAGCAGCAACTAATGGTGCATTCAGATCTCTGATATGCCCTGATACAAGCTCTGAGCCAACCGATATTAATTCAATTTTCATGCTAGTTCAATCTGTTAATGGGATTTCCGGTTACACACAGAGTACTTTTGTCGTGCTCTGTCTCACCTCATTTTTTGACGGATGGTGGAGAAACCTTCGCTTCTGAAAATGTTGCCATCTGTGTTAGGATTTTGACACCGGCTTCAATCAGGCTCATCGCTAATACCGCTCCAGTGCCTTCTCCAAGTCTTAGATCCAGATCAAGGATTGCTCTCTTTTGTAATTTCTCCAATGCAATCTTATGGCCGTTTTCTGTTGATGCGTGAGATGATATGAGGTATTCGTTTACCTTCGGTTCTATTGCACATGCTATCAGTGCCGCCGCAGTAGAGATAAATCCGTCAACTAAAACCGGTGTCCTTTTACTTGCTGCTGCGAGGCACAGTCCGGCAATACCGCCTATTTCAAATCCACCTACTTTTGAAAGGACGTCTATTGGATCAGAAGGGTCAGGTTTATTAACGTCTAAAGACATTTTTATAACCTCGATTTTTTTCTCTACGCCATCATCGTTTAAACCGGTCCCTCTTCCAGTTACTCTGCTTAAGTCGGCTCCTGTTAAACATGCAATTATCGCACTGCTTGGAGTCGTATTCGCAATACCCATGTCACCGGTAGCAACAATGTCTATGCCGTTAAGGTACTCCTCGTTAAAGGCCTCTATACCCATCTCCAGTGATTTTATTGCCTGCTCTCTGGACATTGCTGGTCCACGTGCAATATTATCAGTTCCATATCCTACTTTTTTTATCTTCAAACCATCAAAAGGTTCAAAGTCAGCTTTTACACCACAATCGACTACAACTACTCTTGCGCCTACATGCCTTGCCAGAACACTTATAGTTGCTCCACCATCAAGGAAGTTCTTTACCATCTGCCCGGTAACTTCCTGTGGAAAAACACTTACACCTTCACTGGAGACACCATGATCTCCAGCCATTGTAAAGACAACTTTGTCTCTTATTGTTGCATCAGTTGATCCTTTTATCGAGGCGTAGATAGTTGCAAACTCTTCCAGTCTCCCAAGGCTTCCGGTGGGTATAGCTAGATTGTTAAATCTCTCTCTAATCTTTCCATCTGAATCTATTGAGATTTTCTCAATATTTTCTATAGTTTTGCTTAAAAGTTTCATAGTTGATATTTAAATAAGAGGTAATATGGGAAAAATTATTGAGGGGCAACGTGATAATTGGTTTGTTAACTATCAGTTGTGACTAATTAATATAACCATACTCTCAACATTGAGAACAACCTGTCAATGTCAAATGGTTTGGCCAGGTAGTCATTGGCTCCGGCTTCAATACATTTAGAACGATCGCCCTTCATTGCCTTTGCAGTCAGTGCGATAACAGGGAGATTTTTAAATCTTTCCTGTTTTCTGATCTCTCCTATGGCGGTGTATCCGTCCATTTCAGGCATCATGATGTCCATGAGTACCAGGTGGACATCCGGATTATTATCTAAGCATGCTAATCCTTCCACGCCATTTTTTCCGATTACTATTTCTATGCCTTTGTCTTCGAGAACCTTCTTGATCGAGAAGACATTTCGCATGTCATCGTCTACTACCAGTATCTTTTTACCGGACAGGACCGCTTCTTTGTCATGAATCATTCGAAGTAATTTTCGTTGTGTTTCAGGAAGGTTTGCTTCGACACGGTGTAGAAACAGTGTCGTCTCATCTAAGAGTTTACGATGAGAGCCTTCTCCCTTCATAATAGTTGTTGCAGCGTATTCGTCTATTATTCTTTTCTCTTCATTAGTAAGATCCCTGCCAGTGTAAACAATAACAGGCAATTGGAAAATATCTTCATTCTTCCTGATTTTGTTGAGTAGCTCTATGCCTGTCATATCTGGAAGACTAATGTCTAAAACCATGCAGTCATACTTTCCGGTTAGTATCTGGTCATAGGCTGCCCTGGCGGTTGCAACAGTCGTGGTCTTGACATCGCCACTGCCGATAATACTTGATATTACTTCTGCCTGATCCGGGTTGTCTTCCACGACAAGAAGGTCTTTTACAGATTTTGATATTATTTTATTAAATTTTTCAAATACCTGGTCAATTACTTCAGGGCTTACCGGCTTGGTCACATAATCTATTGCTCCCATTTTTAAGGCTTCAAATTTATTATCAGATGCTGATATGAAATGGACAGGGATATGACGGAATTTCGGGTTATCCTTCAGCCTCGACATAACAGTCCATCCATTGATACCGGGAAGATTCAGGTCCAGAATTATGCCGCTCGGTTTGTAGTAATCTACAAATTGAAGACCTGTTTCTCCGTCACCTGCAACCAGACATTTAAAGCCATGTTCACGTGTTAAGTCCCTTAGAATTTTTAGAAACACTGGATCATCTTCGATAATGAGTATAGATTTATCCTCTTCTGAAATTGTTTTTCTGTCATCTTTGATGTTTTCTTCTATCTCTGTCCGGTTATCCTGTTTTTGCAATCTATTGTTGGTTTCTGTTACTGGTTCTGTTTCAACAGATGATGGTACTGGAGATTTTCCATCTGCTTTGGTTTCATATTCAAATGTTTCCGGAAGATAGAGTGCAAAAGTGCTTCCTTTGCCATGCGTACTTGTCATGTGGATTTTTCCTTTAAGCAATCTGGAAAGTTCTTTAGAAATTGAAAGTCCAAGACCAGTTCCTCCATACTTTCTACTTGTAGAACCATCAGCTTGCTTAAATGCTTCGAAAATCACATTCTGTTTCTCTTCCGGAATACCAATTCCCGTATCAATAATTGAAAAAAGAACTGTCTTAGCTTGATCTAATTTACTCTTCGACGGGTCAATTGCACCGCCTGGTAATTCATTTGGACGGCTTATTTGTAAGGTGACACTTCCTTTGGACGTAAATTTGAATGCGTTAGAAAGGAAGTTTTTCACAATCTGTTCAACCCTCTGTTCGTCAGTACGAATATGCTCCGGTAATCCATCTGCAATTTCAATGTTCAGGCTGACACCGTTTTCTTTGGCAACGTGCTGGAAATTTCGTTTTATGTTACTGCAAAAATCCTTTAAATACATATCTTCAATTTGGAGATCCATCTTTCCAGACTCTACTTTGGAGAGATCAAGTACGTCGTTAATAAGCTCCAATAAGTCGTTGCCTGAAGAGTTAATTGATACAACTGATTCCACCTGATCTTCTGATAAACTGCCGTCCTTGTTATCACCAAGAAGTCTCGATAGAAGGAGGATACTATTTAAAGGAGTTCTCAGCTCATGGGACATATTGGCCAGGAATTCAGATTTGTATTTACTGCTCTGTTCCAGATCACGTGCTCTATCTTCAATAGTTTTTCTGGCAGCTTTCAGGTCCTCATTCTTCCTTTCTACATACTCTTTCTGTTCCTCTATTTCTTCATTGGTTTGACGTAGCTCTTCTTGTTGAGCCTGCAGTCTTGATTCAGAGTCTTTTAATGCAATTGCATTTTCTTCAAGCTCTTCATTGCTTTGACGAAGAGCCTCTTCACGTGCCTGAAGTTCTTCTGCTTGTTGCTGTGTCTGTTCCAGAAGGATCTCGGTGCTGTTTCTGGATATAACCGTATTCAAGGCAACTGCAATGCCCTCTGCAACCTGAGTCAGAAAAGTTAGATGGATATCCTGGAATTCGTTAAAAGAGCCTAGTTCAACAACACTGCTTACTGCGTTATTCAATATTAGCGGGAAGATCAGGATCTGTTTTGGTGTGGCTTCTACTATGCCTGAATTAATGTTGATAGAATTGTCAGGAAAGTCTGTTAAAAGAATATGTCTCTTTTCCAATGCCGCCTGACCTACCAGACCCTCACCGGGCATAAATTCATTCGGGGTATTCTTCTGCTGAACATAGGCAAAACTACCTATTGGTTTAAGACGCTTGTCATCACCAGACATATATAGTATCCCAACCTGTGCATTCAAATATTCAGCCAGATGCCCAATGATATTTCCACCCAATGCTTCAATGTCCTGTTCGCCTCGCATTTTTACATTCAGTTCCATCTGGCCAGTCTTGAGCCAGTTATGGGTATCATTTTTTTCTGTCGTCAGGCGTAAGTTAGAGATCATGTCATTAAAGCTGTCTGCTAGTTCTCCGATTTCACCTCTGGTCTTTATCTCAATATTGTGATCAAGTTCGCCTTCCGCAACACTTCTAACTGCCCTTGAAAGTGCTGTGATTGGTTTGGTTATACTTCTTGCTACAAAAAAGCATAATATAAACATTGCTATTGCAGAGCCGCCTGTCAAACCGGAATAGATGATAACAGAGATTGTTTTTTCAGAGGATAAATCTGTTGCTTCTTTAAGAATTTCCTGAAGTTGTGCATCTTCGACTTTTTTCAAATCGTTAATGCGTCCTGCTGTGATGGCAAAGACGTATTCAGGTTTCAGTCCAAAATTGCCACTCGTAAGATTTTCACTGATTTGCTTGCGTATATTCATGACAGCCTTAATATTTGGCTCACTCATTTTTGTGTGATACTCATTTCGTATTCTTTCTGTAATCTGGTATTCAAAAACTGAGAGTAATGCTTCCTGCCCTTTAGATACCCGCATCCAGTCATGCATTTCTGATTGAGTGACAGGTTTGTCTTCAGCAACAAGACCCGTTATAATTGCTCTCTCCTTGCCCGCCATCTCTTTGGCCATGATAAGGTTGATACAGGCCGTAAATGGAAATGAAAGTTCAGAGTCCTTGATAATAACACTCGCTTCTTGAAATGTCCCCAGAATGTCATCTATTATTTCATCATAGAGGTCATTGGCTTCATTGTTTTCGATCGACATTGAAGAGATCTTTTCTCTGATAGAGGGCAGTTTCCAGAGTTTTCTTGAGGACGCATTGGCTCGCCTGGCAAATTTATAGCCAAGCTTTGCCATATCCAATGTTTTTGTGTCCTTGTCCATGACTTTATAATACCTGTCTGTAAGCAGTCTCTGCTTCTTCATTGTCTCTTCCATGCTGCTTCCACTACTGGCAATGAATCCGGCAGATGCTCCACGTTCTCTCTGTAATTGGTGAACAACCTGACTGGAAACTATCATATAATCTGCGATACTCTTGATCTGTTCAGCCTGTTTTTTAGCATCAAATTCACGAAGCAATAGAATTGCCATGAACCCGCCTACTATCAGTGCCGGGATCAATGCCAATACAATCAGCTGTTTTATCAGTCCTAATCCTGAAGATTGTTTAGATTCTTTCTGCTTTGTGTGAAGATCGGAGTTTTTCATTTCAAATTCCTGTCGGGTTCAAGTGGAATAGATTTTTGATAATGGTTATTAGTGAAAACGGTAAAATAGTGATAGCTCTTTTCATAATTCAGTCTTTTAACTCTAATTTCCAAATATCTGAATTTTATGTCTATAGGGTTATCTTAATTTTCGGCCATTTTGGTGTTTTCTTGATATGGAAAATTGAATTGTAGTTTTCAATTAAATGCGGGCCATTTGAAGAGATTGTTTTGTTGGTATCCAGTCCATAAGTACATAAATCCTGGGAAATCGTAACCAGCTGAAGCCTGTAAACTAAACTTGATTGTTCGATCACCAAGTAGATTGCCCATTGAGCCTTCAAAAATTTCTGCCAGATTAAATGCTCTTTTGTATTTTATAACTTTCGCTTCGTTTAAACCTGTTATGTCCTTGGCGAGAGTGATTGCGTCTTCAATATAGCCCAATTGGTCGACCAATCCATTTTCCAATGCCTGCACTCCTGTATATATTCTGCCATCTGACAACTTTCTAACATCTTCCAGTTCCATATTTCTACCAGCGGCAATAATATTTATAAACCTTGTATACATTTCATCTACAATGTCATACAAGACCTTCCTTTCAGCGTCAGACATTTTTTTAAGAGGTGAGCCAATACTCTTCATATCTCCTGATTTTATCGAATTATCCTGGATGCCGTATTTCTCAGCAAGATTAGCAATATTGATAAGAGGCATGATTACTCCAATACTTCCGGTAATTGTCGTCGGATGAGAAATTATTTTATCTGCAGCGGCTGAAATGTAATAGGCGCCGGATGCCGCAACGTCCTGCATGCAGACGATTACTTTCTTATTTGTTTGTTCTTTAAATTCCAGGACTTTTTTGTAGATAATATCGCTTGCTGTTATTCCTCCACCAGGACTGTTGATTTCCAATATCACAGCTTTTATCGCATTGTCGTCCCGTGCTTGCTTAAGTTGCTGTTTCACACTATCAACAATGCTTGGTGTTTCCTGGAAAAGTTTCTTTGATGATTGCCCGGTAATAACACCCTTCACTGGAATTAGAAGTATTTTGTCAGTACCGCTTCCTCCTATTACTGTTTCGGAAAGTTTCTTGGTGCTTTCATCTTCAACCTGTGTTGTTAGTGCGCCCTTTACTACGAAGAGTCCCATGAACGAAATGGATAACACAATACAGCAAAGAAAAAAGAATATTGCCAATGAAGTTGAAACCCAAAAACCTACTCTGCTTTTTTTCTTATTATCTTCCATAATACGATTTTATAACCGGGTAAATAATGTGTTAACGTGATACTAATATGTTTCTCTGTTTGTTGATTCCTATGTAGTCATTAATTCAGAATCCATGTATCCCCAGTCTCCATAGCTCTTTCTGGTATACGGCGGATACTCAATTCCAATGTAGTCAAGTGCCTTACCTACCATGAAATCTACCTGATCGTTTATAGTCTTTGGATGGTAGTAGTATCCAGGCATAGCAGGTAAGATACAGGTCTGCGCTTTTGACAACTTCAACATGTTTTCCAGATGTATTGGAGTTAATGGAGTCTCTCGCGGCATGACAACCAATTTCCTTCCCTCCTTTAGTGTAACACTTGCAGCACGTTGAATGAGATTTGACGCAATACCATTTGCTATTGAACAGAGTGTGTTCATACTGCACGGTGCTATAATCATTGCTTTGGTTTTTAATGTGCCGCTTGAGATGGATGCTGCAATATCTGATATGTGGTGATAGGTTATGCTGTGACTTTCCCTATCAATAAATTTACTGATATTGAACTCATTTATATCTAAGGAGAGATTTAATTCACTTTCTATAACTTGTATAGCGGCTTCTGACACAATTAAGTGAACAGTATATGATTTATCGCTCAGCGCTTGTAAGAGGCGCTGTCCGTAAACCACACCACTGGCTCCAGTAATGCCTACGATTATATTTTCCATTTTGATGACACCCAATTAGATTTTCAACTCGTAAAAACTGCTGTTACAATTCTTTATGTCTTTTATCGGGACATTATTACAAATTTTTACATGAATTTCTATTCAATTACTCGCTTTATTTATTTTTATAACCGTTGTGAGGGGAAATCTAGTTGGGAAGTATTACATAACTCTTTAATTTGCAAGGACTTGCCATAAGGTGTGTTATGTATATGCATTTTGAATTACCAAGATATCATAAATAGCATGTGTATAAACAGCAATCCCTAAACCTCGAAAAATAAAGATTGCAGATAGAATGATCCCGGCAACCAGGCGGAACGAGAAACTGTGTATTGAGAAACTATCGCCGGATGGACCTATGTAATGCATGATAGAAAAGATGGAAGCACATATTAGTATACTGCCAAGAGAGCCAATAGCGGGATTGATTTTTAACGCTTTAACTATAATAAAGTAAATGATGCTTAACAGCAGCATGCGAAAGAGTATTTCTTCGTATATGCCTGCTCCAAAAGAGATAATTATTCCTTTTATAAAACTTTGTACGTATGAGTTAGAAATATCAAATGGCAAATATCCATGTACAAAAAAGAGTACTACGTATCCCAGGGAAAAACCATAAACCGCACTTTCAAAAAGCATAGGAATAAAAATTCTACAGCTTAAACGGTTCTTTCTCTCTATATAAAATATTGAACAGAAGGAGATGATGATGATTAATGAATTGAATACCAGGGTTGCGCTGTCACCAAAGATCTCAAATGGTTTTTTTACAATAACGTCAGCACTGTTTTTTGTTTCAGCACCATAGAGTAGAATACCAATTTCATAAAAGACTAAAAGAGGCAAGATAAAGAGAAAGCTTTTCGGTAGATTTCTCGAACGTGTCAGATAATCATTCATGTGAAGTAAAAGATTACGAGCAACCCAACTGGCCAAAGGTAATAAGAGAAAAGATGCAGTTTGCCGTTATTGACTATTCTTATTAAGATGCGTAGAGAGATGTAACCGGAAATCGCGGCAACAACACTTCCAATTATGAGAAAAGAGATCTCTCCGCTTTGGAGAGTAATGGTGTCTTTTGCCATCATTGCCATAGCTCCCAGAATCGCAGGTATTACCAGTAGGAATGAGAATCTTGCAGCAGTCTCTCTGTCAACACCCCTGAATGTTGCCGTTGCGATTGTTGTGCCTGACCTTGATATGCCGGGGGTTATTGCAAGTCCCTGAACAGCACCAATTATCAAGGCGTCAAAAATACCTAAACTCTTTTTATTGTTTTTGGTCTTTAAAAAATCAAATTTGGTAAACCATAGTACCGTACCGGTTACGATTAGCATATATCCAGCTATTCCAGGTCTGCTGAAAAGAGTTTCCAGTGCATTTCTAAAGGAAAATGCGATTATGACTGTAGGCATTGTACCGATTATTATTAGAAGAAAGAGACGTGTATGAGGATCGTTTTTAAAGATGTTAATAAGGCTTTCACCAGAGAAGAGTTTTTTGCAGGACTGGCAAGCACTTTTTAACATCATAAAAATGTCTTTGTAGAAAACTGCAAATATTGCCAAGAGTGTACTGAAGTGTAATGCTATTTCCCAAATAACACCCTGGGTTTCCATATCTAAGAAACCTTTGAATATTACGAGATGGCCAGAGCTGCTGATCGGCAAAAATTCAGTTAAGCCCTGTATCAGTCCAAGTACTATTGATTTTATTAACATTCACTCAGGGTACTATTAAAAATGATCAAAAGGGGGGCAGGAGAAACGATGGGAAGTATAGCAGTCTCAGAATTTAGTGTCAATAAATTTTGTATGAGTCGTGGTAAAATCAACACTAAGTAAAAAATGTTTAAAGAGAGTGAACAGGGAGCAATTCTCACACGAGAATTAATATGATTCGCCTTTTCGTATTTTAAATTAATGTTGACAATGACACCGTGTGTGATAAAATTTTTGAGGTGTTATCAATATTTTTTGAGGAAATACTGTGATGGTTCACATGGAATTATCAAGGATAATGATATCTGAGACAAGTGACCATCAGATAATTGTCCTTAAAGAAAAAGGCGGACAAAGAAGCTTTCCGATAGTTATAGGTTTGCATGAAGCATGGGCCATTGACAGAGCGGTAAAAGAGATACCAACGCCAAGACCTCTTACACATGATTTACTCTCAAGTGTGATAACGCAGTTAAGTGGGGGCGTTGAAAGGATTGAGATCAGTGACTTGAAGAATAACACTTTTTATGCAAAAATAGTCATTAAGCAAAATGGTAGTGCTTTAGAGATAGATTCAAGACCAAGTGATGCAATTGCATTGGCTATGCAGGGCAACACTCCAATATATGTAGCAAAGTCAGTTCTCGAAGAAGTCTGCAAGTGGGACAACTTAGAGTAACTTAGGATATAGATGTTTTTAAACCAGACCTTGTCAGATCTTACATGATTTGAGAGGTTCGGATTGATAAAAGCGGTTTTTCAGGAGGGATGGCCGAGTGGACGAAGGCGGCAGTCTTGAAAACTGCAGTCCTGGCAACGGGACCGTGGGTTCGAATCCTACTCCCTCCGCCAAAACAAAAGGCGTATTTTTAACTCACAAGTTATACGGAATCAAAAGAGATGTTTTTTTCATCGTTGGAGAGGTGGCTGAGCGGCTTAAAGCGGTGGGTTGCTAACCCATTGTACTTCTTAATGTGGTACCCCGGGTTCGAATCCCGGCCTCTCCGCCATTTGATCATACCTTGTCTTATCAACTCCTGATTGTTTCGGTGTCATGCCTTTCGTGATAAAAACATTCTGAACGGACGGCTACAGTGTCATTCACTGGTCTGGTATGGATACTTTCTCTGATTTTAAGAGCCACTTCTTCAGAGAAATTCCTGACGAAAATCCTCCAAGTTTTCCATCCGTACGTATTACACGGTGACACGGAATTATTGGAGGTACCGGGTTTTTCCCGACCGCATTTCCTACTGCCCTGACGGCCTTTATATTACCAATTTCTCTGGCAATCCATTTATAAGTTCTGAGCTCTCCGTAAGGTATCTCACCTATCTTCTCCCATACCTTCCTTTGGAATACTGTTCCAATACCAAGATCTAATGACGCCTTGAAATTTACTTGATTGCCGTTGAAGTAATCAAGCATCTCATTTAATACGTTCTTTAGTTTGTCGTCATCTCTGATAGGGTTTTTTCGAAATCTGTTTCTTAGAAGTGATTGAAATCCGGCTTCGGAAATCTTTGAAAGATTAATAAAGCAGATACCCTTGGCAGTTTTTGCAACAAAGACGGGGCCAAATGGGGGGGTGAGGCAGGAGTAATGGATTATGTCTGTCATCCGCCTTTATGGCCAAATGTCAGACTGATTCCTTTTATAATGCCAATCATAATGGAAGTTATAAAGAGAATGGTTAACAACAGTGAAATGATATATGTCACTATTCTCCATGAGTTATCTAGCGCTTGATCCCACCATTTGTATGCCAGAAGTGATATTCCAAATAACTCAAGGAAAAACAGAGCTGTTCCCAGGATGATAAAGCCCAGCACTATATACTTTATATCACGCTTATGCGGAGCCATAGATACAGTGAAAATGATAGATGCAATTATGAATAGGATAGAGCTTATACTATGAAATCCGATCTTCCAGAATGCATTTAGTGTCATCCATATCATATCCAGGAAATTTTTTGCATAATCAAATACAAGTTTCATGGAAAACGTCATTTCATTCGGTAAGGATTCACTTACTTGAAGGGGATTCCCGAGGATGATAGAAGTTAAAACCAGAATAAAAGCACAGCCAAAGATAGGTGACGTCGCTATGAAAAAATCGAAGAGATATGGGACCTTTGGCCTGTCGTACTGCAAACCTCCACTATTCTCAATCTTGAAAATATTAAGATCTTTTATGGTGGTGCCGGTAATCAGGCAGAGAAAGGCATGGCTTAATTCGTGTATTACAGTGCCCGGAAAAAGAAACGTTTTGACAATCTTCAGGTTTAGATATTTTGACCACAGCTTTTCGATACCAAAGCTAGTGAAAATAATCACAATAAAACCGAAAGCAAAAGCCAAGTATACCGTTTCAGGTCTCCCAGTATGTCGTGGATAAAGTTTATATAGTGTGAAAAAAAGTAAAATCATTTTGTTTTTACTTTTTAGTGTAATTTTGACTGACGGCTTTGCAGGTTAACAAACCATCTAGAAGATGTCAATTATATAATAACACGTCCTGGCGGGTAAAAAATAAAGGGTATAAGTGGTTTTTAAGGTTAAGTTTTATTCTGATATGACGATAATAATAGTAAGTGAATCAATGGAACTTGTTGTTTGTGGAGGAACATGACAATGTATGAACAAGATCATGCAGGTAATAGTGCAAAATTTACAGTAGACGAGCTTTTGTCGATATTCAAAGCGGAAGCGCAGTCTATTTGTAAAAAACCTGAAGACATCCTTTCTGTAGCCGAAAGTACATTGAGCGATTTTATCAAGTGCTATAGCAAGTATGTAAGTATTGTTTGAAAAGATACGATTTTAGTACCGAACAGTCCAGATTATAAGAGATTTTCGATTATCTTCTTTTCAGGTTCGAATCTGTTTAACTGGCTTAAACCAAGGTGTTCCATTGCCGCTTCTATAATATTATCCCCGGAATTATTACCTGCATAGAATGCACCGGCTTCTATCAGGGCTTCTTTCGGAACAAGGCCAATTACCTCACTTCCAGTTGCCTCAACACCATGTTCCTTGGCTTGGGCTTTTATGGTCTCAAATACTTTGTGCATGGAGGTTTCCTTGTAATTAGTCAGGTTCAGGGATACTTGTGTTATATTGTATTCATTTAGTTCAACGCCTATTGCCTTCACATATTTCAAAAGTCCTGGGACTCTCCTCTTAACGCCTGTTTCATCAATTGTCATAGAACCAGATTCTCTTACCTTTTTAGCAATTTTGTTGGCTATACTTACGTCCCTGGTATTGAGATTTACGTTATAGGCAATCAGAAAAAAACGCGACCCAATAACGGTGGCACCAGCTCTTCTGACCTTGTCATTGTATTCTGTAGGTCCGTAATCAGGTATCCAGCTTTTCAGCTTTTGTTCCAGTCCTTCATATTCACCTTTTCTTATATTTTCAAGGTTTCTTCTTTCTGCCGACCTTGCGGTATCTTCATATAAATACACGGGAATGCCCAGCTTCTCGCCTACATCTTTTCCCAGTTCATCTGATAATTTTATACACTCATCCTTTGTTACATTAGCGACTGGTATTATGGGGCAGACATCCGTTGCTCCTATCCTTGGATGCTCTCCCCTTTGCCGTGACATGTCTATTAGCTCAGATGCTGTAGATATTGCTTTAAACGCAGCGTCTTTTACTCCTGATGGTTCTCCGGCAAAGGTAATTACTGTTCTATTATAATCCCTGTCCGGTTCGACGTTCAAGAGTTTGACGTTACGGGTTGATTGTACAGATGATGCAATTTTATCTATGATATCACTGTTCTGTCCTTCGCTGAAGTTTGGTACACATTCGATAATTTTTTTATCCGTATTGATCATTTTACTTAACAGGATCATATCCTGATCCGCCAAAAGGATTACATCTTATGACTCTCCAGATTCCCTTCAATAATCCTACAACAACACCTCTTTTCTCAATTGCCTCTACAGCATATTGTGAACATGTAGGGTAGAAGCGGCATGATGGGCGTGAGATCGGTGACAGGACTATCTGGTACACTTGTATGAACTTAACAATTAAATACTTCATTTTTTTAACTTATCGTTAATTTGTATCAGAATCGTTTTGAAATTCTCTTCGATGGCATTTAGTGTGAGTTCTGTTAACCCTGGTCTCGGGATTACAACAATATCTGCACCGATGTTCAACAATCCTTTATTCAATCGATATGCTTCTCGAAGAATTCGTTTAAATCTATTGCGCTTGGGAGAATTACCAAATTTTCTTCCCACGACCAGGCCGAGTCTGGAGACAGAGTCGCCATTTGATAGCGCATATATCTTCAGCTGATTGTTGCCGAATCTCTCACCATTATCAAAGACTAGCTGAAATTCTCTTCGTTTTAGTAACCGCTCTTTCTTGGAAAAACCTTGATCCATTTTTCCAATACTAATAGTTTTAAATCATATATTCAAGGAGAAACGCAACCCTCTCATTGCTATCAACTTCAATCTGCATTTTAACTTGACAGTATGTTCTTTATTGATAAAATATTCTCTTAAGTTTGGCTCTCAATTTATCTCATCATATCTCCAAATCTCATCATAATATAAGACATAGCATATAATGTAAGACATTGTTATGCAGATCGTTAGAGGAACACAATTGGAAGATCTTGAACAAACCAGAATTGAAAAATTAAATAAGCTAAGGGAAAAGGGTGTTGATCCATACGGAGCATGTTATAACAACGCCACGCCTTTAAAAGAAGTAGTAGATGGTTACTCGGAGGAAGACGAGGGAAAGAAGGTAAAATGCGCTGGAAGGATCATGACCATGAGGCGCCAAGGTAAGGCATCATTCCTTCACATAAAGGATTGGTCTGGTAAACTCCAGGTTTATGTGAAGATGAATACAGTGGGTGAAGAAAAGTATGAAATTTTTCGCTTGCTGGATCTGGGAGACATAATCGGTGTTGAAGGTGGATTAGTTAAGACTCGAACCGGTGAAATAACAGTCTTTGCTGACGACATTACTGTGCTTTCCAAAGCCCTGCTTCCGCCACCTGAAAAATGGCATGGATTGAAGGATGTTGAGATCAGATACAGGCAGCGCTACATTGACCTTTCGTCAAATGATGATGTAATGGACCTTTTTTTGAAAAGATCCAGTATTATAAAATCAATAAGAAATTTTCTTGATAACAGAAAGTTTGTTGAAGTTGAAACTCCTATGATGCAGGCCATCCCAGGGGGTGCGGTGGCAAGGCCATTTATTACCCATCATAACTCCCTGGATATGGAATTATTCTTACGAATCGCGCCTGAATTGTATTTAAAGAGACTGCTTGTTGGAGGCATGGAAAGAGTCTACGAAATTAACCGTAATTTTCGTAATGAAGGTCTCTCAACACGTCATAATCCAGAGTTCACGATGATGGAGCTCTATCAGGCATATAGTGACTATAATGGAATGATGGAGCTGACTGAGACTCTGATTTCCGGCCTGGCGCACGATCTATATGGTACTTTTGAGGTTCCTTATGGTGAACGAACTATAGATTTGTCTCCTCCATGGCAGAGGAGTACATTTTCTGAGCTATTGTCCAAATATGCTTCAGTTGATTTAGACGATGAAGAGGGGTTGAAAGCTAAAGGCAAAGAGTTAGGTATGGATGTCAAAGGCGTTCACAAGGACATTATTGCTGAACATATTTTTGGTGAGCTCGTTGAAAAGGAGTTGTGGAATCCAACATTTGTAATTGACTACCCGGTCAGCATCTGTCCGCTAACAAAGGCTTGTGAAGATAACCCTAATCTTGCACAGAGGTTTGAAATGTACATTGCAACAATGGAACTTGCAAATTCATATTCAGAGCTTAACGAACCGCTCGAACAAAGCAAGCGATTTCATGAACAGGCAGCTGATGATACAGAGGGAAAGATAGACGAAGATTTTCTAAAGGCACTCAAATACGGAATGCCGCCTGCCGGTGGTTTGGGAATCGGGATTGACAGACTGGTAATGATCCTGACAAATAGTGCTTCCATTAGAGATGTGATTTTGTTTCCATTGCTGCGACAACAATCTTGATAAAGTAGGGAGGGTTTCCCTGCCGATCATATTTGATCTTACAGAAACTTTAAACCATGATAGAAGAGATTACCAACGATTACCTATGCGCTAAAGAAATCAGCAAGGAATATACAATTGGTAAAACGTCTATCCGTGTTCTCGACAAGGTGAATCTGGACGTAAAAAAGGGTGAGATATTAATCATTTTGGGAGCTTCTGGGGCAGGTAAAAGCTCACTCCTCCACATCATGGGTATACTAGATTCACCGACTTCAGGCCATGTAAGTTTTAAGGGCGAAAACTTAAGTATTATTGGGCAGAAAAAATTAGCTGAAAAACGGAACAGGATATTCGGATTCGTATTTCAGTTTTATCATCTTTTGCCGGATTTTAATGCATTAGAAAACGTTATGATGCCTCGCCTGATAGGCAGAAGATTTTTTAAGACAGTGTCTAAAAAGGAACAAACAGAAAAAGCGACAGAGCTCTTAGAACGTGTAGGTCTTAGAGACAGAATAAATCATAGACCAAACGAACTCTCAGGTGGAGAGAAGCAGAGAGTGGCAATTGTCAGGGCGTTAATGAATGACCCTGAGATATTGCTATGTGACGAGCCTACAGGTAATCTTGATACAAAGTCTGGTCGTGAGATTCAGAAATTGATCTGGGATTTAAACGAAAAAACGAAACAGACTGTGGTGATTGTTACTCATGATGAAAGATTTGCAGAAACCGCAGGGCGTGTAATCAGAATGGCTGATGGTAAGATTGTAGATTATTCTAGTAACTAAAAGGAGCATTATAGTAGATGGAGCCTAAGGTATATATAAACGGAGAGCTATATCCAAAAGAAGAGGCTAAGGTTTCTGTTTTTGATCATGGCTTGTTATATGGCGATGGAGTCTTTGAAGGAATTAGATGTTACAATGGCGCTGTATTCAAACATTCAGAACATATCGACAGGCTTTATAGTTCTGCAGAGGCAATTTCACTTGAAATACATTTGACCAAGGATCAGCTTAAGGATGCCGTTATAAATACCCTGGAAGCTAACAACTTAAAAGACTCTTATATCAGGCTAATTGTAACCAGGGGAGTCGGAAAACTTGGTCTTGATCCTTTCAATTGTGAAACGTCACAGATCATAATTATAACAGATACCATCCAGTTGTATCCTAAGGAGTTATACGAAAATGGCCTTGATGCAATTATAGTACAGACAATTCGCAATCATTCAAAAGCGCTTAATCCCACGATAAAATCTATGAATTATCTTAATAATATTCTTGCAAAGATTGAATGTCTTAACGCTGGTGCTGCTGAAGGTATCATGTTAAATACAGACGGTTACGTGGCAGAATGTACCGGAGACAATATTTTCATAGTAAAAGATAATGAAATTTTAACACCTCCTGTTTCCGCAGGAATTCTGGTCGGCATAACGAGAAACGTTGTTATTGAACTTGCAAAGGAAGCCGGTGTAACAGTAAAAGAAGTGCAGATGACACAGGATGACTTGTTTGAAGCTGATGAATGCTTTTTGACGGGAACTGCCGCAGAAATTATTCCAGTAGCAAACATAGACGGAAGAAAAATTGCCACTGGAAAACCAGGTAAGATTACTCTCAGTTTATTAAAGAAATATCAGGAACTTACTTCGTCACATTCTTCTTTGTAAACAGCGTTTCATAAAGAATCATTCCAACCCCCACGCATATGAGAGCATCTGCTATATTGAATGTTGGCCAATGATATCCCCAGCCTAAATGGACATCTATAAAATCCCTGACATGGTGATGGAAGATCCTGTCCCACAGATTCCCTATTGCGCCTGAGAGAATCATGCCAAAAGCAATATCAGTGATCAATCCGGATTTATCAAAACTTCTGTAAAACCACACGATGGCGCCTATAGCTGCTATACAAAAAAAAATGAGGATGTTGTTTCGGCCTTGAGCAAGGCCCCAAACAATACCCTCATTTCTACTACAAACAAAACCTAAAAAACCATTTATAATTATATGCCTTCCGGCATCATTGAATTTCGCAAATACCGTCCATTTCGTTACAAGATCAAGGAAAATACCACAACAAGTAACAATTAAAAATAGTGTAGTATTTTTCGAAATATTGCTATCTGCCAGTTTATTCGTCTCCCTCTTCCTCTTCCAGCCTTTGACACTCTATGCAGTTATGCACATAAGGCAATGCTGAAAGACGTGCTTTGGTGATTTTTGTTCCACACTCCTCACAAGAGCCATATGTCTTATCTGCAACTCTTTCCAGAGCATTATCGATAGCTTTCAACTCCTCTTCACCATTTTGAATCAACCCAATGGTTAAGTCTCGATCGTAATTGTCGGTACCGACATCAGCCATGTGGATAGGGACATTAGATAGATCTCCCGATGCGTCCTGTCTGGATTTTCCTAATGCTTCGTCCTCCATAAAGGTTACATTACCTACCAGTTTCTTCCTGAGATCTAAAAGTATTGTTTTGTATTGTGCCAGTTCTGCTACTTTCATTTTATCCCTCCTTTAACCTGCATAACGTACTCGAACAACCGACATGTTACCATACTCCTTTAATCCTTAAAAGAGTATTCTGTCTGAATTTTGAACGAATATAACCAATAAAAAAATAAAGTCAAGGGTTTTTTAATGTCCTGGAATTACCATGATTTTACTTTTTTGAGCATAAAAAAAAACTGACTTGATTATTCTTATAATATATTGTATTACGTGTACAGTCATGTAACGTTAGCACCGCTTTGTATATATTATATACAGTTATTAAGTTGCGGTTATGTTGTTCTTCTGTATCGAGTTAGAGAGAATATTTTAGTAATTTATAGAAAAAATGCATAACAAATCACACGAAATCATACTTGTTGTAGACTTTGGTTCACAGTACTCTCATCTGATTGCGAGGAGAATCAGGGAACAAAACGTTTACAGTAAAATTGTATCTTATAAAATAACTCCTGAGGAGATCAAACAACAGAAGCCTAAAGGCATTATTTTGAGTGGTGGGCCAGCCAGTGTTTATGCTTCAGATGCGCCACGATGTAATGAAGAGGTTCTTCGTATGGGAATTCCTGTTTTAGGAATATGTTATGGCTTTCAATTGGGTAGCCAGATATTAGGTGCTGAAATTGAATCAGCAGAAAATAGAGAATACGGAAATACCAAGTGTACTATCAAAGATGATACATCACTTCTTTCTGGACTTGGTGATTCTATAGATGTCTGGATGAGTCATGGTGATCAGGCAATGGCGCTCCCGGATGATTTCGAGTCACTCGCATATACGGATAATTGTCCGTACGCTGCAGCAAAACATAAAGAAAGTAATTTCTACGGAGTTCAATTTCATCCGGAAGTTACGCACACTCCATCCGGTAGTCAAATTTTGAATAATTTCCTTTTCAAAATCTGCGGTTGTTCAGGTGATTGGGAGATGAGTTCATATATAAAGAGTGCAGTCGAAAAAATACAGAAGCAGGTGGGAAAAGAGAAGGTTATATGTGGCTTATCAGGAGGTGTAGATTCTGCTGTCGCAGCCGCCCTTATTTACAAAGCGATAGGCAGTAACCTTTCATGTGTTTTTGTAGACAACGGATTACTGAGAATGAATGAATCAGGAAGTGTAATTGAAACATTTAAGAAGAATTTCAAGGTTGATTTACATTTTGTTGATGCAAGGGACAGGTTTTTAGAAAAATTATCAGGTATAACTGATCCGGAGCAGAAACGAAAGATCATCGGTCACGAATTTATTGATGTATTTAAGGATGAATCAGATAAAATTGCAGATATCAAATATCTGGCACAGGGCACCCTGTACCCGGATGTAATAGAAAGTGTTTCTGTGCATGGAGGCCCTGCCGTTACTATTAAAAGTCATCACAATGTGGGAGCTCTGCCTGAGGAGCTGGGTTTCGAGCTTGTTGAGCCCCTCAGGGAGCTTTTTAAAGATGAGGTGAGAAAAATGGGTTCTGAGCTTGGGCTTCCGGATGATATTTTATGGAGACATCCTTTCCCCGGCCCCGGCCTTGCCATAAGGATAATAGGCGATATTACAGAAGATAGACTGCAGACCCTCAGATGTGCGGACGAAATAATGATACAGGAGATAAAATCGGCAGGTCTTTACAGGGGAATTGCCCAGGCGTTTGCCGTCTTCCTGCCGGTGAGCACCGTTGGTGTTATGGGAGATGAAAGAAGCTACGAGAATGTTATTGCTCTTCGGGCTGTCGAATCAACTGACTTTATGACGGCAGATTGGGTAAAGATACCATACGAAGTACTGGCCCGTATTTCGAGCCGTATAATTAATGAAGTTAGAGGTGTTAACAGAGTTGTTTACGACATCAGCTCAAAGCCACCGAGCACTATTGAGTGGGAGTGATTCTCAAATGAATCGCTTGTAAGCACTCATAAGCTGCCGAGTAATCTTTCCCGGAACTGCCTTTCCTATCTTAGAATCGTCAATCTTCGAAACGGGCATTATTTCCATCAGTGAATTAGTAATAAACACTTCATCTGAATTGACTAATCTATCTATCTCAAAACACTCTTCACTCACAGGGATACTGCTGTCACGGCAAATATCAAGCACCGTTTTTCTTGTGATTCCAGGCAGGATATTTGTATCGAGTGAAGGGGTAACAATACTCTCGCTGCTTACCATGAAAATATTACTTACCACGCATTCGGCTACATGGCCGTCGGTATTAAGGATAATCGTCTCATGCGCAGCCTTCTTATTTGCCTCTTCCTTCAAAAAAATACTTTTCAGTAGATTTGTTGATTTGTGACGGGAGATAGGACAAGATGTGCTCCTTCTGTAATCGGAAACAACCAGAGACATTCCTTCGTCATAAAGATTTCTGTCATAGGGTGTAAGTGCTTTGACCTGGATCAGGGTAGTTGGGTCGATATTGTTATCCATTTGAAGCCTACCGCCTCCTGCACCTCTTGAAAGCGTAATTCTGATATAGGCATCCTGGCAACGAT
>Ga0233429_1001626_pt1 | contig 25975 bp, 25 predicted proteins | sample SI_118_April2016_3_FD_179879 | JGI IMG/M metagenome (GOLD analysis project Ga0233429, IMG submission 179879) | Seawater microbial communities from Saanich Inlet, British Columbia, Canada - SI_118_April2016_135_MG | ecosystem: Environmental > Aquatic > Marine > Inlet | place: Canada: British...
CCTTCGGCATGCGGTACAGAAAAACCGACTCGATGACGTTGGTAACGCCATTAAACTTTTTTTGGCGCATAACTAAGGAAAATTTGGACAGATATGATGCGATCGTGCCCCTGATCTGTGCCTAACTGGCGCCTGAGGATTGGGAAGAAATCTGTCGCCGCTTGTTTCCGCCCACCCTCGCCAGAGGAAACGCCCTACGGGCTCGAGGGAGAGCCAGCAAGGTCAAAGTCAATGTCGGACTCATACACCCCCCCGCCTCAGATTATAAATACCCACTGACTCATAACCTGAAGGTCGTTGGTTCAAATCCAACCCCCGCAACCAAGACGCAACCCCTTGAAACTTAACCGTTTCTTGGGGTTTTTGTTTGGCTAGGAAACCGCAAAAATCCCGACACCACCAGAATAATTGCCGCTTTCCTTGCCGCCTTTTTCAACGGTAGGACAAACGGCGGAAGTCCGTCATGAACGATTATTCGGCACGGCCTTCCGTAATATTTCGGCTGTCTTGTGGAACGGGTTATTGTTTGCCATGCGGTCGGCTAGACCTATGCGGGCATTTTGAATTTCCGGATCCACCAATATGTCGGAGAACACTTCCGTCGCTTGATCACTGTTTGCCAGAGGAACAACACGCCCGGCGCCTAGCCGTTGCATGCAGGCAGCGTTATCTGGTTGTTCAAATCTGAGAGGTATGACCAATTGCGGAAGCCCGGCGGCCATCGACTGCGCGATGGTGCCAATGCCTCCGTGATGGATGATGGCGCAAAAATGCGGCAGCAACTGGCTGAACGGTGCCTGTGCCACGACCAGGCAATCATCTGGCAAATCGGCGGGCAGGTCTTCGGGGTAGCGGCTGATGATCAGGCTGCGTCTGCCATTGGCCCGGCAAGCATCAAGCCCGCGTTGGAAAAACAACGTGGCTTCCTGCATGAAACTGCCGCAAAACAGCGCCACCGGCGGCGCACCGGCCTTGAGGAAAGCTTCGACCTCGGGCGCGAGAGGCACGACAATCCCGATATCGATCAAAGGGAAACCGCTGAGGTGCAGATGGGCGGGCCAATCGTCGCCGGGGCGTTCGAACCAATAGGGAAACAAGCCTATGAAATTCTCATCGGATTTGTTGGGTCCACCATCCTGAAACAGATGACCAAGACCGGCGGTCGGTCCACCGCCCGTGCGGCCATAGGTGTGAAACAGATAATCCTCGGCCGCCCGCATCGCCCGCCAATAGGAGACTTTTTCCCCCGGCAACAGGTCTTTCCCCAGTTGCTGCGAAGGTTCCATGCCGCGCAGCATGCCCGGCTGAATTGCCAGATTGACCAGTGGCAAACCATGTGCCCGGGCCGCCCATCGCGCGCCATAGGAATAGTTATTGGGCACGATCAGGCATCTATCCTTGTGCAGGGCGGCGAACTCTTCTACCCGCCGGGCGGCGGGGGCGAGGCAGGGGCGTATCCCCTCCCGCAGAAACGCGGCCCAACCGCTGTCCCGGTCCTGCCACGCCGCGCCACCGACGAAGGCGTCGAATTCGGCGCGGCCGCCAATGGCATGAAAGGCGATGCCGGAGGCCTCAATAGCAGATCGGAAGACTTCATTGGCCATGATCTCCACCTCATGGCCCGCACCAATCAGCAGACGGCCCGTGGCCAGCACCGGCATCAGATCGCCCATGGTTCCAACGCAGGACAGTAAAACGGGCGTTCTGGTCATGGTTGACCTCAACTATGCCGCAACGCATCCACCACCTGGCTGCGGATTGCGATTTGTGCCGGGAAGATGGAAACGATGCCTGCCAACAGGGCCAGGAAAATCATGTTGCCGATCCATTTGCCCGGCACAAAGGCGATATAGAGCTGTACTGCACCGGATATCCCAGGCGGGGTATAGGTGATACCGGCATGATTTATCAGGTAGGCGACAACGGCGCTGGCAAGTGAGGCGAAGATCCCGGCCGCGAATCCGAGCATTAATCCCTCGACCCCGAACATGCCTCTGACGCGATTGGGCGACATGCCCAACGCCCGCAACATGCCGATCTCACGGATCCTCTCCATGGCCGCCATGGTCATGGTATTGAAGACCCCCATCAGGACCACGACCAGAACAATTAGGAACAGGAAGCCGAAAATCATATTGTAGATGTCCTCCACCCCCTTGAAAAAGGCGGACAGCTCCCGGAAGGTTTTCACCTTCAACGTCATTCCGTCCAACTGGCTGAGCTGTTTTGCCAATCGTGCCCGTGCCTCACTAAGCTTGACGCCGTCATGCAGCACGACGGATATCTGATGCGCCCCTTGCGTGCGGTAGAGTTTTTGGCCCAAAACCAATGGCATGATGACAAATTTGTCGTCGGTTGCCGTTGACCCCGTGGGATAGGTCGCCTTGATGGAGATATCGACAGCATTCATCTGGTTCTTGACGGTGGTAGAGAACAGGGTCAGGAAATCACCGGTTTTCACCTCCATGATTTCCGCCAGCCCCTTGGCCACCTGACCATCGGAAACATCGCCGGCGGCCAGGGGAACGCCCTCTCCTCGCCAATCGAATTTTTTCTGGAATTGGGCCAGGACCGCCGGGTCTATTGCGACGGCGATAAAGATGATGCTGCTTTTGCCATTGCTGATCAGGCCGGAAAGGTTCATGCGGGCGGCGGCGATCGCGACATCAGGGTCCTTGCGGATCATCTCCAGGGCCCGGGTCAATTGATCGCCATCGAGCATATAGCCAATCTCATCAATCTTACCCTTGGTCATGGCGCCTTCCTTCATGACGCTTAGATGCCCCAGCATCTCGCCGTATGCAGCCGTCTCCGCCAGCGATTCCACGGTATCGGTCTGGTATCCCTGAAACAGGTTGACCGCAACCAGGCCGGCAATAAGCGTAAGCGAGGTGATCAAAGTCCGGCGTTTCTGGCGCAGCAGATTGACGATGGAAAACCGGAATGCAAGCATGGCCAACCTCAATATTTCCGGGAGGCATTGGACGTTGCCGGTGCCGCCAGGTTGCCATCGCGCAGGGACAGGATCACATCGGCATGTTGGCGCAGGCGGTTGTCATGGGTGGCCAGGATCACCGCCGTGCCCATCATGTGGCAAAGATCTTGAATTGCCGACACTGTTTGTACGGCATTCTCGGAATCAAGACTGGATGTAGGCTCATCCGCGACCAGTAATTTTGGCTGGGTGACCAGGGCGCGTGCCGTCGCGACGCGCTGGCGCTGTCCGCCGGAGAGCTTTTCGGGCGGCTGTTTGGCAAGCTCACCCATATTCAGTTTCTCCAGGATCTCCATCACCCTCTGATCGGCACGCCTGCGGCCCGTGCCTTGGATGTCCAGTGGCAGGCGGATATTTTCCAACGCGGTCATGCGGGGGATCAGGTCGGCCGTCTGGAAAATGAAACCAATCTCCTCATTACGCAATCGGGCCAGCTTCTTTTCCGGCAGATCCACGATGATCCTGCCGTCGAGCTCTATATCGCCGCTGTCGGCGCGGTCCAGCAGTCCCAGGATGTTGAGGATCGTGGATTTGCCGCTGCCGCTTGGCCCCTCAAGAAGGGTCAAGGTGCCTTCGTGCAGTTCGAGATCAATATCATGCAGGATTTCCTGCCGGTTTATCCCTTCGCCATAGCCTTTACATACGGCGCGCAAACGGGCGCGGGGGTGGGGGCTTTTTATGTTCATGGCGCGGGGGCAGGCTCTGTTTTGTTGAGGCTGTCAATCATGGAGACCCAAATTAATGGAACGGACAGAATACGGTGATTGAGGCGATGATGGAACAATCGATTGCCAAGGGTGCCGGGTTCGGGAGGATGGTCTGCGGTCGGTCGGTGGTGTCTGCGGTGTCTGCGGCGCAAGAGGCGGTTCAGGATGCCTGGCCTTCCCACTGCACGATCCGGTCCTGAAGGCGCCTGATTTGGACCTGTGTCTCGGAGCGAAAAATCAGGGCTGTCCGGTCGATATCCAGCAACAGACCCGTCAGGGTTTTTCCCGGTGCGAGTTCAATCCAGATGGCGCTCTGAAAATCCTGCCGTAGGTGTTGCATCAGGCCCAGCCAATTGACGGGATGATCGATTTGCCGGGCCAGTTGGTCACGGATCTCACCGCTCTTTTGAATAGGCCGGATATCCAGCGCATTCCAGACCGGGCAGGCCGCATCCGAAATGTCGGCACGTTCCAGGCATTCCCTGAATGCGTCCGCTGCCCGAGACATGGCGTTGCTGTGCCAGGGGCCGGACACCGGCAGGCGTGTTGCCCGCAGTCCCCTGCCGGGAGCCAAGTCCGATAGTTTGGCCAAAACATCATCCTCGCCGGCCAGAACAGCCTGTTTGCCAGAATTTAAATTGGCGATGCAGACACTGCCGGGTTCCACATTACTCAGCAATTCTGCCAGCTGATCTTCTATCCCGTCTTCTCGGCTGGTCATGGCGATCATTGTGCCACCGCTGGCATCGGCCGCCTGTTGCATGAATTTGCCGCGCTGTGCCGCGAGGTGTAGCAAGGTCTCAAACTCATAGGCGCCTGCGGCATGGAAGGCGCCCAATTCCCCCAGACTGTGCCCGGCCAGGGCAACAGGATTCAGATTCAATGGCTGCAACGCTGCCCAGGCCATGGCGGAAATGGTGCAAATGCAAGGTTGCAGAATATCCGTGCGGTTCAGCAGCTTTGCTGGCCCACGCCGCAGGATTTCGGCAATCGGGAAATCCAGCAGAGTTTCGGCCCGGGCCAATATTGCGGCGGCCTCCTGGCTATGTTCCAGCAGGCTTTTTCCCATGTCGAGGGACTGCGCGCCCTGGCCGGGGACTAACATGACGGCGGGAATGGCAGGACCGCCCCTATTAGGTATCAAGGTTCAAAACCTTACCAACAAGCCCGTCACCAGCTGTGTTTCCACATCCTGGTTGAACGCGCCGCCTTCCTGACCATAGGATTGCAGCAATGAAAGCGAAAATTCGGCTGGCCCGACGGAATAGAGAAGACTGCCATACAGCCGCCCGGAAAAATCCTGGAGGCTGAATTGATTTTGCAGGGCTAAATCAAAGTCACCAATGGATTTCGTGGCAATCAAGCTCATATTGTGCCGGCCCAGATAGGGCAGCTGGTTTAGCGCGGCTTCGCCCAAGGTTCCCAATGCAAGCGCCGGCGCGGCAGACAAATTCTCGTTGGCTCTTATGGAAATATTGTGGGCGAGATCCAATTCATCGTTGTCATAGCCAGATCCCTGATACAGATACTCAACATAAAAGGTGGTGTCGTCCTTGGTGGTGTAGGAGCCGCCGACAACCAATTCCATTCTCCGCTCAGCCTGCCCCTCATCATAAGTGCCGCCCAAAAGGTTGTTGGAATCTTCGACCGGATATCTCGCCAGCCCGCGTTTCCGATAGCCGCCATCGAAATAAGCAACGCTGGCTTCATTCATCGTCCATTGCCCATAGGCGCCATAAATTGGGCCGTAGTCTTTTTGCGCGCCGGCGAGCAGGGAAAAGCTGAAATCAAAATTATTGTGATGTACGGCGGCAATGAAAGAGCGTTTGGAAGGATCGCTGTCCGATGATTCCGCCGCGCCGTTGCCGTAGTTTTGATAGGCACTAAAACTCCAGCTGTCGTTGAAGGCATGGGACGTCCACAAAAAATCGGTGCCGTATTCCTCTTCCAACGGGTTGGCGGTACTGCTGCTGTCGGGAAAGGGATTGGAGGGGGAGCCGATAAAAGCCGGGCCCCAGGCGACAATACCACGCTGTGCGGCAATCGTTGTGCTCGGGATCAAGCCCGAGAACTTGGCTTGATAACGGCCCAGCTGAGTGTTGATTTGATTGTAGGGTTTGCCCCCTTGATGATCAAAAAAATGCCGCTCGAACCTGAACCAAGGCTCCAGCCGCAGGTTTATGCCCTCGGCCCGGTTCCGATAGGACAACCGGAGCCGTGCCACATTCAGCCAGTTTCCGGTTTCGATCTCCTTGATTAAATTTCCGGGGTTGATCAGGCCTTCAACGGGATTGGTATGGGCATACAGGCTGCTGATCTCGCCATCGATGCGCAGATCGTTCCAAAATACCTGTAACGGGCCTGCCTTGTGGACCGCTGCTTGATCCGCCTCAACCTCGAGCGGATTCAAGGTGCCTGAAAACGCCAGCAGCAGAATACAGCAACAATGGAGCCTGTTATTCATGTGAAACAGCCAGCCCCTGCAGCATATGATCCAGCGGGCCGGTTTGCATATTTTTCAGGCTCAAATAATAGGTCTCGTTCTTGCTTGTATGGATCCGAACTTGTGAGAGGAACACCTGTTTCCGTCCATCCAGTTCGACGCTGTTTTCAAACGCGAAGGTCAGGTCCCAGACCTCGTCCCGTTCATGGTCGAACAATTGTCCCGTACTTGGCAGGCCGGTGCGATCGTCATAGGCGATCTTCAATAGCTCAACAGGTGCCAGCGGGTTATGCTCTGACAGTGAAAACACTCGTTTTCCAGTTTCCTTCGATGCTTGTTCCTTGACGGCATACCCGGCCCAGAAATCCCCGAATAAATGACTAGCAAGCCAAAATATCCGCCGGTTCATCAGATCTCGATATACGGTCGGCCGCATGGCCTCTTGCCCATGTTCCGCTTCGAGGTGAATGCGAATGCCATCAAGGATGAGCAGGTCGCCCCTATAGCGGTGAGGAGCGCTATACTCGAATACCCGCGCATGTTCAGATAGGGCAATTCGGGCGCTTTCCAATGGCGGGCCATCCGCCGAAGTGCGTAGCTCCAAATTGAAATAGAGGGCCGGATCCTGCGTCCAGACCAGCAGCAGCTTTTCCAGTGCCGGTCTCAGCGCAGCATCAGAGGCAATGGCAACCGGCATCAGGGCCTGGAGCAGCATGCAACCGGAAAGAACCATAAACAGCCGCAATTTTTCCTTCAGCTTGGGCAGCAATAGGCTTTTCCCATCCGTGTCATCCGGGCCGTTGGTAGTCGATTTCTCCATCAGCGCCTCAATGACCGAATTCCGCCCGTTCTGGGAAATTTTCCGAATCTAATGTTACACAAGCGTACCTGGAAATGGAATGGCAATGCGGCATGGTTCCCGGAACTTCCAAAAAGCCCGTCAAATTCGGCGAGATGGGGTAAACTTGCCACGGTGCGGGATGAAGTACGGGAGAGCGGGACGTAATGGTTGGCGTTGTGATCACTGGCATTGGTCTTCTCACGGCCCTTGGCAACGGCCGGGATGAATGTTGGAGGCATGTAGTACGGGGCGATAGCGGTATCGATCACCATACACCGTGGCCGGCGGAGGCTTATCCGACAGATCTAGTCGGGGCGGTTGAAGATGCTGCGTTGTCCGCCAAATTCACACGCAAAGAGACCCGGCGGTTGGATCGGTGCCATCAACTGGCGCTGGTCGCGGCAGGGGAGGCGTTAAGCGATAGCGGCCTGGAACTGATGTCGGGCGATCGGGCACGCGCGGGCATCTATCTGGGCACCTCACTCGGCGGCATGTTGTCGGGGATGAGCTACTATCGCGCCATGCTGGAAAATGGTCCGAAGCGACACGTATCGCTCTACCATTATCCATTTCACGTTTGCCTCGATCTGTTGGGAAAAGCGACGGGATTTTCCGGCGCGCGTTCGCTTGTTGCAACGGCATGTACCGCATCTACCCTGGCCGCGTCCCAAGCCTATGAGGCCATTCGTCAAGGCATGGTGGATACCGCCCTACTCGGTGGCGTTGATCCTTTATGCGAGTTTTCATTTGCCGGCTTCAGTGCCATGAAAAATGTTTCGTCGGATCGTTGCGCACCGTTCAGTGAACCCGTGGGCCTTTCATTGGGAGAGGGCGCCGCCTTTTTCATTTTGGAACGCGAAGACAAGGCCAGGGAGCGCGGCGCGCAAATTTATGCCCGGCTTGGCGGATATGCCTTGGGCGCCGATGCCTATCATCCGACCGCGCCTGACCCATCAGGACGAAATCAGAAACGTCTGCTGCGGGAAGCGATGGACGCCGCCGGTCTGACGCCGGAAGATATTGACTATATCAATGTCCATGGGACCGGTACCCAAGCCAATGATATCTGTGAAACCAACGCCGTTCACGAGGTATTCGGCGACCTTGCATCCCGCCTGGCGGTATCATCGACCAAGGGGGCGACCGGGCATACCTTGGGGGCCGCCGGTTGCGTGGAACTTGCAATGACCGTGATGGCTGTTGCGACCGGCCAACTGCCGCCAACCGCGAATTACACCTCCGCCCGCGACGGATGCGATCTGGATTATGTGCCCAACGTCGGCCGTCCGGCTGTCATCCGAAATGCCATCAGCCAGAATTTTGCGTTTGGTGGCAATAATGCGGCATTGGTTGTTTCGGACGCCGGAGATGGGGTGCTTGTCAAGGATGCGGTTGGTTTTGACGATGATCTGATGCCGGTTGTGACCGGTATGGGGCTGATTGCGCCCAATGGGATTGGCGAGGATGCGTTCGTGGCGGCCTTGCGGGAAGGTGCAAGTGGTATCACCGATGCAGGCGATATGGCATTGGCCAGCCAGCGAACAAAGCTGGCCGGCATTATTCAGGATTTCAATCCCGCCCGCCTTACGCGGACCCGCATCCGGCGGGCGGACAGGCTGGGTCAGCTCGCCGTCTGCGCCGCCGATCAGGCATTGGCCAATGCAAAATTGCGGGTCAGTAAAGACATGGCCGAACGGGTCGGTGTCTTCATAGGTACCGATCGGGGCCCTGCGGGTAGCTGCGAAAGTTTTTATCGTGAAATTGCCACCGGTGGCCTGCGGGATGCCGATCCCAAGGATTTCCCCAATACGGTACTGAATGCCTGTGCCGGATTGGTTGCGGTTAATTTACGGCTGCGCGGACCCAATATTGTCACCAGTGTCGGTGCGGCATCAGGTGCTCAGGCGATCGCTCTGGGTGCGCAGCTAATCCAGGCCGGCAAGGCGGATGCAATTATCGTCGGCGGATGCGACGAGTTGAGCCCCAGTGTTTTGCAGGGATTCGCCGCCGCCCGCCAACTTTCCCCCTACGGCGATATGGCTGAGGAAGGTCTGTGGCTTCACGACAAACGCGCGAATGGCATGGTGTTGGGTGAGGGCGCCGGGCTGGTGGTGTTGGAGAGCAAGCGCCTGGCCCGTGAACGCAAGGCCCGCATCTTGGCCGAGATCCCTGCCTTTGCAATTGCCGGTGCCTCGGATGAAGCGACTGTCGGCATTCAGGCTGCCATGGGTGACTGTCTGGCACGGGCCGGCAATTGCCATCCGGATCTGGTCGTGTCCGGCGCGATTGGCAAACCTGAAATTGATCGATATGAACGGGCGGCATTGGAAGCGGTTTTCGACAAGGGCGGGAGACCCAAAGTCGCTGCCCTGGCCGGACTTTTTGGCGTCAGCGGTGCGGGTTCGGCACTTTCCGTCTGCGCCGCGGTGCTGGGAATTGAACATGGTTTCATGCCCGCCGGTCCGGAACGGCGCGCGCCGGAAGGGGATTTTGAATTTGTCGAAAGCGGCGCCAAGGATGGCACGCCGAAGGCTGTTTTGGTCAATGCCATGTCGCTGGGCGGTACAGCCGTTTCAATTCTGTTCAGAAAAGTGAATGACGCACATGAGGTTTGAAGGGAAAACCGCCCTGGTAACGGGCGGCAGTCGTGGGATCGGAGCGGCGGTCACAAAACGGCTGGTCCGTGAAGGCGCCCATGTCTTTGTCAATTTCCGGCGCGGAAAGCGCGATGCCGATAATCTGTTGGCGGAACTGGATGACGAGGGTTTGACCGCCACGCTGCTGCCCTTTGACGTGGGCGATCAGCTGGCCGTGGACGCGGCCATGGGAGAGATCATCGATGGGCGCGGCGGTATCGATCTGCTGGTTAACAATGCCGGCATTACCCGGGATGGCTTCATTGCCATGATGCCCCAGGATGCCTGGGACCAGGTCTTGCAGACGGATCTGACGGCGCCCTTCCTCGCATGCCGGGCCGTGGCCAAGACAATGATGCGCCAGCAGTCCGGCGCCATCGTCAATATCAGCTCCACCACCGCTGTAAGTGGGCGCCCCGGTCAGGCCAACTATGCGGCGGCGAAAGGCGGGGTGATCGCCCTGACCCGTACTTTGGCGCTGGAGATGGCCCCACATGGCGTTCGGGCAAATTGCGTGATTCCCGGCTTTGTCGAAACTGATATGCTGAAGAACCTCACTGCAAAACAAAAAGAGGAGTATCTGGGCTATATTCCCTGCGGCCGTTTCGGCCGGCCTGAAGAGGTCGCCAACGTTGTCGCCTTCCTGCTTTCCGACGAGGCATCTTATATCCAGGGCCAGACCATCACGGTCGATGGTGGAATGATCCATTGATCACCAGGGCGGAAATAGAAAGGCAGGTGTTGAAACAGGCCAGCGATGTGTTTGGTATTCCCGTGAAGGAATTGGGACTGGACAGTTGCATGGATGAAATCCGCGAATGGGATTCATTCGCCCATGTGGCCCTGGTGCTGGAGTTGGAAGAGGTTTACGGCCTCGAACTGCCACCTAAGGAAAGCGCCTATTTTGAAAAGCTTCACGACATGGTTCAGGCTCTGGAACAGCGACTGGTACTTTAGCGACGGCCGCATTGGAATAAAATGTCGCACTGGTTTAGTCCTTGCTCTCCCTGAACCAGATTGAAAATCGATACAAGCTGATAGCCAAACCCGTCAAGCAGGCTGAAATACTGGGTCAGGTCGGTTTGCGCGACATAGGTTTCGCAATGAATATATTCGAAATAGATCAGCTGGATTGCATGTTTCCCCAGCATTTCAGCGGCGCCCTGAAGCACTCTATATTCATGCCCCTGCACGTCGATTTTGAGGATATCGATGGCGGCAATGTCGTGGTCGCGGCAATAGGCATCCACAGTTGAGACCGGAACCAAAATTTCCTCACGCCGGCGCAATGCTACTGCCGGCCAGTTTTCACCGGCATTCGGATGGGTATCCTGCAGGGAGCTGGTGGCGGCAAAGGCATTGATATTGAACTTTGCCTCGCCCGGGGTGGCCGCCAAGGCGCAATCATTTATGATCACGTTCGCATCGGATAATTTTTCCCGAGCCTGTTGCCGGGCTTTCTCTTGTGGTTCGAAATAATGGATCTCGGCTTCTGGAAACATTTGCGCATAGCGTTCACTTGTCTGCCCCAGATGTCCGCCGACATCAAAGATGATCCGCGCCTCCCCCAATAGCTTGCTTTGCAGGGTGAAGGCTGTGTCGTCCGTTGCCGAGCGCACGGCCGCCATGCCGGCCCGGTTCGCGGCATTGGAAGTTTTCTGCGGAGGTTTGGAAATATCTCTTCCTTTCCTATCGCCGTCTCTGCCAATCAGGCGGCCTGCCCGGCAAGACGTTCGCGAAGCGCATCGTGAATATCACGTAACGTGGTTGGTAAATCGTACTGGTGGTGCCAGGCGGGATAGTCAGACTGAAACTGTCTAACGTCACTAATCCACCAGATATGATCCCCGATCCGGTTTTCATCAGAGTAGTCCCAATTCATGGGGCGTTCGGTCAACTGCTCGCAAGCCTTGATTGCTTCCAGCATGGAGCAGTTGGCCAGGCGTCCACCGCCGATATTATAAACGGCACCCGGCCGTGATGGTTTCTGACTAAAGTGCCAAAAGGCGTTAACCAGATCGTGCGCATGGATATTGTCACGGACCTGCTTTCCCTTGTAACCGAAGACTGTGTAGGGGCTGTTCATTATGGCACACCGCATCAAATAGGATAGAAAGCCATGCAGCTGCACACCCGAGTGCCCGGCGCCGGTGACGCATCCTGCCCGGAAACAGGCCGTTTGCATGCCGAAATAGCGGCCATATTCCTGGACCATAAGGTCGGCGGCTGCCTTCGAGACACCGAACAAACTATGTCGCGTTTGATCCAGTGACATGGTTTCGTCGATACCGTGTTGGGCATATGGATGGGTATCGGCCATTTCCCAACGGGTTTCCTGCTCAACCAATGGCAGGTCATTCGGGGTGTCGCCGTAGACCTTGTTGGTGCTGCAATAGACAAAGGCGGCATTCGGCGCATGGGCGCGGCAGGCTTCCAACAGACTTAATGTGCCATTGGCATTTACGGTGAAATCAGTGGCGGGATCCGTAGCCGCCCAGTCATGCGATGGTTGGGCCGCGGTGTGGATGACAACCGTGATCGCACTGCCATAACGGGCGAAAACCTGATCGATGGCTGACTGATCGCGGATATCAATGGAATAATGAAGGTAGTCGGGCAAGGCCGCCTCCAACTCCTGCCGGGCCCATTGGGTTGATGCGTCCTCCCCGAAAAAAGATTTACGCATGTCATTGTCGATGCCGACGACTTTAAACCCCTTGGCCGCGTAACAGCGGCTGGCTTCGGCCCCGACCAAACCTGTTGATCCTGTAATGATCGCGACCGTCATGCCTGATTTTGCCTTTTCTGTGATGGGACCGCTGCAAAGTAGGGTTCAAGTTGTTCCTTATGGCCGTCCAGCCAGGTGAAAACATCGCCGAGCAATTGATCAATGTTTTTTTCCGGCTGCCAACCCGTGGCGGCCGTCACCTCCCGATTGTCGGTAACATACCAGGGAATGTCGACCGGGGCTGTTTCCGCTACCGGCTTGATGGGGATTTCACGGCCCAGAATGTCCCGGCACTTTGCCGTGAGTTCGGCGAGAGAGAGGCTGTTTCCAGCACCGCCGCCCACATTGAATGTGCGGCCGGAAAGGTCATCGATATTGTTGATCTGGCAGCTGATAATGCGGCACATATCGTCAATATGCAGGACATCACGGACCTGATGACCTTTGCCGCCGAAACCAAGATAGTTCAGCTCACCGCCAAACAGATGCCTGGCGGCCCATAGAGCGATAAATCCCTGGTCCACCTTACCCATCTGCCAAGGGCCGGCCAGCACGCCGAACCGGTTGATCACCGTCTGCACGCCATAGCTTTGACGATATTCCTCCAACATCAACTCGGCGGATAACTTGGTCGCGCCGTACAGGGAACGGTGACCGGTCAGTGGGAACTCAGTGGATATGCCTTCGGTGGACCAGCCTGTGCTTCTCGCATCATTGGGCAGGTCTAGCCGTTGGCCCGTTTCTATAAGCGGCAAAGCGTTGAGCGCACCAATCGGGTAGACCCGGCTGCTGGACAGGAAAATGACATCTGCGCCACAAAGACGCGCGTGGTCGAAACAGTTAATGGCGCCGGCAAGATTGCTATTGATCAGATAGCCTGGGGATCCATCCTGGCCGGCATGGACACTTGGTTCCGCCGACGCTTCGATCAGGATATCAACGGGTCCGATGGCCGCCAGGTCCTCCGTGGCACGCACATCGCCGTGGCGAAAATCGACGCCATGGGCCGCCAATCGGGGGAGATTCAACTCAGATCCACGGCGTTTTAGGTTATCGAGGGCGACGATTTTGCCGTCGGGGAATTCTGCCCTTAGATGCAGCGCCAGATTTGATCCCGCAAAACCAGCCCCGCCCGTGATTAAGATCCGCCTCGGCATGTCTTGTCAGGAACCCTTGGTTGACCGGACGGCCTTACTTGCGCGGGCGACCTTGATTGCGGTGTCATCTTGCAAGCGGCTTTCCTCCACCACTCTTTCGTCCGGATCGACGATCTGTATCAACAGCATATCAACTCCCTTGTAGCGCGGAAACAATCCGCCATATACGCCGCCTAGATCTTCGAGAATATCCAACGCGGGCTCAGGATCCGTGGGGTATTGGGGCACCAGTGCATGGATGACGGGGACTAAACCCGTGCGGTAGTGATCGACCTGTTTTTTCAGGGCGGACTTAATATCCTGGCCGATTTTCGAGATTTCCAAAGTCACGATGCCGCGGACAAGATCGGCATACTCATTGATGACCGATATTCCCGTCGCTTTCGCCGCGGCCACATTGTGGAAGGTCACGGGCAGATCCAGCGCCTCATAGGCAGGCATCGTCAGTTCGGCATAACAGTCAGCAAGATAGCAATCATAGGGCTCGATGAATTTGTAGGCCGGATAGACCGACAGGACTTCCGGTTTTCGCCCCTCGCCTATATCACTTGCGGTTCCCAGGGGCCGGTAGGCGCCACGGAATTGATGGCCGCCGGCGGGGATGGTGGCATAGAGCAGACCAACAGTCTTCAGGCCGAATTGCCGCGACAGACGTTGCGAAAGCATGTGATCGGTTGTGTCGGTGGTGATGACCAGACGCAAACCATCGTCGCGGAAGCTTTTGCCAACTTTGCTGATGCAGTCCTTGAGCAGCGTATTGAGGACCGCCATGCGCGACGTTTCGCGAAGTGCGGGGTCCAGCACAAGACAACCAAACCAGGCGACTTCCCTTGATCCGAAGGGAAAACCCATGTCGAAATAGGCCACCAATTTATCGGTCTCCCGATCCTCTACCATCATGGGGATGAAATCGCCCCTGTCATACCGGGCGAGAAGTTCGGCAGGCGTATAAAGATGCTTTCCCGCATGGCTGTAGCCAAAGACGCTATACATCAGGTCCCTGACCTGAGGCGCTGTTTGCGACGTCAATTCAACGAGTTTCAGCATGACGCAAGCATCCGGAAGATAATGTCTCAGGCATAGGCCCGGCTTTCATGGCGCCGATAGGTCCAGACGCAAAGCAGGGCCGCGCCGGCGGAATAAAGCGCAAGCCAGCCTAGCATGGGGAGGTGGAACCGTCCCTCGATCGCGGCCCAGACCAGTTCGGCAAACATGCGGGACGGCAGGAACGGGGAAATTACGGCGACGCTGTCAGGTAAAGAATCGGGATGGCTCCAGACTGATCCCAGAAAAGACAATGGCAAATAGATCAGATTGGCGATCGGCACCGCAGCTTTCTGAGGTGCAAGATAGCCCAGCGCCACACCGAACAGGCAAAAAGGCACCGTTCCCGCCAGAAGTGCCAAGCCGACGCTGATCCAGGTGCCGATCGGGAAAGTCACGCCAACAGACCATCCTGAAATGCCAAGGCAGATAACACCCAGTGATGCGATAACTGCGGCCGCCATGATCCGGGCGGTAAACCGTTCAAACAAGGTCACGGGCAATACCCGCATGAAATTCTCCCACGGTGAGCCTCTATCTTCCGCGATTCCAACCCCGAATTGGTAAAAAGCAACGCCCATGACCGCAAACACGCAAAATGACCCCAAGGCGAAGACTGCATCGTCGGGGCGTGCCTCATCCGGACCACCGAAAAACAAATACAGCATGGTTGGGAAAAGCACCGTTGGCACCAGAAAGGCCGGGATCCGGAACAGCTGTTTCAGGATGAACCGAAAATGCAGCAGAATCATGGTCGCACCCGCGCGTTGCCATCTGGGCCATCTGGGCCGTCCGGAATTTCGCTGCGTTCCAGCTCCGCCAAGATCGCCTCTTCGAGGCTGGCCGGGGACAGCTCCAGGTCCTCGAATGGCCATCCCGATTGCACCAGCTTCCGTACCGCCGCATCGCCATCGGCCACATCCAACCGCCAGCGGCCAGACTCAAATACAGCATCGGGGAAGGGCGAAATGCCATTCGGGGCCTCTGATCTGAAACTGAGTCGGCTATGACCAAGGCGGCGCCGAACATTGTCGGGGCTGTCCTCCAACAGCACCCGTCCCTTGTTTATGACGATGACCCGGTCCGCCAGTTCCTGGACTTCATCCAGGTCATGTGTGGTCAGGGTGATTTGAACCTTGCGTTGGGCCGCTTCCCGTATGGAGCGCCATAAGGCGCGTTTGGCCTGGATATCAAGACCGGTGGTCGGCTCGTCGAGGCAGGCCATTTTGGGCTGGCCCATAAACGCGGCTGCCAGCGCAACCCGGCGCATTTCGCCACCGCTTAGTTCGCCGGCATTGCGAGACATTAAATCCTGCAGCAAAAACCAATCACGGGCCCGTTCAACCGGCAGAGGCGTGTCAAAATGCTCACCCACATAATAGAGTAATTCGCTCACCTTCAACGACCGGGGCAGGGCGATATTCTGCGGCGTCAGTCCAATGCGCCTGCGGGCCCGCATTGTCTCGGGGGGATCGCCAAGTATCCGAACCTGTCCCGATTGCGGTCTCCGCAATCCCGTCAACATTTCGCTCAGAGTTGTTTTTCCGGCGCCATTGGGGCCAAGGATCGCGAGGATCTCTCCTTCACGGGCGGATAGGCTGATGTTGTCGACCGCCAGAGTGTTGCGGAACGACTTGACCAGATTTTCCGCTGATAGGACCTCTTCTCTGTACGCCTGCGTTGTCATGTCGCGCATCACTTCCCAACAGCTTTCAGGATAACCCGCCAGAGAGAGGCTAGAAATATATTCTGCTTCACCGGCGCGCCATTGACCAGCAGCGCAATGTGGTGCCCCTTTATTCTGGCCAAAAGTCCGGAACAGCCCGGCACCAGGCCGAAATGCCACCATGTCAGGTGCGGGGGCAGCCCCTGGCCGACTGGATTTTGCACGAACAGGCCATCGCCATAGTACCATTCCGTCGGCATGGGCGCAGCGCCCTTTCGGGCCAGCATGCTTTCCAGACTTCCCGTGCTGATCAAGGCCGGGGTGAGGTCGAGGAGATGCTGGTTGAGTTTCACCATTTCTTCTGCGGTAACCAGCCAGCCGCCCATGGCGTCACGTATGGGCATCACCCGTTGATAGGGCGCCGGGACCATGCCTTTGGCGCCCATGGCGCTTTGCGGCGGCTCGGGCGGACAGTCCCCCTCGTGATAGATCACCTCGTCATGATGGCGGCCATCGGGCAATGTGGTTGCCATTCTGATGTCCGTCAGGCCCAGCGGGTCAAAGACATTTTGAATGACATAGTCGGCATAGCTTTGACCGCTGTAGCGCTCGATTATCCGGCCGAGCAACCAGTAATTGTCCGTGTGGTAGTCGAATTTATCGCCGGGATCAAAATGCCGCGTGGCGGTATCCAGCACACTGTTGAGCCAGCCTTCGGAGGTCTTTTGGTGCAGCTTTGGCCTTTCGCTCATATCCAGCGGGTCGAGCGGTGAAGGGGCGCCAACAGCCGAATCCACCCGTACGCCGCAACTCATCCTCAGCAGATGCGAGATACGGACGCCGTCGAAAATATCCCTATGCCGCGCCGCCATGTCCAAAGCGTCTGAAACCGAAAGGTCCAGCGACAGCTTCCCCTGTTCAAGCAGCTGGTAAATTGAAGCCGTGGTAATGACCTTGCCCAAACTGGCGGCGCGGAAACGGTGGTGCGCGGACATTTCCAGACCGGCTGCCGCATCACACCATCCCAGGGCTTGCGTCTCGATCTCACCACCTTCGGTGCCACTGGCGAGGACCGCACCCGGCAGCTCCCATTTTTGTAGAAGATTGCCGACCGCATCTATTACGGGATCGTCCATCTTCCGGTGAATGAAGGGCGCGATCTCGCCCACCCGTAGGTAAATCAGATGCGTGACCGCCTCGATTGGATGCTCCTGACCTATGCGGCAGGCCAGCCGGATCACCTGCTGCCCCGGCGGCAGGTCCGGCAATTCGATTGTCAGAGATTGCCCGGTCGAAAGGTCCACTTCCACGAGCAATTTGTTCTGGCAGCGGACAAAAACAATCATGGCTTCGCCAGCTTTTTCAAGCTCGAGTGTGGGGATGCCATCGCGGATATCAATTGAGACCTGGAGGGCAGTGGCGACACCGGACCGGATATTCTCTATCAATCCCTGAACTTTGATAAAGGGCGCGGTGTTGAGCTTTTTATCCAATGGTGTCGGACTTTTTCTGATGCAGTTTCAAAAGCGCCTTCCGGTCCAGCTTACCGTTCGCGTTCAACGGAAGGCTCACAATTGAGTGAATGCTCCGCGGCAGCATATAACCAGGCAGGAGGTTAGCACATTTCTTCAACAAATCGCGCTTCCCATCAACCAACCCTTCGCAATAGGCAACCAATCCGGACGGGTAGCCGTGGGCATCCACGGGCCAGGGGATGGTGAGGACCTGTTTGCCTGTGGCCTTTCTCAGGACAGCATCAACCGCGCCCAATTCAATGCGGTAGCCCCGGAGTTTTATCTGGTCGTCCTTACGGCCATGAAACATCAGGCCCAGCTTGGTGTCAAAACACGCCAGATCGCCGGTGCGATAGAATTTTTGCAAACCATGGCCATCCCGCGCGTGATCAAAGAAATGTCGGGCCGTTTCCATTTCATTTTTCCAATAGCCCGCGATGATCTGCGGACCGGACAGGCAAAGCTCTCCCACTGTACCGGGTGGTACTTCAATATCCGCCTGGTCCAGAATAATAGCCTGTTGCCCGCCGAAGGGCCCGCCGATGGGGACCTGATCTCCATCGGTGGTCTGATATATGTGATGGGTGCAGGCAATGGTCGCCTCGCTTGGCCCATACAGGTTCAATACCGTCGCCTTCGGGCCTGCCAACTGGAATTTTTCAGCCAGTTCGGCCGGCAGGCTTTCGCCGCAAAATGCGGCTAGCCGCAGTGACGGAAAATGGTTCTCTCCCAGTTGCCCGAATCGGTGCAACAAGGAAATCACCGAAGGAACGGAAAACCAGACGGTTATCCTGTTGTCGCGCACCATATCCGCGACCGTCAGGATCTTCCCGCCATTCGGAACATGCAAGCTGGCTCCCGAACACCAGGTGACCGCATAGTCATGCACGGATAAATCAAAGGTCAAATCGAAAAGCTGGCTGCAACGGTCATCCGGTAGAATGGGATAGCAGGCCATGAAGGCCTCCAAATAGCTTTCCAGATTGGCATGCGTGACCGGAACGCCTTTGGGCTTCCCGCTGGAGCCGGAGGTGAACATCAGATAGGCCAGGGAACTCTTTGCCGTTGGGCGCGCCATTGAGGTGTCCAATTGCGCGGCGATCTCCCGGCATGAAATGACCTGATTCCGCTCGGGCAGGGAATATTCCGTTGGTATCTGATCAAGATCCAGCAGCAGGACAACGTGGGGACGAGAGGTTTCCGTCAGCGCCTTCGTCAATGACGCAAGTCCGTGTCTGTCCGCCAAACACAATGCTGGATGCAATTGATCAAACGCCTGTTGGTGATTGTTTGAAAAGTCTTTGTCGGGAAACGGAGCATAAAATGCACCGGACTTAAAGCTGGCCAGGATGGCAGCGAAGCCCGGCAGCGACCGGCCGGCGAATAACCCGCAAGGTGAATTCTTGCCATCGGTATAGCGGACGATCAGTCGTGCGATCTGGTTGGACAGCTTGTTCAGCACACTATAACTTGCGGTGTCACCATCCGTTAAAAGGGCCGGTCGGTCGGGCGCAATCTTCGCATGTGTTTGAAACGCCTCCACAAGCTTGGGAATGCCGGTGCAGTCAGTCAATATGCCGGCCTTGAGCGCGCGGAATTGCTTTTGGTGACAAAAAAGGGCGCCGAAACCACCTGTCCTGGGTGACCGTTAATCACCACCGGCAAGCCGACGGCGGCCCAATCCCGTTGTAAATACCCCAGGCAAATGGCCGTCTCCAGTTCTGGCGACCAGCCGGCCTGGGCCACATAGCCAAGACCATTGCCATTGTCGTCCAGTATTGCCGCTCCCGTCTCCGGCACGTCGGTTCCCTCATGCAGCCGGATGCAGACCAATTGGTTGGTGACTTCGCCGGCCGCCGCAAAAAAGCCGTCACGCCCGGTAAACTCCGGCTTGTGGAAGTCCACCATCCAATGCAGTCCGGCTTCCAATGGATGCTCTCCGTTGGGGAGGTCCCGTGCGGCACTAAATCCACGGGTCTCGAGTTGCAGCAGGTCGTGCAGGATCGCCGGACAGTCCGGTGCCTGGGGCGCTTCCGCCCGGATGGCAGCGAGTAGCTCTCCCTGACATTTCGCTTCGGCCAGAAAGAAAAAACCATACTCGCCGGTCGTGCCAACACGGCCAACCGTGATGGTGAAACCCTCCAATTCCGCTTCGGCGAACGCCATGATGCGTAAACCGGAAACGGCGCCGCCCAATATCGCCATTGGCAGATCGGCCGAATTCGGGCCATCTGCCCGGATCAGGCAATAATCCTGCGTAAGGTCGGCAATTTCAAATTCCGTGCCCTCACCGGTGCTCAGAGCGGCCTGGATATTGTCCGCCTGAGCCTCGGGACAGAGGAGAATGAAATCCTCAAAGCCGCCAAAAACCATGATGTCGCAGAGGAAAACGCCATCACCATCAAGTGCCATGGTATGGAGAATTTCATTCTCCCCCAGCTGCTGCAAATTTCCGGTTAGAATCCCGTCCAGAAAGTCCCGTGCGTCATAACCGCTGATCTTCAGCTTTGTCCAACTGTTGCAGTCGGTCAGCCCGACATCATTGCGGATTGCGTTGTATTCGTTGGCAAATTCACTGACCGCTTCACGGGTAAGGGATTGCATTTCACCTTGTTTCGTCATAGCGCTCATTTCGTTATACGTTCGATGAAATCGGCGATGGTGTTGACGGATCTGAATATGGTGACGTCGTCCGTGGGGACGGTGATGTCAAAATCCCTTTCCACACTCAAAACCAGCTGCAAGGCATCAATGGAATCCAAGGCCAACCCTACGCCGAACATGGGGCAGTCCTCGTCCAACTGGTGGGGTTTCAGGTCCAGTTCGAGATTTTCAATAACCAGCCCCTTTATCTTGCCGACCAGCTCTTTTCGGCGGGAAACGAGTTCCACAATAGGCTCTTGCATACTTCATCCTAATTCGTCATTCGCACAGACCCACCAGACGGTTTTTGCAGCATTCTTGCCCTGGCGGCTTTTGGTCTCTCCGCTCCTCATTTCATGATTGCATGGTGACCGTCAAGTCGCCGTCCGCCACCTTTCGCCGGCCGGTCCTGACAGAGCAAATCAGTTGCACCAGGGTTTGCATACGCTTGCCAACACGCACCGTCATTTCAAGGCTATCGCCCGGCCGGCAAGGCGAATGGAATTTGAATTTGTTGATGGAGGCCAAATAACCGGTGGCCTTTCCCGCCATGGCGCGGTCATCGGTTCCGCCTGCTTCCATAGCAAGGGCGATTGCCCCTAACTGTCCGCAAGCCTCCGCGATGAGCACGCCCGGCATGATCGGGTCGGCCGGAAAATGTCCATCGAATACAGGGTCGCCAGGTTCCAGGAATTTAACGCCCGTGGCCAATTGTCCAGGGCGCACGCTGACAACTTCATCCACCAGCAGGAACGGCGTGCGATGCGGCAGCAGTTTTTCAATTTCGATCCGGGACAACGGGCCGTGTTCGTCGGGCGTATCATTCATGAATTCAGAAGGGCCAATCTATGATTGAACGGTGGCGATGAAATGTGGGCGCTTGACCAATTCCAGGGATTTCCGCATCGACAACGAGAGCTCCGTACACATTTGGACTTCGGTAAAGGCAGAAGGCACATGGGATTGAAACGATCATTTGACCACCCGGCAGGTTCGGGCCACATTGCCTCGACCATAGCAATCAGGCAGCCCAATGGCCACGTTTCCATTTGATGGACCCAACCACAGACGCGGCTGCTTTTGGAAGTGCCCACACCGAGGGAAGCTGGGAATGGCGGCAACGACGGGAATAGAGGATTTAGGCGTTGAAGGACGAGCGGGTTCTGGTAACAGGTGGTGCGGGGTTCATCGGATCACATCTCTGTGAACGCCTTGTGGCAGATGGATATGAAGTACTCTGCATTGATAATTTTTTCACGGGGCGCCGCGGCAATGTAGCTGGTCTGCTTACCGATCCGCGGTTTGAGTTGTTGCGACACGACGTTACTTTGCCGCTCCATATCGAGACGGATCGCATCTTTAACCTCGCTTGTCCCGCCAGCCCTATTCAATATCAACTCGATCCTGTTCAAACCACGAAAGTTAACGTGCTCGGTTCGATCAACATGCTGGATCTGGCTAAACGCGCGAACGCACGGATCCTTCAAACCTCGACGTCCGAAGTATACGGTGATCCCGACGTCCACCCTCAAACCGAAGATTACTGGGGAAACGTCAATCCGATCGGTCCCAGATCCTGTTACGACGAGGGCAAGCGTTGCGCCGAAACGCTGTTCTTCGACTACTGGCGCCAGCACGGCCTTGAGATTAAAGTCGCCCGCATCTTCAACACCTATGGACCACGCATGCTTCCCAACGACGGTCGGGTGGTCTCCAATTTCATCGTCCAGGCTTTACGGGGAGAGCCTTTGACCTTGTATGGCGATGGCGAGCAGACACGTTCGTTCTGTTATGTGGGAGATATGGTCGAGGGCATCGTCCAACTGATGGACACATCGGCGGATTGTACCGGTCCGATCAACCTCGGCAATCCAACTGAATGTACTATTGTTGATCTCGCTCGAAACATTCTCGATTTCACCGGCAGCCGGTCAAAGATTGATTTCAGACCTTTGCCGATCGATGATCCGCGCAGACGCAGTCCGGACATTAATCTCGCCCATCAAAAGCTCGGATGGGAGCCGGCGACATCACTTCGCGACGGGCTGGCCCTCTCTATCGCCTACTTCGATGACCTTTTGAGTTCTACATCGGAATAGGGCAGGCCGGACCGTAACGGAGATGATAATATTTCCCGCCCGCAAAGATTGTCTTGGCAGCTTTTTTTCCAGAATTTTTTGGATTTTGCAAAAAAAAGACGTGGCGTCATTCTCAAAAATACGATCTAATTACAGTTCATGTAAATTAGGGACCAAATACTTGTGGCATATCCGATGCAAGGGTTTGTATTGGCGACTATGCTTCAGGGTGCCCTGTGACAGGAGATCTCAATCAATGCTGAAAAGAACCTTATTTTCGTTCGGTGCCCTGGCTGTAGTTGCAGGGCTGGCATTTTCCGCCAACGTGAATGCAAGCGAGTTGAACGATCACAATATCCTCGCCGAAGCCGATACAAAACGTGGCGCGCTGTTGGGTGTGAACTGGAAACTTGACGTCAAAGCTGCCGAAGGTGATTCGGCCATGAGCGTCACGGCACGTAACGAGGATTTCCTGGCCGTCTATGAAAAACCCGCCAGTCAGCGCGATGAAAAAATTCTCGAACGCGGACAGAATATGTGGTTCATCAAACCCGGCGTGCGCAACCCGGTGCCGATCTCTCCACGTCAGAAATTGCTCGGCGCGGCATCCTATGGCGATATCGCCGCCCAACGCTGGACCAGTGACTATGATGTCATGTCCCGTCATGACAGTGTTATGGACGGCAAGAAAGTCTATGTCTTTATGCTGAAAGGCAACGACCACGCCACGTACGAGAAAATGCGTCTCTATGTGGACGCTTCCATGTTGGCCGCGGTTAAGTCGGAAATGATGACCGCCGACGACAAGATGTTGAAATCCGCGACCTACGAATATGGCAATACCGCGCCATCGCGCACCGGCAATAGCCCCATGATCTCAAAAATGGTGATTACCGGTTCCAATGGCGGGACCACCACCCTGACTTACAGCAACCCGACATTCTCCAACGTCAGTGCCGACAGTTTCGCCATCTCAAATGTGATGAGCAATTGATCTAACCGACAAAACACCGCCATCCGAAGACAGCCGCCCACCGTCAAACCGGGCGCACAATTCCTTGCCACCAACGGGTGACAAACCGGGGAGAAAAGGGATACTTTCGGTCATGGCGGGCGTCGGTTTTCCTGGTGTCGTGGCGATGGCTTTGTCACCAGAAAACTACGATATTTCAAAAGGTTAATCTACGCTCGCCAGCAATCTTGCGCCCTCTCATGAATAATTCGGGCTAATTGGTGCTCGCGAGGCAATACCGAAGGAATGGCATTTGGCGAATTGCGCTTGCAGTCAGATATAGCGCAAACTCCTCCCGTTTTATTCCCACAGCGAAGGTGATGGTTATGAAGAGGTGGATCAGGGCGCTGGCGCGGAACAGGATTTTGCACCTATTCTTGGGCACAGTGGTGGCGCTAACGGGCCTTTGGGAAGTCGGTGAGACGCTGGGGCAGGATTTACTGAGCGGCGAGTTTCACGGCGGCCATGGCGTGGTGTTGATCGGCCTGTGGCATATGGCGCGCGCCTTGGCGGAGATCGTCGAGGCTTCGGACTATCTCGATGAAGGCCTGGAATAATCCGGTTTCTGGTCCCGGTCAGGGCTGCAAGCGGCACGATCTCGTGCTGCAATACGATGTGAGGCACGGCGGAGGCTCGCCCAGGCCTGAGGACGGCGATGGCGAGCAGTGACCCCGGAGCATGCTCCAGATTGGCCATCCATACGGCGCCGGGATGGGCGGTGACTTCGGATGGGCAGGCAAGCAGGCGCGGCCGGGGCTGGAGAGCCAGACGGAGTAAACGCGGATCGATCTCGAGGCCCTTTTGGACAGAGCATTTAAATAGGTCTGAAACTACATCGCTTAAAGGTGAGATGTCTGGTTTGGGTCAATTTTCCCCGTTTTGAGCCTGAGATTAGGCCTTCCGGTATTGGGTGCACAAACGACGTTTTCTGCTGAAGTTTGAAATTTGAGCATTGATTTCCGGTCATCCTGATCCTCCCCCACTGAATTGGTCCACCGTCTATGCTATGGAACGGAGGATCGAAGATGGCAACGAGACGACGAAATCCTCCCTTATGAAAACACATCAGGGGGTCCCAGGGGCGCTGACGTCAGACAGGTGGAGCAGCTGGTTCTGGCGTAACCTCCACTGGCGCTTCAGACCCCTCAGGCAACCCAGGACCTTCTGCGTCCTCAGGGATTTGCTGTTTCTCTTGGGGGAGTTTGGTTAACCATTTCAGCCGTCTCACGGTTGGATCGAGATCATAAAACCAACCACTATAATTATTACCTTCATGCCAACGTTTGATGCGTTTGAGCCAGCCCTTCTTTTCAAGTTGGATTAGATGAGAGCCGATTGTTTTCCTACTCAATCCAGTGCGTGTGGCTAGCCGAGCTGTTTGTGATGTCTCTAAAGGGCGTTGACGAAAGTTCCGAACAATCCATCGTCACCCGTACCAAGATGGTAGACGTACTCAGACGCGCTGAGCGTTGGGCAGAGGCTGGGGACCTCGCTAAATCCCTGCTTGAAATGGATCTAGATCCTAACATTCGTGCCGTTCTCGAGTTCCAAACCTCGGTCGCATCCCAAAAAGATGGTCGGTGCTACACGACCCAAGAAGCGCTGGGAAACAAGTGATAGGCGTCTACCATTACGGTGGCCACCGCCATTGGTTTCTCTGTCCGGGCTGTCATCGCCGAACTTATGATCGGCGCCCGTAGGGGTTCGGGAAACCCTGACATCGACAATTCCTGAACGATGTTCATTAACGAGGATATGTCATGGAATTAAGCGAAAAACTTTATGACCCAGATCCGAGGATACGTTTTGAAGCCAGTCTAGATTATTATCTCAACAAGCAAACTTTTGAGCGGAAATGGCCCAGGGCGTGCGCCGGCGCGGCCAATGCGTGGCTTTTAATGTGTGGGCCTAGTCCCGGCGCAGCAGACGTTGAAAATGACGTCTGGCAGGGCGGGCCGAACCGACCAGTAGATGAACAACCTTCCATCGGACCATTCGCTGGCCAAATTAACTTTAGTACAAACCGCAGCCGGAACGAAAAATTCATGACACTCGCAACAGAGTGTTTTCAAGGTTCCCGTAAATATGCAGCGGCGTTGACCGCGCTCGTTAACCTTGATTGGGGCCATAATGCAAATTCTAAAATTATTCCGGATGACTATTTGAGGTTAGGTTGCGGTTTTGTATTTGATGTTTTGAGGGATTGCCGTCCGCGGGTCATATTGACGATGGCTAACACACCAGGCCGGACTTGGGATCACCTCCGTAACCATCTTTCATGTTATTCAACTGGCTTAATCCAGACCAAACTCGAAAATATGGTCGTCAAATTTCCTGAAGTTTCGTTTTGCACGCTTCTATTAAAATCTCCAATAACCCCAAGCTATGCGGTACAGAAAAACCGACTCGATGACGTTGGTAACGCCATTAAACTTTTTTTGGCGCATAACTAAGGAAAATTTGGACAGATATGATGCGATCGTGCCCCTGATCTGTGCCTAACTGGCGCCT
>Ga0233429_1001631_pt1 | contig 25914 bp, 25 predicted proteins | sample SI_118_April2016_3_FD_179879 | JGI IMG/M metagenome (GOLD analysis project Ga0233429, IMG submission 179879) | Seawater microbial communities from Saanich Inlet, British Columbia, Canada - SI_118_April2016_135_MG | ecosystem: Environmental > Aquatic > Marine > Inlet | place: Canada: British...
ACAACAGATCGTCGATACGCGGGTTCTCCTTGCCCAGAATGCGAGCCCACTCTGCACCGACGAGAAGGGGTTGCCCCTTTCCGTCGAACTCGACTTGTACGTGGTAGAAATGCCCCGTGTCGCCGCCTCGGGCGTCGGTCTGCACAGACACCCAGGCGCGTCGCCGGTCCTGTGCCGCTCGGCGACACAACTCGGCCAGGTGCTCTGCCGACTCAATGTTCTCTCCACGAGGAGTAAGCAGAGATCGCCAAACAGGCGAATCAATGTAATAGCGACCAGTGCGGCTAATATCGCTAGACTGATCCTGTGTACAGTGTACTACCGTAGCCGTCCCATCCGGATTGTCGTTAACATAGCGGACAGTACTCAGAACTGGCGTCGGTTGTTCGCCTCGCTTGGCCACTCTAAGGATAGGAGTTCTGCGCGAGTCCTTGGTAAATCGCCCATTCACATCCCGAACCATCACTGTTTCGGATCGCACATACGGCTGTTTCTTAGCAAAAGCAGCGAGTAGCGCTTTTCGCTTAGTCGGATCAGTTTCTTTCTTAAGAGACGCCAGTTCCTCGTGCCCGGCCGCGTCCCATGAATCGTACGCAAACGTACCGGAGCGACTGCGAAAGTCTACCGCGGAAATCTCTACAGGACGCTCTGACTTACGAGCACCGTCCCACGATCCCACCTGCCTCATTACCTTCTGCAACCACTTGGTAGTAGTCGCGTTATACGCATCGTTATTACCACCCGCGCCTCGAGCCGCCGGTCCGCCCTTACTCGTATCGAAACCTTGGAACTTCTGTACCAGGTCGTTATCGTCAGGTAGGCGATCCTGGTTCAACCACCACCAGGCCGTATGTGTGTCTAGGGGCTCGCCGTGCTCGTTGTAAATCTCCTTAATCTCGCTATTCTGAATAGCTACCTTGGACTTACTACCCGCGTCCCAACCACTAAACGAATCGTTAGGCGCTGACTTGCCGACACGAACAAAAACGGTACGACCGCCCACCGCCATCTCGTAGAACCGATCACCGTCGCCTTGCTTACCTGTCTTAGTCGGATCCTTAGGCGCTACCTTATACGCATGCTCGTACGACACTTCTCGCCGTTCGATATGCTCTCTTACGTGTTGCTGTACCTTGGTCTCCTCGGGCATCCACCACTTCAGGCGACGATCAGACGCGGGCATGCTCAACACCCCGATATACTGATCTTGCTGTTTTGCGATCTTATGCGCCAACTCCAAGTTACCCGACTTAACCGCCCTAAGTCGCTTAGGCTCCAACGCGTCGATCGCCGCTTGATCCGTATGTATAGGTCTCGTCGCCTCTTCTCCAATGAATCGCCGAAACCACTCGTAAGTATCTGGGGCAATGGCCGCCAAGTGCCTAGGCGTGCTCATCATAGCCGAGAACGACTCTGCAAATCTCTCTTGATCTGATTTCTTGGCATAGTTCGTAATCGGAGCTTCCTTAGACTTCCTGATACTCTCCATATGCGATTCCCAGTCGCCCCAGTTTGGCCCGTTGTAACTAGGATCGGGTTCGCCGACGTACCCCATTCGATCCGTCAACGCATGGGCCATCTCGTGCCAAACGATCTCAAACGGAAACAGAGCCCCGCCGAAATGATCCGCAGAACCCCAGGCCCTCTCGCACTTAGACTGGTCAAACACCAATTTAGCCGATGTACCCATAGACGCATGCGAACAGTACGCCACCCACCTATTTTTCTTCATAGGCTGGCGAGAGTCTGGATCGTCGTCTGCATTAGCGCATAGCTTGATCTCGCTGATAGCCCCAGCGAACTGATGCCTAATCGAATCGGGCAGCTTCTGAAATGCGATCTCTAGAGCACGCATAACAGGGATCGCGGCCCCCATCGCGTCCCCATCGGCCGTAAGAACACTATCTCGGGTATCTCCAGCTTCTGCGACCTTTTCCGCCCATACGTCTTTACCCTTATCCGTAAACTCGAGAGTCGGAGCGTCGTCTCCCCATTCCAACTGCGACGTAACGTATTCCTCAGTCAAGTTAGCCACTTTCTCACGAGTACGAGCGATAGGAGCGTGGTCTTGGCTCAACTTGGAAATATGGTGGTGCTCTCCATGCGGATCGTGAGGCTTGCCGGCCACCACGGATTTCTCGTCGTCGTAGTAATACTTCCAGCGCATTTTGCCGCCGACCATATGCGGAACTCGCCTATTATACTTATGGTGTGCGGCGCTATGTCCTCGTGAGAAACCAGCCTTAACCACGTCATCGTCGCCAAATACTAGCATAGCGACGGAAAATCCTACCTTTGCCATTACGGCCTCCCACTGGAGCAACGAAGCGCGCTAGGTACACTACGAGTAGCGCAATCAAAGAAATCGGTATCTGCTGGGTATCTGATTACTGTAGCCGTACCCGTCAGACCGCGAACAGAACCGCCCTCCGTATCATGCAGAGGACGGCTCATATGCCTATGAAACACCGCAGTAAACGACGAATCGGCTACGTTAGGATCGTAATCTACAATACGATAACCGTGGTCAGTGTTCTCGTCCTGTACCACGGTCATAGCGAATCGCAAAAAAGGAGCTACGCTAAACTCCCTATGGATATGGGCTTCCACTAAGCACCTCTCTCGTTATAGCGGTCCAGCAGGCTCAAACCCCGCTTGGCCAAAGCAGTCATATACTCGGAATGGTACGAAATCGCAGTAGGTCCGCCAGGGGCCGTTCCTTCTCTGGGGCCCCATGGCCTCGCCTCTTCAGGATCTACAGGAGTAGCGTCGTACAATCGCATAAACGTCCTTAGACGCTCGCCGTCTCTGTACTTGGACACACGCTCACGAAGACCGCGAATCTCGCTATCCGTCGCCGTGCCTTCCTTCTCCTTGTACAGGACCGCCTGGGCATGGTCGCCGAAACCGCCTCTAACTGCAGCTTGATACAGGTGGACCCGCTCATCACTCCCGAACTGCTCTCTAAGGTCGTTATGCGTAGGACCGCCCTTAACCGGAGGAGACGGGGGATTCGTACCTGGTCGCACGATAGACTCGACATGGTGAGAGATTCGACTAATCTCCTTTTGCTTCTCGTCAGACACACCACGGAATACCCGCATAGCCGATTCCAAGTGCTCCTTTGCCTTTTTCCGCCTAGTCGGTCTAGCCTGTCCGCGGCCAATCCTCATCTTACTAGCGATCTCGTCCAGCGTTGCCGGCTCTCCATTACTCGTACCAACACCAAACGCCAACTCTACGATCTTACGCGTATTAGGCTGCAACTTGGACAATACCTCGTCAAGTTGCTGCTTTACGGCATACGACTCGCTGGCAGTTTCAGAGCTGATACCAGCCCCGTATATATCGCCAGGATGATCAATCATCCACGAGTCAATATTCACGTCTCCTAGACGCCCCATAGTCGCCATGTCCTTAACAAGCGCAACCTTACCAGGGTACTCTGGCCCCACGTCTTTACCGTCCTTATTCTTAAGACGCCACGACTCGTTAGTCACGTCCTCGTCAGCTTGCTTAACTTGCGTTTCTACAACACGATTAGACGTAGCGTCTGCTTTTTTACTATAAATGTCGGGGCGGCCCTTAACCTTCCACCCACCACTAAACCGAATCGGCTCGTAAGGCAGGCCTTTATCCTTAGCCGCAGCTTTCGCCGCTGTCTTGTTACGATAGATCTGGTTCGGGTTTCCGTGGCGAAGTCGATAGCCCGCGCTCACACGGACGACATCCCTAGTTTCGGATGTCCAGTAGACCCCCATCGTGCCAGTTGCGGCAGTGTACAGGTCTTTTTTACGAACGATGAACATATCCGCAATCTGCTCTGGCGACGGATCCATCGTCTGATGCTTCTTGCGAGCCTCTGCCCTTGCAGCAAAAAAGCGACCCATGAGCCGCATAGACCGATCAGTAATGGGGATACCCGCCCCTAGTTCCGTCTTCGCTGCCTGTTGCGCGTACAACAGAGAAAACGAGTGAGACATCGGGGCGAACGCAGACCCGCCTTTGTAGTTACTCAAGGCCATTACGAAACCAACACGAGCCCCAGACACCAACTCCTCATAAGCGGGAGTGATGCCCTGCTCGTCTCGGACACGGATACCAAACCGCTTAGCGACTTTACGCGCCGCGGCCTCCATAGACGCGCCCATCTCGGATACGAGAGCCGCCTGGCGCTCTGGAGGAACATGCACACCGTATCGCCGCTTACCTTCAATGTCCACGATATCTCTAAGAATAAAAGACCCGTGCTCGAGATCGTAAAGAACAGTGCCCTCTGTCGCCTTGGACTCGGCATACACGGCCGCCTTTTCGGCCTTCCTAGCGGGGGTCTTCCGCTTAGGGGGTTTGCCCTTTCGTGTGGGGGTCCTGGGGCGCGCAGGGGGCTTTTTCTTGGCCTTAGGGCGGGTAGCCCGCGCCTGTGCCTTAGGTTTGCTGGGTGCGCTTGTGGGGCGCTTCTTCTTAGGACGGGCAGGGGCCTTCTTGCGGGCTGGTTGTACAGTGCTCGACCTAACTCGCTCAAACGACCCAGTAGTCTCTGACTGTACCCACGTAGTACCGCCAGGAGTCGTACCATGGTCCGGGGTCCAGCGATATAGACCTGTGCGGCCTCCGACATTGATCAGAGCGCCTGGCTCGATATCCTTCGTGCCAGGTCGCTTAGTCGGATCCGATTCCCATGTAGCACGCCCAGGCTTCTGCTGGCCTGGGTACCAGTACTCCCATGACTTACCCTTCCGACGGCGATAGCCGCTCTTACGACCACCGGGGATCGCCTGCCAACCAGCGCCGGGAGGCTTCTGTACAACGGTCTTTTTCGCCTTAACAAAGATTGCCGGGATTAGTGCTTTTTCCACGCCGCCCTCGTCGCTATCATCGTTATACTCGGACACCCATTGATCCACGTAATCATCGCCAAACACCCAACGCAGAACCCTATACGACCGATCTGACTTCTCCGCATGCACACCAACCTCGGATAGCATATGCTCCACGATATCGGGGTCCACGTACTTATGCAATGCGACATTAGGGGTATTGCCCAACTGGTTAGCCGCTGCTACGGCCACACGGTTAACCAAGTCGCGCGAATACGACTTACGGGCCTTCTCGCCCTCTGGCGGATGATGTTGGTCCTCAAGAATACGAGCGACTTCTGCCGTCGCTACTTGTGTCCCAACTCTAGTACGCAAGTCCTTAGTCAGATAGTGCGAGTTATACTGCTTCAGTCTAGCTGCCGTGTGTCTACGTGATACCGGGCGATTCGCCCCGCGCCCTTCGTAGCTAAACAATGGGCGATCAGGTTTGGCATTCTTCTTGAACATACGAACAGCCGCGGCGAGCTTCTCGTTCTTGATCTCTACGTGCCTCTTAACTCCACTCTTTCCGACGAAGTCAAACACGACAGTACCATCACGCCTAATCTTGGCGTGCCTCGCCTGCAACGTAGACGCCCCAAACGTGTCAACCGGCTTTTTCGTCTTCTTGTCTACTGTGCGGCCTGGCTGGCCGGGTACCTTGCCGCCGGGTCGCATACCGCTGAGGAGCATCACCAGCAGGACCGCCGCTGTCGCATTCTCGGGAGTGGGGGCCTTTCCGACAACCTCGCTCTCCAGGGCGCCAGACAGGTGGTCCAGGTCGCGGTCAAGGGCGGCAATCCTTACGAACTTATACAGCGACGCTCGCTTTTGATGGGCCTCCGTATATTCGTACTTTTTCGTCTTAATATTCAACGTCCCCGATGTAGACGGGCGAAGACTGTCTAGCTCGTCCTCAAGCTCCTTACGGGTTTCCGCACTCGTGCGCCCTAGCGCTTGCTTAGTCCGCCGCTTCTGGTCAACCGGATACCAGTACTCGTAGCCACCGTGGGATCCCGACTTCAAACGACGCCAGCCCTTCTTACCCGCGCGAGGATGCATGACGGGCACCCAACCACGACCAGGGGGCCTAGGCGGCATGGCCTTAGTTACCGCAGCCCCTAGATTTAGCTCGCCATCGTCCATCTTGCCCTTGAGGTCGGATACCGTAAGCTCGCTAACTCCACAAATATCAACGACCATATCGTAATGCCGCTGATACGCTTTTTCTGCGTCTTCTCTCGTATCGAACCCCAGCATCACTTTATCCTCGTCGTATCCGATCTCGGAGCCCCCCTCGATAATCGGCTGGTGGATTACGAATGCCGCTGAGGATTCGTGATTAGGCCCTACGAACACATCGACAGGGTCGCCGTCAGAACCGTTAGTGCCTGGGATCTCGCCGTAGTAGCACGACATACGAATAGCCCACGGTTTACCGTCAGAACCGACACCAGAGCGAAGGGACCCTGGCTCGTTTTCTACGTAAACCAGAATACCCTGAAAGTTGAGCGACCCCGCGTAGGGGTATTCTTTGCGATTAGGGTACGGCGGAGGCCCCATACGAGACATATCACTCTCCCAGTATCAACGATCCACCAGGACCGACGACAGTAGGCGCGGCAGAACCTGGGCGCCAGCTACTAGGCATAATCGCGACCATGGGGAGCCTGTGTAGCGTGCAGCCACACCATGGATGAGTCGCCCCGATAACAGGCTTCCACTCACCGACTTTCCGACCTACATTGGTCCCGTTGGACTCCAACTCGCTAAGAAGGAAAATACGAGGTGCCCCGCCTTCTGTGTACAGACGAACACAGTGTTTACACGCGTCAGGCCTAGGCACGCGGAAAGCCCGCAGAGGTCGCGGCTTTCTATCGTCGTCCTCGGCCATGTCCAATTCTTGCTCGTACCAACGATCCTTCAAACCCTCGTTAATGGCCGTATGGCTCTCGGTCTGCGCGATACGCTGGAAGTCTCTAGCCCAATCTCCCGTGGCGTGCCCCATGTCGCTTTTCATGCGTCCAATCGTGCTACGGAACGAATCGTCAAAGAAGTCGTCAGGCAGCCCACGATCCCGCGCTCGCTCTCTCATCCGCTCGGTGGCGTCTTCGTCGCCAAACGAGGAACCCAAAACGTCTCTAATCGCCCCCCGCATCTTTCGATCCAGGTCGCGATCCGCCTCAATCAGAGAATTACCGATCTCAGCTCCAACCTTGTTACCCAAACCGACTACATGAGCCGCGCCATGCCTCGCTAGGTGCTCTGCAGAAAGCTCCTCCATTCTAGTACGAGGGACTGGGTGCTTTACTACATGCTCTCTAAAGCGAGTAACGTCCCACGACGCCGGAGCATGGTCCATATGCGCCATGAGAATACCGAACGTGTGCAAGTCGCTAACGATACCCGCTGTCGTCCCCGATGGGTCTACTAGACCCAGATTAACCGCCAACTCCCACTCGGCATCGGTAACAGCCTGAGCCCCGAACAAGACAGCCGCCATAGCGGTATGGTGGTCCGCGACAATGCGTTTAAGGTCTCGCAAGACCTCTGGAGTTATGATTAGTGACACGTCGCACCTTAACTACCGGATCTATTACATATCCCGGCAATTTGCGCTTGAATCTCGCCCATGGTTTTAAGCAGCTCTTTGAGGTCTTTCCGAACCTCTTGAATCGTAGAATCCTGCGATGCTATTAGGGCCTCTTGCACCGCGACTTTCTTCTCTACGTCTATCACTTTGTTCTTGACTTCGTTGTGATCAGCTACCAAACCCTTAACGAAGTAGCCCACGATCCCGATTGCAATTGACAGAACTACCAACACACCTTCAGCCAGCCCAGCGTCCATCACATTAACCCCGTTTGGTCGCGTATTTTTTCTTAGCTTGCTTCTTTGCGTCTCTCGCGGCCTGTTCCAATCGCTCTGCGATTGCTTGGTTCATAGCGGTAATACAACTGCTGTATCGCTTGTGCGCTTCGGAGACTGTGCCCTCAATTACACGAAATCGGGGCTCCCTAGACACAGGAACCCCGATTCGTTTAACGCCACGGCCGCGAAGGGCTTTAACCAACCAGTCGTCAGAGTCGACTCCTTCAGACTCAACGATAGCGACTAGGGCCTCTAGAGCCCCTACAGGCTCGTCTGCCACAAAACCCGCAGGCGCTTCAATCCGAAGACGACGCACACGACTTATCCTTATGCGCGGAAAGCCGACTCGGTAGTGGACACGCCGCTGTATGTGTTTACGATACCATCGCGCACGGTATGATCCGGCACGAGGGTAATTGACGTATCGGCTACACGAGTCAGAACCGAATCGGACACTCGCAACCAGTTGGCGTGGCCGAGGGCCGCAGTGATCTCGGCGTCGGTAGGCGCTACCTCGTCACCAGTATCGGCCACGTCGCCCATCACGGTGTTCCATGCCGGAGTATCGTTGCCGCTACCCGACTCGAAAACAGTGGTAGCGATCAGAGCCTTACCACTGGTAGCACCCCACGCGACAGCGGCGCCAGCGGTAGAGTCGATATCAGCCGTGGCGGCCTTCTCGTGCTTCTGTCCGTTGATCACCGCGATAGTAGCGGAGGCGTCGGCATCGTAGTTCGGGGCTGTGCCAGCGCCGGCTCCCTGTGTCGTACCGCCGTCAGTGATGATTCCGCCTTCCACGATTTGGTTATAGTCAGCCTCCATACGGGCGTTAACGTAGTCCAGGATCGTCTGAGCCTGGGCGTCGATGAGTGCTGGGGCTCCCATGGGTTCTCCTTTGGGGCTTTGCGGTCGTGTGCGTTACAGCTCGATTTCATACCGAACAACGCGCCTTGGCGATGATGATTTTACAGTATCTTCAGGTGTGGAGTCAAGGTCGGCATCCTCGCCAGCGTCCTCGCCGTCTATACCGTCTGACATGAAATCACCATCGTCGTCTGTATCATCGTCAATGTCTACTGTGTTATCGAACTCGCCATCTCCTTCTTCGTCGGCCTCCATTCCGTCAATACCCTGTGCGAACTGCAACCAGGTAGGATCTAGGATGCACTCGCCCTTGCCGTCGGGCAGTGGTGGATCGCCAACCTGTGCCCTAACCTCGTCCACCGTCTTGTAAATCTTAACCTGCTTACCGAGTAGCTCTGTTTCAGCCTCGGGGCCCACTTGATCCAATCCGACAGGCACCGCCTCGAAATCGGGGTCAAGTCGGTTAACGAAATGCTCGTTAATGCAATCGAACAGGAACCACACCAAAGGCCGTAGACCTAGATCGCGTGACGCCTTCAACTTCTCTTCGATAGGAGCCTGGCCCATGGCGGACGACTGGCCGGTATTTCCGTAACTGAACTGAACCTCCTCAGGTGCGATCTGAAACCTCGCGCAAGTAATCTTGATTAGGAAGTCCATCCACGCGGAATACTCCATGTCGCGATTTGACATTTGGAGGTTAATCCACTGCAACTCTTCTGCGTTCGTAATCGGGGTGCGCCACGCGTTGGACACACCAGATACCATCGCGTACCACTGTCTACGAAACGCGGTTAGGTGCTTGTCAGGAATCGTACCCTTGAAGTTCAAGATACCCTTAGTCGCCGATCCTTGCGTGAAAAACTTACGGTTGTACTCCATACCCCACAGGAACCCGGTAATCTCACGAACGAGACTCTCGATCTCGGAGATACCGTAACCGTGTGCCCGAATTGAACTGCGATGGTTGCGAACACAGAAAGCCAACTCGGACGGCAGGAAGTCTGCGACAATCGACCCGTTAATTACCTGGACCGCAAAGGGATCGCCTGACTCTCTAGCGCCTGGGTCCAGTAGTCTAACCGTAGTTGGGTCTACAATCGTCAAGTAAGATGGATCGCCCTTTCGGTCAGGCACCACCTCAAACGTAGCTTGATCAAACTTAAGCGAATCCCATATAAACGTCCTACCGAACGTCTGAAACGATACACCGCGCTCGTCTGGGTTATCCTCGTCGGCAAACCCAGTATTAAGGATTACGTCTTCGATCTCTCGCTGACGCTGCTCCATAGCCGGAGTAGTCTGTGTATTCTCCCAGTCCTTAGGTCGCACCTTGAACCCAGGAGAGTGCCTATCTTCAGGTCGTTTCATAAACGCGGTAGTTTGGTTCACGCGAGTACGAATCACGTCGGCAACTACAGGCATGCCGTTACCGATGCCCTCCATAGCGCCATACGAGAGACCGCTAGGCCTCTCCCTATAGCCCATAATCGCTACCAGGTCGAACGGATCAAAGTGCAGCGACTTAGGATCACGCTCAGGATCGTGCTTGCCTGTGGCCCCGCCCTTGGCCCTGGACTCAGCCTCGGACTTAGCAATCTTTTCGTCAAACTCGCGCAGTCGGGCGTTAGACTCTCTCGTATCTGCCCACGAGTTAAACAACTTCACGCCTCGCTCGGCAGACTCTACTCCGAGCGAGGCGAGGGTGCGAACACCGCCGATACTCTTGCGAAACTCGTCTAGCAGTGTCACTGGTTACCTCTTACGAGAAAGCAATCCCGAGTTAGCGGGAACTACCGCACCACCTGGTCCAAGCCGAACAGGACCAGTGGGGGTGTCGTCTTCGATTGTGACCATGTCCCCTGGGGGCTCACGGTTGGGCTCGGGCAGGTTGGGCACAGACCGCTCGGGAGGCAGGTCCTGGTGCTTGACGACTCGATACGTGGACGATCCGATGCCGACTCTACGCTGGCTCTTGGTCACCGGCTGGGCGACATCCATGGGGTTGGCGTACGAATTGGACTGGGCGTGCCTAGCGTGAAGCTCTGCGCAATCGAGAGCGGCGTACGCGATCCTGCGGTAGCGCCATTCCTTTTCGTGCGAATGGTCCTTGACCTTAGCGCCCTTGGCCTCTGCTACCACACGGTCGCGAACGCACCGCTTCCACTTGGCCTCCCAACCTGCATAGGCGGAGGTCGCAGACTTCAGGTCGGGCCACTGGTACACGGCACCGCCCTCGTACACCCCAATCATCCCGCCATTCTTGTCGTTAGGCAACGCCACCCACTCGTCGGACCCGTAAGACGACCGGAACGCAAAGCGACCGGCCTCGACAGAAAGATGAATCGAACCGGGGCCAGCCATGTCGTCGCCATCGTCCACCGCAGCGCGAGAAAACGCGTCGGCTGCTCGGTTGGCCGACTCCGCGTCTGGCCACCAATACACAGTCTCCCACGACCCGGTACACTTCACCTCGCCGCAATGGTCGCCGCCTGTAATGGGCTCCCAGCCCTCCCCTAGAGGTAGTCGGGCCTTATGCGACTTCTCTACATTGCCTAGGCGCGCCATGTCGTTGGCGATAGCCGCAGCAATTCGCAGCGGATAGCCCTCGTACATGATGGCGGCCACACGCTCTCGATCGGCTTCAGAGTTACTCATGGCCAGATCCTCTCATAGACTGGATTAGGTCAATTGCTGCATCGGAGTCAATCACAGCGCGAGGCGATCCTGGGTATGGGAGCATATACGGGGGTACGCCCGCCTTCTCCAAATTGCCAAGAAGCTCAATATCGTCTGTACCGCGATCCATGCGAACTGCGACATGGCGAGACTTCATTAGGGTAGCCAACTCTCGAATCGCTTTACGGGTAGTCCGTTCTTGCTTCGTGAGCCCGAAGTAACGCCCAAACGTCGTACCGTGCCGCTTAGGCCCATCGTCGGTACCAACTCCGTGGATGTCGTTTAACAGGGCGTTAGTATTGCGGTGGATCTCGCCTTTGTGCTCAAACTTACCGCCAATATGCACGACTACTGTTTCTGACCCATGCCGCGACCGAGTGGTCAGAATGTCGCCAGGCTTTAGATCGTGCTTATGCCCGTGCTCGTTTTTCGCGTGGTTACCACCCGTGGTTCGCGTCTTAGGCTTCTTGACGGCAGGAGTCGGCGGTGCCTTCTTCTTCGCCTTAGCCTTATTCTTACTAGGCGCAGGAGGGGGCTTCTTCGCCTTAGGCTTAGGCTTAGGCGCCGTGCGCTTGACTCCTAACTTAGACGCGGACTTGGCCTTAGTCGGCTTCTTATCCGCTGGTCGATCGGGGTCGTACGCGCGCCACTGATCGCTCCTGAACAGAACACCCCTGGCGGTCTTGTTCTCGTCCACACCCCTAGCCCGGCCAGCCAACACCATATCGCGCTCGCCCTTAGAACTTGCCCAATGAATATCCCACGCACCGTCGCCACGCTTTCGCGCCATAACCGGCTTTCCGCGATTAACGCCCTTCTTCGGAGTAGTCTCAATCACAGTTCCGTTAGGGTACGAATCCAAATCGGCAGACGACACAGTAACGTAATCGACAGGGGGCTTACCCCCAGAGTCACTCACCTTTTTCTTAGGTGTAACGACACTAACGCTACTACCTGCGTAGTTACGAACCACTCTATTTCCATGATCTGTATTGAGTTGGTACGCTACTGTTCCAGATTGCAACTTACTAGTCGTAATTGCAGTCACTTTGCCGTATACGGCTGGACCAGAATCGTAAGCACCGTGCATACCCCCAGGTGTGTCGTACGCCACGGCGATCGTATCTCCAATCTCCACGCTACCAGGTGCTTTATTCTGGAAATCGTGTGTTTCTTCTGTAGGGTGCCCACTCACAGAAGCACGCAAAGCCCCCGCTGCGACTTCTCGATGGTGCATAGACGTGTCGCTATCTTTATAGCGAGATATGCTCTGGTGCTGGTCTCTATGGTAGCGATTCGCATGTTGCGCGTGTTCTTTAGACGGGTAGCGGTACTCGTAGCCATTGCCCTTACGCTTACGTTCGCCACCGTGCTTTCCACCGGGAATCGGCGACCAGCCGCCAGCCTTCTCTATACGATCGGACAGCATGACCAACCGCCCTCGCTTGTCAACGTATAGCGACTTCTTGGCCTTATCGCCCTTCTTACCCTTGTCGCCGCCCCAGCCAGCCGGATCTTCCTCGCCCGCCTTATAGCCTTCCTTTCTACGATCTACGGGCTTCCCTCCACCCGGCTTATCTTTCTCGCCCTTATCCGGCTTGTCGCCGCCCTTGCCCCTCGCGCCGAACGAATCGCCCACCTTCTCGGCGGCTAGACCAGTAACGAGTGTAACAAACGCATTGATACGATCGCCCAACCACGACAACGCCTGGGGGCTCGGATCCTTGGCAACCTCCTTGGACTCCTGATCCAGTTGGCGATACATGCCCTTCTGATGTGGCGAATCCAGGCGATCCTTAATCTGCGCGAGTTGCACTCGAAGATCATGGACCTCCTGCTGCAGACGGTGTACCTCATGCGGCTGTACAGGGCTATCGTGCCCCTCTGGGCGGCTCGGAGCTACGTCCATGGGATTAGCGCCGTCTTCCTGCTCTGCGCCCGCCTGAGCCTGCTGGGCAGCTTTCTTCTTGATCCTCGCCTCAAGGCGGTCCAAGTGCTTGTGATCGTGATGATCCTTAAGCTCGCCTGTGACGTTGATCCCCGCGTCCTTGGCTTCCTGCTTAATTCTCTCGAAACGGTCCGCCTCAGACTCGTCTTCGCCGCCTTTGTTATCCGCCTCTTTACCTCCAGCGTCGCCGCCCTTTGGCTTATCCTTCTTGCCCTTCTTATCGTCATCCTTCTTATCGTCGCCGGAGGCGGACTTACCGCCCTTATCGTCAGCGACCTTTTCTTCCTTTTCTTCGGTATTAGGCTTAGGCTTAGGCTTGTCGTCCGTACCCTTATCGGAACCCTTCCCCTTCTGTTTCCACTTTCCGTCGCTACCCTTGACGTACGTACGACCGCCCCAACTTCGCTCGGAGCCGATAGGCAGGCTTTTACCCTTGGCAATAAACGATAGACTCTTATTCAACCGCTCGCGCAACCTCACGCCACGCCTAATCAGCTCGGGCACGACTACGCTAGGCAGGGCGGCCTCTCTAGCTGCCTTAGCGACAAGCACCATGTCGCGAACGTCCTTAACCACGTCCCCAATCAAAGACTCTACGATCCTGGTTTTTTCGGCATCCAGGCCAAACGCAGACGCCGCGTCCTCGACAGACGAAAACTCACCCGCAACAGGATCCGACGGCGTATGATTCGAGTGCATGGTGCGAATCAAATCCTGCGCATCGACTACGTCTCGATTAGTAGGTCGCTTCAAACCGGCTATATCTGGATGCTTACCAGTAGCGGCGATCCTTCCATCAGATCTGACACTCATCGTGGAGCCTCGCTTGGTTGATCGCAGGCATTCTATACCTAAAAATGATGAAAGGCAACTCCCTCTTGAGGTCGCCAGTCGGTGCTAGATGATCCGAAGAAGTCCACGTCTTCGCTACCCGGCCCGTCTCCGGTATCGTACGGATCGCCAGCATCGAAATCAGGAGCCACGTCGTCTGGACCGAACGACGGCATAAACGCAGACCCCATCACCTCGATCGCCTTATCGCAGAACCACATCGACATAACCGTGTCATCGTGCGCCCCGACCCCCTGCAACTTACCCTCGGCCCAACCAAACGCCTGCATTTCGCTGGTCCACACCTTGACCCTATCTCGTGTGTCTGGGTGCCATGGAATGCGAATCTTGGAGTTCTCAAACAACATACGAAGCGCTGGCACGCCCTGGTCCAGTGCATTCTTATTCGCGGTGTAATGCTGTGTCATACCGCGACGTTGCGACGTTACTTGCTTACGGACAGTGCCACTCGTGTAAAACGCCTTAATCGGAGCGTCGCTAGACCGAATCACCATATCCGAAATTACTCGCTGGTACTGGTTCGCCTCCACGAACACCATACCCGCTCGATAGATCTTGGACGTAGCCACGATTAAGTCCACCTGTGCCTGGTAACCTAGGCCCTTTCTGCGGATGATGTCCACGACGTATCTATCCTTAGACTTAGGATCGATCGCCATCACGAATATTACGAAATAGTCCGCCCCCGCAGACGCAGACATGGCGAGGTCAACACCCATCGCCACGTCGAAACCCATGGTATCCACCCAATAATCGCCGTCCATACCCATGCGATATGGTTGCTTGATCCCAGGGGTGTCGAACAACCACGACGGGAATAGAGACGCCTCATCGCTAATAGGCTGGCACAGATACTCGCGACTCCACCGTAGCGCGCTCCCCAGGACCTTTCTCTTAAACGCGAGCCGATCCTCGTCGTACCGCTCAGGCCACAGTGGGGCCCCCACCTCGTCAATAGCGGGATGCTTTACGATATGGAACGCGCCGCTTTCCTCCAGGTGGTTGTACAGGTCCTGCGCGTGAAACGGCGTACCAACTACGATTAGCTGACCGCCGGGAACGATCATAGGCTCAATAGCAGACAGGAAGTAGTCGATCGCCTTAGTTCGCGTGGTCTCAGACCAGATCCAGTCGTCGTTCCCTACGTCGTCGCCCACCGCCCAAAAGGGATGCCCGCCGCGAACCCTGGTGCCAAACCCGCGAGCACGGATCTCGCTATTGTTCGCAAACTTTAGAGTTCTCGCTGTGTCCTTCTTGAACGGCAGCAAGTGTGCGAGTTTAGGGTTAGGCCCGCCGTGCTCGCCGCCCCCGATAATCTCGTCGCGAATTTTGGCCAGGTGCTCCTCGGCCTGTGTCGCTGTCGCACTAAATATATAGCCCTTCTTGCCGGGGGCTCGCCGGTCCGCCATCCACAACGGATAGGCAAAGCACCAGAAATGCGACTTACCGTGATCGCGCGCTGCGAGCGCTAGAATACGAGGATGCTCGTTGCAAATCTCGCCCCACTCCAAATGGTGCGATCCTAGCAAGAACTTGCCGCCGTACTCCTCAGGACCCTGCAGGATCTCGGTCGCATAGAACGGCAAGAACGCCTTAAGCATACGATGGTGAACCCGCCTAGCGGCGGGGTCCCTGGATCGTGCCTCTCTTGTCGAGTCGCGGATCGTGTCTAAGGCAAGAGACGCATTCGCCTTCTTTTTCTTTCTACGACGCGGTGGAGGAGGTGGTCTTTTTGGTGCCATACACAGGCCCTAACATATACGAGCGCTACCAGTCAAGAAGTCGCTGAGGCAGGACTAGAACTTCCGTGATAACGTCGCCTCCTCCGCTCCACAGAATGATCGGGTCAAGCTCGCCCGCCACACTCATATAGTACTCGTCACCGCTTGACGCCTTGACTGCGTCGGCGCCAGAACACAACAGGGCAGGAAGAAATCCGACATACATATCGCCCTTAATCTTCTTCTTGCCAGTGTCTACGTCCACAGATCCGCTAAAGTCGCTAGTACCGGCTTCTCCCATTTTGTTCTTACCGTCAATGATCACCTCTGCGTTTTTAAGGGTCATTCTGAATGACGAAAGAGTGCCGCCAGCAACGACGCCGGCTTGTTTGGCAACTACGGAAATGTCGTCAATATCAACCTTACAGGATCGCCGCCCCTTGGCCTCTCTAGCGGCTCCCAACACGCCGCTAACCGTCTGGTCGGGCCACTCGGCCTGGATACCTAGGCCCCAGCGAATCTGCCCCGTATTCTCCTCTCGCACAAATATTCGGCGATTCTGTACAGCGATGGACACTTCGCCGCTCAGATCCTTAAGGATCTCAGAAGGAGCCGTAAACGGCGACAACACAGAACCAGACACCCACACGACAGACAACGATGACGAAGACGCCGCGGCGATCCAGTCGGGAGTAAACCGGATACCTGACAGAGCATAGTTAGCCTCGCCACGCTCTTTACCCGTGATAGCGATTAGACCCACAATCGCCCTAACCTGATCCGCTGTAATCTTACGCCAGAGCAAATCGCCAGGGATTTCCGCCATGGTCGGTTCGTTCTTTTTGGGAATAGCGGAGATCGTAAACTTGGAACCTCCGCCAGACACGATCAAACGCCTACCCTTGGCCTTCTCGATTTCCGCGTCGCCGATCGCCTTTACCATTTTGAGCAGAGCGCCACAGTCAACGGCGAGGCCAACTGTAGCGACCTCGCACGGAACCAGGCAACCGACCTCCCCGTCTGTCGCCATCGCCTTTCCGTCCCTAAGGACGACAACGTGGTAACCGCTATCAGACTTCTTGTCGTTGGTATAGCGAGAAACGATATCGAGCGCATCACGAAGTGCAACCATGGAATACCTCCTGTCACCTGTATATAGCGTATAAACCGGTAGTTACGGTCGTAAGCCCCAAACGAACGAAAACCCCCACGGGGATCGCACCCGCGGGGGCTCATACGTCGGAAGGGTCACGCGGACAATGTGCCGCCACTCGTAGACATGCATCGCCGCAGTGTATCGCCATGCAAGCCCAGGCGGCTATGCTGCGTAACGAGGGCACTCAGCACCGATGCAGCTACGACAGTCTGGCTCTCCTCGATCTCGTTGGACACCTGGTGCGGGGGTACCAGCATAGAGCACGCGTGGTCAATCGCCAGGTCCATGTTCGGGAACCGGCCCCACACTTGATCGCCAACGTTGACCTGCACCATGGGGATACCGTGCTTGCTAGTCAGGACTCGCACCATGTCAGCTCGCCTCTCGTTGCTTCTTTCCGTGCTCTCGCGGAATGGTGAACAGGCCCTTACCACCCTTGGCCACGTCGCCAGGGAAGCTATCGATCAAAGTCGCCATCAGGCCCGCCTTCGCCGTCACCGAAACCTCCCAGTGGGAGAAACGGAACTCTCGGACCTTCCTACCTTGTCGGCGATCCCAGTCCTTCTCCTTGTCCGTGCTCGGCCGGTCGATGATCTGACGATCCATCCAGTGGACGCGGTTCTTGAGGGAGGCCAAGAATTCCTGCGAGTACGGCGTGAACACCTGGATCGCTCGGACTTCCTTCTCGCCGCCATTGCGGAATCGCCAGACGGTATCCACGTCCTTGAGTTCGATAGTCGTACAGCGGTCCATGAGGATCTCGCTGAGGCGGGGGCACCCTCGGCGCTTCAGGGACTTGGCGATCTCCAGAACGCGCCCCTTGTCGGTACGGAACACCGAGGCAGCTTCGACGATCAGTTTGTTCACGTTATGGCGACGGCGACCCGTGAGGCCCGCGATCTCGTCGTTGTAACCGTGCTTCTTTCGGCAGACGGGGCCCATACCCGACTCCAGGGACGGGGCGTCCACGAGGGCACGGCCACAGCAGACACACTGCGTAGCAACGAACTTGGTAGCGGGGGCGTTTTCGTAGCTCATATCTCGTACCTCCTGTACGGTAGTAGCGGAAAAGGGATGGCCAGCTTTTATGCCGCCCTGGCTCCACGGCGACGATCGCACTGCTTTTATGTCGCCCAGTGCGCAGGCAACGTTCGTAAACAGACTATCCGCCGTAACCTGCGAGGATGACACTCAACGAGTAGAGTGCCCACAGGGACAGCATGATTCCAGTAGCCTTGACGAATTCGATCAGCAGCTTCATAGCGACCTCAGTAGCAGCGGGGGATCGTATCAGACGGTAACCGGGGCTTGCAACCCAGTATGCCGCATTACCAAGGGCGGCGAATCGCCCCTGTTGCTCTGCGTATCGTCTAGAGGATGTGATCGATGTCGCACACGGGCACGGGGCAACCCCAGCCGCGACATCCCCTACCGGCGCCCGCCGACTGGCAGCCATCGGACGCGTTGTCGATCAGCTCGCCGCACTCGTCGCAGTGCATGTCGTCGGAGTGCCGGCCCATGATCTCGTCGGCCATGCTGTCGACCCACTCGTCGCCGTAGTCGTCAGCGTCGAACTCGATGTCTTCGGTGGGCTCATCGTCGAACATGGCGCAAATCACGAAATCTTCTTCGCAGTCGGCGCAGTTGACGAGACGCTCGTGAGTGGGGTAGTAAGACAGCCCACCGCAACGCGGGCACACCAGGACCTCGACTTCTTCCTCGTCCGTCACAGGGGCGTCAGTCACTTCGTTACCGCCCGCGTTGTAGATCTTCATACGGGCGGAGTCGCGCGGGCCATACATGAGAACATCGGCCCGCACTACGCCGCTCACGTCGGACTCGCAGGTATCGACCCATGGCGTGAGCATTGCGCAGAAAACTGAGAACTCGCGGGTGGATGGGAAAACGACGGTGAGGTGGGACACGGACATAGCAGCCTCCTTGCTGGTTGTTTCGGGACTCATTCCCTTACACTCTATATGTAGTGGCGACACGCCAACGCGTGATCGCCTACTTAAAATGGCGGTGGGCGGGGGACACTCTCCCCAATCTGTCTCGTGATCAACACCCCTATCAGGTCTACCGGGAGTCACTTTTACGATCGCTACATTACGCGAGGACTCGTTTTACCGGGCCGTTCAAGTTCTGAAGAAAACTCACGATCCGCCCTACATGAGCGCCCTGCTCTGCGGTCACGGCTCTTTATGCGAGCTTCACCCACCGTATACACTGGCTATGTAGTGGCGATCGGTCGTCCTGTGATCGCGGGCTCTTTCCGCTCGATACCGAAGTCGCCAGGCGCTACGATTCGCAACCTAACGCGACGCTGACCGCCATTGGCCCCAGGCGACACGCTACACACTTTGACTTCGATCTCCTCGCCACCAGGCGCCACGACTACGACCGCGCCACCCTCGCGGATAGACAGAACCAGCCCGCCTTGCTTGCCGCTACTCATCGCTAACCTCCGAAAACACAGTTCGGACCAACACGGCCAGCGACGCCTCGTAACCGCGCGCCTTATTCATTTCGGCCGCGATTCGGCGATGCCCGTCTGAGCTATACCTATCTAACGTCTTACGCGTAATGCGAACTAGATCGGGCCTAACGCGACCTATCTGCACTACTGTAGACGACGGATGGATCAAATTCATCCAATGATCGGATTGAAGATCGGTAACTCCCCAGCAGTCAACGACCGCGGCACCACGCCGGATCCCGCCTCCTAGGATCTGTTCATTCATACCAATAACCAGGTATCCGCTTATGCCTTCGTCTTCTTCTCCGCACATAGCCTCTCGCATATGCGGTGCAAGGCGATTAATGTCAATGTCTTCTAGGCTTCGTGTTCCGAGCATGGGTCCTCCTAATGCGACGGCCTCCTGCCTCAGCGATGGACTAAGACAGGAGGCCGTCAGGGGCGCTCGTAGGAATCGGTTACGACTTGGTAATGGCGAAAGCCGCGTAACGCATAGCCTGGCGCAGGATCACCGCGATATGGCGACTCCACCGCTTCGCTACCCGAATCTGCTTGGCTTCTGCATCTTGCATGAGAGCGGCGATCTTGGTCAACTCGGCCGCGGGAAGGCCAGGAGGTGGGGGCTTGGACTCACCCGAGAGAGTATCGTCCAACCACTCGACCATATCGTCGATACCTTCCTTGCCGTTCTCACGGACGAAGCCCGACAGCAAACCGAGGACCGCCTCGTCAAGAAGTGCGCCCGCCTTGCCGCGCTTGGCCGCGAGATCGCCAATCTCGTCAGCGATAGCACCCGGAAGGGTATTACTCATCGCCTGGCCGACCGCAGACAGGAGTTCTTCTCTAACCTCGGAGTTATTCATGGGGAACCTCCACAGCATCGCCGCACACGCTAGACACGGGCTCGGGATCGGGGATAGCGCCGGGATCTTCGCCGTCGCCACCAGGATAAGGCAGCCCAGCGAGCCAAAGGGCGCGATACCCCTGAATCTCTGCGCTCGCTTGGATGAGTAGCGCCGGCTCGGCGTAGCGAGCACAGGCGGCAGTGTCGCCCGCGTCTCTAGCAGCCTCGGCCGCTACGATCAAAGCGTCGGCCGCCTCGTTCTGTCGGGCGATCGACGCGTAAATCTCTGCTGTGTACGTTGCCTCGTTTCGTACGATATGGCGAATACAGCCAGACAGTACGAGCAAGGCGATCAATGCGGTAAGTCGCATAGTAGTCCTCCTATGTCCACCATGCTATAGCACGGCCGCACACAGGATCAATCGCCAAGCAGAGCGGCCTTAGTTGCCGCGTCCCTCATTCCGGTAGTCGCGAGCCCTCTTACGGCCTGGAACGATGATAGCGCCGCTCGCGACTTTGAACCCCAAATGCCGTCGATCGGTCCCGGGTCGTAGCCTTTCATCTTCAGGCGAAGTTGCCAGTCTCTAGCGGTGTTCAGTTGCTCGTGATGGCTGGGGCGCTCGGCCCGCATGATCCCGACCACACGAGCCAAGAAGTCGCCAGGGCACGTACGCTTACCGAAATGCGAGTGCCCCCATACATCGTAATAATTTGCGCTCGGTACGCACCCGAACAACCCATAGGGCATATCGCGGCACTGTCTATACCCGGACAAATGCCATATCAAGACGATCAGGGCGGTTACTTGCGCGGGGGCTGGATTCGGTTTCGCTCCTCCCGCATACTCGCCAGCCTTGAAGTCGCCCGCCACGACGATACCCATAAAATGAGTGTTGCCATACTTACCCGGAACAGGCGAATTACCTTTTTGCGAAGACGTACGGACGTTAACGTCGTTAGCCCAGACAATAGTTCCATCTCGCTCAATCCCAAATGTGTAGCACAACCCAGGTCTAGGATCGCCTGGAGTAATGTGGTTTTTGGTAGATGTGTGGTATTCAGCGTAATCTTTAATCGTCCCTTCTCCCGCCCCCTGGTGTACCACGAAACCAACAATCTCGCCGGGATCTCGCTTATTGAAAGACTTACCAGGGACACGAGGCAGGGTTAGCCGGGCGTCTACGAAGACCATTACAAATTCTCCTCGCCAGCCTCACGATCCAACATGGCGTTAGCCGCGTGGCCTGCGATACGTTGTAGGGCTGTCTCGATACCCATGGTTCCATCGCGAACCTCTCTAGCGAGAATGGACACCCAAACAGGAAGCGAACCTAGCGCATTTTCAATCACACGAGTTTCGTCGGCCGCCGGGCCTTCTATTCTATCCGCCCATGAGTCCACTTGGGATGCCAACATAACGTCGTCAGTTCTACGAGCGTACGCCCTGAGCGCAGATACGGCCGCAGGATCTCGCCCAGGAACCAACACGAAAACGTCTTCATCGCCTAGAGGCCCTCTGGCGTAATGCGTTACCTGAAACTTACCTCGTTTAATGCCGCTCACGGGTCACTCCTTAAGTATTATGCCCTCTATCACGCATATAGGGAAGTAACGCGCCGCACAGGCCCGCAGTTACGCTCCTCCGGGCTTCGGGGGCCCAACAGGGCCTCCCGGCCCACTAGCTGACAGAAAGCGGCCCAGGGGGAAGTCAAGCCGCATGCGATGTCGAGTGAGCTTGACAAAAGATGGATTTAAGTCAAATCCGATATACGATCGCAGATAGCGCTTTGCAGTGAGACCAGTCGTACCGCCGCCGTTAAAAATGTCAACGACGACACACGGCACGGTTTTTTTCGTACTGCACTTGCACGCTTTCTCGTATCCTAGAAGCCGCTTAACCCCTTTGTCCTGATACGCTGCTTCGCCTTGCGGAGGCCTCATAGTCACCTGCGAACTGATGATGCCCCCATGGTGTTCCCAATACGCCTTATTCTTCTTTCCTCGCCCCTTAGTGGCATTCGGATTGTCGTACGACGTAACAGGCCGATAGGGGGTGCGGCACTCTGCGCAACATCCAGACGGACTAGTTCCCGCACGCACTCCGATCTCGGGTAGATCTGACGGGAACATGGCGAAGTGGTCGACCCAGTCATCGAACGAACCGCATACAGGGCACTTCCGAACTACCACCTCTGAGTCCTTTTTCTTGTTGTACAGCCTAGACTTTTTAATCTTGCGTCGCGCCTTCTTATCGAAAAACGTGTCGCAGCCCAGGCAGAAGTCCCAACTAGCCTGGTTAGGGTTGATTCGCCAAACCGACCTAAGGTTACGCCCCTCATATACTGAGTCATCGTCAGCGTTGGCAATTTCGCCAGACCTAGACGGCTCTCGGACCGCGTCGCCGTCCCAGTAGTACTTCTTAGACTTAGCGCACAGGAACACGTACTCGTGAGAGCACGTAGGGCGATCCGTCGTTGGGTCGGGCATATGCATAGGCTTATCCCACACGTTATCCATACGAATATACCAACCCTTTTCTACGATCTTAGGATTCCTGAGCAACTTACAGCAGTTAGGGCACACGAACCGGCCCATACCGAGATCGCCCCACCACATCCCATGCTCGACGTTGCCGCAATTCGTACACTTCATCCACGGTTTCTGCATAGCCATCGCCACACGATGGGGAAGCATTACCCGATCCTTAGGCTTGAGGTCCAGGATGTGCGAGCTTGGTTGTCGCAGGTTCCAATCCTTAGCGCCCTTGCCTCCTGGGAATGCTTCTCCCTCGCTACCTCGCCTAGACTTCCGGATAGGTGAGTTACCAAAGAACGAATCTCCTAAATTTAGGAGCATCGTACCCGCTGGGTGTAACGCGCGATGTACCTCGCGAAATATTAGAATCAAGTGGTATACGAACAGGTTAGGGTCGGGCTCCAGACCCAGCGCCCCTCGCCACGCCCCACACTTGTTACAGAAGTATCCACGAGACGCGGCTAGGTGCGTCTTGTGCAGTGACTCAGTCTCTCCCCGCCGAGACTCGGGAGCGCCGATAGGCTTAGACGGCGTGTTCACGACCTTACCCAACTCGTCAGACCACTCGTGCTCACAGTCGGCATCGCCTCCCCAAATCGTAGCCGGAACGCCGTAATCTCGCAGCGACCAATACGGCGGCGAGGTCGTTACGTGGTGAATGGAGTTATCGGGTAGAAGTTGCAAATTGGCGAGCACGTTACCCAGTACGATATGCCAAGCATCCTTACCTCGCAACACAGACTGGATAGATGCCCCGGCTACCTTTCTCGTAGGGGCAACTGGTGGCGTCTTTCTTTTACGAGAGGGGGGCTTCGGGGCTTTACGCTTAGACATGAATCGTACCTCCAAATAAACGTATAGCCCGCGCATGCGGGCTTAACGTCGGAAGAAACTAGGCGCTCTCCTGCGGGGGTCTATCGCATGTCGCTTAGAGACAGGATTCCCGGCCAGGAAAGACGAACCCTCAGGAGAGCGCCTATCAATTTCAATCGCCGCGAGAATCGTACGCGTCGCACATAGCGACGATGGCGGATGCTCGGCTACTATACGCTGCGATGTGGGGCAGCTCGTAACCGAAACAATGAAACAACCACTTACGGCGATTTCCGTCGTCCTTGCATACGTCGCCAATATATCCGCAACGAGGGCATGACACCGTATACCCGGCGTTAGCGTCGTTAACGACGATGGACAGACTGTCTCGCATGGCCACACTACGAACCGGCTCGGGAGCGGGGGTAGCCGTCTCTCGCAGTCGTGCCGTGCCCATGGTGCCGATTGCGCCCGACTTTTGCCATGCTCCCCACTTACGGGGGTTGCGAACTTGTGAAGCGTTGATCATGTCTTTACTCCTCGCCCGGCTGGTTATCGATTGCATCCTCAACAGCCTCGCAAGCGGCTAGGCCAGGCTTCATATCGCCCAACTCGTAACTCGGGGCATCGTCGTCATTGGCGCCATCTATGGCAACAGGAACGCGGGGTTCCTCACGAGACCTGTAATCGACGATACCCACGGAATCACCATCGCAAGCGTATATCACGACAATACCCCACGGGTACAACTCGTAAACGCAGTCCTCAGCGTCGTAGCTTTCGATGGATTCAAGAGTGCTTTTATCAAACCCGAAAAGACGAATCCAGGCGTCCTCGACCTTTTCACGGCTATCGTCGCGGGCCGCCTTGCATGCGTCGTCTTCGCTCCACAACTCGCGTACGTTGTTAGCCCAATTGCCGCCCATGAACATAGGTCGCAGTGCCGCGGTGCCGCCGTATACCTGGCTAGTCGGGACAGGGCTTTCGCAACCAGCACGACGAGCCGCGCGAATCACCATACGGGTAACGGCGAACATATGAGCCCGGTATACCTTCGCCGCGCTCCAAAGCATAATCTCGTGAAACACGGACTGGCACTCACCGATGCCCTGCAACATGCCCCACAACTCGCGGCGCTGGCATTCGCCCAGCATCTTGTCCAGCTTACCGACCTTCTCGTTCAGTTCTTTGATTTGAGAGATTGCCTCGTACTGTGCATTAGTGAGCATGTCTTCGGATCCTTTGCGTTTAACGTAGAAGGCCGGGCTGCAGGTTGCGGACACGACCCATTCACCAGCTTTATACCGCGCTTCCATGTTGTTAACGTCGCCTCGGTTTGGGAGGGGGAGGAGGGGCTCGCCTCTTGCTAGGAGGCGCGGGAGGGGGCTTACGCTTAGACTTCGCTTTCGCGGCCCGAGGAGGCGGGGGGGCGTTAGCCCGTTTGTCGTTCTTGAACTTGTCAGGGTACATTTCGCGCTCGGCCTGTAGCAAAGAGCCTTTACGAACATATAGTGAAGTCGGGAGGCCGTGTCTCGTAGACACGATATAGAACCCACTAAGCGTTTCAATGATCGACACGTCAATACTTCCGGCTGACCTGTGCACGAGTTTACCGGCCAAGTCAGTAGGGCGATTCGTATTCCATATCCCCTTTTCCTTACGACAGTCACACTTGACTCGACCCTCAGGTTCGTCCATATACGGATGGTAGTAGTTGAATCGCATACGAATCACTCGATCCGCATGGTCAGCGACTAGGGGCATCTTCCGTTCTCGCCACCTAGATAGCGTACTTGCGTCGTACAGCCCTGACGACTTTTTGGCCTTCTTCCGTGACGGCGAAGTAACCTTCTTCCGTCGTCGTGAGGAACCCTGATTCGGTGGCCTGGGTGGCGAGATCTTTCCATTGCGTCGGGAGGGGGGAGGTGGGATTCGCTTCGACATGAATAAGCATCCTGGCGATTGAGTAGTGCTGGTGGTGAATTTTGCCTGATGGACGATGATTTCGAGATTGTTTGTTACGATGCCTGTGTGCCATCACAAATGCCGCGCTCTGACCGGATTTTGAAGGGCGAGTGAACGACGCCACAAAACCGGCCATAGACTTACATTTGTTGGGAATGTAAGTTGAGGATTGTTAGACCTAACCAGGGAACACTTTGCATTACCAAACATTCTCTTTAAGTCCTTTGAATATTCTATAAGATGGTTAGCGAGTTTTGCTACCGAAATACTGCGGTTTAGCAGTCGGTGACTGGGGCCGCGTCGCAGCCCGATGTACGTGTCGCTGGAACAG
>Ga0233429_1001636_pt1 | contig 25843 bp, 19 predicted proteins | sample SI_118_April2016_3_FD_179879 | JGI IMG/M metagenome (GOLD analysis project Ga0233429, IMG submission 179879) | Seawater microbial communities from Saanich Inlet, British Columbia, Canada - SI_118_April2016_135_MG | ecosystem: Environmental > Aquatic > Marine > Inlet | place: Canada: British...
GATCAGGTCAGTCGAACCCAGGTAAACAAATTCTTCTGAATCTCGAGGACCTAGTAGTGGATGATTAATGATCATGTTACGTCCTCCTTAGTGTAAGTTTGGTTGAGCGCCAACGCCCTTTTCATCGATAATAGCGCCGCGCCTAAATCGATCCAGTTTGTAGGCTGTTGCCACTTCGTGTGACTCGTTGGTTGCTAATAAATGGGCATAACAATACCCGCTCGCAGGTGTCGCCTTAAAGCCGCCGTAACACCAGCCACCATTAAAGAACAACTCCTCAACCTCTGTGTTGTCAATGAATGGAGATCCGTCCATCGACATATCCATGATACCGCCCCACATTCTGAGTAAACGAGCACGACCAATCGATGGCATAATCGCCATACCGCCAGAGCAGACATCCTCAACAACGGGCAGATTTCCTCTCTGCGCATAGGTGTTGTAGCCGTCAATATCGCCGCCGAATACAAGGCCGCCTTTGTCAGACTGAGAGCAATAGAAATGACCAGCACCAAACGTGATTACGTTATCCATAACCGGCTTCAAGCCTTCCGTTACAAACGCCTGAAGAACATGACTTTCAATTGGCAGTTTAATGCCAGCTTTGGCCATAACGCGTCCAGAAGAGCCCGCAACACAAACGCCGACTCTGCCCGCTTTAATGTCACCTTTAGTCGTCTTAACGCCGAGACATTTTCCATTCTCAATATTAAAGCCTGTGACCTCACAGTTCTGAATAATATCAACACCAAGGTCACTCGCACCTCTGGCGTAACCCCAGGCAACAGCGTCGTGCCTGACCGTACCCCCGCGAGGCTGAGCCAGCGCTGCCTTAATTGGGAATCTTGGGTTATCCATATCTAGGAATGGGTATCTTTCTTTAACCTCTTTCGCTTCGATAAATTCACAGCCGGCATCCGCAAAAAGCATGGCGTTGCCTCGTCTAATGAAAGCGTCTCTCTGAGCATCTGAGTGAATGAGGTTCATAATGCCGCGCTGAGAGACCATCGCGTTGTAGTTTAAGTCTTGCTCAAGGTTTTCCCAGAGCTGCATAGACAATTCATAGAAGGGCTCGTTACCTGGAAGCAAATAGTTTGAACGAATAATGGTTGTATTTCTACCCACATTACCGCTACCAATCCAGCCCTTTTCAAGGACCGCAATGTTCGTTATTCCGTGGTTCTTTGCAAGGTAGTATGCAGTCGCCAAACCGTGACCGCCACCGCCAACAATGACCACATCGTAGCCGTCAGCCTTTGGCTCCGCATCACGCCAAGTCGGCTCCCAGCCTTTGTGGCCAGTTAATGCTTCTTTTAATACTTTAAAGGCAGAATATTTTGTCTTGCTCACAGTTTAACTCCAAGGGTAAGGACTATTCGATACAGGGTGTAATTTACCTTCTTTAAAGCGGCTAAATCTAAACGGCTCTAGAAGGTCTTGTTTTTCACCTAAAACCTCTTCAGCCACTAAGCACCCGACACCTAACATTTTGTAACCGTGGTTACTGTCCGCAATAATGGTGACATTATTATTGAAGGTATCGATGACTGGGAAACTATCTGCAGTGAAGCAGCCCACACCGCCTGACGGCTCTTTGTGGTACTTTGGCATCGTGCCTTCAAACCTTTTATGGCAATGCGCTAGGGCAGATACCCACATGTGCGCAAACTCAGGACCCGAAACAAACTCAGGGCTAGAGGGGCCATAAGGGTCAATCGCCACTTCTTCCGCTGGCTTTTTGATTTCGTAAGGAGAAGCGCCGCCCTGGATACCACCGAAATGCCAGTCAGGCTTGTAGTAAATTCCCCACATTTGATCGGTAATTAAAGATCCATCAACAGTTGAATATAAAGGGGCGTCTGTATCGACATGAAGAACCGGCGGCATATCGCCAGCATTCGTTTTGAGTATCTCAGGATCGACTCTCAGTACGCCCTCTTCAAGCTGCCAAAAACGCCACATATCAACGTCGTTATGAACATTACCCTCTAAATCTTTAACTTCAATTTGCGATGGCAGGTTAAGCATACTCCAGAAATCTCTAACCCATGGACCAGCACCAATCACTACCTTTTCACAAGCGACAGAACCTTGGTTCGTTTCAACCGCTGTCACTGTATTGTTATCATCTGTCTCAAACCCTGTGACTTCAACGCCAGTAATAATTCTAACGCCAAGATCTTCAACCTTCTTAGTCAGACCATACATCGCTTTGGTATTGTTAGCGTAACCACCCTTCTTCTCGTGGAGAACTGAAGTGATACCTTCAGCTTGCCAATCATCAAAAAGATTAAGCATGTACTCACGAGACTCATCTTCCCCTTCAATAAAAACACTCTCGTAGCCAATCTCTTGTTGCTCGGCATGAATTTGTTTGACATCTTCCCTCATACTCTCAGGAGATATTTGCATATACCCGACCGGGTGATAACTGAATGCCTCTGGATCACTTTCCCAAATGCTGACTGAGTGAGCCATTAATTTACGCATAGCAGGTTGAAAATAGTTGTTACGAACAACGCCACATGCAATACCGGTAGCACCAGCAGAAATTCCAGATTTTTCTAGGATAACGACCTGCCCTTCGACAGACTCTCCTGATTCAGTTAAACGCTCAGCCAGACGCCATGCAGTTGACAAGCCGTGAATTCCAGCACCAACAATAACGTATTTAACTTGACTCGGTAATGACATATTTGTCTCCTTAAGATAATTTAGTAGATTAAAGGGTTAATAAAATAACTTTTTTAGTTAGCATTATTATCAATAAATTGAAAGGCGTTAATGGTTAAAAAATTCAAATCGAAGTGAAAATAATTCTAAGACCTTCTATAAAAAAATAATATACTTTCCCACATACATAGAAAGGGGATCTGTTTTTTGTTTTTATTAACGAAAAGCCACTAAATTAAGCTATTACATGGCCTTAGGCAGGTATTAATTTTAGTCATTGTAGATTATTTGTACGTACTTAAGAGCTCAATTTAAACACAAATCTTCAAAAACTAAGTATACTTGTATTCAACATTTAGGACGAAATAATGTCACGTAGATACTATAAATTGCCGCCGCTTACATCGCTCGCAACCTTTGAAACCGCTGCTCGTCATCGAAGCTTCAAGGGTGCAGCTGAAGAACTGGGTGTAACCCCGGGCGCGGTCAGTCACCAAATTAAGTTTCTTGAAACTGAGCTTGGCCTCTCCCTATTTGACAGAAAACACCACGGCAATAATTTAACGGATCATGGTGAATCTTTATTCGCTGTGCTTCAGAGTAGCTTCACCGCAGTATCCTCAACCCTTGCCAACCTGAGACGCTCTGCAAGCGATAAAGAGGTCATTATCAGCGCAACCACTGCGGTCTCTTTTTTATGGTTACCGCCGAGACTGGCTGAGTTCTGGAAGCGGCACCCAGAAATTCCTGTCAACCAGCACGTCACAGATAACCCGGACTCTCAGGGCGTAGCTGTAGACCTCAAGATCTGTTACGGTTTTGTTGAAAATGAATCCACTCAAAAACACACCCTCTTTCAGGATGAATTGGTGCCAGTTTGTAGCCCTGGTTATGCCAAGGAGTTTCCAAACCCGTCGATAGAGGATTTGGCGCAAGCACCTCTTATTCACCTCAGAGCGAAAGACAAGAACTGGTCGAACTGGTTTTCATGGTTCAGTGCTCTCGGCTACAAAGGCAAAATATCTCCTGGAATTCATGTCAACAACTATATGATTGGCCTTCAAGCAGCCTCTGATGGCATGGGCATTGCGCTAGGCTGGAAACATCTCTGCAAACCAAAGATTGATAGCGGCGAGTTAGTCATTCTTGGAGACAACTCAATCCCAGCACCTTCGGCTATTTATATCATGAGTGAGAAGGAAGAACTGCTCCCAGAGAACGTTAAAGTGCTCAGAGATTTCCTAATCTCTAAATCCAAAACGTAAATATTCTAATTATTGAAAAATATTCAATTTTTTGATTGAATTTTATTGCTTATCTTTTTTTTAAAGCGATAGTATCATAGCGTTTTTTTATAGTTATTTTTACCTGTGTCTTCTATTCCTCTCAGCAACCTAGACTCTGTCCTCACTTCAACCGATAAGGCCAAGGGTCTTCCTAATGAGCACTACGTCAGTGAAGCGATCTTTGAAGAAGAAAAGAAAGTTATTCTTTTTGACAACTGGTCAGCCATAGGAACGGGTAAAGATATACCTAATGTGGGTGACGTCAAGCCGGTGAATTTTGTTGGAATGCCGCTCATCTTGGTGCGTGATGAAGATAATCATATTAGTGTCTTTCAAAATACCTGTCGCCACAGAGGAATGATTTTGATTGAGGAACCGACAAACATTAGCGGCGTTATTCGCTGCCCATACCATAGCTGGTGCTATAACCTCAGAGGTGAGCTCTGCGCAACCCCTATGGTTGGCGGGACCGATACCAACTCCCATGAATCTATCCGCAATGAAGAGCTTGGCCTATTTGAAATACGCTCGACGCTCTGGCAAGACATTATTTTTGTGAACATTTCTGGCGCTGCGCCAGCGTTTAAAGATTATGCTGCCAAGGCTATCAAGAGATGGTCTGAATTTGAAAAGCCCCTTTATCATGGCGGTAAAAACTCGTCTTTCTCATTAACTTTAGAGACGAACTGGAAGCTTGCCGTTGAAAACTACTGTGAGAGCTACCACTTGCCATGGGTTCACCCCGAACTTAACATCACCTCGAGCATCGAGGATCACTACCATATCGAGGAAATGGGCGCATTCTCTGGGCAAGGCTCCCACGTCTACAATCAAATTAAAAGTGAAGATGGAAAGGTGTTTCCAGATTTTGAAGGTCTCTCTAGCAAATGGGACAAAACGAGTGAATACATTGCCCTCTATCCAAACGTCCTTCTAGGGGTTCATAGAGACCACTTTTTTTCGATTATTATTGAGCCGATTGAGACCAACAAAACGATCGAGCATGTCTCCCTTTACTATTCAAAAAAACCATCAGACATGCCTCAGCTCAGCGCCCTGCTGGAAACCAATGCCACGTTCTGGAAGACGGTATTTCAAGAAGATGTTGGCGTTGTCGAAGGGATGCAGCGCGGCAGGAATGGCCTTATGTTTGATGGCGGTAAGTTCTCAGCTGTCATGGATAGTGCAACGCACTGCTTTCACCACTGGGTGGCTCTGTCACTCAAAGAATTCAGATCTAGAAACGCTCCCTTATAGCTTGGCTTGGTAGGCCGTTAGCGTATTTTCAAGAAGAACCGCAATCGTCATCGGGCCGACGCCGCCAGGGACCGGGGAGATGGCTGACACCTTGTCTTTGACTGCATCATAGTCAACGTCACCTGTTAGCGTACCGTTATCTAAACGATTGATGCCGACATCGATAATCACAGCACCCTCTTTGACCCAATCCTCTTTCACAAGATTAGCAACACCAGCTGCTGCGACAATAACGTCTGCTGAACTCGCTTTTTGTACAATATCTTTGGTTTCTTTATGACAAACCTGAACGGTAGCACCTGCATTAAGAAACTCCATCGCCATAGGCCTTCCAACGATGTTTGATGCACCAATAATAACGCAGTCTTTCCCTCTTAAGTCGCACTTGATAGAGTCAAGCATTTTCATGACTCCCTTAGGCGTACATGGACTAATGAAAGATTTATTTTGACTTAATTTACCAACATTTTCACTACTAAACCCGTCCACATCTTTTTCAGGAATGATCGCTTCAATGATTTTGTTAGAGTCGATATGTTCAGGAAGTGGCAATTGAACCAATATCCCATCGATCGTTTTATTCTCATTGAGACGATTCACTTCTGACAACAACTCTTCCTCAGTAATGTTTGCTGACTTGTGGATTTGATCGGAATAGAAGCCGACTTCAACGCAGGCTCTCGATTTGTTTCTTACATAAACCTGAGAGGCCTCATCATCACCCACAAGAACAACTGCTAAGCCAGGAGGCCTTGAATACTGCTTCACTTCGTTGGCAATATTTTTTCTGAGATTTTCAGCAAGCTTTTTGCCGTCAATAATCTTCATTTTTAGCTCTCCAAATTATTTGTTTATTGTTAGATATTATCAACAGATTGATGAATGAAAATAGTAATTAATTTCACTTAGCTTTGAATTTTTAAGAAGGGTTATTTAACTTTTTGACAACCAAATTCTTAAATTTCAAAATTATTCAGAAAGAAATACTAATCTATTCCTAATAACTTTCTTCTTTTTGTAGCCCAAGTCTGGATAAGATGATCAGCCGCTAAACCTATAAAGGCGATACAAAATCCGAGCACAAGTCCTTTTCCTATACCCTGTTTATTTGACAAGGATTCTAAAATCCCCTGACCTAAGCCTTCGGTACCAATCAATGCACCAATAACGACCATGAACAATGCAAAAATAAGCGTTTGATTAAGTCCAAGCATTATATGAGGAAAGGCAAGAGGGTACTCTATTTTAATTAATCTCTGAATACGATTAACGCCCGACATTGAGCCTGCGTCATGCATATCTTTTGGCACACTTCTAAGGCCCTCTATTGTATAACGGGTAGCTGGAACAGTTGCATATACAATCATCGCTATAACCACAGAGGTATCCGTTATACCAAAAAGAATAATAACTGGAATTAAATAGATAAATGAAGGGAGGGTCTGAAAGGTGTCGCAGACCAATAAAACTATTTTACTTGCTCGATCATTACTAGCAGACAGGGTTCCAACAGTTACACCGATAACGCCAGATACAATAACGCAAACAGTAGCCGTATATGAGGTAATGAGTGCCCTATCCCACCACTCAGTAAGAGCGATAAATAGTAAAAATCCACCGACAACAAGTGCTGATCTAATACCACCAATAATATAACCAACACCCATCACCAACGTAAAAGTGGCAATAACCGGCATAGCAAGATATGAGGCTCTCATTGGTAATAATACATCGACTATAAACCACTTATTAAAGCCTTGTAGACTCCAGAAAAAAGTCTCCAAAAACCAATCAATACCAGACTGAAAAGTATCAGCCATACTGATACCTTTGTTGTATGGTATTTGATATAAATAATTAATATCCCCTTTAAAAATAAAAGAGCCAATGTAGGCTAATAAAATACCTGCAAAAAGGATAACGAGAAAAAATAACGAGTATTTATGTCGCTGCATAAAAGGAAGCTCAGCAAAATAGTCAGTCTGCTTGTTAGCCCAAGCCAAAGAAAATTTATCCAAAACAACGGCAATCAGAACTATACAAATTCCTAGCTGGAGAGCGGCCCCCACCCAAAGATTATTAATGGCGAGCAATAAATACCAACCCAAACCCTTGGCTCCAATAAAAGAGGAAATTACTGCCATAGCTAAGCACTGCATGATTACTTGGTTAACACCAATTAAAATATCAAACCTTGCGGATGGGATTAGCACTTTAAATAAGAGTTGATAATTAGTACATCCACTCATCATGCCTGCCTCTACAACTTCTGGAGATACCTTCTTAAGGCCTAGCAGTGTGAGACGAATCATTGGAGGGGTTGCAAAAATTATGGTTGCAATACATCCAGCATGATCTCCAATTCCAAAAAATACGCCTACAGGAACCAAATAAGAAAAATGTGGCATTGTCTGCGTAATATTAAGAATAGGCGCCAGAACTTTTTCAGTTGCTGAACTTTTGAATGCTAGCACTCCTAGAGTCAAGCCTGAAATAAAAGAAACTGGTGCTGCGACAAATATCAGCGAGAGTGTCATCATGGCAGGCTCCCATGCGCCAAAAACCACAATATATATTGTTGCAAAAGCGGCCAAAAAAGCAAGTCCCCATCCTTTTAAAGCGTAACCAACCATAATTGCGGTAGCTGAAACAACCGTCCACGGTAGTGCTGGCCATTTAGCCCACTCATTCTCACTAATAAAATCCCAACTAGTAAAGGCAACAATAGTTTTAATGCCTCCCAATAGAACTTCACGAATAAAATCAATAATAAAAAGTATTGAGCGCGAAAAACCTCTAGTTATTTCTTTTATCATGGCAGAGAATTCATACTCCTCAATGTCAGGGTCATAAACCTCGACCGGCCAAAAATCAAACATCAAAAACCTAGCAAAATGATGAATAATTGATGGTAAATCCCAAAAACTAAATGTAGCTGGTTCTAAAAAAATCCATGTAAATAGAGTGGGTACGATGAATAAACCACCAAAAATTCCTATAAACACATAGATGCATAACTTGTTCCAATTCCTTTTAAACCAACTTGAAGCTGAAACTCTTCCATCTTTTGATGCTGAATGATAATTTTTATATGAAAGTCCAGCAATAATAAATAACATAGTTAATAGATACCCTATCGAGCTACTTATCACTGGATTATAAAAGTGCATCTCAGGTATGCGTATGAATTGAGGCGGTAATTGACCTCTAAATATCATACTGATAGAATCAGAAAAACTGGCGACAGCATGTATTTCACCTGATTCAACTTTATTACTAAAGCCATCACGTAGTTCTAGATAACCGGCATACTCACCTGTCATCGACATGAGAATAAAAAATACGATTATAAGAGCACCAAATTGTACTAATTTAGGATGCTTTGTTAAATAGTCCATAGCTCTTTATTTAATGTTTTTCTTCTTAATGAGTAGTTTCACCAAACAACGTATGAATCACTTTAGAATAGTGCAAGGTTCCAACTATTTTATCGTTTTCATCTACAACAACAACGGGTTTATCTTCATTCAGTACAGCTTCTGCAACAGTTTCAATAATGGCGTCCTTGGAAACCCTTAGATCGCTTAATTCTTCTGAACTATCGACTGGATCCATCACTGACTCAATCTTAAGTACCTTCTCTCTTGGCACCTCTTCGGTAAATTTACGGACATATTCAGTTGCTGGATTAAGAACAATGTTGGCAGGAACGTCAAGTTGCTCAATAATGCCATCTTTCATAATCGCAATACGATCGGCAAGCCGAAGTGCTTCGTCAAAATCATGCGTTATAAATAATATTGTTTTATTTAAAACGCCTTGCAACCTTAAAAATTCATCTTGCATTTCTTTACGAATTAAAGGATCTAGAGCCGAGAAAGGCTCATCTAAGAACCAAATATCAGGCTCAACAGCTAATGAACGAGCAATACCTACACGTTGTTGTTGACCACCAGATAACTGCCTAGGAAAATAATTTTCACGGCCAGTAAGGCCAACAAGGTCAACCATTTCCTTGGCTCTTGTCATAGAGTCTTTTAACTTGTTACCTTTAACTTGAAGTGGAAAGGCAATATTTTCTAATACGGTTTTGTGAGGTAATAAGGCAAAGCTTTGAAAGACCATGCCCATTTTGTTTCGTCTCAACTCAATAAGCTCTTTATTGGTCATGGCTATTAAATCTTCGCCATCAATAAAAATATTTCCTGCGGTTGATTCTGTTAATCTAGATATACAGCGAAGAAGGGTTGATTTACCAGATCCTGATAGCCCCATAACGACAAGCATTTCTCCTTGATAAACTTCAAATGAAGCGTTATTAACGCCAACTACGCAACCCGCTTCTTGAAAGACTTGCGCATCAACTTTACCGTTTGCTTCATTGAGCATTTTTTCAGCATTTTCACCGAAAATTTTGTAAACAGACTCACACTTTATGACGGGTTTTTCTTTCTTAGAAGTAGATTTATTTGTAGACATAATTAATTACCTATTTATCCTTTAACATACACAATAATACCCACATTTTTACTTAAATGCTTTACTCATTCTATAACTAACAAGTTTAATTGCTCAATAAAAGCAATTATTAATGGAAGGGTTAAAAAAACTCCCCTTATCTATAAAAAAACAAGGGGAGAATTTTTTTTATAACTAGTTTATTCCTTTTTAAAAACTAGGAAAAAACATTAAGGTCTTTAGTTTGTAAATTTCGCTATAACATCTTGATGCTCAGCATACCATTTATCAGCAGCATCTTCATAAGTCATACCATCAACACTAACTAACGCAGCCATTTGACCTATATCAGTTGTAGTGAAAGATAACTTACTAAACGCTTTGTATGCTTTTGGATGAGTCTTAGGGAACTTGTAGTTCGCAGCTTTCTTCAACCAACCTAACATTGAGCCACAACCAGTAGTTTCCAAGGTTCCACCTTCAGATAATCTGCATCCTTCGTAGTATGGAGGAAACTCAAGGAAAGTAAAACCTTCAGCGTCAGTCCAGTTTGGAGACCAGTTAAAGATAATAGTACCTCTACCTTCTAACTTAGCCGCAGCCAGTTCAGCCCAAAGAGCATCACCAGTACCAGCAAACTTAACCATGTATTGGTCATCAATTCCTAGACCTTTTAGACGGTTAGGGAATACATCGCCATGCCAACTTGAAGGACCTTCTAAGATACGACCTTTACCACCAGAGTCGGTAGTTGCAAAGACATCTTGACAGTCTTTAAGAGCTTCCCACCACGGTAGTCCAGGGCACAAGTTTTCATCGATTACCCATGTAGGCATACCAATCTCTTCAATAGCCAACGCTTCATGATTACCAGCATCAATTACACCACCAGCTTCCATTGCGTTATAGAAAGATGCACCAAAGCTTGATTGCCAAACTTCATGAGATATTGTTACATCTCCATTACGAATAGCCTCGTAGACTCCTTGAGAGTCAGCAGAAACGTACTCGACGTTATTACCCATGTCTTCAAACATGTTTCCAATAACATGAGCCATTACTACTTGGCTTGCCCAGTTATGTTCTGGAATGATAATTGGCTTAGTAGAGTCAGCCGCAAGCGCCTGACCAGAAACAGAAGCCAAAGTCACCGTTAAAGCAGCTGCAGCTACTTTGCTTGTAAACTTATTCATTTATTTCTCCTTTATAGTTTCATTAAATATTTTAAAAATAAATACAAACCTTTAAAACATTTAACTTAAAAAAATGACTTTTCAAACAAAACTGTTATAAAAAACCATACTTACATTCCTAGAGATAATTACTTCTCCAAGAGCGTTCTTTTCATGACAAAACTACATTCTAACTCGAGTTTTCTCAGGGTCATAAAACGGAAAGCGAACTACAGTTGCTGCTAGACGCTTTTGATGTCCATCTAATTTTCCAACCTCAACCTCGCTGCCAATTTCTGACGCAGAAACTGAGATTCTACATAGCGCAATGTTCTTTTTGAGTATTGGCGAACGCGTTGCACTTGTAATAATTCCAACCTGTTGTTTCCCAATATACACCCCATCTCCATGGAGTGCAACTTCATTAGAATCTAATTCTAACCCAACAAGAACCCTTTGTGGAGAATTCTTACGAAGAATTAAAGATTCTTTTCCGGAAAAATCATCCTCTTTTGTCTTCAAAGGAACAGTGAAAGCTATTCCAGCCTCAAACGGGTCGGTCTGGTCACAAAACTCATAGCCAGCAAAGATTAATCCTGCCTCAATGCGAAGCATGTCGAGGGCATTTAATCCTAAAGGACAAATCCCGAACTCTTCTCCAGCCTCAGCAATTGCATCCCAAACTGCCTCACAATCCTTCGGGTGGGCAAAAACTTCATACCCTAACTCTCCTGAATAGCCGGTCCTTGAAACCATGACCGGAATACCAAACTCTCCGCCAATCCTTCCAATCGTGAATCGAAACCATTTAAGGTCTTCGATATTAGTTTGTAATTTAGGTGTCCAGATGATTTTTGCTAGAGTCTCTCGGCTTTTCGGCCCCTGAACTGCAACATTGTGAAGCTGATCGGTAGAAGACTTAACTCTCACATCTAGGCCGCGATCTTCAGCAATTTTTCTGAGTAATTTGCCGCCATCATCTGAGCCGCCAATCCATCGGAAATTATTTTCACAAAGACGGAAAAGGGTTCCGTCATCCACCATGCAGCCGTTGTCATAGCACATAGCGGAGTAGACAACCTGACCAATAGCAAGTTTACGAACATCTTTGGTGATTGCGTATTGCATTAATGCTTCAGCATCCTGCCCGTAGACTTCAAATTTTCTCAGTGGAGCCAGGTCAATCATCACAACCCCTTCACGGCATTGCCAATACTCTTTGATTGCTCCCAAGTTGGTAAACTCAAGTGGCAGCCAATAGCCGTTATAGTTGTCAAAGTTTTTAGTTAGTTTCGAAGTATTTTTATGAAAACCAGTTTCTTTTGTCATAGTCGGAATTGATTGTGGGTCAGGTCTAAAAGCCGTTGCCGATGGAAAATTATTGGACTTGTCGTAAATCCTAACATGAATATCTGTTGGGTTCCAGCCATTTGCTGAAGTTGTATCATCTGGGCACGCTGAGGACACGCATACCAAATCAGCAACCGCCCTCAATAAAACATAATCTCCTGGTCTTGACCAAGAAACGTCTGAGCTGAGCGAGTGGCACTCTTCTATCGCTGTATTAAAAAAGAGATTAACGGCTGCCCAGTTTCTTCTTGGTGCTACGCCGAACTCTGCTAAAGAAGAATTAAAGTTATCCGTACAGCTTATATGGCCAGGAAAGCCGCGATCTTCATAGTACTTAGCGTTACAGGCCAATCCAAATGTGTCATGTCGACAAACCGTATCCTGAATAACCTCTACAAGGGGAACGGAGTTTTGATTATAAAACTTATCGTGCGTTCCAGGTGCCGGGTAACTGGCTAGCATCTGGGACCGAGTAACCGTTGGATCAAGGCAGAGTTCTGAATTATTATTAAGGTCTTCCTCTAAAAACGCCTGAAAATCTGAGCACTGCTGACCCTCTACATCAATAATTTGAATGTACTCGCCCGCCTTTACTTTGTAGGCAACTGCAGAACTATCTTTAACTCTGATCTCTTTTGTTGGTTTTGCCAGCGGCTCTGGTAAGCGCTCAGATGGAATCGTTGGATTTGAACGAGAGACGTTGATTAAAATTTCTGTAGGTGAATTTTGTTGATCCACAAGCATTGGGCCGCCCTCTGCATCAAACACACATAACAGGTCATCGTTAATATGAAAGGATTGTTGGGTATCTGCAGGACTGGACTCAGAAAACAGCTCCATCGCATGAAAATCTTTTGATTTAATTTTTTTACCATCAAGGATCGCTTTAAGCATCTCAGAGCAATCACCTGAGGAAATGGAAGTGGAATGATTAGGCTTTGTATCCCAACTTAGGGAAGATAGGGCTGATGACTTTTTAGAGTCAAACGCAAGAACGCTGCACTTTTGATCTCCTTCAACGTCAACTATTTCAACTGAATCACCACTTTTTAAATCAATCGAGATTGCCTCACCACCTAGAATTTGGTAGGTTTCACAATCACCACTGTATCTAATATTTGAAACTCTCATTTACTAAAAACCTCACTTAATAATAATCGAGTATACATAGAATATATAAATCTCAATTTGAAAAATCTCACTTAGAGATGAATTAAATTCTATATTCAATAGCTATCAAATTCTAGTTTATTCAGCACCTCAGGGGGTGAGGCGCCGATAAACTAAGGAGAGGAATTAAAGAGATTAGATCTCTCAAAACCTCCCCTTTTAAATCACTTACAGTATTTAGAACTTACGGTAAGCGTTATTAAGATCAACCATTGGATGGTTTTCAGACATTTGGTACTTAATCAAAAGCTCTCTTGCAATCATGTCGCGCTCTTGCTGATTGTCTGGAAGTTCGATTGAGTCTGGAATCGTGACCCAGCCATTGACATTTCTATCGAATACAGCGGCTTTATCTTCCTCATAACCCATATGAACATCCTCTAGCCAGTTAAGATCCTGCCATCCCATTTTGTCAATGTATTTCTGTAAAAACGGGGTAATGTACTTAAGGTCAGGAACAAGGTTTACATCATATCTATAACCAATGTGTTGTCCAATTTCTTCTTCGCGAGCGGTATCAAGACCTTTATCTCCGACTACGAATGCTTGTTCATCTTTACTCATAATAACTCCTTAAATTAAAAGCGTGTCATATCAGGACGACCAACTGTGTGCTGAGAACCTGCAATAGGAACCTGTGCACATGCTGATGCCTCCATAGTCAAAGCAGCCAAATCTTCTGGCTCAAGAGAGTGTACATTTGTCTTACCACATGCACGCGCCATCATTTGACACTCAATGGCTAATGTATGTAGGAAATTGTAGACACGCTCGGATGCTGCATCGGGATCCAAACGCTTTCTTAGCTCAGGATCTTGCGTTGCAACACCAACTGTACAGCGACCCGTATGACAGTGATAACATTCACCTGGTTTAACGCCCATTTCACCTTCATAGTCAGCTTCTGGGGTGTCTCTGTTACAGTTCAGTGCCATCATTGCTGAGTGGCCAATTGCAACTGCGTCAGCACCGAGTGCGACAGCCTTAGCTACGTCACCACCATTACGAATTCCACCAGCATAGATCAATGAAATTCGACCCGTCATACCAACATCATCGATAGCTCTTCTTGCTTGGCGAATTGCAGCAATTCCTGGGACACCCGTCTCCTCTGTAGCGAGGTGAGGTCCAGCGCCTGTTCCACCCTCCATACCATCAATATAGATGCTATCACAACCAGTTTTTGCGGCCATACGAACGTCGTCGTATACCCTTGCGGCACCTAACTTCAATTGAATTGGAATTTGACCATCAGTCGCCTCACGAATCTCTTCAATCTTAAGCGCTAAATCATCTGGTCCTAGCCAGTCTGGGTGCCTCGCTGGAGAGCGCTGATCGATACCCGCAGGAAGTGAACGCATCTCTGCAACCTGATCGGTTACCTTCTGACCCATTAAGTGACCACCTAAACCGACCTTACAGCCTTGGCCAATAAAAAACTCTACTGCATCAGCAAGACGTAAATGATTTGGATTGAAACCATAACGTGACTGAATACACTGATAGAGCCATTTACTTGAATAGCGTCTTTCATCAGGGATCATGCCACCTTCACCAGAACATGTCGCTGTGCCAGCCATTGTAGCGCCTCGCGCTAGGGCTGTTTTAGCCTCATAACTTAACGCGCCAAAACTCATACCTGTAATGTAGATTGGAATATCTAACTCTAACGGTCTTGGAGCCTCTGGCCCAATAATGGTCTTTGTTAAACATTTCTCTCTATACCCTTCAATAACAAATCGCGTTAACGTTCCAGGCATAAAAGTTAAATCATCCCAAGTTGGTATCTTTTTGAATAGAGAGAATCCTCTCATTCTGTATCGACCCAAATCAGACTTAATATGGATGTCGTTCATTACTTCCTTAGGGAAGATGAAACTTTTTCCTAATTTGTATTGATCATCTGTATCACTCATAATATTTCCTTTAATTTAATTTTAGTAAAAGTCCGACTAAAGAACCAATTTCTTCTCACTAGGCTCTAAGTTATCGTAGTTCCATAATTGTTTACCAGAAACATACTTATTCATCTTTTCAACACCATTAGGTGTTTTGATTCCATACATCTCTAGCTTTGAAGATAGGTAGCGAACATCTAGCTCAGTCATCTCACCTGGAACACAGTCCACACCAAGGTCTTCAACTTCACCACCAACATAAATCGTACCGTCATACATTGAGTCACCTAAGTTCATTCCAGCATCGCCACAAATGATCATTCGACCACGCTGCATCATGAATCCAGAGAATGCACCTGTTTTGCCGCCAACAATAATCGTACCGCCTTTCTGGTCAATTCCTGTACGAGCACCAACGCTCCCTCTACAGACCAGGTCGCCGCCACGAATCGCAGCACCAAATGTTGAACCTGCATTACCATCAATAACAACAGTGCCAGCCATCATGTTTTCAGCACATGACCAACCCACACGCCCTTTGATGTGAACATTAGGACCATCAATCAAACCGCATCCAAAATAACCCAAACTGTCTGAAAACGTTAAGTTGAGTCGATTCAAGATGCCAACTCCAACGCCATGCCTTGACATCGGATTGTCTACAGTAATATCACCAACACCGCTCTCCATTAACTCTCTTATTTCGCGATTAATTTCTCTTGGCGTCATATCTAAAGCATCAATCGTTGCACTCTTGCTAGTATCTACATCAAAAGAATGAAAATACGTAAGATTTTTTTCACTCTCATCAACTGAGAAAAATCGCTGCTGAGTTTTTCCTTTTAATTGCTCTTGGTGGAGTCCCATTTCATGAGACTTGTCTTGTTTTAGTTTTGCCATACTTTTACCTCTCCGTGATATGGGTCAAATGTATCAATGTGATGATCAAATAACGTTCTGATCGCAACCTCTTCAGAAGCCAGAGCAATCATATCGTCACCTTCATACACAACCATTGGTTTTGCAGCCATAACATCCTTAGCCATGCCAAGTTGATCTTTAGTAGCTACAAGATAAGTGAAAACTCCATCAAGATATTCAACAGAGTCTTTCATCGCTGTTTCTAGGTCTTGACCTTGATTCATTCTATCGGCAATGTAAACTGCAATCAGTTCTGAGTCACAGTTAGAAGAAAAGCGATGACCTTTAAGTTCAAGTGCACGCCTGTTCGTCCAGTAATTAGTTAGCTGTCCATTGTGAACTACCGCAACGTCACTAAATGGATATGCCCAGTATGGGTGAGCAGAACGAATGTCAACGTCTGACTCAGTTGCCATTCTTGTGTGCCCAATACCATGGGTACCGTTGAAGTCATTTAGGCCATACTGCTCAGAAACGACTGTTGCATCACCCAGGTCCTTAATTAACTCAAGAGAGTTACCAATTGATAAAATTTCAACGCCTTCAATGTCCTCAACAAAGTCTGCTAACTTTTTCATATCACCCGAGAACTGAATCTCATAGCGATGTGAATATTCTGTAGCGCTATCTTTCTTGACAACTTTAGCGCCTAGATCTTTGAGTCTTGAATTGACCAACTTAATTCTGCCTTCAATCTCAGCGTGTATATCAAAACTGCCTTCAAGATCAGCCGCCTCAGCAACCTTGAATCTGATAACTTGGTTACCATTATCGTCGCCATACATAGCGTAGCCAGTTGAATCTGGACCCCTATGTTTCAAAGCTTGAAGCATTGATGTCATTTGCTCACCAATGTTTACATCTTTGCCGGCATTCTTGTGAATAATTCCTGCTATTCCGCACATAAATAATCTCCCTTTCCCTAAAAATTGCCCACCGCTAGGTGGGCACTCTAAACAAAACCTAAAGAAGCCAGCCTATGGCAAGCAATCTATATAAGTCTCCAAATCCCAGTCCGTAACAGTGTGGTTGAATCTCTCCCACTCATCTGTCTTGTAATGGTTATATACTGTGTACATCTCGTCCGGCATTGCAGACTTGATGACTTCATCATTCGCAAGCTCATTCATTGCATCACCCAATGACATTGGAAGCTTCTTAACGTCTTTACCAGCCTCCATAGCTGCATAGATATTTCTTTCTTCTGGCTCACCAGCATCAATATTGTTATCGATACCATCACCCATCGCTTTCAATAGCGCTGATCCCATTAAGTAAGGATTCACCATCGAGTCAACAGAGCGGTACTCAAAGCGTCCTGGCGCTGAAACGCGAAGCGCACAAGTACGGTTTTGGTAACCCCAGTCCGCAAAGATTGGCGCCCAAAAACCTGTATCCCAAAGACGACGATACGAGTTAACTGTTGAAGAGCCGATTGATGTCAGAGCAGGCAAGTGCTTAATAACACCACCAATCGAGTTCAGACCAATCGGGCCTGGCATCTTCTCGTCAATAGATGGATCTGGCATAAATGTATTTTCACCACCCTCTTTATACATAAAGCAGCCTGGCATACCCGGAAGTTCTCCCTCTGCACCAGCGATCTCTGGATGGAAAACATCCTTTCCACCTTTCCAAAGAGACATATTATGGTGACAACCCGAAGCCGAAACGCCCATAAAAGGTTTACTCATAAAGCAAGCAATCAGTCCAAATTCACGTGCCACTTGTGCACAAATTTGACGATACGTTGTGAGTCGGTCGGCATTTCTTAAGACGTCATCAAACTGAGTATTCAGTTCTAACTGACCTGGAGCATCTTCATGGTCACCTTGAATGATATCAAGACCCATTTGCTCTGAATATTCAATCACCTTCATGAACACGGGACGAAGCTCTTCGAACTGATCGATGTGGTAACAGTTTGGTTTTGTTACGCCGCCATTTGGAGCGCCATCATCACCACGCTTAAGCCACATCATTTCTGGCTCAGTACCACAACGCATATCTAAACCATATTGGTCTTGGAATTCTTTGTGTTGTCTGTGTAAGTTACCACGACAGTCAGAGGTTAATGCTGCCCCTGGATTTTCACGCTCTTCACGATTTCTGTAAAGTCTACAAAACACGCGCGCCACTCTCTTGTCCCAAGGAAGTTGACAAAAAGTGTCTGGGTCTGGGATACCAACAAGCTCTGAAGACTCAGGACCATATCCGATGTAGTCACCGTGCCTATCCACAAATAAGTTAGCTGTAGAACCGTAAACCAACTGGAATCCTTTTTCTGCTAATCTCTCCCAGTGTCTTGCAGGAATACCTTTACCGACAATGCGGCCAGTAACTGATACAAATTGATAATATACATATGTAACACCCAAAGCGTCGATCTTTGCTTTTACTTCTTTTACAAGTTTATCGCGCCCAGGTTCATTAACGTGTTGTTCTAAATCTGTCATTTAATCTCTCCGAAAAAATAAAAAAAATCTTTAATTAAAGATTTGCCCCCTAGTAGATTTTATTTAGATTCGAAAAAATAAACCCAAATAAAAACCAGATTAATATACTGACTCACAGATACCTATAACTATCTATTTGGATAACTCAAATATCCACTCAAAAAATGAGTGTTTCAGTAAATTATGCATGGAGTATACTCCTAATGATAATCCATTGTCAAGAAATTTTTTTTATTTTAAAGAAATTTAATAAAGTGTAATTTTTCTTCTAAAAAAGAACAAAAAAACATAAAAAAAAACTGATTTGATCGCTTACTTGAGGAAGTTTATTGTGAACAAAAAATTGTGTTCTAGGCTACGTATTTAAATTAATCAGAATTATTCGTACAAATAACCGTAAGGAATTGGCACTCGTCAGTGATTATTTTTTTAGGGCCGTGAGGTTTGTCAGAGTCAAAGTACAGGGAGTCTCCTTTTTTAAAGTGATAGATCTTAGTACCATAATAATAATCCATCTGACCTTTAAGCATATAAATAAACTCAACGCCTTTGTGTTGAAATTCTGGAAATTCATAATCTCTTGATGTGATCGTAATCAAGCAAGGCTCAACGTTGAGAGAGCCGCCGACTGTGTGCCCCAATAATTGATAGTGTCGACTCTCATCTGAACCAGCCCTTTCAATCGTCAAGCCGTTCCCTGACTTGATGAAAGTTGGCTCAACATCTTTGTCGTGCTGCTTGAAGAGCGAGGTAATCGAGATGTTGAGTGCGTGACAAATAAGCTGGATTGTTTTGAGTGAGGCACTGATCTGGCCGTTTTCAATTTTAGAGAGCATACTGGCAGACAAAAGAGATTGCTTTGAGAGCTGCTGCAGAGTGACGCCGGCATTTTTCCTGGCTATGCGAACCTGTTTACCTATCGAGGCCTCGAGCTGCTTATCACTCCCAAAAGAAGGGAGGTTTTTGTCAATGATCGATACGCCCTTCTCTTTAGGTATCGTTTGTTTTGAAGTTGCCACGAAAAAATAATTTACTTAGAATAAAAAAAATTATACTACAAGGAAACTTATTTAATGATTAAATTCTCATTAATTATTGACTTTTGAGCTTTAAGTTCTTGAACGGCGGCTTCTTCTCTGCTTTTTAGGCTTTGAATCATCGCCCTTAAAAATAGATCTTGAGCCCTCTGACATTTTACCCACTTTCTCTTCGATCTCTTCCAGGGTTGGCGCTGAAGTGACGACGTGTTCATCCATTGCTTTTCTCATGGCGCGGACATGATCAAAACTTGTTCCACAGCAACCACCAATAATCTTTGCGCCTGAATTCATTGCAATCTTTACATACTGAGACATCAACTCTTCGGTACCAGAATAAACGATACTGCCATCAACAAACTCTGGGATGCCGCAGTTCGCCTTCGAGATGACGACCGTTCCAGGATCAACACTCTTGGAGATGTCATTGATTGTAGCCAATAGGTCCGGCGCACCAATACCGCAATTAGCGCCAAAACCAGTTAAATTAAAATCTTTGGATCTTTTGGCAAGATTAGAAGGGGTAATCCCCATCATGGTTTTACCGGCAGTATCAAAACTCATTGTTGCGCAGACAGGGAGCCCAATGTCTTTTACCGCATCTAGTGCAGCCTCCAGCTCCTCCATCGCATACATCGTCTCCAGCCACAACACGTCCACTCCGCCCTCAGCAAGGCCCTCCGCTTGGGCTTTAAAAGCGGCCGTTGCTTCCTTAGGCGTCATCAGTCCATGGGGCTCAATCATCTCACCTGTGGGTCCCATCGCTCCTGCAACAATCACTAAGCGATCAGCGTTATCAGCCACCTCTCTGGCGACAATGCCAGCAGCTTTGTTGAGCTCAAAGACCTGTTTCTCGAGGTTATGCAGCTTGAGCCTAAAGGAGGTTCCGCCGAAGCTGTTTGTTAAAAACAAATCAGAGCCGGCATCCACAAAACCTTGATGCAAAGATCGAATTCGATCCTTATGTTCAATATTCCATGGCTCGGGCGGATCACCCGTCTCCAGGCCCATCCCAAATAAATTGGTTCCTGTAGCCCCGTCAGCCAGGATGTGGCTTTTGTCTTGCAATATTTTTAGGAAATTGTTCATGAGATCGTTAGGTGCTAGAGGTCAAATGAATGATAGCTCGAAGTTTACTGATAATTATACAATGTCTTGAATTCTTCATACTTTTTAAATGTTCAGTCTTTAGACAATAATATTCATAAAATAATTTTCTATGTATGGCGCCTATTTAGAAAAAAATTACCGTACTATCTGTAATGCAAATTTTTCAATAATTAAGCAAAGTGGTGGGGCTAATCTCTATATAATTTGAGTTAAAAAAATAAACTCACAAATTGTGACTATTTTAACGACACAGCAAGTGCAAAATTGCATGCTAATGAACAGCGCTATTAGCGAACCTTACCTGCACAAGAAACACCTAAATTCACGTTGCACTCCCCCCATAATCGATAGCAATAATGAACAATAATTCTCAGTCTCATGAAGACGTGGTCAGTCGCTTTATTCATTATGGCGAATCTAATTTTGAATCCAATAGTGCTCCGAAAAGACCCGCCCAAAGCGCAGCTCAGCTCGGCGTTCTTAGGCTTATCTATGCCTTTCGATTTTCTGGACACTTAAGGGCCACCTTAGATCCACTCGAGAGACCAAGGCATCACTCAACGCCGCCATTCACTCTTGAAGAGTTTGGACTGAGTGAGGCAGACCTAGATACAACGTTTGACATGGGGTCCTACCAAGGCCCTAATTGCAATACTTTAAGAGACCTTTTTGAGTCACTCAATAAAACGTATTGCAGCAGTCTTGGTGTTGAGTATATGCACATTCCCAATCTTGAAGAGAGGAAGTGGATCCAAACAAAAATTGAAACGATGTCTTTGGAGCAAGAGGATACACCTGAATACAAAAAATGGCTCCTTCAAAGAATCACCGCTGCAGAGGTTTTTGAAAAGTTTCTTCATAACAAGTATGTCGGCCAAAAGCGCTTTTCTCTGGAGGGGAGTGACACCCTTATCCCACTATTAAATGTACTGATTGAGCACTCTGGAAACCACTCAATGAAAAGAATTTGTTTAGGTATGGCGCACCGAGGTCGACTGAACGTTCTGATCAATATCATGGGCAAAAAGGCCGAAAAGTTATTTCAAGAGTTCGCTGGCGATCTGGGTCTAAGTAAAAATCAAACGGGTGACGTCAAATATCACCAAGGGTTTTCCTCAGACATTCAAACAGAAAAGAATGACGTTCACCTCGCGCTCATGTTTAACCCCTCTCACCTTGAGCTCGTTAACCCCGTTATTGAAGGGTATGCCAGATACCACCAAGATAAGATTGATGACGAGGATCGACAGAAAATTCTGCCAGTCCTTATTCATGGTGATGCAGCCTTTTCAGGGCAAGGCATTGTCATGGAGACATTAAATATGTCTCAATCACGCGGCTATAGAACGATGGGCACCGTCCACATTATTATTAATAATCAGATTGGATTTACAACGTCTAAACAGGATGACGCCAGGTCAACTGATTATTGTACGGACGTCGTTAAAATGATCAATGCCCCAGTCTTTCATGTCAACGCAGAAGACCCTGAAATGGTCAGCTATATCACCAAGCTAGCGCTCGATTACAGAATGCGCTACAAGAAGGATGTCGTCATTGATCTGATGTGTTACAGAAGGCACGGACACAACGAGGCTGATGAACCTGCTGTCACTCAGCCGCTAATGTATGAGGCCATCAGAAAGCTCCCTACAACGCGCGCCAACTATGCAAACACTCTGATGAAGCAAGGCGTCATTAATCAAGCTGAAGTTGACGCCATGGTGAAGGACTATAGACAGCAGCTCAAAGACGGTGAAAGGGTTGCCTACAATATCATCAAACCAAAAAACAAAAGAGCGTGGGAAATGCTTTGGGAGGACTACTTTGACTCGACATGGCTTGAGCCCTATGAGTCCGCCATCAGTAAAAAGCATATTCAAAAATTAAATAAAAAGCTTCAACATGTGCCGGATGGGTTTGAGGTTCATCCACGCGTTAAAAAAATGCTCTCAGAAAGACAAAAGATGGCTAACGATAAAATCAACGCTGACTGGGGATTTGCTGAGACGATGGCCTATGCTAGTCTGACTGAGAACGGCGTATCGATCAGGCTGACCGGTCAAGACTGCGGAAGAGGAACCTTCTTCCATAGAAACGCGGTACTGCATAACCAGCTCGCCAATGAGGATTACACCCCACTTAAGAACATTAGTGACAAGCAAGGAAGGGTCCAGATATACGACTCTATTCTGTCTGAAGAAGCGGCACTTGGGTTTGAATACGGTTACGCCACTGCAAACCCTGAGTCTCTGGTTATATGGGAAGCACAGTTTGGAGACTTTGTGAATGGTGCTCAAGCAATCATTGACCAGTTTATTGCTTCAGCTGAGGCAAAATGGGGCCGCCTATCGAACCTTGTAATGCTTCTTCCGCATGGTCTTGAGGGGCAAGGACCTGAACACTCCTCCGGAAGACTGGAGCGCTTTCTTCAGCTCTGTGCGAGTCACAATATGCAGGTTTGCGTTCCCTCAACCGCCTCTCAAATATTTCACTTAATGAGACGACAAGTTCTCAGAAAGTTTCGCTCCCCTCTCATTATCATGTCGCCAAAAAGCTTGCTCAGAAATCCTCTTGCTGCCTCACCTCTCTTTAAGTTTACTGAAGGCAAATTTAGAGATGTATATGAGGAGCAGTATGACAACATCAAGCCGAGTAAGGTTGATCGCGTTATTATGTGTAGTGGTAAAGTTTTTTATGAGCTATTAACGCGTCGTCAGGATGATCAAATTAATAACGTTGCTATTCTTAGGTTGGAGCAGCTTTACCCGTTTCCAGCTGAACAGCTGATGAATGAGCTCGCCAAATTTCCAAAGACCAAAGATGTTGTATGGTGCCAAGAAGAGCCAATTAACCAGGGCGCATGGTACACTTCAAGGCATAACTTTATGGAAAGTATTATTAAAAATCAAACCCTTCATGTTGTCGCTCGAGACCTCTACGCAGCCCCTGCTGAAGGCAGTGTCAGACAACACAACATGAATCAAAACCAAGTCATTGAAACAGCCCTAGGCATTCAGCCTCTCAACAAAGCTAGGAGTATTAAGAAATGAAAGAAGTAAAAGTACCAGTCCTTCCTGAATCGATAAGCGAAGCGACCGTTGCAGCCTGGCATAAAAAGCCTGGTGACTATGTAGAACTCGATGATGTTATCGTTGAAATTGAAACGGATAAAGTCGTTCTAGAGGTTCCAGCTGAAGAGGCAGGCGTACTAACTGAAATCTTAGCTAAAGAGGGAGAAACAGTCAACGAGGAGCAGGTTCTTGGCCTCTTAAATGATGAGTCTGAAGCGTCAAGCGAAGCCGCCCCAGAACAAGAAAAAGCGACACAAGAAGAGACCCCGGAAACAATTCAAGCAAGCCCTACTGAGGCCGCTAAAGAAGAATCAAGTGAGGAGCCAGTAGCTCCACCAGAGACCCCAAAAGCGGAACCGGTTGCTACTCCCGAGAGCCAGCCATCTCAACCGATGAGTAATCGAATGGAGGAAAGAGTCCCAATGACTCGTATCCGTAAAACGATCGCAAACAGGCTTCACTCAGCCACTCAAAATACCGCGATGCTGACAACCTTCAATGAAATTGATATGAGTGAAATCTTGGCGATGAGAGCAAGCTACAAAGAGGCCTTTGAGAAGAAGTACGCTGTTAAGTTAGGGTTTATGTCTTTCTTTGTTAAGGCGGCTGTCGAGTCACTCAAAAAGTTTCCAACGGTGAATGCCTATATAGATGGTGACGACATCGTCTACCACGCCTTCTGTGACGTTTCTGTGGCTGTCTCTTCTGACCGCGGGTTAGTTGTCCCTGTCCTTCGTGATGCCCATAAAATGGCGATGCACGACATCGAGAAAGGGATTGTGGATTTTGCTGTTAGAGCGCAAGATGGGACACTAGGGATTGAAGAGATGAGTGGCGGCACCTTTACCATATCCAATGGCGGCGTCTTTGGATCACTCCTGTCCACCCCCATCCTTAACTCACCTCAGAGCGCTATCTTAGGAATGCACAAAACGCAGGAGCGCCCCGTTGTCGTTAATGGTGAAATTGTCATCAGACCAATGATGTACCTCGCACTGTCTTATGACCACCGAATCATTGATGGAAAAGAGGCGGTTCAGTTCTTAATCTCAATTAAAGAGGCTTTAGAGGATCCAGCAAGGTTGTTGCTTAAAGTTTAATTGATTCAATTTTAATTAAAAAAAGGGCGGTATTTGCATACCGCCCTTTTTCGTTTTATTACTTTTACAGTTGGTTACTTGTAGTGTTCTTGCTCGTCAGCATTGCCTTTAGCTAAAACCGCTATCAACATTACTGATGCAATAACCGTCCACCAGCCAGCAGCTGATGAGCCAGCACCAATAAACATACCCATGTCAATCCAACCATCGGCATTATAAAGTTCTGCAAAAGATTCAGCAAAATATCCCATATTATTTCTCCTTATTAAGAATCAGAATTAGGACTAACCATTGACTCAGGGTATGCCTGAGCAGGAACCTTGACAGCGTCAAGACCTTTGATTTGAACTGCATCTGGGATACGTAACATACCTGCTTTATGGACTAACCAAGATACAATGTATCCTGGAACAAAACCAAGCAAGAACATGACTATTGCACCAACGATCTGACCAAACAGGCTAATTGCGACAGTATCTTCTGGAGCAAAAGCACCCAGTCCTGGCGCACCAGAACCCAAGACACCAAGCATCACAACGCCGAATAGACCAATCGTTCCGTGAACCGTAACACAGCCAACAGCGTCATCAATACCGAAGCCCTCTAGCCAGTCTGCACAAGGCTTCAAGATCATACCGGCAACCATTGCAATAGCAATGACAGTAGAGCCAAAGTATATATCAAGACCTGAGGCAACTGAAATAATACCTGCAAGACAGCCAGACATCATCCAGAACGGATCTTTAGTTATGATCCAAGCACCGATAATACCGCCTGAAGCAGCTAACGCTATATTGAATCCTAGCGCTGAAAGCGTCATTGGCGTACCATAAATGGTTGTACCCTGATCAGCATACCAACTCCAGCCTTCACCAGGCAGA
>Ga0233429_1001638_pt1 | contig 25826 bp, 30 predicted proteins | sample SI_118_April2016_3_FD_179879 | JGI IMG/M metagenome (GOLD analysis project Ga0233429, IMG submission 179879) | Seawater microbial communities from Saanich Inlet, British Columbia, Canada - SI_118_April2016_135_MG | ecosystem: Environmental > Aquatic > Marine > Inlet | place: Canada: British...
AAAGTTCTTTTTTGAATTAGCTCTTTTGGCAGGTTTCTTGTTAGGCTTGGTATTAGTTGCCATGTGTTACCTCCCCTAGGTAACCCTCAGATAGGATATTAGGGCAAGCCAGTGAGGTACTGGCCGTATTGACTTTATATTGCAAATGATACATTTTCTCGTCTCCACTCAAAAGGTTATAATCTTTCTTAATCATGAACATACTTTAACATAATCATTATGCTATGTCAAATAAAAATATATAAATAATTAAACTATATTTATTAAGAGTAGGACATAGAGAGAGATTGCATACTATATATAGTATGGTTTGAAGATTTTAAGGATATCCTAAAAAAGAATTGACTAATTTCGCGAACTTGATATTATAGGTTTACTTTTTTCCATTCTTTCCACAGGGGCTGGCATTAACCCATTGCCAGTCCCAGCCTTATTACCCACCGTTTGTTTTCATTACCTGATACGCCATCCGGACATTGCTTTCATATTCCGCCTCTGTAGCCTTAACCACCTTTTTCATAGAATTAATAGCATGTATGTACTTTTCTACACCTTTTTTTTCTCCAGTCACAACGTCTTTTGCTTCCCGGACAGACGCAAACGCCAGCTTTGCCAATAAGTCTACGCGCTCTGCCTTCGTTTTTCCTGCCATATTTCTAATATACGCATACGCACAAGAGGCGAGGCCGCCCAGTGCCACTCCGATTTCTATAATCGTTGCTAAATCCATACTCACTCCTTTCTAATCATGCTCTTGTTTGTTAAGTTTACGCTGAATCCTCAGCACGTTAATTGTATCAGGCTCCGGCTTGCCAAGCTCCTTGTCTAAGGCACTACACAAATCCTGTCTCAATACCACCTTTTTGTCAATATTAATGCCGGTTCCCTTGTCACCCCTCCATCTATTTCTATCCGCTCTGACTTGAAGTAACTCAGACGTGTCCATATCAGTATATTCTAATCCAGAAAACTCTAAAGACTTCTCGGCAACGCTATCAAGTTGTTGCGTTATCCATGTACGGTATGCCATGTCACTTGGCTTATTCTGTGGATTTGTATCTGGATAACTTACTGATATTTTCCCATCTAATCTAAACCACACCCTGCATATACTCATTGTTTCCTCCTTTATGAAACGTCACCAAAAACAGCAAAGCCGATTCTGTCGGCATCAACAGCACTTCCACTGAAATCACGAAGTACAATCCTGAAACTTCCCTTAAGCACAGTGGCAGAACTGTGGCGTGATAATATTTGTGCAGATCCTCCTCCCATTCCCACAATAACATAATTTGCATTCGCCATGTCCGTATCAATATTTAATGTATAATCTCCAACGCCATTATCTGTAATAACCGAGGTCATATTAAATCTATCGTAATATACTGGAGTCCCTGTACCATTAAAAGATCCCCATGCTTGACATAATTTTTGATTTGTTGACGTGGCAATATCGTCATCGGTTATACTGTCAATATCTGGTGGGCTTCCGGTCGTTGCAGTCAGCACAGAGCCCAACATTCTCTCTCCGGTAAAATTATCAGCATTTGACGTCCGGAATGACATGCTAAATGTTCCACCAGGCACATTGTCATCAACGGCATACACATAATACGTTGTAGAAACCGCAGAGCTTCCACTGCCGTCAATATTTCCATTTAAATCAAGTGATATATCCGCAGTATTCCTTACCGCGCGCTGGTCAATCATCATTTCCTGCGCTGGAATTTGCACCGTATCACCAGCGGTTACGTTAATTGCTACTGCCTGCCTGAAATTTAACAGCATTTTTGCCAGGCCAATATTCTGAACCTTCGAAACCGTTCCAAGGAAATCTTGTATTGCCCTGTTCTCTTCTTGCAATGTAATTATATCTGCCGCCTCTATGTCATCCTCATGGTCAACAGGAGGCTTAAAGTCTTTTTTGCCAGTAGGGTATTGTGATGCCATCTCTCACTCCTTAAGTATCTACAATTTGATTTAGTCTATTATTTAAGTATCCAATTGTTTCAGATATATCCTCTCTGATCTTACCGCCAACTATATTTACCGTCAAACCATCTCCATTTGACAGTGCATAATTTATTCTTTCCATCTGATATTTAGAAGTTACAAAAGGCGACGAACCTAGCAATGCAAACAAAATAGCCCCCTGCGGAGGAAGAGTTTCTACTTGTTTTCTAACATTAGATATAATTGCATTTACAGTCGTTAGCGGCTCCTTAGAATCGGTTAAATATCCATCTATATATTGATCAGCCGTATCATCCGTAGAGATTGCGCTTTGTTGCAATATCGCATTTCGTTTGCCGAAACTATCTTGACTCGCCAGATCTGTTTTTGTTCGGACATATGATCCTGCGCCGAATAACTTATACTCATTTATTATACCGCTAAAATCACTCACTTCATTTAAAGCATGGAGTTCGTCTGCAACAAAAGCATTTTTTACATCATTAGACCGTACAACAAAGAATATTTCCTTTTCATTATTTACGCCCCACTCGGCGTTTCCGGATATTTCCGACAATGACCGAATCGCAGACATTGCAGATCCATTAAAAGTTATGGAATCAACGACAAACCCCTCAGCCCTGACTAGCCCCTTTGACGGTGTTCTTTTTATTTGCGTATCAGGTGCTACATAATTATCGATGATAAACGCAACTATCGAGTCTGTATTAGAGTCTGTGAATGTTATATTGTCAAGCCTTACCCTTTCAAGCTGCATTACAAACCCCTGAACCTGCAATGAAACTGTACTTGCCAGACCTAGCTTTTGTGATCTATTGGCCACCTCTCCACGATACCAAGTTTCATACAATTCGCCACTATTCCGAATCACGTCTATCTGAATCTCTGTCCCTTCTTCTATTACATCAACCGACTGATAAGGTAGGGCAAGAGACATACTGGCACTGCCACAACCTCCGATTCTATTATACTCCCAACTTACATCAAGCAATACAGGCTGACGGTTCTTTCCAGAATATGTGGCTTGACCATATTTGCGCTGTTTGTATTTATATGGATCCGCCAATTCATGAAATACGGCCTTTGGATCCACGAGTATGGTACTGCTGTTGTTCTTATCGCGTAGAATTACCCTTATATTAAAAGGCCGTTTCTCGCCACCATATTTTGCCTGCCCATATTTTACGGTTTTATATTTCGACATTATAGATATGTGTCTCTGTATTCAAATTGATATCGTCCTGGAGCACTTTGTACCTCAAAGACATTATCACCTTTGGGCATCTCTATAAAATCACCAGTGATAAAGTTCGCATAATCCCTACCAGCGCCAGAAATTTGCCTTGTCATGGAATCAAACAATATTGTTCCGGTCTGTACTAAATTCTTGGAGAATCTAAAGAATGAGGTTCTTCCCTCTGGTTCAGTATTAATAATTCTCGTATCAATTAAATCCCCGGAATCAGCAATCATAAATATACGAGGCCTTGCAAATGCATTACCCGCATTATTGAGAATGATTGATTTTGTACAGTGATTTACTTTGAAATATACATCCCCGCTGATGTTCTTGGTTACTGTATCGCCAGAAGTATGTTCATATTGACCACCCTGATATTCATTTGATAGCGTAGCAGCCCTGATTGACCGGTAATTGCTATCATCAAATGCCTGGTCTCCACTAAACATAAGGCCATATTCAAGTCCAATTTGTATTGGGGCGAACTGGAAGTTTAGATCGATCTCTGACGAAACAGTCCAATCGCCACTTCCCACAGTAACGGTATCTTTGACATTATTGTTTATATCCCTGATAGTACAAACGACATCTCCGGAAGGAACTCCGGTATTCGCTCCAGATTTAATAATTATCTTACTAATTGTACTGTTTGTTGCGATAAACCTTTGCTTCAAAGCGTTCTTTGTCGTCGTGCCAAACTCAACATCTGTATCACCACTGGTTTGAGATATTCCTACAGCTTCATCAGTCCACGCCAATTCAAGGTGTTTAAATTTATATTGATTAGAATATTTGTATGGATCATCATGGATAATATTTAGATTATATGACTGTATTACTCCAGGGCTGAGTGGGGTTCGTGATAGATTGTTTTTTCGACTAAACATAAATCTATCTTCACCGAACCATATTTTGAATTCTTTGCGTTCTGTGGCCTGTTGTATAAATTGGATCCTGGTGTCGATGCCATCAAAAGACCCCTTTGTCACAGTGGATGATATTGTTGTCTGGCTAACGGCTTTATAATTACGCTCTTCGCTTATGGCGCCATCCCTTTTCAAGTTATCCAGAATTCCTATTTTATTTGGAGAGCCTTCTACCCACGTGTCGCCGTCTTCAATTAATCGTACAAAGTTCACGCTTTTAATTAAGTCATCCCCGGAAACAACTGTGATTAATCGTCCTTTATGGGTTCCGAGCCCTACAATTGGCGAGAATGTATGTTTTTTATTCCATCGTCTGTTTTCAAGAAAAAACATATCACCACTGATATTTGTAGCGACTTCTGTATCAAGATACACGGTATGAGCCTGCATAATACCATCGCTTATTTTATTTTTTTCCCATTTCAATCCATCGTGCTTGTAATGAAACCCATTATCTGCAATGCCTGTAAGCTTGCCATGTGCCTCTAACAACCTCCAGATATAACCTATGCTGTCTCCTGATAAAATTGATTGTTGCCACCATGAATCGTCCTTTGCAAAGATCTTAGCCCCCGTTGTCGAAGCATATATTTTTCCATCCCATGCAGCAATGCCTTTGACAGAAGTTTCACCCGTAGTATGGTCTGACGTTAAAGTACTCCCATCAGAAGTGTAAATGTCACCATCTTCTGCAGCAATAAAGATATCATCGCCGCTTTTACTAGCTATCTGGTGGAATCTGGTGGATTGTGCGCTTCCTACTTGAGCCCACGCCCCATCAAACGTATTCTTGCGATATAACCTACCACCATCAGTTCCAGCGTACAGAAAGCCATCTGTGTGTAATTTAAGAGCTGTTACTGTTCCCGTTATACCTGACTCAGAAGTCCAGTTCGTGCCTTCAATAGAACGTTCAACCCCACTATCGATACCAACAAAGGCATAGCCAAAGGCAGACTCAGCAGGTAGCGGAGTAGTAAGCCCTGATTTCACAGTACTTTCCTCTGTAGCGCCAGATATGGTTTGTATTATTTCTGTCATTTTAAACTGCTAAATTGTATTGGTTTATTTAGTGTCAAGTTTATTTCATTGCCTAATTTCTGGCCCACGACCTTAATGTTTTGATCACTGGACAAATTAATAGCTCCATTTAAATTCAGTGTAATCCCGGAACTTCTATCACCTTGAAAATCAAGTCTTGACAAATTAACACCGCTGAACCTTTCACCCTTATCAACAAATGCTAATCCTGATCTTGTAATTTCGCCGCCTTGCGCGAGCTTAGGTATTCTAATTGCCTGCGCCGCAGACATTTGAGAATCCGGAGAAAAGCCTTTGGATAAAGTATCCAATCCCTCAAAAACACTGGTAAATAAGTCCGAGGCCTTGGCGAAATCTGGTGAGACGGCAATCTCTTTTGTCAAAGATTTAAAGCCTGCGGCATCAAAAACATCACCTTGCTTACTCAAAAACTCTGTTATCGGAGCCACGGTCTTCGCCATGATTGATTTTAAAACAGTCGTATTGCCCAAGCTGGCTGTTACCGCCTGTATTATACTATCAAATATTGAGTTATTTAACACATCTTTAAATACATCAAAGCCTGCAGTAGCAGTTGACTGTTTAAACCCTTCTCCAATCGCAGAAGTCACAGCACCTGTCAATGTTGTCTCGATTGTGTCTAGTAGTTTTTCCGCATCGGCAGTCGCGGATTGAAGAGCACCTATCTTACTAGCTAAATCCTGTGGACTAGATGGTATTGCCTGAATAGCAGATAAAGCTCCGGATAATTGAGGGAAATTTTCTTCGATACCCAATGCGCCGGCACGTCCCAAAACTCCACCGGCGGCCCCTTTGGCCTGTGCTGAGAGTGGATTCGCAATTGCCCCAAAACCTCTGAATGAAGTCGCTCCAAATGGCAATCCCGGTCTGCTTTTTTTTCCTCCGAATAAAGATCCACCAATGCCGCCTAAAGCAGATCCAAGGAATCCTCCTGCTGCCGCCCCAATAGGCCCACCCAAGGCGAACCCCCCAATAGAACCACCAATACCGCCAATTGAACTCCCGATCCTAGATCCACGGTTCTTTTGAAACCCCAATAGTCCTGGAGCAAATCCGCCCGCAAAAGAACCAATACCACCAGCGAGGCGAAGTCCACCACCAATAGCCCTTGTGCCTGCACGTCCAAAAACCTTGGCAAATCCGCCCGCAAGCTTTCCCGTTCCTCCGAATGCAGTTCTTGCCGCCAATCCCAGACCGGCACCGCCAAGTCTGATCAAGCTTGACGGGCTAGACAACCCACCCGGGCTTAATGTCCCTTGGCCTGCAGCCAATGCAATAGACGCGGCACTTTTTAACCCAACCGATGAGGACAAGCTTTTGCCAGCACCTACGGCAGAAACCGCACTACTCGCACTAACCGGAGATCTACCGCCCTGTCCGATACCACCGATACCCGCACCACTTGCCAATCCCCCAGCAGTTGTTTGTACTATTCTGTTTCCAGCAACAACTTGATTGCCCCCGAATCCTCCAACGCTACTAATTCCAGCAAAATTTAAAACCGACCGTGCCACGGCATCTGCGGATATCCTTACAATCGAATCACCTATATCCCTGAAGATATCTACCATCGTGTTTCTGAAATCCAATCCCTTGCGCGTAAGCCTTGCGAAAAGAATATTTGATAGAGTTGATTCAATCTTCCCGGATGTCGCGACAAAAGCCTTTTCTGTCTGCGATAATGCCTTTTTTGTAATTTGAGGGAACCGAGTATCCATCAGATTTACAAAATCCTGCACCTCTTTGTTTTGCAGTTTCAATGCAGGTATGATTTGCTTCCTTGCACTTTCCCACGCCTTGCCGAGTCTCGGCAATGAAACGGTACCACTTTTCTCTATTTCCTTAAATGCTTTAACTGCCGCATCTGCAGTTTTTGTAATTTCGACATCAGTGCTTATGTTTAATAATTTCAATGCGGAATCAAGTGATTCCTTTGCTTGCTCATTTGCCAGCCTTCGTGCCTTTGCAACTTCAACTTCCCCCTTTGCCACAGCGTCTAATATCACAGCATATTTGGGCAATATTGTTATTAATGCAGTGTATTCTGTACTTGTCGCTTGGATTAATTTTAAATCTTCTGGAGTAAATGGCTTTTGCCCGGTTGCAATTTCTTTAATTGCTCTCTGCACTTCCTTGAGCCTCTTTGTCTCTGCCTCCGTGCCTACAAAAAAATCAAATGCTTTTTTGGGAGATTTAGTTAGAAGACTAAAAAACCTTTCAATAAAGCCAATCGTAACAGGCACTTCGTCTTTAATATCTATCAGCCCATTGCTAAAGCCAGTCAGCCCTTTGATTGCACCAGTTAAAGCAGGAGTCGCAAGCAGCCCTAAGCTGATCCGTAAGTCATCAACCCTGATTTTAAATTGTTGTGCTTGGAACCAATTTGTTTTAGATATTTCTGCAAAGGCTTTTGCCGTTGAACCTGTTCTATTTAATATAGTATCATAATCTTCTGTTAATTCCGATAACTGAGCCATTTGATTATTAAATGCCCTCAGTGCTTCACGCTCTGAAAATATGATATTGATGTCATCTGTTCTCACTTTCCGAAGCGTTCGCAAGGTTTTAATCATGTTATCATTTGCGATAGCACTGGCACCCAAAGTAATATTATATTTTGCCGCCGCTCTGCTTGCTTCAGCAGTCGGCTTACTCAGCGATATCATCAAAGTTCTAAGCCCCGTCACAGTCTCTTCTATATTTTCACCAGACCGAGTTGCCGCCGCGAACGTTGCACCCAAATCTTCCACACTTACATCCAATGACCTTGCCGTTGACGCTATTTTTCCAAAATTCCTTGCAACATCTGCAAGTGTGGCTCTGCCTCGTTTTTGGATTGAAAACAGCAAGTCAGACGCATCGGTAGCATCTTTAATTCTATTGCTATAAATTTGGAATGCAGTAATTAATGCACGGGTAGAAACTTCTGTTGTGGTCAGTCCAGCAGTGGCCAATGTAGCAGAAGTGTTCAGCAAGTCCATTGCCTCTTTGCCTTTGAAGGTGGCAGATATGATGTCGAATAATCCAGCCGTTAAATCCTTTGTCCCCTGTGCTGTGGCTATTCCGACTTGACGCAATGTTTTTGTCATGCCAGTAAGATTCTTATTCGCTCCATCAATAAGAGTTCCAACCTTTGCAACACCCTTTTCAAGCTCTAAGAATTTACTAATCGAGAATCCAATAGCCGCACTTAATGCAATTATCTCAATTTTATACTTATTGATTGATGCCTTGCCAGCCCTGACGGTCTGTCCAAAACCAACAACAGCAAGCCTTGCTTTAGAGAATCCAGCGTTAATTCCTGCCGTGACTGTTTTGGAAACTATCTCTAGTTGTTTTAATTGTCCTTGAACCGCTTTTACGGCGGCCTTAGTTGCCACTTTTGCCTTAACAGTAATTTCAACTTTACGCTCTGCCATGTTATTTGTCGTTTTTACGGTTAGTATGTGAAATAATTTGAGCTTCAATCGCTCTGAACCATTTCACGTCAACATAATATTGATCGTAATAACTGCCGTCTCTTGGCAGACACCTAAGCTTTGTATCAAGTGAAGGATTGCAAAATAGATATGTTTGTAATACGGCAGGAAGCTTTTTCCAACCAAGTTTCTCACATACTGCGTCAGAATTTGTATTGGTTAGAAATAATTCGACTGCCGTAATTATTTTTTTTCTTTGTCTTTTGCCTCCGATTCGGGTTCATTTAATTCATTGTCTTCATCTATTTTCTCAACAATTTTAATCCTTATCCAGTTGGCAAGTTTCTTCTTATTATCACTGTTAAATTTTATAGTCTTGTTGTCTTTGTCAACAACATTCCGCCAGTCCTTGAGAGCATAGTCAAATTTTAAAGACCTAACCTTTCCGCCGAGATACTTAACAAAACTCTTTTTACTTTTTGAGTCTGTTGTCGTAATAGTACTGTTGTCTTCTATCTGGTCAAATTCCCATTGAGTGAGTTTTGACAATTCGAAAACCGGATTCTTTTCACCTAAACCACAATCTACTACAAAATCATACGTTTCTTTATTATCGAACATCTGCTTCATAAGATCTCCTTATTGGGTTTATCCTGACCTGCAGGTTCCTACCCTGCAAGCCAAGCACTTAATTATGTCACTGTTATTTTGATTGCATCATCACTCGCACTATCATCAACTTGTGCTGTAAACGGTATAGTTTCATTGACGATAGCACTGAATCCAGACAATGGCGCATCATTCTGTTCCATGTTTATCTTTGCACACTCAAGTATAAATGTATTTGAGTTTCTGGCAAATGTGACTTTAAACGATGTCTGCGTATTTGCTAAGAACAACGCGCGTGCGGTTGTATCTGTAAAGAGCCTGGTGAAAGTCCCGGTAACAAGCAAACTCGTTGCTGGTATTTCTCGCCTTGTTAAAGACGCTCCTGTCCATAGATCAGTAATCAGGTTATTGTTTAGTGATAGCGTAAAGGCTGTTATTTCGTCATCTTGAGCACCACCAATTTCAAATGTGGCTTCAGAATGCATGTATGGATCATCACCAGAATTAAAAGACGGTGCGCCAATAGACGCATCATTTCCACCCTTGCCCTCAATAGCAACGTTACAAACTAATCCTTCGCTACTATTGGAACTAAAGTCCATGCTGGATATTTTATCGCCGCTGGTATATAAGTCACCAACTCCCCTATCAACATGGACAACCACTGATCCTATAGTTGCCTGGCCTTTTGCAGAATAAGGACTTGATGCATTGCCGAGCGCGGCTTGCCACCATTTTTCTGTATTGTTAGGAGTGACATAAAAGCTGATACCACCGGTAACAAGCTCTCTCATCAGCCTGCCTCCCTGCTGCTGTCTACTGTTTTGTATTACCTGCGGATAGAAATAGTCTTTCTGGTGAATAAGACTCTCAGATATAATAGGCTGGAACGTATCTACCGTCCCTCCTGAACCGAAACTCCCTTCAGTGCGAAGCCCCACATAACCAGTACTGGCCAATGTAACTGCCATTATTTATACTTCCTCATAATAAACCTCCATTATTAAATTAAAATTCTATTTCTTTATTGATTCCTTTATGTCGTTTTCTGCCATAACGGTTTTTATGATCTTTCTGAGTTTCTTTGTCAGTTCGTTGTCTTTGCGTAAAATTCGGCAGAATAGTCCCATTAACTTCTGCGCCGATATATCAAGTTCAAGCCATTCCCTTCTTTTAATATGCCCACCGGAATACGCTATACGCTTTAGCTCTGAATTGACAACCATTTTTATATTGCCTAGAAATTCGTTTTCTTCTTCGAGACCAGTGCACAAGATACTTACTACTTCATTTTCTCTGATTTTTATTATCAAACCAGATTCCTCTTTCTCAGTCAACATTTTATTTGGCTTTGAATCACTCATAATTTATATAACCTTTTGAATAAATGTTCTTTGTATAATTTTCCAACACGCTCATATAGACGATCAAACGGCAGTAGCAACAGGATACTTGCCATCCACTTCGGCACTTTTAATCCAACCAATAAAGTGAATAAACGCTGCATATTCTCAAGCTTCCTTGCTGTTTTCTTATCAAATAGCAAGACAGTCTTGCCAAAAAATGCATCTGGTATTGTCGATATATCTCCGTCAAATACCCCTGACTTGATACATCTATTGCCAAGTTCCGTTGATGGATACGGCTGACAAAGCGATGCCCAACTGAGCCCGGTTTTGGATTTTTTATTGAACTCAAAAGTGTTCCACATGTCCTCAATGGTATTACAAAACGGAATACCGATCATATTTTCCATGCGAAAAGGCATTTTTAGTTCATGGAGTATATCTATAGCTTTATCTACTTTTTCCTGTGAAAACTTTTTGCCAAGTATTTCTTTTCTGACTTTACCGTCTGCGGATTCAAGAGCAAATGTTATTGAGTTACACCCAGCCTTTTGTAATAGTCTTATTCTATCATAATCAATATATTCTATTCTCATTTGTACGTGAAATGGAACGCCTACGTGGAAAGGCCAAAAGTCTGCTAATATTTCAAGATTCTTTTTGCTTGCACCCATTTCATCATCCTGGAAAAAGAAAAATTTGGTTTCCGGATAATCTTCTTTTATCTTTGTCGCCTCATTTATGACTCTCCATATTTCCCGTTGCCTCAGTCTTTTGCCATCGAATATCTCATTAAATTGTGAATTAAAACAGAACGTACACGCAAATGGACACCCACGGCTTGAACTAATCGACCTAATAGGATTATTTTTATTGTGTTCATATTTATATAAAATATCTCTGTCTGGATCTGGCAATTCATCTAGCTTTTGTGGTGGTAATTTAGCATTAACCAATCCTGCCTTATTACAGCTTACATATTCTATACCCATAGAAAAAACATCCTCATTCCTCAAGTGTTCACACAATTCAGGCAGCGCATAATCACCTTCGCCCTTAATAACATAATCAATATGCGGTTGGCTCATAACATCATCCGTGCAGAATGTGGCATGGGCACCACCAAAGATTGAAATAAAACGGTAGTTTTGCTTAAGGCATTTGTTAATATCATAAAAACACTTCTGACCGCCTGTCCAAATCTGATAACAAATTATATTCGGAGTATGAGTTTTTACATATCCAATATAATCAGTGTCTTTATCGATCTGCAACAAATCGACTTCAAAGCCTTTTTGCTTTAAACCGGCAGATAGGTACCCAATTCCAAGGGGTTCGATAACAAATCGCTTTGTTATAAATAAAATCTTATTCAACTTTTTGCTCATTTCCCTAATTAGTTACTATTGTTATTCCAAATCCGAGGCTGTTTGTAATTCTATTTCTACATTATGAGAAGTATCACCATGGAACTCAACAATCTTCATTTGCCTCTTTATCAAACGCCACACCCGGTCAACATCAAGCCTCTCAATACATGTTGGCTTTGATTTACAATGAGCATGGCACCTAATAGGCCGACACGTTGGGCACGGCTCAGACACGATATGATAAACATTATCGCCATATCCTCCGGAAGTTTTTGGTATTGTACAACCACATAATTGAAATACTTGTGTTCCGGTAGTTGCAGCCAAAGAAGTTAATCCAGAATCAAGTCCGATGAACATATCAGCATTATTCATCAAATGCCATATTTCAGTAAAGCTACCTTTAAATCGATGGTCATCATCAACCATCTGCATATCTTTATCACCACCAACCTGGTAGATTGTGTATCCGGCGTCTGTCAATAATTGATTCAACGTATACCAATCTTTGAAATCCTTATCTGAATTTCTAGTTTGACAATGAATTACCGCATATTTAAAATTGATTATCTCGGGTCCTATTTTTGGATTAGGATAAAAGACCAAAGGTGTTTTCTTTACCGGCAATCCGCATCTTAATTGATAATAATTGAGCAAATGATTATGCCTCAAATAATCAAGCTGGTGCCAGATACCATCCTCCCACTTGATCTGCTGAGGAATCATAACCTTGTCATAACCGCCTTTGATCGCATGTTGTAATATCAGATCCCATTGAGTCAACCAATTCTCGCATACTTCTATTTTATGGAAATCAGGATTATATCCAACGAGTTCCAAGTAGCACGTGTTTGTAAATAACGTGATTTCTGTATCTTCTCCATGATGTTCTTTAATATTACGTGCGAGTGGATTATTAAGGATTACATCGCCCATGTCTTTTACAAGCACTAGCATTATCTTTTTCATTGTTCTCCTTTTCAATTGTCTACATACAACATTGCCCATCCTGCAGCAATTCCAGTGCTGTTCGTATCTGAATCAGCCTCTATTGTTATATCATTCATTTCTTTGAAACCTCCCTTTGGAATTGGATACACTCTTGGCAAGGCGCTATTACCTGAAGACATAACGGATGCCTCCTCCTGTACCTGAAAAACATCCCCAACTGGCCTGACTTTTAATCTTAAGCTGCAATTTGCGTTTACCTTGCCAGACAGAGAACCGAACCATGTAATAAAATGCCCTGTTTTTCCTGCAGGAATTGTATCTGCGCAAATCATTGTGGAGTTATAACCGATAGGCAATGCCATCATGATATTTGCCGTGGTTGTTTTCTGCCGACATGTAATCTCTCCAACATTGTCCCCACCATGACATCTCGCTCTAGACATTCTCAAATAAGCACCAACAGTATCAACCCCTGTTACCCCATTAGTTATTATGTATTCACCCCCTACATCTACATAGGAAGAATTAAGAAGATGCCTCAATTTGATAACTGGCGTTCCCGTAGAGGCTTTAGTGGCGACCCTATAAGCATCATTTACTGCAATAGCAGTGCTTCCTTCAAATCTCCACACCGTGATTATTGTTTCAGTGACAGATACTATTATCCCATGATCGGACTGAGTGTCATTTATTAAAACATCGCCAGCCGCCACTCCATCACTTGAAAAAGTGGCTCCTGTATCTTCCATGGTTGTAGTGCTTCCACCCGTTGCCGTGCCGCTTGATACTAATGTCCCGATATCATTCCCACTGCTACTAAAGACTTCTAATATTTCTGCCGCTACCGCATTATGCCCTGTATAAACCCCACCACCATTCCATATGGTTTCAAATGTACCAACTGCATTCGGTATATTAGGGTTACGTCCAAACTTATGCACCACAGAATGTCCCGGTATATTCCCCTTCGCAACTTCTAATAAAAAATCTCGTGTCCAAAGAGGATTTCCAGGAATACCCATTTGTTTCTGCGATTGATCTCCTAAATATGCAGCAATCTTTGATATCTCTTTATTTAAATTAACAGCCATTGTTTCCCATCCGTCCTGTTATATCGTTAAACAACTTAATAGTTTCCTCGCAGTGAGCAATGTTCTTTGTGCCAAAACATATTACATCCGGATTTATTTCATTGATAATCATGTGGAAGGTGTTGGTAATTACACTTGCAACATGACAAGGCTTCGCCATAAAAGAAAGACCATCATTAAATGGCTTTATTGCAAATACATATTTATCCTGCCTCTTTAATTCTAATGCAAAATCTTTCATTTCAGGGCTTGATTTTGGATGATACGGTATCATGAAAAACTTACATTCCGGGTGTTGTTTTAAAAACATAAACCCCATTCCTGCTGACTCAGTTGTAATGCCAAGCCGTGGGAACATTTTAGTTTCTAAAAGTTCATGATATAATTTATCACCGGTATTGTATAATTGTTTATCGTCCAGGTCGGATATCCACATTATATCTGGTATGCGCTGTAATGTTTGCAAGCTGTTTTTGACCAACATTAAATTTTCATTATATTTATAAGCTGAAACCTTAGTCATTATCTTAACGGTCGGATTCTCACAATAATTTCCGAGTATTGCTTCACTGATTCCATATCGATGATGGCTATCGAATAGATTTATTCCAAGAGCCAATGCCCTCTCAATTAATGGGTATGCTAGTGCTGTCGGTAGGTGCTCAAATTTCCCACCGCCGAGGCATAACCGGGAAATATCTAAACCGTCAATATTTGTTGTTTTCATACTATTTTTTTATTATATTGTATGCAGTAAGCTATATTATGTAATACTTGGTGATTAGACGAGCACGAATCTTTTGATTTATCTATTTTGGCATTGATCCTGTTTACCCACACTGACCTCTCATGGTTCCTTGCCGATTTTTGTATTGATTTAATTTCTTGATTTTTCATCTAATTAATCCCCAATTCCTCACATACCTCATCGTATGTATTTTTAAATTCTTCTCCAGATTTCCACCACGCAGCATCTATCCCAGCAGACCTCATATAATCACACTCACCACAATAAGACAATTCTTTCTTTTTGCCTTCAATAAATGCTTTCCGGATATCCATCATCGGCTTGCCATGCCATATCTCTTTAAGTGTTTGATATTTTAAATCACCTATCACAACGGTACCTCGAACATCTTGGCAGCAAACAACGGCACGCCCATCTGCCATAATACTTAAATCAAGGAATATCCGCCAGCAAGGAACATTAATATCCCCTGCCATATATTGAGATTCTTTAATAATCTTGCTGTCAGAATCAATCAATCCACCAATGTTCTGCACCCCGGAACCACCAACATCATCAACGCCCATATCCTGAAAAAGCTTATGATATGCATCCAGTGATTTTTTGTTGGCTTGTTGTGGCACAATAGCCGTTTGAATCTTCATGTTGACACTGCCAGCATTTCGAATCTTAACAAGATTTCTTACATTCTCAACGACTATATCAAATTTCAACCCAACACGGATTTTTTCATAATCCTCTGCATTCCCACCATCAATACTGATTACAATTATATCAAGTCCTGATTCTAATATTTTTACAATTTTTTGCTTATCCAAGAGGCTTCCATTTGTGAAGAATACCAACTTCTTATCTGGATTAATTTCCTTAGTATATTTAATTCTTGAAACCAGCTTATCAATATCCATCAATAACGGCTCACCATTTAGATGAAAGTGGATGTATTCCATATGATAATCCTTGCATTCAACAACCGCTTTCTGGAATATATCACTCGGCATTTCTCCTTGATAGCGTGTCATGCCACCACGCGGACACATAGTGCAACGGGCATTACACCCGGAATGGCTCTCTAAATGTATCTCCGCTGGGAAAGCCATTGCCTTTGTTAAATATTCCTTTAGATTCAATGTGTACGTCCTCTATTTTTAATGAATTGTCTATAAACGATAAGTCCATTGTTAATGTTATATCTCCGCGTCTGACTATACAAGTATGCTTCACTCCCAAATAATATAACCAATCAAATCTCCGCGTACCTTAACTTCAAATTTCTTGAATATATCGGTCAAAAAAGCAATGAAGTCTCCAATATTCCAATGCCATAAATGCTCCGGATTGTCATTTGCCATTCCGCTTGGTAGAATGCCACATACTACCTTGGCCACTCCCTTTTGTTCTCTCAATGCTTTTCCGGGGCATGTAAAATGTTCTAATGAATGCTGGGAAAAGGCAGCATCGAAAGGGGTTTTTACATACTTGCAAATTCCTGTTAATTCTTCAGACAATGACTGCTCAAAATAAACATTTGATATATTATTCCTCTCTTGCAAATCTCTAGCGAGTTTTATGAAAATTCTTGATCCGTCTATGGCAGAAACCCGACAATCATTATTCAATGCGTATGACAAAGCAAATAACCCATTTCCACAACCCATATCAATAATGCTTTTACTATCTTTTAACACGGAATCGTACATCCATTTAAATATTGTTCCGGTATCTCCATTATCAGTCAACAAATAATGATCTTTAATCCTCTGCTTATCCCATTTGTCAAAGTTATTTACAATATCCTTGTAATATCCTGATTCCATTGCCTGTATATCGAGATAGCGAGAAACATCATCAACACTTTTACATCCATCAGGATATTTATGTTTAATTAAATATCTCCTTCAACAACTGAATTGCCACATCATTCCACTGCATATCAAACATGTCTGCACGGCCAGCATCTCCCAAAGTACATCCATGAACCGGTTTACTGGCCAACGCTCTCATTTTTGCTTTCAAATCTTCTTTATCCGGAATAAGCCACTTATGATTTAACGCCTGTGGACATTTCTTTATGTATTCAACGCAGTCTATAGTTTTTTCCAGGCACTTAACAGTAAGGCCATTAACTCCGTCCTGCACAAAGTCCATATACCCGCCCTGAGCCGTTACAATTACCGGTAGTCCTCTGGACATGGCTTCTGCCACTGGCAAGCCAAGTCCCTCGCCTCTGGTCGCCAGAACGAAGCAATCACACGCATTGTATAGCCTTGGCAAGTCGTCATAATACAACTTGTCTGTATTTAATAAGATCCTTGGGTGTCTACCATGCTTTTTAATCATATCCTCTATCAAATATGACAATTGATATCGATGCATTGCTGTGAACCCACCCCTATGTGTCTTGAGAATCAGTGTCACATCTTCTTCCGGGCCAAATTCCTCACAATAGGCATCAAGTAAGATGTCAAAGCCCTTACGCTCTGTGAAGTCGCCAACACTCAAGAATGTATACCCCTTTTTGTTTAATATGTTTGCTGGTTCCTCACAATACCGGAATGAATCTTCAATGCCGAAACCAAGACTGGCAACATTATCCAAAGTCTTTGACCAATGGGCTCTGTTGAATTCACTGAACGTAAATACCTTTTTGACACGCTCGAAATAAGGAAGCCATTCTGACGGAACTTTATCAGTTTCAAACAGACTGTAAATATATGCCTTTTTTAAATCAATATCTTGCGGAATGTCGTCTTGCCACTTCTGCATAACAACAACCGGAGCATCTTTGATAAAGGGAGTATCGGCCATTCTTTTAAGCCTGCTTGTTTTGTCTGTTGGCAAATTCACAATCTCCCTGTTCCATCCCTGTATATTCCGGAATGATACCTTGACTCCAAGTTTATCCAACGCTTCTAAGAGACCACGCGTGATCAGTTCGTATCCAGATTGCCCTTGTGCGGCTCCGTACCAGTTTAAAGCATATGTCATATTAATCCTTTTTCTTTAATTTTATTGTAGGTATTTCAAATTCAATACCATAATTCGTGCAGTTAAGTGTTATGCAAAATACAGTCTTTTCATGGCAATCTTGCTCTAATTCAACTTTACACTCAGGACAAATAACCTTGACAAAGGCATTCATAAAAGGCATCACACCATCTCCATTACAACGTTATATTTTAAAGGATGCTCGATTTTATCTATAACCTTTTTCCACTGCATATCAATAACCCCTTGAGACAAATTCTCTTTAGCCCAATCGTAAGCTTTATCAACCATTGCGTTCCGCTTTTCTGCCTTCATAGACTTCATTTCTATAATAGCCTTGGCAATGTCCTTTGGATTCGCCAATGGCCTTTCTGTTAATTCCATTCCCGTTATATATGCCGTTGGTTTCACCTTAATACCTCTGCCATTCCCAGCAAGCTCTCCGGTTGCTGCATTGTCAATGGTAATAACCGGCAATTTAGCCATCATAGCCTCAGCAACATTATACCCGAATCCTTCCCCGGCTACGTTTATCAGGCAATCAGCAATTCCGAACAAAAGATTGTATTCCTTTTCTGTCATCATTAATAACGGTGTACTTGCCTCGGACATTTGTTTAAAGGTATAAACTTTATTTTGTAACCCAAACTCTGCGATTAACATATTAATATTATAACCCTGTGGATCCGCAAAGTTTGAATTTATCCATAATCCATAGTCTTTGTCATGCCCACAATCCATTAAAATCTTGTATGCCTTCATTACATCGGCCAAGCTCTTCCTGAAATGTGTTCTTCCTGTGTAAAGGCATAGAAATTTATCTGGTGGAATATTTAATTCCTGCCTGAGCTTCGTTCTTTCTTCTTTTGAAATTGGATGAAAAACTTTCTCGTTAATTCCGTGATATATCCGCTCAATCCTGTTTGTCACTTCTGGAATAGTATGGATAACAGCCCGTCTTCCATACTCACAATATGTTATTATATGGTCTGCATGGCCTAAGTGAGTCGCATGGTGCTTTGGCATGCCTCCACCGTATCCAGTGCCATCAACCGCACAATATGAAACCCACTTGAACAATCCTCTTACTGGTGACTGTCCGATATAAGCAAAGTTCCATATATCACCAATTGTCAACACAATATCCGGACGATTTTCTCTGATCAGATCACCAAACATTGCAGATCCGTAATCTTCTACTGCATAAATCACATTGAACGGCAGTTTTTTATTTCTGTTTACCTCAGAAGGACACCAAGCATTATAAAACACTCCATGCCCAGCTTTATACAACGCCATTGCCACATCATGACCTATACGCCCTTGGCCAGTTTGCAATCTCGGGTTCTCGCCTATTACTAATATATTTGCCATTATGTTATCATTTCCTTAATCGTATCAATTTCCTTTTTCGTTTCATTAAGCGTTTCATAAATAACCGTGGGACTCAAACCACGCTTATTGCAACGATCAGTAGTCGCCAATACTGCATCTTCAACTTCCGATTTGTTAAGAAATTTTGCAGCCAATAGGCACGTCAACATATTAATAAATTCAATTTGAACTATGCCTACTTGTGTTTCTTCATCCATTATGCTTTTTTCTCCAAATTCCCTTCAATCTCAGCCGTTAAAATTGCAATCTGGAAATAATCCGGCTCCCTCGGCAATGTCTCATATGCAATCTCTGTAATAACGATAGCGCCCTTTACAAGATATCCATCAAGTGTGTTGAATTCAATCACATCAATAACATCTTGAACTTGCTGGACAATCCCTTTGTTATTTCCGCCACCTATAATTGCTTCTTCCATATTAGGGTATACGGCAAGTATAGTAATTTGTATTTCATGATTTGGCCTAATTTGTAATGTGGTTTCAACTTCTCTGCCTGTGTTTTTAGGAGCGATGGCAATAAAAGGCAATTTTTCTACTGGAATCTCAATCCCAACTGCTTTTGCTAAATCAACCGGCATTATCTCTATTGTGGCGGAGCCAGTAAGATCTAGCATTAATAACGCCTTAAGCCTTTTTAATGTTTCCTTCACTGATCCAATACCTCCATAACCCAGTCTGCAAATATTTCAACATTCGCATCAATGTCTTCATTGCTAAATCCGAGGTATTCACGTTGAGGTACCCGGCCTTCACCAAATTGATGCTTTGCAGCGATGTCATCCGCTCCGGACTTACGCCTGGCGCGAATACTCATTACCGTTTTAGTAAGCGAGTGTATTGTTTCGACAGACTTCTTCAAATCCCCGGTGTCCTGCAATATCATATCTCCAGCAATGCGGCCTCCAACCGTCCGAGTGCCTTTTCTCCTTTGTGCAATAGTTGCCGGCCTTAATGGTGCCCATTTAACCCCATCAGGTGTGCTTTCCTTCCTGAAATTATCATCTGTGCTTTTTAACATAAACAACCCAGATCGCTTTAACGGCACTTGCGTATTCTCCAATTTCTTGAAGTCATCACCAAGTTTTTTGCTAAATTGCCGGATAGTGGTTGAAAAGTCTATGTCAATCATATTTATGCTCTGTCACTTGCAATCTGGTTTTCCAAGTCTTCATCAAGCACTTGGTCAAATTCACCATCTACATCAAATACTGGAGTAAAACCATTATGAGTAAAGTATCCGGAAGAAGTTGTTACCGCAGTACTCAGGCCCTGTCCGGACTCGCCTATTTTCTCAAGCCGTTCTTTTGCTTCTGCATACTCGGTATTAAGCGGATTCTCTGCAACGCTTTGCAACCGCTTTAATCTCTTGTTTTCAATCCACCATGATGCAATTGTATCACTATCTTCATCAATTATTGGATCTACATCAGCCGTATCAAACGGCACTGTATACTTGCCTCTCAATAGACTATTTATAAGATTAAATGCAAACTTACGACCCTGTGTGATCATTGCTTCTGAAACCAAATCTTCGCTAACAAACATATCCCTACCTTCTAACACACCACCGCTTAAATGGTAATTCCTTATATTTTCCGCACTTCCATAAGCTGTAGCTGCTGCCATTTATTCTCCCTATGAATAAGAATAAGTCATTACTTGTTTTAAAGATACACCACGCTCAAGACTGTCTCTCATTTGTCCTGTTATTTCTTTGAATGCCTCGATATCCCAGTTGTCGCAATTAGCGCAAATAGTTGGGTAAACGCCAACCCATACACCGCCACAACTTTCACAGATACAAAACAATTCATTATTTTCTCCTCCGATAGCCTTACATGCATTAAGCCATTCTTCAACATTATTAAAATGCGGTACACTCGCACCATTTATCTGTTTAAGCGGATACTCACCCCAACTACCACGGATATAATCGTTTTCGTTTCTTTGCTTTTCATTTTCCGGAAAAGATACTCGTAAATCCTCTAGTGAAATCACCTTTAATGGCAATGGTTCAAGAGTCTCAGCCTCTTTGGATATCTTGCGTTTACTATTTCCTTTTGATTTCATGATATTTGCCTATTCATATTTATAGAAAGCTGTATCAACTATATTGCCACATACACACTGTGTAGGTTTCAAATCGATGAACACGCCTCCACAACCGCCACATACATAAAACTCATGGCCATGATCGCCACCAAGCTCAACCAACTTCGTTTGCAATTGATTAACACTGCCTAAAGCCGGTGCATTCGCAGATTGTGGCATGGAAGGCCACATGTCCTCTACAGCCGGTTCTTGTTCTCCTGCCTCTACTTTACCATGAGAGTCTTCCGTGGATTCCTCTGCAACCATGTGAATAGGCTTTGACTCTTTTTCAAGTTCATCTTCAAACGGCTGAACTTCTTCTCCATTCTCTGGGGTTTCGTTTTCCAAACTACAATCTCCTTTTAAATATTCCCGTCAAGTTTAACTTTACCCTTTTGGGTTCTTATGATTTTGCCAATTTCACCTTTTTGGCCTTTGTCTTTCTCGCCATAGATCATACCTGAAATTGCATCCTCATTAAAACCTTTTTCGTGCAGCTCTAAAACACGCTTTTCATGAAGGTACTCCATATGCAACCCCTGGCCACACTTCCTAACCTCCTCATTCTGGACTTTAAATCCGTAGGAACTAATGCTCTTGGTGCCTACTGAGTCTCTGCGTCTATGTAGTCTCTTTGTTTTGCTCGTTATAATATTTGCCATAATTTTACTTTAAATGAAAAAAGGCAGAGGCCCCGTACAATCATGTAGTGACCGTAAGAAACACACTGCCTTTTTTTGGATATAGATTGGTTTTTGAAACATTATCATATCTCTCTCAGATATAAATTATAAAGCTTATTATAATGAACCCGTTATCTTAACCGGTTAAAACACTATGCAAGTTATAACCACAACCACTCGCAACAGTTTTTGCAACACGAATCTTACTGATTTCATAAACAGTACCAGACTTCGGATTGTCTCTCCAAGTCTTAACCGTGCCAGAACCGACACCCGCGCCGCGAACTGTAAACGTGAGGCCAAGTGTTCTTGATTCTTCACCAGGACTCGGATCAACAAAGCCAACAATCGCCCTTGAATCCCAGATCCTTGATATGCTTGGTGTCTGTCCAAGCTGTGCCGTGTTATACCTGGAAGCAGCAACCACGATCTTAAGATTGAACATAACCGGTGGCAATTCACCATCAACAAGCAACCTCTGGCCGCCATCACCCTGAATAGTATATCGAATTAAGTTCCTCAGAGTAGAATCCTTCTTAACAACATCCTTAATCTGGTCATTAAAAAGAACCTTGTTGGCAACTGCTCCACTTTCATCAAGGATGCTCTGTTTTGCCGTATCCAAATCACCTTCAATGTTAATGGTACCGGAACCAGCGTTCCATTTTACTGCAGGAGTACTTCCCGTAAGGCCTGCCAATGATGAAACTTCATCCATAACATCAAACTCATGATCAAGGTCGATGAATGACTGAATTAGCCGCACTGCATTTGCTCTTAACCTTGTCGGAGAATCTGCATTGTTCATCTTCCTGTCTGTAAGGATTTTGTGCAGTGCCTGCTCCTGGCAAATATATGATTCTGTGGTCGGCTTGAAATCGAATGTATTTGATTCCGTACCGTCCGCACGCTTTACATTTAACCTGCTTAAACCTTCTCGGTTTTTGTATACATAATATTTATCTGATTCATTCTTGACAAAAAACTCTGGATATAGCTCTAACGCCTTAAAAGCAGGGTTTGTTAAAACTATAGACAGATTTGATAGTGGTTTGTCAACATGAATATCTGAATGTTGAGGACTTCCCATTATTATCTATCTCCCTTTAAATTAAGGCATTAATTCGGATAAATCTAACCTTGCTACAACCTTGTCACCACTTGCGGTCGGCGCCTCGTTGTAGTAACCTACTAAGCCATCACCAGACGCCCAATTATCAGAACTGGTGTCATCTACGTGACCTGTTGCGCCAGCCCCAATGAATACTGGACGGCCAACAGTGCCTGCGGAATCTGCTATTACATAAGATTCCCCTGCCTGTCTAACGGTAATTCTATCTCCACTCGCCGTTGATCCTTCTTGAGCGATACCGTGACAAACATCTGCCTGCGCACTCGGAAGTGCCACAATGTGGTCTCCGTTCTCTACTGAATTGAGAACCACCGCCATATATTGTGTTATAGCCCCATTGGTACGCACGGAGATATCGTGAATACCGGACTCATTTAAACTTTGTGACATATTTTATAGTTTTTCCTTTTTAGGACTGTTTTTCTTTTTCTTTTGCGTCAAGGACTGCGTATGCCGCATCCTCATAAGAGCATTCATTTTTCCTTGCATATTCTTTGATTTCAATGTCATCCTCGACACCATCAACCGCAAACGTTTCCGTTCCGATTGTTACCTGCTTGTCATCTTCGCTTACCTTTTTGTTTTTGTCTTTCATGTTTGGATCTTCCGAAGGTGCTATTTCTGAATATTCGACTATCTTGCCTATTTTACTAAACAACTTCATAGCATACTCAAGTGTTGAAATCTTGGTGTCAACATCACCATCCTTCTGTGTCTTGATTTTATAGTCCAGTGTTTTTTCACTGTTGTCAAGACTGTATAGCAGAGTTTTCAAATCGGATTCAAAGGCTGGTATAACCGAGCCCTTTTCCTTCATCTCTGATACGAATGTGTCTATATCCTGCTTGCGCAGAGTTTCTTTGTTCTCTACGTCCTTTTGTTTATACGTATTCAATTCTTTTTTGTTTGCCTCAAGTTCCGTGGTGATCTTACTCATGTCATCGCCGGAAGACTTTTCCAATGCGTCAAGATTTGACTTGAAAGTAGAGACAGTTAAGGAAAAAGCCTCATATTCCGCCTTTGATTTTTCGTCTGTTATATTAGATTTCAGAGCATCTAAGCTCTCGTTCATTTCTTTAAACTGCTGCTTGAGAATTTCTAATGGATCCATAAGGTTGGTATCTCCTCTATCTGAGACTGAAAAAGTACAAATAATATCTTTGTCTTCTGGTTCGTATGTGTAATATATTGCCGTTTCATCACCGATTAAGGTTAAATGATTATTAACATCAATTCCACTGTCTATTTCGAGTGATAATTCTATAGGCTTCATCCCGGCCACGGCTGGTATTTCATGGCCCAAGAGCGCAACCTTAACCATCACATTTTTAAACTTCTTGCCATCGATACTTATATTTCTGAATATTTCAATACTGCGCTCTGAAAACCTTTTATCCTTAATCCATTGGGCCACCTGGTCAGGCACATCAATCAAATCAACAAAAAGGCGTTTAATACCCCCAACAGTCTTAGTGAATACATTCTTAACATCTCCGTAACTGGCTAACCCCGCAAGCGCTTTCTGGTCTTTCCTGTGCGTGATTTTTACTTTCGGTATAAGCTTGTTTTTTAGAAGATTGAAATTGACGACAAAGTCCTCAATATCTTGTGCTGTAAATTTGTCTCGATTGTGAGTGCCTTCTTTGAATACTTCGACACCAGATATATTTTGAAATAACAATTTGTTTTGTCGTTTTTCCGCCTGTGTATTGCAAATGCCCATACGCTGATCGTTATCCGGAAACTCTCCTTTTAAGTCGAGCATACACCTCGTAATGAAATGTTCTCGCGTCTCACTTGTATTTGGTATTGGTAAAGGCATAATCTATTTTCCTTTAAATGTCTGATACGCTTCAATTAAAAAGTAAAGCAAACTATTCTAATTTGTCAAGCCTAATTTACAGACTTCACAAATATATTTATATCTTTCTCGATCACATCACCACTCAAAGTCGTGGCTAATATTGACAAACCATAGGTGAATCCACTGTCTCCGCTGATTATCTGAACAGAGGCCGTGTCATTAACACCATCAAAGTTTTGATCACTGATTTTGCCGCTTCCCGCTACCGTTAATGCCATTGTAACATCTGTATCACCGCTTTTAACTGTATAAGTAGCACTTGCAATCGAATCACCACTGGCAAATTCCTTAGTAAAATCGTTGCCGATCCTTAATATTTCGTTTGGCTGTTTCCTGAAATTATCTAATATGCTCATGGCCTTGGCTCACTTGTAAATATTTTAATTCTACCTTGTGACCGGTACAGCTTGCGGATGCTCTCCGTAAATACTGTTTGAGGCGAGTGAGTTATGGAAAATATATAATCTTGCGATGTTATATACTCACTTGTTTGCCTATATTTAACACTTACCCAATCTAATATCATGCTTACACGTTAGTAATTATGGTAATTGCGGTATCATCCGCACCGGTTGCACTAAATCTAAATGATATTGTATCACCATTTAAATCAGCAGCGTCTAAATCAATCTTATAAAACCCGTTACTTATTTCTGATGGAGAATTTGCAGTTGAGGCAAAAGCTCCGCCATCAATACTACGATTTGAAGAAACAGATAAACCGGTTTTTGCACTTACATGGTCAGAGGTATCTCTCATAAAAAATTGGAAATTGCTATATGCAGTATTCTTTTTTATTCCTTCCGGCAGGTTATCCGTCTTTGCTTTTATCGCAGCTGTATCTCCACTAACAATGACCAAGTCCCCGCTAATATGCCTTGACTCTGCAAGGATTGAATCTATTTCACCGTCCTTGTCTGTAGTGACCGAAGATC
>Ga0233429_1001641_pt1 | contig 25815 bp, 28 predicted proteins | sample SI_118_April2016_3_FD_179879 | JGI IMG/M metagenome (GOLD analysis project Ga0233429, IMG submission 179879) | Seawater microbial communities from Saanich Inlet, British Columbia, Canada - SI_118_April2016_135_MG | ecosystem: Environmental > Aquatic > Marine > Inlet | place: Canada: British...
GGAAGTTGAGACGCCTCTGGCCGGGATTGCGTGGACTCCGAAGCCTGTCGCGACGCTGGACAGTGCGGAGTCGCTGGTCGCCTTCTACGAAGAGAAGCGCGGCGAGGCTGAGGCGCGAAACACCGTCATCGCCAGCGGAGAGTCTGAGCAGATCGACGGAACCGAGGGGTTCATCTTCTACGTGCTCGATGAAGACGCCGCGTGGTCCATGTGGAAGTGCAAGCCGGAGTCGATCGAGGCGCTGCACTGGGCCGGCGAGTTCCTGCCCATGTCGGTCATCCTGCCGACCGCTCGCAACGCGCTGGAGGCGGTCGACGTGCTGACGGTCGACGTGGTCCGTGAGTTGCTGCTGGAGGAGTTCAGCGAGACGCGGGTGACGGCCAGTCACAACCGCATCGAGAAGGCCGTGGCCGGACTGCTGGAGCAGATGGCGTGGCGTGCTGAGGTGACCACAGCCTATCAGGAGACGGGATTGACCTTCGACGCCGACGGCAAGGGGCCGGTGATGCGCGCACTGTCGCAGCGATTCGACCGGGCGAAGATGAAGGCCGTGTTTACCGCCCTCAAGGAAGCAGGACTCGCCTAGTCCACCATGAGCGCGTCCTGCAGACACCACTCCGCCGGCACCGAGTAGCGGCAGATCGTCTCTCGGACGACGTCCACAGCGATCAGCCCCCGGTTCGCGTCGAGCAGCAGCCACCGCCCTCCGCCGGCCGGTATCGCCTGCTGGACCCACTCCGCGTCGCCAGCGGCAGGGTGCTTGCCTGAGACGTCGGCGACAGACCACTCCTCGATGGTCTCGAAGTCGTCGTCCATGACCCGCCACTCTCCGCGGGTCGTCAGGGTGACCGTCCAGCCACCGTCCGGTAGCCGTCGCAGGCCATGAGGCAGGCGCCCGAGGTCGGACAGCACGCGGTCAGCGCGTCCCCACTCCGGGCCGACTCGGTAGACGGCGCCCTCCTTGCCTGCGATGAACAGGAAGCCGCCGTCCCCTGACCACACGGCGCAGGAGATGTGGGCGGTACGGCCGGAGGTGACGAGCCCCTGCTCGCCGTACTCCGACGGGTCGACCAGCAAGACGTCCATTCCGCCCCACTCCAGCCCAGCGGCTACCGTCTCGTCGTCGGTCAGCCATACCCCAGCGGACGTCGGGTTGAAGCCGTGCTCCCACGCCGACCACGCCTGGTCTCTTGAGATCACGCAGTCGTAGCCGGCTGAGGCAATCAGGCGCCGCCCCTCCTCATCGATGTCGACCGTGTGCAGGAAGGCGAACCAGCCGCCGCGAGTCGAGCCGATCTCAGCAAGGTCCCGGTTGAGATGGACGACCCGCCCGCACTCGGTCAGCAGGTAGCCGAGGCCGTCCTTGACGATGTGCCGGGGCTCCCGGAACGGCTGCGAACCCGCGACGACAGCCTCCCCACCACGAAGGTGCAGGTCCACCAGCAGTCCGTCAGCGACCGGACGCGGCGCGAGCCGTCCGACCTGCCCAGTCCGCTGGCGATCCAGCATCGACCGCCTGCGCTCGACCTGGTCCAGGCTCTTGACCGTGACGAGCCAGCGGGTGCCATCGAGGACCGGCGCGGAGGTGAATCCAGAGACGTCGATCACAGCAGCCACCTCCAGCGGACGACCTCGAAGGCCTCCGCGTAGTCGACTCCGCAGCGAGCACCGTCAGCCGTCGCGCGCACCCACGGCAAGCGGTGGTCGGTGTAGTGGCGATTGGCCTGGGACACGTAGCAGCAGATCGCGCAGCACTTGGCGTCGACGCAGTCCTCGTCCAGCTCGACCAACCCCTGAGCGGTCTGGGCGTCCTCGTTCGTCGGATGGTGGTAGCCGAGGACCGTACATCGCCGGAAGGCCCGTAGCGCCTCGCGGTACACCACCTCGTGGTCCTGGTGGGTGTCGGTGGACGACGGGATCAGGACGAGGTCTGGCTGGAAGTCATCGCGGGCGCCGATCAGCGCGTCGAGGACTGCCTGACGGTGCTCGGAGAAGTGCCGAACCGGAAAACCGAGCACGGCGCAGGCGGCCCCCAGCGACTCCGCTGCGGCCTCCTGCTCGGCTCTCAGGTCGTAGCCGTGGTTGCTCTCCTCCGCGGCGGACAGGGCCAGGATGTGGACGACCGCGCCCTCCTTGACGAGCCGGGCGACGGTGCCACCGGCCGCCAGTTCAACGTCGTCGGTGTGCGGGGAGATGGCAAGGACTCGGTGGAATCTCATCGGGGCGGCTCCAGGATGTAGGTGGGCGTCGAGCAATGACGGCTCAGGACGGAGTAGCCCTTGAGCGCCCGCGTCCGCAGCAACTCGGCCAGCCGCGCCTCGGTGTGCGCCTCAACGACGACGACCGGGAGGCAGCGGCGGATCAGGTCGACCGCGCCGCGGAGGGCCAGCAGCTCGCCGCCCTCGATATCCATCTTGATCAGGGCGAGATCTGCAAGGTCGGGGAACAGCGCGTCCAGACTCCTGGAGCGGAGTGCTCCACCTCGCGCCGGGGCAGTGCTCGCCATCCCGGTATTCCCTGCCGGCGGCTGTACGATCTTGACCCGACAGCCCTCCTTGCCGATCGGAACGTGGGTCGCGTGGCACGGCACGGGCTGGTCGCTGAGATTCTGGACGAGCAGGTCGAAGGACGGGCGGTAGGCCTCGAAGGCATGCACCTCGGTGGCGCCGCACTGGTTCGCGTACCAGACCGAGTGGGTCCCGATGTGCGCCCCGACATCGAGGTAGACGCCTTCGAGGTAGAGTTCCCGGATCGTCCTGAGCAACCCCAGCTCATAGAAGCCCCCGCGCATGAGCGCCCGGCTGATGTGGTCCGTCTCTCCGTGCGTCGCGAACCAGTGCTCATCGTCCCTGATCCTGACGATCGCCATCCCGTTGGACGCCACCGCCTCGAGTCCGCGAAGCGCCTCCTCGCCGTCCGCGAAGTGCAGGGTCCGGATCCTGCGGTTCCGAAGACCTGGGTTCAGCTCGGACGCCACCGGCATCTGTGCGACCAGCGACTCATCGACGCAAGCAAGGTCGCCCCGGTGGCGGAGCGTGACCGACAGCGAGCGCCCGACACCCGACCCGAGCGTTGGCCTGTCGTCCCACCAGTCTGGGCGGTCGGGCACCCGGCACCCCACGACGGACAGGTAGTCTCGGCCGAAGGCAACGCAGCCGTCGACCCAGCCGGTACGCCAGACGGCAGGAGACAACATCTCCGGGGCCCCGCTCTTCCAACACGGCCCGAGGTCCTTCCCGCTCCCGCGAGTCAGCGTCAGGGCCAGCGGGTCCGCGGAGTGCTCGCCGAACTCGGCCCACGCCTCCCGGAGTCTGGAGAAGAACCCGGAGCACAGGCGGGCGTCATCCGGGAGCTGGACGTAGAGGTCTGCCGGCCGCGCCCACATGGACGAGTACAGCTCCGAGACGAGCGCCGCGAACCCGGGCTTGCCGCCGTGCACCCGGGTGATCAGGTCCGCCCACTCCGGGACCGCAGGCGCCGAGTCCGAGCCGTCGTCGTAGACCACGGCCGAGAAGCTGAGCGATCCTGCCTCCCGCTCAATGTCGCCGAGCAGTCGGGCCAGGAGCTCCGGGCGGTTGTAGTGGGTGATCCCGATGACCACGTCCCGATAGTCGCGCGGCAGCCGTCGCCAGCCCCAGCGCTCCGCAGCGTCGGCCATGTTGGCGGTCCTTGTCTTGAACCCCCGCTTCGCCTCGCGACGCCACAGGGTGTTGTTCCCGTGCGTCCGGATCAGCCCGAGCCATTCCGGCGGCAGCTCCGGGCGGTACATCCGAATCCCGGCCTCCATGATTACCGCGTTCATCCACAGATCGTCGTGGAGCTGGTAGGACTCCGGCCGGTCGGCACCCTGGAAGACGGCCAGCGCCGCCCCGTGGAAGGCAGACGACCCCGATCCAGCGTAGGACGTCCGCGCATAGCCCGGACCGCCGACAGCATCCCCAGCGATCCTGGTCTGGTCCCTGTAGCCGGGCCCGCTGTGGAAGCGGGCGTAGCAGGAGACTGCCGAGCCCCGCCCCAGCTCGTCGAGACGTCCAGTCGTGGCCTCGATGTAGTCGGACGGCCAGACCACGTCGTCGTCCACGAGGAGCAGGTAGTCGCACGTCCACCCGGGCAGGTCGTAGCGGGAGATCGGACCGGTGCCGGCCGGGTTGTCGACAACGACGACACGGTGGTCTGCCGGCGGCTCCACCCTGCTCCCGTTCCGGTGGACGACGATCCGATCCTCCGGCCCCATCTGCTCGAGCAGCGCCACGATTCCAGCAAGCGCGCTCTCCTCGCGGCCCGCGATCGTCGGCATGCTGACCAGCACTCGAGCTGTCAGGTCCGGGGCCATCAGCGCGCGGAGATCGTAGGACGTCCTGCTGTCCAGCTCGCCGAGCGCCGTGTAGTCCGTCGTCAGCCCGGCGAGGTGACTGACGATGTGTTCCCACGACCACACGTTGACGTCGCTCTTGACGTTGACCGGCCAGCCCTCGACGACACCCCACTCCGACCAGCCCTTGCGGGCGAGCCGCTTCATCGCCCGGCTGTCCAGACTCTTCTCGGCGGCCGCCGGCCACAGGGTCCAGTCGAGCGAGTCGAGCGCATCCGCTCCGTAGTAGCGCCCGGTCCCGAGGGGGTGTCCAGCACGCGCCCCGGTGTAGCCAGGCCACCGCAGGCACTCGCCGGTCGGCAGGTTGAGCCACGCCGCGCCCCGGAAGCCCAGAAGCGAGCCACGGCCAGCGGCGGCGTACTCGTCCTCGAAGGCGGACCGCGGGATCAGGCTGTCCGACCCGATGACCACCACGCCGCGGGGGTCGCGTACCCGGGCAGCTGCCAACGCCGTGTTGTGCTTGGATCCCAGTGGCCGGTTCGGAGTCTCGACGTACTCCCACCCGGCATCCCGGGCCAGTCGCTCGCTCGCCTCGCCCTCAGAGCCGGCCGCTACCAGAACGATCCCGCCGAGGTCGTCTCGAATGCGGGCGTAGTGCTCCAGCACGACCCGGGTCAGCTCGTGGCGCTTCCAGATCGTCGTCATCACCACGAGCGGCGATGCACACTCCACGGCCCCTGTCGAGCGGACTTCTGCCCGCGCCGCGAACCGAGCCCGGTTCCGGTCGGCGTCCTCTGCGTGCGCCGGCTGCCGCTCGTGGGCTACGTGAAGCGCGATCCCGCCGTCCATGACGACCAGCGGTTCGAGCAGCTCCTCCTCGGCGCGGCGCCACAGGTCCAGATCCTGGTAGCCCCAGCCCGTGTAGCCCTCGTCGATGCCTCCCGACCGGCGGAACCAGTCCACCGGGAGCGCGACCACCCCGCCGACCGAGCTCTTGCCGCGCGGGGAGGAGATGGCAGCGAGCCGGCTGAACTCCAGCTCGGTGCCACCGTAGCCGGGAGGCACGGCCGAGACGTCGCGGGGGACGACGGCGACGGCCTCGTGCGTGCCGAGCCAGACGCTGATCCGCTCGAGCGCGGCGGGGTGCAGGACGATGTCCACGTCGACGAGCAAGACGTGTGTGCAGTCGCCGGGCAGCTCGGCTACCGCGGGGTTGACGGCGGCGCCCTTGCACCAGCCCGCCGCCTCCTGCCGGTAGACGGCGGCGCCCTCCTCCTCTGCCCTGCGGAGGACCCGCGTGGGCTTGCGCGAGCCGTAGTCCGAGACAACGGTCACCACGGGCCTGACCGTCTGCACCGCCAGCGCCCGCAGGCACGGCCGGAGAGCTCGCCCGCGGTTTCGCACCGGGACAACCACCCCGAGGCGCACCGGGGCAGCCGTGACGTCGGAGCTGCTCTCCAGTGCGGCCAGAATCCCGCCCTCCATGCTCGCAGCGGTCAGGAAGCTCCGGAACGCCTCCCAGCCGTCGACGTCGGCGCGCGCCTTCCGGTCAGCGCACCACGGGCACTCCACCAGGTCGTAGGTGATCCTCGGGTGCTCGTTGCTGCAGGTAGGCATGGGCGCTCCTCAGCGCAGGCTATCACCAGGCGCCAGACACCGGCCAGGCCACAATCGCCTAGCGTCTACCTCGGTCCAGGAGTGGCGCCGCGGCTCTGTTAGATCTTATGCACCTGGAACGAGCCGGTGTAGATCGTGATGTAGGCGTCCGTGATGTCGGCGGACACCTTGATGGTGAGCACGTCGTCCGCGGTCAGAGACAGGACGGCCGATCCGCCAGCGTTCCCGACGTCGCCGCCTGCCCCCAGCTTCCGCCGGAACAGCCCACGATCCCTCACGTCGTTGACGTAGACCGCCGCGGAGATCACCGCGTCCGCCAGGCCTTCGAAAGAGCCGTTGAGCGAGGCGAGGTAGATGCCGGTCTCATCGACGGTCATGCTGCCGGCGGCCGAATTGAGGGTGACGCCTCGGGACGACCCATCGGAGAAGCCAGAGAGCAGGTACTCAGTCCCCGCCATAGGCATCGACAGGCCAAGCTCAATCACCTCGATGAAGTCCGTGAACATGTGGTGGGCGCCAACGGCGACGCTGTCGTGGCGGATCCGCACCTGGCACTCATCCGTGCTCAGATACTTCGCGTCCTGCGGCAGATCGAACTGGAGGCTGTATTCCGCAGAGCCATCAGGGAAGTCCGTAGCCGCCGCAGTGACGCGGTCCCACGCCGCGCCGACGTAGTCGTAGATCTCCAAGAAGACGTCGTGGGCCGGGTTGCCGTCGTAGTAGCCGACGAAGTTGGCGCGTACCGGGATGGTCGACAGGCCGGAGAAGGTGAAGGCGATCTCGAACTTCCCAGACTCCTGCACGTCGAGGTAAATCTGATCGATCGTCCTCGTGTCCTTCACGACGCCGGATGTGATCGTCCCGTTCGTCACCACCACACTGTCTGCGGTGTGCGCGACGGCGGCGTCTGCGTACAGCTCGCCGTAACCGCCGCCTGCCTCCAGCGCTGCAACCCTGCCAGCCAGTAGGAAGTCACCGCGGGCCCATGGCCGCCGTGGATTGGGACCAGCCATCAGTTCGCCCCGGCCTGCTGCACGGGTCTATAATGGACACGGAGTGCCCACATGAAGACCTCAGCCACCCTGTTCGCCATCCTCCTGATCACCGCCTGCGTCGCGACACCGGAACCGGAGGACGGTCCGCCGGCCGTCGGGGACGTCGAGCCGCTGGCTTGCATCGTCATCACCCCGACAGACGCGATCGACGGACCGTCGGAGATCGTGCTCGTGAATGAGTGCGCCTCCCCCGTCCAGTGCTCCATCCTGGGCGGCGGCCTGAGTTGGTCCGAGAGCATCGACCCGGATGGGCCGTGGACGTCTCCAGCCGTCTGCGGAGACTTCGCCGTGGATTGCGGTGGCGCGGTGATGGCAGTGTCCATCGACTGCTCGTCCTAGTAGTTCTCGACGTCCAGCACGAGGGCTGCCCAATAGCCGACCAGCCCGAGCGTAGCTCCTGTCGCCTTCGACCCTGAGAGGTATTCGGTGTCGTTGTAGTCGTCGGAGTAGCCGCCGTTGCCGCCGTGGGTTGCCGAATCTGCCGTGTCGAACAGTCCTGCGGCGCTCAGATCCAACCCGTCCATCAGCGTGTCTGCAGTGATCCCGAGCGCGCCAATCCCAAAGTTGGCAGTGCACGCGCCAGTGGTGGGGGTCTGGACGTTGACGATCAGGCGGATCACCTTCAGATCCAGCCCGACCACCTCGGCGTTCTGGCGGGAGAAGATCCCGTTGATCGCGTCGGACGCGGTCAGCGATCCGCCGACCCACCGACCCTGCGGATACGACACCTTCGCCGGGCTGATCCCGTCGTCCTTGACCTCCAGCTTCTTCGTCGAAGCGTTCAGCCCGATCGACGACTGGTCCGTGGCCGTGTCCTTCATGGACCCAGCGCCGACCGCAGCGTTGAGGATCGTCCCGGCGGCCGTGTCGACCTGGAATGCTCCGGCTTCGAGTCGGTCAGAACGTGCCATCGTCAGTCTCCAGTGTGCGCGGAGCCTACGCCCGCGTCGTCAGCCCCGGACGGTGCAGCCCTGGACCCCTCGAAGAAGAGGTTGTGATACGTGGTCAGGGTGACGGCCTGCGTCGCCCAGTCAACGGTCTTGCGCCGGATGTGGCCCACCCCTGGGCCTGCGTACGTCCCTGGCGCGATCGCCCCGTCAGGGACGAGCCCCGCGATGTCGTACTCGACCGTGTCGCCGAGGTGCATCCCCATTCCACGAGGCCCGATCGTCACCTCGACCACCACCTGGCGCTGAGAGCGGGTCGCGCCGGCCAGGTCTACGGCCTCATTCCAGCCGTGGGCGTCAAGCTCCGGCAACTCGTAGGTCGGGATCCACCACTTGAGCGACTCCTTGGCGGACCGGACCGCACCAAGTTGCGTCTCCTCGAACGTGTCGGTGTGCGTCCCGCTGTAGTCCATCGTCGGCGCAAGGTCGTCGGTGTCGTCTCCACCGGCAACGGATGTCGGCTCAGCCAGGAACTCGGGACTGTCGACGGTCAGCGCAGTCAGGTAGATCCCGTCCGGGTCGGACAGCCTCACCCAGTCCCTCATCCTGCCGCCGTGACCGGTCAGCAGGTCCGAGTCCCGGATGACGTGGTCCGCGTCCGGCTGCACCGGGTTCGGCCGCCTGCGGAGCGGGAACAGCGACAGATCAGCGCCGTCCGGCTTCTGGACGAGGTCAGCCTGGACCAGAAAGAGGAGTTCGCCCAGCGCATCCCTCATGGTCGGCGGCCTGTCAACGATCTCCGGGTGGACGGCGCAGCCCATGTGCCGGTACTGGTCGGTCCCATAGATCGGCCCGAGCGGGGCGGTGGACGCGAAGGTGCTGAGAGCAGCCGTCCCCCACGCAGCCGAATAGCCGGCCATGTCGAAGATCTGCTCCAAGATCTCGTCGTCCCGCCACTCGGCCGCGGTCCCGTGGGCCAGGAGCTGGATCGAGTCTCCGGCGCAGTGCGAGTCTGCAGGCCCTGTCTCGTGGGCGCTCCCGGGGCCGGAGACCCGGGCGACCACGCGGGGGAACGGCTCAGACCACCAGTCCGACACGACGGCAGTAGTCGCAGCGATCCGCACATTCGTACCGATCGGACCGCGGGCTACGTCGTAGTTGTTGAACGACAGGGTGACCGAGCTGTCGACCCGCCGCTGGATCTGGCTGTTGTCCGGGTCCTCATACGCCAGTTCGTGGACGTAGCAATTGAACTGCGGAGAGACGTGTATGAACTGGTAGATGGTCACACCGGTCGTCTGGCGGCCGTAGAAGTAGCACTCCTTCCAGATCTGCCGCTGAGGCCACGTCGCGCCAGCGCCCTTCGCAGGCCCCCACACGAGCCCGAGGAACCGCCCCCACTTCGACGGAGAGAGCCTGTAGTCGTTCGGATGCCACGTGTGCGACGTGCCGTAGGAACCGACTGTGACGTCCGAGTCGTGCGACCACTCCGGGGGGCTCTCGTCTCCGGCTGGGATCTCCTCCAGCGGAAGGTCTGCGTTCACCGCCACGATCCCCGCCGTGATCGACAGGCCGAAGCCGTCCAGCCCGATCTCTTTCGGCTCGCTGTCTACGTGCCCGGTCCACAGCGGTACCGGGATGTCGCTGGTCTGCCGTCCGGTGACAGGGTTGATCGACGCCGTCCACGCTCGGCACCGCCCGCCCTCCCACCGGAGATGTTGGGCAGCCTCCAGCAGGAGCATGTTCGAGACCACAGACGACCCGTAGGCCCTCGACCTGTCGTCCTTCCCGCCGCAGCGCACGAAGATGCTCATCTGCGACACCACCTGCACGTGGTTGTCAAGCCCACCGATGTCCTCATCGGTCTCGATCTCTGTGATCCGCGGCTCCCATGCGTACGTCAACGGGCCGACAATCCCAGGAGCGATCCGAGCCCAGAAGCCGCTCGTGGTCCGCGTCTGGGGCCCGCACCACCGGAACGTGAACGAGCCAGCCTCGACCTCTATCAGGACGACCGTGACGGTGTCTGGGCTGAGGAGGTCGATGAAGCTCACCTGATCTGCTCCGCGACCATCTCAGAGGTGACCGAGCCGGACTCGGCACCCGAGTAGTCAGCCGACCCGGGCGGCAGGGGCAGCGAGCACCACAGGACGTTGCCGCGCGCGACCTCGTCGTCCACGTCGAAGCCCGAGACGCCGTCCGCCATGTTGTTGTAGTTGAGCATCACCAGCCGCCCCTTCGTCTTGCCCATGCGCGCGAGCGGGAGCAGGACGGAGCGGTACTCAGCGACGGGCCACTGGTCGATCCCGAGCGGCAGCCTCCAGAACTGAGCCAGCGGGACGGGGTAGTAGTTGTCCGGCCCGATCGCCTCGGCCATGTCGGCCAGCTCGTGGCCTTCGATCTCGGTCACCGTCTGCGTCGTCGGCTGCTCCGCTTCGAAGGCCATCGCCAGCCCGACAAGCCTCTTCGGCTTCGCGTCCCCGCTCCCGCTCCAGTGCCTCCAGGACAGCATCCAGTACCGCTGATCTGCCGTCGTGAATGCGAGCTGCAGGGTGTTCTCTGGGGACGTCGTCTCGCTCGGGCGGTCACTCGGGGTGTGCTCGACTGATGCGGTCGCCCCGATGAACCCCGCCCGCGTCGGGATAGAAGTCGCGTCGGCGGAGTAGACCTTGACGTCGCTCTTGACTCCGGTGACCGAGAAGTCGGTGTCGTCGTCGCCGTCGAGCTGGAGGAGCACGACGTCGGGGTCGATTGTCTTGCCGCTGCCGGCGTCCCATCGGATCCACGAGTGAGTAGAGACGCGGTCGAACAGGCCCTGGTAGCCGGGCTGTCCGGCATAGACGGCGTCGGCGATGCTGGCGCCCGGGTAGGCAGCGAAGCCGATCTCCCCGAGGATGGAGGCGTCGGCGTGAGATCCCGATGTTCCCAAGATGTCGAAGGCCGTGGATCGCTCAATCGAGAATCGGCGTCCTTCGCCTGTCCGCTTGACATCGAAGGTGGCGTCGCCAGTGAAGGCGCGCACCACGACGCCGACGTGGTTCGCCAGCTCCAGCCCGTCGTAGGTGTGCGGGCTGAACGGGATGCTCACCTCCCCCGCGCCGAGGTCGAGGTCGAGCCACGCGAAGTCGGGGTCGATGTCGAAGGACCCGCCCTTCACGTCGCCATCGAGTCCGATCGGGCCGAAGACGCGACGCGGCCACTTCGTCTCGACATTGTCCGCGGGGAAACTGACGGACTCCAGGCTGTGCGAGTCGATCAGATCGTCGAGCAGGTTGGTCCGCCCGAAGGCCACGCGGTTGACCATCAGATGCCCCTCCCTGCCCGAATGCGATTTTGGTACGGGCGCCCGCGCTCGGCGCTCTCCACCAGGTGCTCGTCGACCACCCAGCCGAGCTGGTGGCGTCCGCGGCGGTCGAGGTAGATCGGCCGGTTGTTGACGACCCTGGTACCGCCGCCGCCGCTTCCACCCTGCATCTGCCTGCGCTGGAGCGCGAGCATGCGGCTGATCTCAGCGGTGCCGGTCCTGTCGATCACAGCCTCGCCCGACTGAACGATCGCGGTCGTGTAGCCGGACCCCGAGGTCGCCCGGCGGACCATCTCGGGCGTGAGCCCGGAGTCGGCCACGGCTCCCGCGATCGTGGTGGCCGCGATTCCCGCGATCTGAAGACCACCAGTCACGCCGGCCGCGATCATCGCCGGAATGCTCTGGGGGTAGCCGAGCGCGTTGGCGGCGGCGATGGCCCTGAACATGTCGACGGTCGCGATGGCCAGGGCGAGGGCCTGCTGGATCCCGAAGACGGTCTTCGCAGCCTCCGCGGCCTCCTTGCTGTTCTCGCCGTGCATCGTCGCGACGGCGTCGCCGACCAGCCCCGCGAAGGTGGAGACTGAGCCGAGCGCACCTTGCACGCCGGACAAGCTGTCCTCATAGAGCCGCGCGTGGTCTTCTGCCGTCCCCCACGCGAGCGCCGACTTCTCAGCCATCTCGAGAGATGCTTGCCCGAGCGCGTCCATCTCCTCGCGGAGGAACTGGATCCGCTCGTAATACTGGTCCGCCGTGATGATGTCCGAGTCGAGCGCCGCGTCGAGCAGCTCCATGTTGTCGGAGAACCTGAGCGCTGCAGCAGCCCCCTCGTCGAGCCCGAGGAACCTCACGCCAGCCTCGAGCCGTGCGAGGGATGCCTCGGTCTCTGCGGCAGCGTCAGCCACTCCCAGCAGGCTGCCAGCCGCGTCGTCAGCCCGACCGCTGAACTTGGGCATGTCGGCAGAGGCAGCCGACCTGATGCTGGCGAGCAGCGAGTCGAAGGCGGCAAGCGCCTCTTCATCGGCCGATGCGAAGTCGCGCGTCGCCGCGTTGAGGCGAACCATCGCCTCATCCGCCTTGTTCAGCGACTCCAGCCCAGCCTCAAGAGAGTCAAGCGAGACCTCATCGATCAGACCGAGCGACTTCTTGAGCACCTCCGCGGCGAAGGCAGCAGCGTGGAACGACCCTACCGCGGTGTGCATCACACCTTCGACGCCGGCCATCGTGACCTTGAGGCCCTTGAGCGCCTTGATGCTCTGCGTCGAGGCGGTGAACACCGCCGGCAGGATCTGCTCCATGAACACCGTGTGGACGATGTCGCCGAGCGTCTCAGCGTCCGCGCCAGTGTCTCGGAATCCGACCGCCAGATCGGCGAGGAAGTCGGCGACGCCGGCGAGGACTGGCATCAGCGGAACCAGCGCCTCCCTCTTGAGCGCGTCCACGGAGCGACGGAGCAACAAGATCGAGTCCTGGAGCTGCTCGGCGCTCAAGCCAGCTGCGGCGGAGACCACGCCGGTGCGCTCGATGTCCTCGGCGGCCGAGCGAATCGCGTCGCCGCCCTCGCGCAGAGCTCCAACAACGCCACGGCCCGCCCGGCCGAAGATGTCCATCGCGACCTGAGATTGCTCCGCGTCATCGCGCAGGGTGCCGAACCGGTCGCCAACGGTGGCCAGCGTCTCAGCCAGCGTCATCCCGGAGAGGTCTTCAACGGTCAGGTTCAGCTTCTCGAGTGCGTCCTTCGCCTCGCCGGTGCCGTCGCGCGCGTCGGCGAGGTTGCGCTGGAGGTCCTGGAATGCACGGCCAGCCCGGACAGACCCGCTCGTCATCAGGTCGAGCACACCCTGAGCGGTGTCCAGCTCCTCGATCGCCGCTCCGACCTGCCGAGCTTCCTTCGCGACCTGGTTGAGATCTGAGCTGAGGGTGACCGCGGACTTCGCGATACCGACGATCGCAGCGGTCACGGCAACGCCGGCCGTCGCCATGACCGCGAACCCGACCTTGGCGATCTTGCTCGCGGCAGCGTCCAGCCCGCTCAACGACTTCGCGGTGGAGTCGATCTCCTTCTTCGCGCTCTTCGCTGTGGCGCCGATGACCATCTTGAGGACGTCAGCCACGGCCCCGCGCCCCCTTCATCGCCGCCAGCCGAGCCGCTCGGCTCTTGGCTTCTTCCCGATCCTTCATCGCGAGGATCTCGATCTCATGGTCGAGGATCTGGCAGGCCTTCAACACGCGAGGGTCCGCCGTCTCCAGATCGCTCACCGGAGACAGCCCGGTCACCCTCGCCGAGTGCCACACCGCCATCGCCGTACGCATCCACGGCTCAGCGGCTCGCTCCGGGCACGTGTGCAGCCGTCGGCGTTCAGCATGCTCCTCGGCCGGTGGAGCCGCAGGCCAGCGCACGGGCGTGCTGAACCGCGGCTTGCCCGCGTGCTTGTGCCCCTTGGGGTAGGGGTCGCCCGTGATCCCGCGCACGCCTTCGCACATGGCCCACAGCCGGCAGCCGTCGCACCCGGCAGCCTTGCGGGCCGACAGTGCCTTCTTGTCCAGCAGTGGCTCGGGCGCGGCCTGGACGTGGAGGAGCGCCCTTAGGATTTTTCCTGATCGGCGGTGACCTCCGCCTCGGCGAGCATGTGCTTGACCAGCGCCTTCGCCGGGGCCTCCATATCGACCAGTGCGCGGATCGCATCCTCGGTCGACAGCGACTCCGAGCCCATAGTCAGCCCCTCCACGGAGTGGACGAGATCCAGCAGGAGATCGAGCCAGAGCGCGCTCGCCGACTGCAGCTGGCCTGAGAGCCCTGCCAGCTTCTCGGCGATCGCCTCGGAGGACACCTCCGCTTCGTCGTCTTCCGCAGTGGCCCCTGGCCTCATGGCCTGCAGGTCGTTCTCGAGCAGTCGAAGCCGCCACGCCCCCGTGACAGGACGGTAGCGAACCACAGCCGGGTCGCCTCCGTCCTCGTCCCGCAGCTCGTAGCGTCGCAGATTCCATCGCTTCAGATCCATGTGTGGGCGCTCCTGTGGTGGTCGTCCTACGCGACCATGATGTAGATCTCATCCTCGCCGGCAGACGTGCCCTCGGCCTCGCCTCCCATCGCGATCTGAACCTCGTCCTCGCCGCGGGCGTAGTCGGCGAAGTCCAGCCGAACCGTCGGGCACTCGAAGGCGATGATCGCGCCGCTCGACCCGCCCTGCTGCGCGAAGAACTGGATCGCGGTCCGGTTCGTGGCCTCCTGCATCCTGACACCGGCCTCGTCGTAGAAGGACGAGCCGTTCCCAGAAGGCTTGATCGACCGCATCCCGAGGACGTAGCCACTGAACGCCCACTTGTCGCCGTGCTGCCCCTCGCGGGGTACCACGCCCATCTCGCAGGCCAGCGACACCTCACCGAGCTGCATGTCGTCACCGTTGAGGATGATCTGCCCGCTGGTGGCCGGTGCAGGGGTCCCGGCGTAGGTGCCGGTCGGAACGGCCGGGAACACCTCGGCGTCCTCCAGGTGCGCGGCAGCAGCGCCGCCGTGGGCGTAGACGCCGCGGGTGTCAGATGTCCAGTTGTTGCCGGACACCGCGATGATCTTCAGCACCTCGGTTCCGACCTCGAAGTAGAAGGGGTTCGTGGCGCTGGCGTCTGCCGGGCACGCCGTGCCGTCGTCGACCGGGATCGTCGTGACCGCGTCGTTGATGCCGGCGGAGAGCGCCGTGCTGTAGAGCAGGTTCCGCTCGCGGGCCGGGCCACTGGCGGTGATCTTCGCCGCGCCGGTACCACCCATCGAGAGGTTGAGCGTGTCGATCACCCAGCCGACGAAGCGCTCCATGCTCCGGTTGTTGCCGGCCCAGCCGGTCAGCGCGTCCTGGTCGTCGGCGCGGGCGTCCTTCGGGTAGGCAGTGATCCCGAAGCTGACGATCGTCGTCGCCACCGGGGCGGACGACAGCGCGGGGGTGACCGTGATCGTGTTCGGAGCCCCCGCGGCGTCCACCGCTGTGATCCTGCGGAGCTCTCCGCTGATCTCAGCGCAACCCTTGACCGTGATCCCGGCCGCGGTCGTCAGGGCGATCACCGTCGTCGTCGAGGTAACGCCAGTGACGGTCGTTGCCGCCGGTCCCGTCTGCTGCTGCCACCCGCCGTACAGCAGGAGGTCCCACCAGTCCGGCGCCGTGCCCACCGTCGTCATGTAGGCGTAGCACTCCAGCGCCAGCGACGCCTCGCGCTTCTCGCTGATCACGCCCTGCTTGGTCGACGTGTCCCGCTTGTCCTCGTAGAACGAGAAGGCGGCCGGGCCACTCGTGGTCACGCCGGGGAGCGCCCGCACGGCGTCCGCAGCGACCGGATAGTCCGTGGCCGGGGTGTCGAGCGCGTTCGCCGCCTGGCCGTCGATGAAGACTGCGAGGGCTGTCCCTACGTCTACGTTGGGTCCGGGCATATCACCAAGCCTCTTCCATCCGCACCGTGAGGCGCGTCAGTACGATCCAGTTGGGATCAGTCGGGTCTTCGAGCGGTCCGCGGTCTTGCGAGTCGATGGAACAGCGGATCACGCGCCCCTTGGCGTCGCCGGTCCCGCCGTTGTTCAGAGTCCAGCCCTGAGATCCCATCGGCAACCGGCGGAAGAACAGCGCCCGGATCACGTCCGTGTACCGCGCAGCGGCGACCGCAGCGTCAGTCTCATCGCCTGAGATCTGAGCCGCGAGCATGAACAGCACCAGGTCGAACCGGTGGTTGACCATGCGGGCGTTCGTGCCCTCGTCCTCACCCTCACAGCCGTCCCAGACGATCGCCATGTTCGGGTAGGACGTGGCCTGAGACCCGCGGTCGTACAGCGTCTCGAAGGACGCCACGTCGGGCAGCTCAGTCTCGTCGATGCTCTTCTCGGTCCGGTACGTCTCCAGCAGGTCGTTGAGCCGGAGGGCCCCAGAAACTCCGTCCTCAAGGAACTCGCGGAGTGCCTCAGCCGCTGCCTCCTCGCCGTAGACGATGGACATCAGCGAGTCTCCGTGTTGCGGATGCGCCGGATCGTCGCGTCAGCGGCAGATGTCGGGAAGCCGGTCGCGATCTTGCGGGCCCGGACGGCGTGAGCACCGATCAACTGGCGGGTCGCGTAGCCGAACGACGCCCTGCCGCGGGAGTCGAACGCCGTGGCCTTCGTGCCGAGCGGCGAGCCGTTGAAGCGGACCACGGCGCGCTTCTTGAGCTGGATCGTGCGGCCGAACAGGGCACTGGACACCGCGCGCCCAAGGTGGTGGTCCTCGGCGTAGGGGACTCCGCTTCCGACGCCCAACTCCATCGACGTCTTCGTGGTCCGTCGCAGGCTGCCAGCCCCACCGGTCGCCGCTGCTCGAAGCCGTCCGCTGAACTCGAGGGGGCGCGTGTGCCCTACCGCGGCGGCCTTGAACACCGGGTAGAGCTGTCGGCCCAGCCACGGAACCTTCGGCGTCCAGTTGGTAGGCCATGGATCGCCAGTCGAACGCCCGCCGGAGTCGAAGTGGCGGGTCTGGTGGCGGTTGAAGACGTGCCGGATGTCGGCGAACGCATCCCGGAAGTCGTCGATCACGTGCCCCCACTCCACGAGCCCGAGGGCCACCTTCTCCGCGGAGGGCTTCATCTGGAGGGAGATCGTGATCACGACGCGAGCCCCCGCACCGCCCGCCGACCGGGGGAGGAGCGCCCAAGCACCGCCAGCGACCGACGAGCGGGGAGGGAGATCGTGATCACAGGTCGTCCCTGCTCTCGGGCCACAAGCAGTTCTCGGAGTACGGCACGTCCCCGGTGCCAACGGTGAAGTCGAAGTCGGGATCGGCGTCGTCCACCTGGCGGGACTTGACGAACGGATTGGACCGACCGGCCTCCTCGGCAGCGCCTTCGCCGATCCACATCTCGCGATTGACCAGCAGGTCGGAGATCAGCTTGCGGCCGATGACCAGCAGTTCATCGGCGGTCGCCTTCGCGTCCTTGCCGATCGATCCCTTCGCCAGCAGGCACCCGCCAGACGTCAGGTAGGCCTCGATCCGCTTCGCCTGCTGAAGAGCCAGCCCGGTCAGTTCGGCGACGCCGTCGACCAGCCTGGCCCTACGAAACCCGATGGCCGTCTCGTTCGCGGCGTCAGCGTGGATCTCGTTCGCCGCCGTCAGCGTCGGAACCGTCGCCTTCGGAGTTGTGTCCGGCAGAACAGGAGCGTTTGCAGGCGTCCCGATCTGGGGCGCGTACCTGAGAGCCAGCGCTAGGGTCTGGTAGGCCACCGCCTAGAAGTCCCGCGCGTTGCCGTAGGTGACCGACATCTTGATCCCGTGCCCCGACGTGGCGGACGCCTGGATCGTCCAAAACGAACCGGCCTCCAGCAGGATGTCCAGCCCGCCTGTCGAATCCTGCGAGTCAGCGCCTGCAGCGTCGAGCGTGAACGACTCCTCGATGCGCTTCTTGCCGTCGGTCAGCGCCGAGTAGCCGCGGATCTTGAACGTCACCGACCCCGCGCCGGCGCTGCGGTCGGCGTGCACGACCTTGACCCGCTGCGAGCCGATCGCCACCCCATCCAGGAGCAGCGGCTTGCGGGGTGTCGACTCGGTGGTTCCTACGCCAGTGAAGGCGAGGTCATCCGCAATCTTCCACGGTCGGCTCATCTGCCACCTCCTGCGCCTTGGGCACGTCGGCCAGCACGACCGCCGCCTCGGCGACCACTGCCTTGCGACTGCCCACCAGCGACTCGGCGTTGTCCTGGTTGACGCGGATCAGCGTCCCGGGCTCGACCTCGTAGACCACCGTCCCGTCGGCCAGACGGAGGTCACCCTCCAGCCGACACAGCGTGCGAACGAGTGGCATCGGTCAGGACCCGATCTGCTTGATCCGCTCGCGGCAGAAGCGGGCGACGGTCGAGCGCTTCTTGCCGGCCGCCTCGGCGTCCCGCACCGCCTCCACCTTCGCCGCCGTAGCGAGCGAGGCGAGGAGCTGGGGGATGACCTTCACCGGCACGCCGGCGATCGACTCCGGGTCACCGGGCGACCACTCGGGGTGCACAAACGTGCGCTCGACAGCCTCGCCCTTCGTCGGGGGCGGAGCATCGGCGCGCAGTTCGACCCGGGTGAACAGCTTGTCCTTGAGACCTGCGGCGATGTAGGCGTCGGACAGACCCGAGGGGGCCTGCGTGCCGGCGCGGTAGCGCTTGTGATCTCGCCGGAGAATCCGGCCGGGGGCGATGACAAGGGTGGTGGGCATGGGCGCTCCTTGGTGGTGGGCTACGGGACGGTCCGCGCGGTCCAGGTGGTGCCGCCGTCGGTGGTCGTGAAGATGGACGTCGAGTCGCTCCCGTCGTCCTGGAAGTAGTGGGCGACCGTCGCGCCGTAGGCGTACGTGGACCCAGACGGAGCCCCCGAGCCGGTCGACAGGACGACGTTCCCCAGCTTGATGAACTTCCGTACTCCGAGCTTGGTGAGCAGTGGCGCAAGGGCCATGTCGGGTCCCTCCTGTCGCTACGCGACGACGGTGCTGTAGAGGTAGCCCAGCGCCACGGTCGGCGCGGAGAGCTGGTCATCGCGCACCATGTCGATCTGCTCGACGTAGCCGCCCGGGTGATCCCAGGTTCGGACCTCGCCGTCCCGGGAGCCGCGCAGGCGCCACCGCTGCAGGCAGCTCTGGGGGGTCATCGCCTGGGGCGACGTCCGCAGCTTGCAGAAGAGGGCGAACTTGCCCCAGATCTTGGCGACGGTCGCCGTCTGCCCCTCGACCGCGGTGTTCGACCGCATCTTGCCGACCACGTAGTTGTCGACGTCCAGCGCCTCGGCGATCTGGGCGTCCTTGATCAGGCCGACCGTGTTCAGCGTCCTCGAGCTGTACTCCAGCACCGCGGGGTGCTGGCGGAGCTTCCGGTGCACGGCCTGACCGACCACACAGGTGTTCGGCTCCTCGCCGGTGGCGTCCTCGATGGAGTCCGCCGCGTCCTGTCCGTCGCTGACGGGGTCGGATGCGTCGTCGCTCCACTGGTCGGGGCCTGTCAGGGCCTCGGTTCGGCCGGTGAAGACGGCGGTCGAGAAGGCGATGGCCTCGGCCAGCCGCTCCCGATAGACGGCGTACTCGCGCACGAGGATCGCCGTGTGGACCACCCGCGTGTCGATGCCGTTCCTCAAGAGGGCCTGCTGGGTGCGCTTCGTGACCTTCGTCCCGAGGGCGCACTGCTCGACGTTCCAGCCGTCGATCTGGCTCATCGCGACGTCGATCGTCATCGGCTCCGTCTGGCCGTCCACCATGATCAGGCGGTTGCCGGGCGACTGCGACGCGAAGCCGCCGGACACGTTGATGAACTTGCCGGTGAGCGTCGGGACGTCCACCACGGGGAAGATCTGGTCGACGATCGCCGAGCCGGGATCCGAGCCGAGCAGTCGCGCGTAGTCGTCCAGGAGGACGTCGAGGCGCGCGGAGTTGACCGAGGTGCTCATGTCGTCTCCAGGTAGCTCGGGGACCAGGTGAAGATACCGAGGTCGCCGTCAGCGTGCGTCTCCATCGCCTGACCGAACGTCCAGTTGCCGTCGGTCGCCAGGACAGCCTCGCCGTTGGCGTCGGACATGGCCGGCTGTCCGGCGGTGATGATGCCGCCGCACTTGATCTTGGGCAGCGGACCGCCGATCTGAACGCCCAGGCTCCGCTCGGTCGTTGAGCAGTCGGCCACGTCGTTGGTCAGCGCGCCGAAGGGGAGCTCCCCCGCGCCGCATAGGTCCATGTCGCTGTCGCCGTTCCGCTTGACCAGGCGGTATTCCTGGTCGCTGAGGTCGGCGTTGGTGCGGAAGCCGATGACTTCGCTCTTGTGCGGGACGCTCACGGCGACCTCCTCTAGTTCGCGACCGGCCCGCTGTACGCGGCGGCCTTGATGGGATCGGACATGACGAGGCTCATTGCCTCGGCGTGTGCGGCGGCGGGCTCCATGCCCTTGTCGTCGACCAGTGCCTTCGCGGCGGCACGGACCTCGGCGATCACGGCGTCCTGCGGGGAGAGGGTGTCGGGGTCGCCACCGCCGCCAGCCGCCCGGGACGCGCCCTTGATGCGGCCGATCGGGTAGGTGGCCTCCACGTCCTCGGCGGGCAGGAGGCTCAGCGCGCGGCCGTACTGCTCCTTCTCGCCGGCCGTGATCCGGTTGTCCACGCACGCCTGCTCGATGACCCGATCGCGCTCCGCGGCGCTGAGGGTGTCGAGGGACGCCTTGAGCGCGTCGCGGTCCGTGGTCAGGGTCGTGACCGACTCCTCCAGGACCGGCACCTTCGAGGCGGCCAGCTTGAGGTTCTCGATCTCGACGAGGATCACTGCCTCGGCCGCGTCCTCGGGCTTGCCCACTGCGAGGGCGAGGTTCTTCAGGTCCATGTCGGTCTCCTGCTGGTCGGGGGCTCGTACGGTCGCCGCGAGCGGCTCCATCTCACCGATGAAGGGGTGGTTCGTGATCACGACGCCGAGCATCGCCCAGTCGTCTACGGGCTCGCCGGTGCTCCTGTGTTCGACCGTTCCGGGCGGGTCCGCCTCGATGCTGACCGAGTCGTACTCTTCGCCGAGCACGATCTCCTCTCCGCGGGCTGACCACTTCACGCGGCCGAGCAGGCGGACAACCCCGTCGTCGAGGGTGTCGACCTGCGTCTCCTTGACGCGGCCGACCGAGGGCGTGGACTCGTCGGAGTGGTCCGGGGTGCCGCGAATCGGGATGCCGGTCGGGTGGCGCCCATCGGTGAGCACGACCTGGGTTCCGCGATGGAGCGACTCGATCTGCTCCGCCGTGATGACGATCTCTTCCTGGCCGGAAGCTGCGGTGAAGCCGGCTCGCCCTGCCCGGTGTGTCCCGGTGCGGATGAGCTCGATCCAGACCGTGCCGTCGTCCGACTTCTCGCCAACGACCGCGAGCCGGACAGAGGCGTTCGACCACTGCACCGGCTCAGGAGTCTTGTACGAGTCGCACACCATCCAAGGCTTGTAGTCGCCGCCGATGGTGTCGAAGAGGTAGAGCCTGCAGCCCTGACCCTCGGTGTCGTCCTTGTAGATGTACGTCCGGTAGGAGCAGTCGATACAGCGGTGGCCCGAGCTGCCCTCTTGGTAGTTCGGGACGTCCGCCACCGACAGGGCGACCTGAGAGAAACGGAGCGGGGTGACCGGATCGACCATGCGCCCCTAGCGTGCTTGCGCGAGGGGTGGTGTATCAAGCGGATCGCCCGGTCGGAAAAACTGAACAGGCCCGCACTTATCCGCTTGCGCATAAGATAACCGCTAGCTAGTATCTCCCCATGAGCAACGCACACACAGCCGCCGCCGAGCCCGTCACCGTCGCCACCACCCGCCACCACCTCGGCCCCGGGCGCATTTGGCGCGTCTACTGCGACGGCTTCTCGCGCTCGTTCAGCGGAAACGATGTCGGCGGCCAGACCCGGGCGTGGCTGCGAGGCCTCTGCCGCAAGGGCAGCGTCTCCGTCGGGGTCGAGGTCTCCATCCACAGCGGAGTCCTCAACGGCACGGCCGCCACCTACACCGGCGCCCCCCGCACGCTGACGATTCCCGCCGACTACGCCAACTAGACCACCCACCCCCCGCGCCGGGGGATACCGGCGCACAGGAGATCGAACCGATGAGCGACCCGACTTGCGCCAGCCTGATCGGCCCCCACTTCGACCCCACCAGGACCGACCTGACCTTCGGCGGACCCGTCGAGGAGTGCGACTCCTGGTACATCGACGTCAGTCCGGGTGACATGACCCGCTACCGGCTGCTGACTGCGCTGGCGCCGGACGGGGCGCTGATCGTCCACTGGCTGTCGACCGGCAAGACCTACAAGACCGACAGGCACTGCGGCGGCTGGATCCAGCAGATCGGCGGTCGGAGTCGCGGCGAACGTGGCGACGAGTACGACCGCGAGGCGATCGGCCGCATCCTCGACGCGCACATCAGGACGAACGCATGAGCGGCGTCCCCCACCCCGAAGACTTCGTCGGTCTCGATGCTGGCCTCACCCTCGGGCGCCCACCGAAGGACCCGGCAGATCGGCGCAAGCAGCGCGGCGTTCGATTCAGCGACCGCGAGTGGTCCGCCGTCGTGAAGGCTTCCGGCGATGAAGGTCCCGGGCCGTTCGTGCGGCGGATTGTGCTGGAGTCGGTCCGATGACGTTCGACACGTCGGGCACATGGGACACATACAAGATCAGGTACCGGACCGGCAGAGCGCATCAGGCCGTAACCGCTGCAATCAAGCGTGGGGATTTGAAGCGTCCAGATTCGTGCTCCGAGTGCGGGTGTCCGTACGGCGCAATCTTGATGCACCACGACGACTACAAGCGGCCCCTGGACGTCCGAGCGCTCTGCTGCGATTGCCACTACGCATGGCACAGCAAGAACAGCGCTAGGCTTATCGACGGATGGGCCGCTGCCAAAGAAGCGTGGGCAGCGGCCCGACTTCTTTCCGACTACGAGAGGCCTGCGGGGGCTGGGAGGGGCCGCTACGGTCGAGCCGCGACGCTGGGTGCGCTGGAAGCGCCCTAACCCGGGTCCATCTCCAGCGGCCACTCCTCGAGGGACGACCACTCCACATCCGGGCGCTGCTCGAACCACTGCGACCGATAGGGCTCTGACGCTGGCGCGATGCCGTCCCGTCGTCGTCGTGCTCGCACCGCCTCAGCGCTAATCCCGTTCATCGCACCCACCGCCTCGTCGCAGTGCTCGCCGATCCCAGCAGGGAGAGGGCCGGGCTTCCTGCCGCTGCCCTTGCCGCCCATCAGGATGCGATCCCCAGTGTGATGCAGTTGCACAGGTCTTGCGGAACCGCCTCGCACCAGCCGGCCGGGGTGGCGTAGACGTCGAGCTGGTCAGCGCCGAACGTCTCCCCGTCGTGCCCGAGGCAGGCGTCGCAGCTGTCCGACTCCAGCATCGCCGAGTAGATGTACAGGCTGAATCCCTCAGCCCTCAACTCCTGCGACCGCCCCAGACCAAAGATGGTGTTCACGTCCGCTTGAGCCTGGTGCATGTCGCTGGACGTCGCCAGAGACTCCACAGACGTCGTCACGATCCCGGCGATGGAAGCGGCCTCCGGCAGCGCCCCGCCCGTGCCCTGAGCCTGTAGCGCTGCTGTGGCTGTCATCCTGACCTTGTCCGCCTGCGACGTCGCCGTGGTCTTCGCGACCGAGTAGATCGAGTCCTCCGGATCGATGTCGTCGAAGTCGGACTCCGGCATGTCGTCGTCGGGCGGTGGCGCCTGGACCTCGCGCTTCTTCGCCAGCTCCCACCCGTCCGGCCGCTTCCCGGCCTGCTCCATGCGCTCCTTGAGAGACAGGCGGATCAGCCACGGGTCACCGACTCCGCACCCGCACCCGGACCCCGACAACCGAGCAGGGGCAGGAACGTCGCCACCCTCTCCGACATCGACATCACCTCGTGCGATCCGCTTCTGCAACTCCGGGTCAGCCGCGATCCTGTCGGACTCGTTCCGCACGGACTCGCCGCCGGCCCGGTAGGCGGCTCGAAGGTTCGCCGACAGCGCTTCGATCAGCGCCTTCTGTCCAGGGACCGGCCTCGACTGCGCGTCCGGCAGGTCGGCCGACGTGGTCAGCTCGCGGCCGTAGGGCTCTGCGATCCGCTGCCGCCACTCGTAGATGATGCGGGCCTGCTCCTCCTTGCCAGCGTCGGTCTTGCCTCGAGTCTCGCTGAACCGGACGGCTTCCTCACAGGCGCGCAGTGCCCGACCACGCGGGCCGGCGATGACGCGGTCTCCATAGCCCGCCGCCAGCGCGATCGTCGCCGACTGTCCCTGCTCCTCGGCGACGTCCTCCTCGACCTCATCGTCTGCCGGCTTCGGCTTCGCGCCCTTCTTCGGAGGCGCCTCCTGCTCCTCGGCCGTGTCGTCGTCGACCTCGTCGTCCGGGTCTGGCTCATCCGGGTTGAGCGGACCGCTCACCGGCTCCGGCCGCCCGGGCAGCGACAGCACCTCTCGGATCCTGTCCTCGATACCGCGGTCCGGGTCGGTCAACACGCCCTTGCTGGACGCATCCACGATCGCCGTCACCAGCGCGGCGGGGTCGCCGATCCGGATCTCAGGAGGCTGGACCGTCGGGAAGCGCCGCACGTCGGGGAAGTTCTTCGCGATGAGCAGCTTGATCGGCGCATGCCGGCCCACCGACAGGGCGCGGGCGATCATGTTCGCCGCCTGCTGGAGCGAGATCGTGAAGAAGAGCACCTGGCCGTCGTGGAGGCTGAGCGCGCCCTTCGTCTCGCCGGTCCGCAGGAACGTCGCCAGGACGGACATGCCCATCGAATGCCGCTTGGCGGTGATCGCCTCCCTGAGCATGTCGCCGCGGAACGGAAACTCCTGGAAGGTGAGCTTGTAGCCCTTCGGGAACATCATCGCGGAGCGGAAATCAGCCCGGTAGTTCTGAGCCGCGAGGTTCACCGCGTCGATCGTCTCTTGCGTCCCGTCGAAGCCCTGGACGGTCGGGTCCACCTCGACCGTCGGCACGCCGTAGGCAGCCCGCGAGAAGCCCTGCGACTCCAGCACGCGGTAGGTGCTCGCCGCCATGTAGTCGCCGTAGGACGGACGGAAGGCCCCCATCGGGGCAGGGTCGCCGCCGGCCGGCATGTAGCGCAGGTTCAGCAGCTCGTCAGCGGTCAGCGCCACCGCCTGACGGTTCGCTCCCGGAGGAAGGTCGCCAGTCCGGGGCCACTGCTCCAGCCCGTAGCGCTCATCCGGATCCTGGACCCACTTCTTCACCGTCCAAGGCATGAGCGGCTTGAGACCCAGCAGCGTTCGCTTCAGCTCCCGGTCGTACGGCCAGTACGGCTCCGACGGCGTGAACCCACGCCACTGGTACTGGACAGCCTGCTCGAGCCAGCCGTGCCATCCGCCGTCAGAGTCCAGGTGCTCGAACAGGGCCAGGTCTGCGAAGTCCGTGGCCTCCTGCTCCTGCGGAGTCGGGTCCTCCGGCGCCAGCATTCCCCACGTGCCGGACATCAGCGGAAGCGTCATCGCCAGCCGCATCGCCTGAAGCGTCGGCTCCTCGCGGACCATCTTCTCGACGACTCCGATCCGTCCCGGAGCTCCCCACCACTCGCTCCCCGTGAGGTTCCGGTTGCCCTCCATGTCGGGGAGACCGCCGCGGAGCTGCGCGCCGCCCCACCCCCGAGAGGACCGCCCGCCAACCGACAGCGCCAGGCCCTGGTCGAAGCCGACGGGGTAGAACCTGGTCAGCTCGCCGCTCTTGACCGCTGCGGCGATGCCCTCAGCCGTGACCACTGGGGCGGTTGTGTCGGCTGGCATCAGTGACGCTGCCGCTGCCGGATGCTGATCCGGTGCTGGCTGACCAGGTGTCCAGGGAGCTTGTGGAGCGGGTCCATCCCCAGGCGGTCGCAGAAGCGGACCAGCTCCTCGTCCGCGATCAGCGCGGCGGCGGCCTCGTCCCGCGGCGTGGTGAAGGCGTCGTGCTCCAGCCGGATCGGAGCAGGGATGGCGAGGTGCGGCGGCGCCCCGCTCAGCAGCAGTACCTCCCGCTCACGGGCCAGGATCTCACGGGCCACGTCGCGCCACTCCTGGGCGTCCTTCGGGTCGATGTTGATCGTGTCGATGTAGTAGGTGGTCCGCTGGACGGGCTGGGCGGCGGCATGCATGGGGCCAAGGTACAGCGGGCTGCGACGGGCGCGCAAGGGTGAAGCGGTCAGG
>Ga0233429_1001642_pt1 | contig 25800 bp, 24 predicted proteins | sample SI_118_April2016_3_FD_179879 | JGI IMG/M metagenome (GOLD analysis project Ga0233429, IMG submission 179879) | Seawater microbial communities from Saanich Inlet, British Columbia, Canada - SI_118_April2016_135_MG | ecosystem: Environmental > Aquatic > Marine > Inlet | place: Canada: British...
GGGTAAGCTGCTTGTAGCTTTGCATTTGTGCTCCTCATATGATTTTGCGGTCTAGAGGATAGACTATGACAGCTTATCCCTTTTGCAATATCTTTTGAGTTGCACTTACGAGTTGAATTCAAGTTTCATCAGTTGGGAATAAATAATACTAATCTCATGTCTCTTAATAAATAATACTTCTGAAATATCAATATTTTCATTATGGTAATAATAGTAGACAATACCAATTGTACGAATAATATAAGTAGCGAGTGTAGCTATACCAGCGCCATAAATTCCATAAACTGGAACAAAATAGTAAAAAAGAATGACATTTATTATTAGACTAAACGTTGTAAATAAACTTGAGATTTGCGGCTGATTAATACCTTTATACCAGGTAAGTAGGATTCGAAATACAGAATCAATCCATATGCCTGGTATAAGAATAATCATTATTAAGTAACTGATTTTAAACTCAATACCATAACCATAATAAATAAGTGGATATCCTATCATGATTATCATTATGCTGGCGATGCCATTGAGAAATATATTCGCTCTAATCACCTTATTGTTAACAGTAATTGCATCAACTTTGCTTGTTCTAGATGATAACTCTGGAAAGAGTACATTATTTAGAGAATTTGTGATATATCTAATTATCAAAGCCGTTCCATAAGATATGGAGTAGTACCCAATTGCTTCTGGGCTTAAGAATATAAGCATTATAAATATATCAGTTTGATATTCTAATTGAGAAAGTAATGATCCGACATGAGATTTAATTCCATAATTAAATAATGAAATGTATGGTGCCTTAAAATTTGCGATTGAAAATATGCTGTCTGATTTGGTGCTTAAATAATAGTATGCATATAAACTATTGGTCACACTTACAATCAGAGAAATACCGATGAACATTTGAACATCAGCTTCATGAAATACAGCAACGGTAGCCATTAGTGCCAATCTAAAAACAGAAACAAATATTGAGAGATAGTTAGAAATCGCGAATTCCTTACGACCTTTCAAAAAGGAACTAAATAAATTGTTGAAGAGATTAAAAAAGATGAATAGATAAACATAATTAATTAGGGTGGGTGGTATACCACTCAAAATATTCTTCTGAATAATTGGTTCTACAAAGTACAATATAATTAGAGATAAAAAGACTAAACTAACTGAGATTAGCAGTATAGACTGGAGATAATTTTCCTTCAGTTTATTTTGTGCAATAAAATAGGTCACTGATTCTGTAAAGCCGAAAGAGAACACGCTCACAAATGTTCCGGCTAATGTCAGTACAGTTGTAAACACGCCTTTACCATCAGCACCTAGCACCCTTGCAATAACTATGCTGATTAACGTTCTAACAAGTAGAAGCAATATCTTTGTGCCGAACACGATGACGACGTTATGCTTAAAGTCTGTATTTACCATATGAGGAAATTACTATAGGGGGTGAGCAATCATCACCATTTCCCTATCTAATCGTCTGTTGCTTTGGACATATTTTTGATTTCTCGATTTACTTCCTCGCTGTTTCCACTTTCTTTTTTCATCATATTGGTTCTATATTCATGAATTTCCCTGGCAGCAACGAGATCTTTTTTCATGCCACGCCTGGTAAGATAATTAAAAGATATACCGATAAATTCAAATACGTCTTTAACAAATGTTAAAGGCTCATCTTTATATATATATCCCTTTCGATCAAATGAGAAGAACAATCTAGCTCCACTTGGAAACCATCTTGACCTAAAATAATCAAACAACTCAAAATTATAATTCAGGAGAATCAATTTTTCTCCCTTAATTGCTTTTACTCCACTATAGATGTCGGGTTTTAAAAATACTCTTTTGCTATTTTCTGTAAGATAAATAACAATCTCGTGAGCAGAAATATTTGCCTGCGTAATTGAAGTTTTCGAAAGAGCACTGACATTAATTATTTGTCCGTGAGTATTTGATGAATAATTGATCCCGCCATAACCAAGAAGAGTAATCTTTCCAATTTTTTGAAAGCTGCTCACGATTGATTCTATCAGGATCTCAATTAAGTTATGCGGAGCTTTTGAGACTATACAGATGCTTGGAGAACTATTTGAATATGTTTCTGATAAAGATTGAAAATTATTTTTTGCGTTTTCTTTTAGGTCGCTTAGATGAAAGTTAAATATATCTTTATCATATGATTTCAACTCATTTCTAAAATCACTTAGAACTTTAGATATATCTTCACCGTATTTACTGTCTAAAAGGTTAACTAACTCGTTTGGATCAGCAATGAGATTTACTAATACTTCAGCAGCATCGTCGTAAAAATATGTGTATTTATAGTTGTCACCTCGCAATGATGTGATTTTTCCAACATCCATAGTTAATCTAGTATCTGTTCGTATAATCCTCTTTTGTGGTTTGGTTTCATCCACAATTAAGGGCAAAACAGATTTACCAAAAAAACGATTAGAATCATAACTATTTTGTATTTTTAAAATATCGAAAATAGTTGGAATGATGTCCACGTGTCCAATTATACGACTTATTTTTTTTCCCACTGGTCCCTGAGGGTACCTAATTAACATCGGTGTTTTTATGTTATCATCTGTTAGTATCATATCATGACCAAGGCCAGCTAAATAATTTTCATTCAATTTTGAGCGGGGATCAGGATACCCATGATCTGATTGCATGATGATAATAGAATTGTCCCAATACCCCTGCTCTTTTATAGTTCTTAGGGTTTTTGAAATATAGTAATTTGTTTTGGGATCACGACGACAATCATACCACAGCACAAATGAAACTGGATTATCATCACCGTATCCATTTATAATATGCTCGAAAACATTGAACAATTCCTCATTACTCCAAACATAATCTGACAGATTATAACCACGCGGCAAATCCTTTTTCCTAACTGGAGGTAAAATATGCTGGTAGTTTTCACGTCCATTTCTAGTATCAATAAGAGGAAATGATTTATAATCATGTTCATCGACTAATGTTTTAATAGTTTTAATTTTATCGTTTTTAAACTTCCAGTCGTTAAAATGTCTAGCCACGTATACTGAAGGCATCCCTGTAAACATCGCACCTGCGGCAAGTTTTGAACTAGGCGCACTTGTAACACAATTTGTAAACTCGATTGACTCATTCGCAAACTCATCTATGATATCAATACGATCCCTATCATCTGCTCCTGTACGAAACGTACGGACCGAATCAATGATAATCCAAAAGATATTTGTGCCCTTATTCAAGTCATTTTTCCTTTATACGGTTAATTTATTTTTATTATTTGGTGAGGCAAATACTCTATCGGGGGATTGAGGCATATGCTCATGCAATTTGACATCATATCCTTTTCCCTCAAGAAATGATACAACCATTCCAGAGACTGGCTCACCTGTTTCATCACTTTTCGTTTCAGAGAGTATTGAGAAGCTTGGATGAAATAAGGAAATAGTTTTTTCTAGCCCCTTTAAAGCTTCAATCTCAGCTCCATTAATATTTAACTGAATATGATCGATTTTTCCAACATTATCATTACTTAGGATATTGTCAAGAGTATTTGCGGGTACTTTAATTTTTTCAATATAAGTACCTATTAATTCTTCATAATGCACATTGGTTTCTTCAACTTTATTACTACCTGGACGATCAGCCTTCTCAAAAGTTAATTCAGCTTTTTCACTCCATGCAGCAATATTATGAAGCATAATTTCTTGGTGATTCTTTCGTTGCATAATTTCTTGAACTAAAATTGAATAGCTTAGCGGATCTGCTTCAACGATTATCAATTTTCCGCTAGCCCCAATTGCATTGAACCATTTTTCCAAAGTAAAAATACTCCAACATCCAACTAGCACAACTGTAGCCCCCTCATCAACTGTTACTACGGGTGATAATGAATGGAATATTTGGAAGAATCGTAATCTCAATGAATACTTTAACTTATGCGGCGCGAAAATTAGCCATAATAATTCATATATGTTATTCCTGATATTTCGGATAGTCTTTTTTATTCTCGACCTATTCAACTTAACTCCTCTTTTTTTCTCTGCGTTCGGATCAAACAATTAGTGCATCTTGAATACACCAATTTGGATCAGGATCGTATATGCTGTATTCCTTTTTAAGGATATCCAATGTGATAATACCGCGGTTCGCATCAATGGCGATTGCGTTATTTTCATTTAGTGGTACGACTTGCTGAATCCATTCAGAATCTTCTGATCCTGCTACCTTGCCAGCGAGTGTAGAAAAATTATATATTGATTCCACTTCATAATTTTGATTTAGAATTAACCATTCCCCCCTGGTAGTCTGAGTTACACAAGTTCGCTTCCCTGGATTTTTGAATATGCCGTGAGCCATATTCGATAGTCCATCGAACATGATCTCATGGCTTCCGTCTTTCATGCTGATCCTGGCTAATATTCCCTTGTGCCCAAGACTTGCAAGAATCGAGGTTTCACCACAAGAGTATTCATAAATTGCAGAATTGGGATGGGCAACTCTATTTGCAGTTGTTACACCCTGTTCACCATATTCCCGAGGATCTATTAAAATTGATGATTTGCCCTGCGACAGCCAATCACTATGAGTGTTCTTGCTGATGGAATACCATGTCCCGTCTTCTGATGGGTTAAATCCATGATCCCATGCAAACCACGACCAGGTTTCGTTACCTGTATCCAAATTAATTTCAATAATTGCGTCATAACCAGAGGATACAAGCAGGGCATGTTTTCCATCCGCTTTAACATCCACAGAATGCAAATACCCAAAAAAAGGGTGCTCATAACTTTTTAATACTTCTCCTGATATATTGATTTCATTAAGTCTGTTAACTTCTGTGAGTAGATAATTTCCATTCGCCTTCTTTTTTATATGACGAGGCTCTCTGAATTCTCTAGTCCAGTTAACACATACTCTTCCATCTTTTAACATCGCGTTGACTAGCAGCCCAATATTTGTGGGAGAGGGCTTGAATCTGCCGTATCTTTTTTTTCGTTTCGAATCAATCATTCTTTCCCGTCGTGCGATTTGATTTTGACTCTTCACGACGATTAACATCTCTTCATTTTCCAAATTACCTTCGGAAACTTTTGCATATTCTGCAGACAAATCAATCCTATTTGTCATTATTCATCCTCATAAAAATGTTTATGATAATACGTATCAGAGTGGATGAGCGAATATAACACTTTATGATTATTCTGTACATGTTGAGCTAGATTGCGAAAATCTCCAGATACAATTTTTCCGTTCTCATAGCATTTCCAACGCGTCCATTCTGAATCAGATACATAAAATGTATCATCAAACCAATCATAAGCTTCATATTTAAGCCCAAAATTAATTGCACTCCGGTTCTTCCAAAAATCTAGATTATTTAACCCAGTCATTCCACCATGGCTCGCTGTTCCAGCTATATTTATATCAAACATTTTATTGAGAACTTGAATATCTCTTTGCAAACAAGCTACCGGCTCTTCTGCCCATATTACTGATTCATCGATAATTTCTGAGTGATAGCCAATTTCATGTCCTGATTCAATTAAATATTTGATAATTCGATAGTTCTCAAATGAGAATGGATTGTATTCAGGAGCATGTAAACGAATAAAAAAAGTGCCCTTGACCCCTAGATTATTAAATATGATACCTAGTTTTTCTGCTTTCTTAATAGAAAAGTCAACATCGACTCTGTTGATGAGTATCTTGTGGATATGGCTAATGCGTCTTGTATCATTATATTCCTCACACGTGAAGAACTTATAACCATTATCCAAAGCAATTTGGAAATGCCCTTCAATTTTTTTAAACGTAAATTCAGAATTTGTGTCCACTATTGAATCCAATAATTTATTCTATGATTTGATACTTAATTCTACTCTGAGTATTTCAAGAGCTGTCTACTTATTTAATCTCACTCATCTTTGAGAACACAAAACTTGTAATAAAAACTTTTGGTCACATAGCCCTGTTTATATAAATCATAAAAATATTCGCGTTTTTCTTCAAACATTTTTTTGTAAGTTTCATGTTCAGTATAATGACTTGGTGGGTTATTCATAATTACATCCCATTCCTGATCTGAAGTTTTTGTTCGCTTTTTAATTTCATCCAGAATATCATTGTCAAAGGGTTTTTCCTTCTTTATTGAAATTAATGCATCAGATCGAGTCATCTTTCCAGCCCGTATCAAAGCTGAATACTCCGAATATCTTAAGTCTATCCCAAATTTCTTGGGCAAATAATAATTGTTTACAAAATATGCAGTTCTGTTTTCCATATGGTGACCACCGTACCATTGCCAACCATATTTTTGGGCGAGCATCTTTTTATTCAGCTCCTTATCATAATCAAGATAGTAAAGAGGTCTAAATTTTTTAATCCTTTCTTTTGAGATCCAATCGATCCATTTATCAATCCATAATACTGGTAAATTGCCAAGGTCACCATCCCCATATTTCTCATGTATTCGTTTAATATACATTGCATCCATGTAAAACCATCCAGGTGGAGAAATACCCTCTGACCTAAACGAATGCCCTTCCCAAATATGTTTTATTCCATATTTTGATGCTGCATCATATAATACTGTGGCGAGGGCTATATCAGTTGGAGTATCTATTTCTGGTACGGAAGCCTTCATAAACGATTTATAAATATTTTGATATTGGATATTATCAACAACATGAGTGTACAAATCGATATCTAATGCCTCCAATACCGTATCTATATTTTCAACCGCAATTCGTGAATTATAGGTGTTGTCAAAATGAGCAGCGAGCACTCGCAATCCATACTTGTGTTTTGCTATATCCAGCATGTAAGATGAATCAGCTCCACCGCTAACACCAATGACAACGTCATATGGTCGCCCTCTTCCATCCTGTTTCAACACTTTCACTTCATCTTCAAGAATCTTGGCTCCAAGTTGACCTGTCGGATACTCCTCCATCATCTGGTCATATTGCCGACAGTAGTTGCATACCCCTTCATTATCAAAACTGATCCGAGGAATCCGATTGTCATATATGCATCGCGAACAGACTGTCAGTTCATCATCGCAAACTCTATCTAAAAATTTAAAATGTTCATTCATCGATGATTATTGAATCTCTCTTTGGGAAACGAATAAGCACACCCATGTCTTTCTTTTGATAAACAGCCATACTACCAATTGCAGCTGCTTGTACACCAGTATGGTACAAAATACTCGTTAAATGACTAGGTGATCCACATCCACCATTTGCAATAACAGGAATAGATACCTGTGAATTTACCAGCCTGATAAGATTTTCATCAAAACCGGACCAAGTACCCTCCCTATCAACTGAAGTTATCAAAACCTCTCCCACATTAAGCGTTTCAACATACTTCAAAAAATCAGAAAAACCCATATCGCTATTTCTACCGGAGTGAGAGAATATTTGAAAATCTCCATTGCGATCCTTAACGACATCAATTGAAGCAACTACACTTTGACTTCCAAATTTCTGTGCTGCTAGCTTAAGTGTCTCTGGATTATCGAAAATAAGTGTATTTATAATAATTTTTTCAATTCCCAAGTTGAACAATTTCTTGAAATCAGAAAGGTTTTTGACACCACCACCGTAAGCAAGTGGCATAAAACATTCTGATGCAAAGTCTTTCAACAATTCAAAATCAATTGTAGAATTCACTTTGGAAGCATTAATATCTAAGACAACGAGCTCGTCGACTTCCTTGTCGTTAAATATTTTTACAGCATTGATCGGATCGCCGACATACTTCGGGTCTTCAAAGTTAATCGTCTTAACTAATCTTCTGTCCTTAACCAATAGGCAAGGCATGATCCTTTTTAACGACATATTATATTTCGGAAAATTTCATTAAAATATCCATTCCGTAGTGAAGACTCTTCTCAGGATGAAACTGCATCCCATATATGTTTTCTTTGCATATCGCAGCGTGAAAATTCTGACCGTAGTTAGCCACATACAAAACATCTTCCGCTTCTTCACACTGAACATAGTAAGAGTGGACAAAATAAAACCGGTATTTTTTATTTGCGGTTAAAAATATATCATTCTTACCTATAGGATTCACGTAGTTCCAACCCATATGAGGCACTTTCAATCCTGGTTCAGGTATAAATTTGACTGCTTTTGCATTAAACCAGCCCAATCCCTCCAACAGTCCTTCTTCACTTCCGCTTGTCATAAGCTGCATTCCCAGGCAAATACCTAAAAAAGGGACTTTTTCGATGAGAGCCTTTTGATTCAGGATATCGATTAGATTAAGATTCAACAAATTTGACATTCCAGTGTCAAATGCACCTACACCGGGTAGAATAATTTTGCTTGCATTCGCTATCTCCCGGGAATCTGAAGTAACTATCACATTTTTCACACCTATGTGCTTGAACATATTTTTTATAGATGCAAGATTTCCCAATCCGTAATCTACTATTGCAATCAATTTTTTATGGTTTCCTCGAGTTAATTAGTTTTGCAGGATTACCAGCTACTATTTGATAATCAGCAACATCTTTAGTAACAACACTTCCTGCTCCGATAATTGCACCACTACCAATGGTAATCCCCGGGAGAATAATTGACCCCACACCTATATCTGCACCGTCGAGGATTCTAACAGGATCAAATTTTAATGGGTTGTGGAGTACAGGTTGATCCATTTCTTCATTTAAATGGCTAGATGTTAAGATTATTACCGAAGGACCAATGCCAACCGATTTACCAATAAAAAGCCCGCCAGCACTATGAAGGAAGCAATTTTGGCCTATCCATGTTCCTTGTTGAATTATGAAAGAACTATTGTAATAACCTTTGAGAATTGTATTGTGCCCTATATAGACATTATCCTCAATGTCAATGTTTTCAGGATGAAAAACTAAAACACCTCGTTCAACAACAACACCTGCTCCACATTGCCCGAAATCTGACGAATTAAATGACCCATCCCCATGACTTTTAACTTGATGTCCTTTCAATCTCACATGTAGCCTTTCAGGGCATCGATTACCAGCAGGCATTCATTAGTCGAAATGTGCGGACCGATTGGCAGTGCCAAGCCTCTTGCTCCTGCATAATAGGCATTTAGATTATCTTGCATGATGAATCCATATTTATCATTATAATATTCCTGCAGGGGAACAGTATGTGCGCCAAAATTAGTTTCAATCTTTCTATCGTATAGATATTGGATTAAATTTTCTCTATCGATATTATTATTTACCATGATATGATATGTTTGATAGATCATTTTATTTCCACTTAAGACACTGGGCGTTTTTATCCAGCTAACGTCTTCCAGATGTCTATTATAAAAATCTGCCAAATTAATTCTTTCCTGAATTTGGCTCTCGTAATCGATTAGCTGGGAAATCCCAAGAACGGCCTGAAAATCAGTCATTCTATAATTAAATCCCGCATACTCAAAAAATGATTTGCCGCTCTTATATTGAAGACCATGATTCCGTAAAGCCTTAACATGCGATGCAATCCTAGAGTCGTTAGTAGCAATCGCCCCCCCTTCTCCGGTCGTGATCGCTTTTCGAGGATGAAAACTAAAGCAACCAGCGTTACCGAATGTCCCCACTTTCCCACCTCGGTATTCAGATCCAAGAGCACAAGCAGCATCTTCAATAATTTTTAAATCATGCTCCTTAGCAATTGCAGAAATTTGACCCATCGCCGCGGGGTAGCCAAATTCATGGACAGGCATGATAGCCCGTGTCCTATTATTTATTGCCTTTTCAATTTTAGTTACATCTATACAGAAATCATTCAATGAAATATCAACAAATCTTGGTGTTGCCCCAACTAATTCAACGGTATTTACTGTAGCGGGAAAGGTGAAAGATGGTACAATAACTTCATCCCCTGCACCTATTCCCAGAGATAATAATGAGAGATGCAAAGCAGCAGTGCCACTAGACACAACAATCACATGTTTTATACGCAGATAATTTTCAAGCTCATTCTCAAATGCTGAGACATTTTCTCCCTGCACTAAATTCCCAGATCGCAATACTTCTGCAACCCTTGCTATCGACCGCTCATCAATATTTGGCTTGGCTAATCTTATCATAAAGTTTTTATCCACTCTGCAGTTTTTAGTATTCCTTCCTCCAGGTCGACGCTTGCTTTAAAATGAAGGATATTATTTGCTTTTTCAACGCTAGGTATCCTTAAGGCAATGTCAGCCGACAATGGTGGATCAAAAACAATTTTTGATTTGGAATTTAGAACCCTGCAGACAGTTTGGGCCAGGCCAAGGATAGTAATTACTGCTCTAGCATTCCCAATGTTAAAACTTTCTCCAATTGCTTCTGGAACTTCTATACACCGCTCTAGACATTCAACAAAATCATCCACATAACACCATGCTCTAATTTGATTTCCATCACCATCTATATGTATGGTTTCATTCGCTAATGCTTTTTTGATAAAAATTTGAATTGCCCCCTCACCAGTTTGCCCCGGCCCATAAACATTAAAAGGACGCACCGTTACGGTTGGTAATTTGTACTCGCGATGGAATGCATGAGCCAAATGTTCACCAGCAAGCTTGCTAACCGCATATGTCCATCTTGCTTCTCCAACAGAGCCTGCTACAGTATCATCACTTTCAGAAGATTTGTAAGCCATTGGTCCAAAAACTTCAGAAGTAGAGAAATCAATGAAACGGTCTTCGATCCCATTTTCCACTGCTGCCTGAAGCGCATTTGCAGTACCGACCATATTTACAAGCATTGTTTTGGTTGGTTTTTTTACAACAGTATCGATTCCTGCGATACCTGCAGCATGAATCACAATATCCGAGCCGGCCATGCTTTTCACTAACTTACCATAATCCAGTACATCACCTTTTACTATCGTAATATTATTATGATCATTGAAAGGACTACCAGTAAGCGTATCTCTATGGTAATTATCATAAACAATTATTTTATTATCCGATATATATTTGGAAATAATTTTGTTTGCGATAAATCCTGCTCCACCAGTAATAAAAATTGTTTTTCCATTAAGCGCCATATTTAACTCCCTCATTTTCCTTAAACCATTTTATAAATTTTGCTATTCCAACACCAATATCCGTAGTAGGCTCATATCCCAATTTTTCTTTAGAATAAGCAATATCAGCAATGCTTTTCCTCACATCACCGGCTTGCTTAGGCATGAAATTTAATTTTGCCCTAATCCCAACACTATCTTCTATAAGTCGAATCATATCCCGCAATTGCTCACTTTTGCTATTTCCCAAATTAAATATTTCACATCGATAGTTGTGATCAAGTGCTGACCTTATACCTTGCACAATATCATCAATATAGGTGAAGTCTCTTTCCATATCTCCGTTATTAAAAACGTTTATTGATTTTCCTTCTGCTATTAGTTTCGCAAAGAAATACAAATCTGATCTTCCCGACGGACCACATACTGTAGATAATCGAAACAACTCGTCTAGATATTCCACTATAAATTGAAAAATTACTTAGAATTATTTTTTTGATATTCCATCAGTGCTATAGTAGTAATTATAGTATGAATAATAATAGGAATATTTCCCAGCCAAGGTTTCTGGATTAGCACCATTTAGGATCACACCAATCAGAGGAGATTTGACATTTGATATAGTATCAAGTGCACGATCTACTGCCATTCTATCAGTTTGACCTGCCTTCACAACCACTATTAGAGCATCGATTTCAGCAGAAATCATTGATGAATCTGTTACTGCAACAATTGGCGGAGAATCAAAGAGGATCATATCCCATTCATTTTCAAGATTATCTACCAATTCAGACATTCGATTAGATCCCAAGAGTTCAGATGGATTAGGTGGCAATCCACCAGCAGTGACAATAAAAAGATTTTCAACCTTTGTAGGATGGACTATAGAATTAAAATCCTCAATTTCGCCGACTAGGTATTCAGCAAGTCCTGGACCCCTCGGATGATCAAAAACATTGTGTTGTACAGGCTTCCTTAGATCAGCGTCAATCAGAAGAGTACGTCTCCTCAATTGGGCAAATGCGATAGCCAGATTGGCTACAGTGGTTGATTTTCCTTCACCAGGTTGGGGGCTTGAGACCAGCAAGCTTTTGATCTTTTTATCCGCTGAAGCATATGAGATATTAGTTCTAAGAGAACGATAACTTTCAGAGACTGGTGATTTTGGATCTTCATGAGTAATAAGACGGCGCTGAAAATCGGTACCACCCTTAGACGGATTTGATGTTGGAGCATTCATCATTCCACCCGATTGGTGATGCATATCCGGAATAATTCCTAATACAGTTAAGCCTTTGCGTTCCAGTTGCTCAACCGCCTTAATTGTATTGTCAAGGAATTCTCCAAGCAGAGCATAACCTATACCGAACCCAAGCCCCAAGAATAATCCGACTAACAGATTCATCTTCTTATTTGGTTTTATTTTATAGGCAATCAGTGCGGGATCTAAAACTCTAACTTTGCCCATTTGCCCTGCTTCGGTAATTCTAGATTCTTCATATTTCTGTTTCATAGTAAGATAAAGATTTTCATTTAATTTGAGCTCTCGCTCAAGGCGAGCGTACTGCAATGTCTGAGACGGTAAACTCGTTAGTCTACTAGACATCTGATCTACTAATTTCTGGTATTCAGCTGCCCTGGACTTTGCGGCATGAACTTCCACCTCTTGCTCAACAATTTTGTTAAAAATTTCCTGCGAGGCTGCAAAGGGATCTTCTTCACTCCAACCAGACAGAATTAAGGATTCAGTGATTGAAGTCAGCTTGATTTTCATCTCAGCAATCCGCCGGTTATAATCACGAGCCTGTAGAGACTGTTCATTCCAGCCCTCATCAACCATTTGTTGAACTTTTTGGGCCTCTAGCTCAGCAATTTTTCCACGCAAGGCAACAATCATAGGATTATTTGTATTGGTGATCTCAGCCATCAGAGCTTGCTCACTATCTGATAACTGGCTTTTCAAATATATGACTCGTTCTTGAGCAACTTCGAGTTCAGCCACATTAGTATAAAAAACACTTTCATAATCGGTCAAGTCCTGTAGCAGGAGCCCAGCTGCTCCGTCGAGAGAATAAATTTGATGATCTGACTGGAATTCCTCTAACTGATTCTCGACAACCTCTAATCGATTCTCATATTTAGCAATCTGACTATCCAGAAAAGTAAGAACAAAATGCATTTCCCCTTGCCCACCAGCCAAATCCAAATTACGATAGATTTTGGATATTCGATTTGCCAAAAATACGGCATCAGTTGAATCGCTGGAATTCACTGCAATTTTAAGTACATCAGCTTCCCTGACAGCTGAAATTTTCGAGTGCCTCCGCAATGCCTCAACAATCTCAATTCGTTGATTATAATTGAGATCATTTGGATGAATTGGCTTATTTGATCCTTTCCCAATCCACTCAACAAAATAGTCAGCCACCCTATAACGCTTACGGATATAACGCGTTCCGAATAGTGCCAAGTTATCAGCACTTCCATCTTCAATCAGAGATTGAACCACTTGATCATGAAGATAATAACTATTTAGGACCTCTGTCTCATTCTGGAGTCGTTGCTTTGAATTACTCATGCCAAAATCAAATACAAAAGATCCTGCATCGGAGCCGCTCTCCTTTATCATAACAAGGGTGGTGGATTGAAAAACCGGTTGGGTGGTCAGCGTTATATATATCGTTAGCAGGAGAACAATTGAGAAAATTAGGATGATAGATTTGCGGTAGCTTCGAATTATACGCCATATTTCATTAATGTTAATCTCATCTTGGTAATTGAAATCATGATTCTTACCAACCATACCTAAATAATCATTCATGTTAGACTTTTTTACTCTTCATTTACCCTGGAGGTTTCCTCGAGGTGGTTCTATGAAATATTTTAAATTATTTCAACAATTTAATAAACTCTTGAAGCGTTAGCTCTTATCACTCGAAATTTACGTTTCGTTTCCAGCTAGTGAATTTAATCATTGATACAATTTGAACCTCATTTATTTTGACTAAACTCATTCTTTCACCCAGCTATGTGAGGTGGCTCAATTATGGAAAATAGTAATAGCCTATGAATGTGCTAGCTAAAAGTATTCCCATCTCAATAAGACTCTCAGGTAAATTCACCAAAACAATTGAGGCCTTGTTCTGCTGGCTTCATAGCTGTTCTCAAGAAGTTAAACGCTGGTCTCAAAACTGACTCCTTACAATTCAAAATATCGCCTTAGTCAATTTATATTCTAAAGAATTGCCACTCCGTGAATGGGATAAAACGCCTTTCTTGCGGTCAAAATGTGGAAAGGATGTGTTTCGGCAAAAAATTTCTCCATATTCTTGTGAAATGTTTCAAATTATTGCTTATAATTCAATTTTAATCACTGCTTACAAACCTATTTTAAATAATGGGTCAAGACTAATTCTACGTCTTTTTGATATCGGCATTTTCGTCTGTTCAGGATAGAGTTACCAACTTATCCCCACTAATGTTACGAGTTCCTTAAAAAGTAAAATTATTCCCAATATAGAAATCTTGCCCATGATGATTCAGCCCCACTTGTCTCACGTCCTTCGATGTAATTTCCTCCAATATCAATTCGCCATTTATAGATTTTATTTGCCTCGAGTAATATGTGATCCGGAAATTGCCAGCTTTCCAATGAACCAACATAATTGTGTGGTTGGAATAATTCACGCACTATTAAGCTATCTTTTTCGGTCATGACAGTGACACAATAATTTTCCATGTCAATAGATGTCGAATAATACCAACTTAAAGATCTATCAGATGGCAGTAAAATACCACGCCCATTAGGGTAAAGTGTATCGGTACGTATCGATCGCAAATTACAATAGAATATTGACTCCGAAAAGTCACTTGAAGTGCCTGAAGTATTTACAGCTTTTATTTTATAGTAATATCCCACTGTCGGCATTGCTTGCTGATCAACATACTCCGTCTTAGAGTATGATTCAGTTATCAAATGGGCTAGCATAATAAATGTTCCAATACTATCATTCAGTTCATAATACTGAGCTCGATATATGAAATACGCACCTACTTCCTCCTTCAGGTTTGGTTCCCACTCAAGAAATATACCTCTAAATTCATTGGCATCTATCCCTCTCTCCGGCCATTCATCAGGCAGGGATTTTTGCACCCACTGTGGAGGTGGAGGTGGTGAGGGGTCTTCTACATCCAATCCGCAATTCATAATGAATAAAATAAAAGGTATTGGGAACAGCAACCCTAAGCTCAATCCTCCGTTACACCACCGATGGTGGGATGGAGTCGAAGGTGGACATCTTAGTTGAGGGTGGATTCGCTGGTTAGCCCGGAAAAATAGTTGTTTCAGTTGACTGAGGATTTTTAACATGGGAGAAGGTAATATAGATTACACGCTGTCCAATTGCTCAAGAATTTCATATAGAACATTATGGAATATGTGATATCATTTCTGCAGTTATCCTTCTCCCGATTATGTGTAATCCTAATACCTGTAATGTTCTGGTTTGAAAGGACCTTCTTTTTTTAGCCCTAGATACTCAGCCTGATCTTCAGAAAGTTTGGTCAGTTTGACATCAAGATGAGCAAGGTGTAGCCTGGCTACTTCCTCATCAAGCTCCTTGGAAAGTACCTGAACACCATCAGCAACACTACCTTCATACAGCGCCATCTGAGCCAACACCTGATTGGTAAACGACGTAGACATTACAAAGGATGAGTGACCTGTGGCATTACCCAGATTGACCAGACGACCTCTGGAAAGCAACACAATGGACTTACCATCAGGGAACTCAAATTTATCAACCTGAGGTTTAATATTGGTCTCAGTGATACCAGGAGTAGTCTCCAGCCAGTTCACATCAATCTCATGATCAAAATGCCCAATATTAGCCAGAATAGCGTTATCCTTCATTTTTTCCATGTGCTCACCGCGGATTACATCTTTACAACCAGTGGTGGTAACAAAGATATCACCGAACTTTGCGGCTTCTTCCATGGTAACCACAGAAAAGCCTTCCATAGCGGCCTGCAGGGCACAGATGGGATCGATTTCAGTTACGAATACCTGAGCACAATACGCTGGATATCAACATAGGCTGAAGTGGTTATCTCCCCACCCACCATGACCAGGCCTGTGGTTACAAAGGTCTCACAGGCTACTCTACCTTGAGGGTCTTTTTCTAATATGGCATCAAGAATCGCATCCGATATCTGGTCGGCTATTTTATCTGGGTGACCTTCTGTTACTGATTCTGATGAAAACAAATATGACATATCTAATCCTTTACTTTTCCACTTATTCTAAAGAATTTAATTATATCCCAAAACATTTGATTTTAACCTGCAAATATATACTTGGTCATTTTAATCAACTGGTAAATTGATTTATATAAGTTCCGAAATTTTTACGCTCGTTAAGTTTGTGATGGTCAATTCCGGTAGTCCAACCTCATATTGCACATCCACACCTGGGAAATGTTTTAATAACCCACTCTCGGCCTGTTTATAAAGTTGTTTCTTATCCCTTTGCTTGCATATTTCTATTGATGTATCGATAAAAATCTCTTTATATCGATCAGTCCCGATAATGTCTTTTACTTGCAATCGGGTATCTTTATCTGGAGAAATAAAGATTGCAATTACAACCAATCCTTGATCGTTGAGGACCTTCACCATTTCAGCCACACGACGTAAATTCTCATCTCTATCAACCTTATCGTGTCCCAGCTCCTTGTTTAAACCAGATCTCAGTCGATTACCATCAAGCACTACTACCTTTTTTCCTTGGTCAAAGAGATATTTTTCCAGTCGATATCCAATCTCATTTTTACCAGAGGCATGCAAACCTGTTATCCAATAAGTCATGGGTGCCTGAGCATAACTTTCTATACGATCTTCCGGACTAACCATGCTGCGATCAGTTTGTGTTGCTGTATCAGAGACAATTCGGGAGGGTAATTTTTCAGCATCAACCCTGTCAATGATCATCCCCACTGCACTGGTGTTATGGGTCAATGGATCAATGAGGATAAAGCTACCGGTTTGTCGATTTTTGCGATAACTGTCAAAAAGGAGTGGTCGCGAGACAGTAATAACACATCTGCCGATTTGATTCAACTCTAAATCATCTGAATCAGAACGCTTGAGGGTATTTACATCAACCTTATACCTGATTTCATCAACCCTCGCTTTTACTTTTTGGGTTGTTTGCTTTAAATGGAACTGTTTGCTTTTGTCAAGGACATCTCCGTCCATCCAGACCATCATGGCCTCAAAATGTCTTCTCGCGTGAGGTTGGTTATTCGTCCGTACCAGCATATCTCCGCGACTCACGTCAATCTCATCCTCCAGAGTAAGCATAATGCTTTGTGGGGGAAAAGCATAGTCGACAAACTTGCCCATGCTTTCGATAGATTTTACCATGCTAGATTTTCCAGATGGTAGAGCGACTATTTCTTCACCCACCCTTATGATGCCGGAGGCCACACGTCCAGCAAAACCTCGGTAATCCAAATTCGGCCGGGAAACGGATTGGACTGGAAAGCGAAAATCTACAAAATTACGATCTGCAGTGATGGGGATAGTTTCAAGATGCGTCATGATACTGGGTCCACTATACCAGTCCATATTGGTACCACGATCAACAATATTATCTCCTTTTAAAGCTGAAAGCGGGACAAATTGGATATCAGGGATATTCAATCGAGTTGTGAAATTCAGATAATCATCGCGGATTGAATTAAAAACGGTTTCTGAGTAGTTCTCAAGATCCATTTTATTGATAGCAACAATAACATGCTTAATGCCCAGGAGTGAAATGATGAAGGAGTGCCTTTTAGTCTGGGTAATAACTCCCTTGCGGGCGTCAATCAATACAATTGCAAGATTGGCAGTAGATGCACCTGTAACCATATTGCGAGTATATTGCTCATGACCTGGAGTATCTGCTATTATGAACTTGCGCTTTGATGTAGAGAAGTAACGGTAGGCTACATCAATGGTAATACCTTGTTCACGTTCGGCCTTGAGACCATCCATTAGGAGGGCATAATCGATCTCATCTCCTGCGTTACCTACCCGTTTTGAGTCTCTTTCAAGGGCATCAAGTTGATCATCGTAGAGTCTTTTAGAATCGTGAAGTAAGCGGCCAATGAGAGTTGATTTACCATCATCTACTGAGCCTGCAGTAAGCAACCGGAGGAGGTCTTTTTTTTCGTCCTCGGCTAGGAATTCGACAATGTCGTTGGTTTCTGAGTTGGGAGTGTTTGCAGGTACCATAATTTTTGTGAACTTCTATCTATTTATAATAATTTGATTTTTATGATGATGTTGCATCCTTCGACAGGCTTAGGATGACACTTTGGGGTTAATAAACCGATGCATACCTAGAAATAGCCCTCGCGCTTTTTCTGCTCCATTGAGCCTTCCTGGTCAAAATCAATGACGCGAGTTGTACGCTCAGATTTGGTTTCTGTCATCATTTCTTCAATAATTTTCTCGATTGTATCTGCAACTGATTCGACTGCTCCAGTCAGGGGGTAGCAACCCAGAGTTCTGAAGCGAACGGTTCTTAATTCTTTTTTAGCTACTAATTCTGGCGGCATACGATCATCATCAACAAGGATCAGTTGACCATCTAGATTTACAACCTCTCGTGGTTTAGCATAATAGAGGGGAACTATGGGAATGGATTCCTTGCGAATATATTGCCAAACATCTAGTTCAGTCCAATTTGAGATGGGAAAGACCCGAATGCTCTCCCCTCTATGAACTTCAGTATTATAAAGATTCCATAGCTCGGGGCGTTGATTTTTAGGATCCCACTGATGAAATTTATCTCTGAATGAGAAAATCCGTTCTTTGGCTCTGGATTTTTCCTCGTCACGCCGTGCCCCACCAAAAGCTGCATCAAATTGATGATGATCAAGGGCTTGCAACAAAGCCCGAGTTTTCATAGTGTCAGTATGGATTTTACTCCCATGAGTAAATGGACCTATTCCTTGTTTAACGCCCTCTTCATTTTTATGAACAATTAGATCAATCCCGTTTTTTGTGCAAAAAGTGTCACGGAATTTTATCATTTCCTTAAACTTCCAATGTGAGTCTACATGGAGCAGTGGGAAGGGGATTTTTCCAGGTGAGAAGGCTTTATGGGCTAATTTCACCATAACAGATGAGTCTTTACCAATGGAGTACATCATCACGGGATTTTCAAATTCAGAAGCGACTTCACGAATGATATGAATACTTTCAGCTTCAAGTTCCTGGAGGTGGGTCAGTCTATATGTTTCCGTGGTTTTCATAGATTCCTAAAAAAAGTAGTTAACACTCCTGATTTTTCATCATCCAGCCATTATAATCATCATTGAGCAAGATGGAACCAGAGATTCGCTTAATGTTGTACATAACAGATTCTTTCTCAGGTTCAACGACTATCAAATAGTGCTAAATGATATGCTGTTCTTTCAGGAAGTCTATGATTTGGTCCACGCCATCTTTAATGCTCTGTCCATCATTTTCAATTATTAAATCAGCAGATAAGGGTTCTTCATATGGTGAATCGATTCCAGTAAAATCCTTGATCTTCCCCTCTCGTGCCATTTTGTATAAACCTTTGGGATCGCGACTCTCAGCTGTATCAAGGGAGACTTTGATAAAAACTTTGAAGAAATTTAAAGGTGTAATAATACTTTGAGCGTAATCTCTATTTTTCCTAAATGGTGAAATAAATGAAGTCAGAACAATCATCCCCGATTCAGCGAATAATTTGGCCGCTTCGGCCACACGCCGTAAATTTTCGTTACGATCTTCTTCACTAAAGCCTAAACCTGCATTTAGCCCGTGACGAACGTTATCTCCATCCAATACTGTGACTTGATAACTGCGGTTGAAAAGCTCTTCCTGACAGGCCATGGCAATTACTGATTTTCCTGAGGCAGAAAGACCGGTAAACCAGAGGACTGCGGACTTATGGCCATTTTTCTCTTCTCGTTGAGCCATGGTTATCGATGGGTCATGATAGGTTAGATTCGTCATTTTTTAAATCCTTGATTAATTCAATTACAAACTATCTGCTAGGAATGGTAACATTTTATCTTTGTCAGAAAGCAAATGATCTTTTTTAGGGATTGGCCAGGGGATATTGATACTGGGATCATGGGGGTGTATACCGGCATCAGAAGCAGGCTCGTAAAAATTATCCGTCTTGTACTGGACAATAGCAGTATCGCTTATCACAATAAATCCATGGGCGAAGCCACACGGGATAAAAAACTGGAAGTGATCGTCAGCAGTTAATTCAGCAAAACAATAATGCTTGAAGCCAGGTGAGTCGGGACGAATATCCACAGCTACATCCCAGATTGATCCTTGAATTACCCTTATCAACTTTGCTTGGGCGTAGGGTGGTTTCTGGAAATGCAAGCCACGTAATACACCCCTACTGGATTTAGATTCATTGTCCTGAACAAATTTGACGTCGGGTAGAAATTCCTCAAAATCCTTGAGGTTATAGCTTTCTTTAAAATAACCACGGTCATCTGTAAATACGGTGGGTTCAATGAGGAGGACGTCTGGGATACTCTGTGGCGTTACTATAAATTTCATAGATTATTACTATCCTCCAAGCTTATCATGGTACCATTCTGCAGCCAATTGGAATCCATCTTTCGCATCAAATTGAGGATCATAATTAAGAATTGTTTTCGCTTTCAAAATACTCGCTTGAGAATGTGGGATATCTCCTGATCGATATGCACCTATTTGGGGTTCAATTGATGCGATTACCGGATCATGCACACTTAAGGCTATCCTAAGTTCATTATATAGCTCGAAAAGACTAATATTTCCACCATATGCGATATTAAATACCTCAGAGATGAAATTGAACTTAGCATCATCGGAGTCGTTTAGGTTTGCATCCTGAGTCAAATACTTATGCTGATCCAATTCAACGTTATAGTACTCTTTTTGATTGTCCACTATCTGCCCAGTTGGGGCTAATATTGCTTTTTCATTTGCTTGAATCACATTTTCAATATAAGTAAAATCTCTACTATAAGATCCATCACCATTGATGGTAGGTCTATCATGATTGAGTAGTTGTTTCACCCATAGTGGAATGACAGCCGCATAAGCTCCATCAGGATCTTGACGCTTCCCAAATACATTAAAATATCGAAGCCCGATACATTGCATACCATATGTTTTGGCGAACACATCCGCATATAATTCATTCACATATTTTGTCACAGCATATGGAGAAAGCGGTCGCCCAATTTCTTCTTCGATTTTGGGAAGTTTTTTAGAATCACCATAAGTGCTTGAACTCGCTGCATAGACAAATCTGTTCACACCACTATCTCTTGCAGCCTCTAGCATGTTTAAAAAGCCGGAAATATTTACTGAATTAGTCATTAGTGGGTCCGAGATGGATCTCGGCACCGAACCAAGGGCAGCTTGATGAGAAACATAATTGCATCCCAATATCGCTTGTTTACAGGTTTCTAAATCACGGATGTCACCCTTGATAAAGGTGAATCGAGGGTTGTCGAAATGCTGCCTAATATTATGCTCAAACCCCGTGCTAAGATTATCCAGGCAAACCACTTCATTGCCTTCTTGAAGGAAATAATCCACTAAATTTGAGCCGATGAATCCTGCTCCTCCTGTAATTAGTATCTTCATTTTAACGATCGCCTTTTTTGATACCCCGTGCACTCAATATTGTTCATGAACAATCCTTCAGGTTGAAATGTCTCACTATTTACCTTTCTGATAAATTTGTATTACAGATTATCTATATCCGCGATCTGAAGACCCTGGCGTTTTTCAAGGGTCTGGACAAATTGGGAGGCTTCCAACATGGAATCAAATGTTCCAGTATCCAGCCAGGCATATCCACGTTCCATTATTTGAACCTTTAAATCTCCCTGAGAGAGATAATGCTGATTCACCGATGTGATTTCCAGCTCTCCCCGTGCAGATGGTTGCACATTTTTGGCGACTTGAACCACAGAATTTGGATAAAAGTAAAGACCAACAACTGCAAAATTACTCTTGGGGTTCGCAGGTTTTTCCTCAATGGAAAGCGCTTTTTGAGAATCATCAAACTCAACTACACCATAGCGTTGAGGGTCTTCTACATGATAGGCAAAAACCACTGCATCCTTCTCATCAGCCACTATTCGCTTCGACTCTTTCAGCATGTCAATCAATCCATGACCAAAAAAGATGTTATCTCCAAGTACTAGACACACATCATCATCACCTACAAATTCTGCTCCCAGGATAAAGGCTTGAGCCAAACCATCTGGGCTGGGTTGCACGACGTAGGAAAATTTGGCATTAAATCTGGAGCCGTCCCCGAGGAGTTGTTCAAATCGGGGCAAATCTTCAGGCGTGGAGATGATGAGGATTTCGTTAATCCCAGCAAGCAAAAGAGTTGACAAGGGATAGTAAATCATTGGTTTATTGTAAATTGGCAACAACTGTTTTGATACGACTCGGGTTATTGGATGCAACCGCGATCCGGCACCTCCAGCTAATACAATACCTTTCAAAATTCCATCTCCATTTTTTTTAGCTTCTATCTACTTTTTACTTGATCAAAAAGTAGAGCAAAAAATCAAGGCTTGAAATCATTTCGTCACGCTCATGCATTGAAGATCACTGACAAAATAAACTCGGCTCTGCCTCAAACAGAATTTTGTCTGCACTGATCTTCTTGCGTCCAATCGCTAGAATGAATCATGCCACTTACTATTTAGTACCTAAGCGTTCTTGCTCATAAATCTGTTTCTGTTGTAACGCTTTCCACCAATCCTGGTTTTCGAGATACCATTGGATGGTTTCCTTTAGTCCAACTTCGAAACTCTTGCTGGGTTCCCAACCCAAATCAGAACGAATTTTTGAAATGTCCATGGCATAACGGACATCATGGCCTGGTCGGTCGGTGACATAAGTGATTTGCTCCCGGTAACTCTTGCCAGATTCATTTGGACGAATCTCATCCAGAATGCTGCATATGCTTTCTACCACGCGGAGATTTGTTACCTCCTCTTCCCCGCCTACCAGATAGGTCTCACCGAGATTTCCCTTTTGGAAGACTGAATATATCGCCTCACAATGGTCTTCCACATGAAGCCAATCCCGAATATTCAGTCCATCACCATAAATTGGAAGTGGTTTGCCTGATATGGCATTAATGACCATGAGAGGAATCAATTTTTCAGGAAATTGGTATGGTCCATAGTTATTGGTGCAGTTGGTGAGTAAAATTGGGAAGCCAAAGGTGCGTCCCCAGGCTCTTACGAGATGATCTGAGCCGGCTTTGGAAGCTGAATAGGGCGAACTCGGATCATAGGGTGTATCAATTCTGAATAATTCATCAGGACCCAGAGAACCAAAGACCTCATCTGTAGAGACATGCAGAAATCGGAAGTCTTCTTTCTCTGATCCTGTAAGCGTCTTCCAGTAATTATGTAGCCTATCAAGCAGAATAGCTGTACCCACCACATTGGTCATGATAAATGGAATAGGCCCGTCAATGGAGCGGTCCACATGGGATTCAGCTGCAAAATGGATGATACCATCAGGTTGAAACTCGTCTATGACGGACTGAACGACTTCGGCATCTGTGATATCACCCTTCACGAACTGATATCGGGGATTGTCTGCCACAGAGACCAGGTTATCCAGATTACCAGCATATGTGAGTTTATCCAGGTTGAGGATGTGATTATCAGTTTCAGCTATTTGCTTCAAGATGAAGTTGCTACCTATGAAACCTGCGCCACCAGTGATGATTAATTTTTTCAATTGTGCCCCTAAATCTCTTTTCTGCTCTCTCTCTAATGCTTTGGGACGAAAATAGTTCATAGTGTTGCAGAGGCAAGGGGCAAGTGAACAATGGTTCTACAATTAGATGTTGAAAATTGCCACAATGGAAAGTGGTTCCTCATCAACTGAAAAAGCTGTCCAAGATAGAATCTTTGAAAGAACGGGGGTTCACCTTCGATCTGATTCCGCCCTTTTTAAGTTCTTCTTTTACTCTCGCTTCTGTTCCCCGCTCAGCATGTCTATCTTTGGGGTGTCCAAAGGATACATCACAATATCTGGTAATATTCATATCTTCAATAAACCCTAAAAATTGTATCCTCCATATTTCGAACCCATTACTCAACCCAATAATTTCGGTTATAGTTCTCCTTCATTCAGAGGATTGTATCCTTTCAGCTTCGGGGTGTACGGCTCAATACTCCTCAAAACACTTGGGACCAGATTCGGACCTATCTTTGGATCTTGCAGTTGAATGAATAAGAATAATTTTTTAGCCCGGAACAAGAATGACACACTTGCCAATTGCACCAAGGATTCCCTTATTTTCACTTTTTCGCATTTAATATCTCCTTCTGACATGTACATTCGCGATTCTGAATCAGGTGGAACGGTTCCCGTGAATTCAGGCTGAAATTCTTTCTCCAGCCACCTAAGTGTCTTTTTTGTATTTTCGTTCGCAGTGATGGGATTGCTAGAGGGAGCCGCATAGGCCAATAGTTGCTTCTTCTCAAAAATACATTGATGACCGACATCTGTTTTCATTGGAGTCAAATGACCAGAATGAACAGCGAGAAGTAATGTCACTATTTCAAGTCTCAGGTAAAAAGCCGCTTCTTCGATCGTAAAATATCTTAAAGGTGGTTTTCCCAAGTTTATGGTTCTTGATCGTACCCACAGAGCATTATAATAGCTGACATCTAGGTCATCATATGGAGAAGGGTGATTTTCTCTCTTTAATCCTGCAATATTTCTGAATATTTTATAAACGTTCTCATTAACGTCCTTGCGAGCAAGTACCGCTGTATTGAATTTTTTGCCAATACTCTTTGGCCATAAATTTTCTATCCAAGCACGTGGCAGAATCCACTTTTTATAGCTTTGAGGCTTAAGCTTAGGGTTCAAATTTTTTATTTCCTTCTTTATCTGGTATAATTTTTCTTCTGGTGTATTTCCGGAATCAGGGTAAACCAATTGAGAAAATGCATCGTCAAGGTAAATCAACATTTGTTGGGTTTTTGTTCGCTGAAGAACTTTTAACCTTCCCGCTTGAATCGCACTGTTTATCGCTTCATTTTGCACCTGGAATATTTGCGTTGCTTCCTTCTGGCTGACCCACTCTAACGAGGGGCTCTGAGTTAACTTATCAGAACCTAGTCTTTGTGTGAGTTGTTGCTCATAAATACACTCATCAAAATTTTCCTGAAGTTCTTGCTCATTCCAAGGGGTCAGATTCCACTTTTCTGGCATATACTGATTTTTCTTTTGCTGAACTGTTCTTCGAGTCTGTCTTTTGAGCTCACTTAAAGCAGACTCCACCAGAATATCGTTAAGGGGTTCCAAAGTCTCATAAGGGATGCGCCTCGCTTTGCTGCTTTCAAATATTCTAGTCTTACGATTAAATATGATACGGGTCTTTGGTTGAAGTCTAAGTATTATGCTGAGGGTTTCCATTGATATTCCTCTCTTATTCTGGTGATAATTCTAATGCTAATTCATTTTTCCAGCTTCATTTTATTTTCAAAAAAGCTTTTACCCTGAGCCGTTTGAATAGTTGTTTTGGGGATTCGTGTGGCCAGTTGTATTTTTTCTGTAGACACGAAACTCAGGAAGTTCCGCATTATTGAAATCTTCTACTTTCTGAAAGTCAGCACGGGATTTGGAAAATCGGTTTAACATCATTGACAATTCTTTAGCCATCGCCATTCGTGAAGCTCTTATT